>OFGN01000228.1_pt1 | contig 66003 bp, 95 predicted proteins | sample 1521821 | NCBI WGS metagenome assembly OFGN01 (sample SAMEA3504094, study PRJEB24116) | mouse gut metagenome | biome: mouse gut; feature: mouse-associated habitat; material: faeces | place: Denmark | collected 2011
TCTTCAAAAACAGCGCCGCGCCCACGCCGCCTCCGGCGAGGACCACAGCGCCCAGGGGTACCAGGATGTACGCCCAGTTAAATTGAAAACCGCCATCCGCACCGGCTTTGTCCGGCATAGCGGCGGGGTCTTCGATCTCCGGGAGCGTGACCACCGGCTTGATCTCCGTACCCTCGAAGACGGCCACATACCGCACCCGGTCCAGCGCGATCCTGCTGACCGTGCCCTCATATTTTGCCGTTACGGTATAGCCGGTAACGTAGCTGCTGGTGGCCGTGCCGGAATAGGTCGCCACGGCGGTGTACCGGTCGCCCAGCGCATAGCCGTCCATGTTGGCGGTGTTGTCCGTCTGCCAGGAGATGTCCTGCAAGGTCATGGTCCTGCCGTTTTCCTCCACGGTCTTGGGGATGTACGATGTATCCTGGCTGCCCAGATTGGGGTAGCGGCGGGTGGTGGTCACGGTTTTGCTGGATTTTCCATAGCCCGCCGTCTCCACCTGGACGGTGTCCAGCCGGAGGGTCAGCGTACCGGACAGGCCGTCCTCTGTGACAAATTCCTTCTGCTGGGGCAGCAGGGCCAGAATGGAGGCCATATCCTTGTTCTTGCTCTCCAGCGACACCTCCTCGGTGTGCTGCCGCTCCTGATACTCCGGCATCTCCTGCTTGAGCAGGTCCGTCAGGGTATAGTGGATGCCGTTCTGCTCGAAATCCGAGCGGGAGATCCCGGCAGGGTCCTGTCCCGGCTCAAGATCATAGACCTTCCGGATCTCGCTGCCGTCCTCGTTCTGCTCCACAGCGGTGGGATAGCACACCTCCGCCGCCAGGGCAATGGGCGACATGGACGCTGCCAGCAGCACCGCCGCCAGCAGCAAAAATACGGTTCGTTTCATGTTGTTCTCCTTCACATATTCATAGTGGGTCCGCTCTGTTTTGGCGCCTGAATTTCCTCCAGCTTCTCCCTTGCCCAGTCCGGCAGGTACTGCTCATCCAGCACACCGATGAAATCATCGCGATTCCAGCGCGTCTGTTCACCATCTCCAAGGCAGGTGGCATATACGGCCCGTCCGTAGGCGGTGGGAGAGCATCCAAAGCCTCCCTCACCCAGCCAGACTTGATTGCGTGCGTCCCAGCATTCCTCCCGCAGCGTATCCGGACTCATCACCAAAACCTGGCCCTCATAATCCACAGGATGCTGGCTGCTCACGCAGTGTTCCGGGCCGAACAGCCCCAACGCCTGATATGCCTGGTAAACCTGATCCGCGAACAGGTTCAGCGCAGCGGGCGGGCTCCGGACCACAAATTCCAGGCTGTGTTTTCTGTCGTAGGGGATGCAGATCTGACGGCACCATTGCAGCGGCTCCTTGTCGATCTGCCCGGCGCAGCGCCGTCCGCGGATCGTATTGGCCAGCACATGCTGTACCCGCTTGAAGCCGTGCCGGTACAGGATGTCCTGGGCGCAGCCTTCCGCCAGACGTCCGCCGTCAAAGCCGGCGGAGACCGCCGCTTCGATATCCTTCCGGCAGGTAATATTTTCCTGATGGCTGCTGCGCCATTTCCCCAGCTCGCCGCACCGCAGCGCCTCCGCGAAGGAATTCCGGTACAGATACGGATATTTACTCATAGACGGCGTCCTCCGCCATGAGCCGCTTCTCCAGGCTCCCCACACATACGCGCGCGATTGCCAGCGAGGTCAGCAGCCGGTCCGGTACATCGGTGAGATCATAGCGGTAATCCGCCTGGGCAACGGTCACGGTATTGGTCCCCTCATTGACCTGGGCGCGGAGCTTCACGCCGCTGGGGATGCCGGCCTCCCGCAGAACCTCCGGCCGCAGACTGTTTGTGGCGGCCGGCAGGTACGGGCAGGTCCCGTTCGTGGACTCCGCGCACTTGTCCCCTCCATCGCAGCGGCCGCAGGACTCCATCAGGCAGCCGGTCAGTTCATGCACCAGCCATTGGAGACTGTTGATGGCGTGGATCACCTCCAGAGCGTGCATCCTTGGCTTAAGGATGACAGCCGCGTTGGTCATGGCGCGGATTTCCAGCGGTTCGCCCCGCTCTAAGCCGCATTTCTCCAGAACGTCGTAGGAAATGACCAGTTTTTTCTTAGTAGTTTCTTTGATAAGTCTTTGCATAGAACACTTTCCTTTCGCTGTACCGCTTGGCATCCCCATAGCAGAGATACAGAAAATTACGCTCCATAGACGGCGTCCTCCGTCATGAGCCGCTCCTCCAGGTTCCCCAGGCACACACCGTGGGAGGCCAGGATCTCCAGCTCCCATGCCGGAACATCCGTCAGGTCATAGCGGTAGTCCGCCTGCCCTACCGTCACCGTCCCCGGCTTATCCCCCGGCCATGCGCAGAGCTTGGCGTCCGCCGGGATATGGACCTCCTTCCGCACCTCATCCGGAATGACAGTCGCTGTGCGGGACGGGTCGGCGGGGCAGTCCTCGCCGCCGCTGCCATTGCAATCCTCGCAGGGGCCGCAGGCATTGACAATGTGCAGCGTCAGCTCCAGCGCCGCATCCTGGATACTGTCGATGGCGCGGAGCAGTTCCATGGCGGTCATCTCCTTCCGCAGGATCATCACCACATCGTCTGCCGCGCGGATCTCTACCGCCTCGCCTTTTTCCAGACCGCTCAGTTTCAGCGCGGCGTTGGGAATGACCAGCTTTTTCCTGGTAGTTTCTTTGATAAATTTCTTCATAACTTCCTCCGTTTTTTATTTACTGCCCGACATTGCCACGCAAATCGGATCATGCGGCTCATGGACCAGGATCAGCCTCCCGCTTTCCATATCCGGCTCGAACATATTGAATTGCTCCGTATTCTGCGCCAGCATGGGCCGGGGATCGTAGTTGGTAATCAGCAGCTCCTCGTAGACCGCGCCCTCAGTCTGCGACATACAGTTCTGCCGCTCAAAGTGCATGAGATAGAAGTCGCCGTACAGCTCACGGATAAAGGGGCAGTCGTTATAGGAGATGACTCTGTAGCCTTTGCACTCCCGCAATACATTGTGCAGCCGGTAGTGATCCTCCAGCGAGAAGCCCGGAGAGTACATTTTTTCCGCCTCGAAGTAGGGCGGATCGCAGTAGTGCAGTGTGTTTTCGCTGTTGTGGGCCTTGATGGAATCCTCGAAATCCCGATTAGTGATGACGACCCTCTCCAGCCGCAGGGCGGCGGCGGTGATGAGCTTGAAGAAGCTGCGGATATTGGTGGGGCGGAGGGCAAAGGTCTGCCGCATGCTGTTGAAGCTGCGGCGGTCCACCGTATAGAACGCAGCCGCCCGCTTCACATCCCAGGCCGAGGCGCGCCCCCGCAGGATCTTCTCCACCTGCTCGTACTGAATGCCGGTCAGGACGGCTTTTGCCACAGCCAGCTCGCTCTCTGTGAAATCCGGCAGTATCGTCTCGCGCCGGAGGATCTTCAGCAGGATCAAAAACTCCTCCTCGGAGTGCAGAGGGAAAAAGCCAAGCTCGTTCAGCAGTTCGATGGTCCTGTCACGGATGCAGAGGAACAGGTTGGTCAGATCGGAATCGTAGTCGTTGTAGACGTCCATCCGCCCCAGACACATGGGCTGGCCCAGCAGGATCGACCCGCTGCCGCCAAAATGCTCCACGAAGCGGGGCGGTCTGGGCGGGAAGATGGACCGGATGATGTACTGGAGCCGCTCTTTTCCTCCGACCCACGGAAACGGCGGCCTAGCCGTCAACCCCAGCTCCATCCTGTACCTCCCCGAAGTTCTCCAGCGCGCCCTCCAGACTGGCGATGACCTGCTCCAGCCCCGCCGCCATGACCTTGAGGTTCTGGATCGTGTTATAGAGCTCCCCGGCATTCCTAGCGTAGAACATCCCATCCTGACCGCCGCAAATGGGGACCTGGTTCTTCCGCAGGCGGTTGACCTGACGCTGCAGCTCCTTCTCGCTGATGTGGAACGTCTGCGCCAGCTCCTGGTACGTGGCGGCGTTCCGCCTGCCCAGGCAGTTGCCCTTCAGATGATTTTTCAACTGTTCGCTTGCCATATTTCGTCCTTTCCGGGGCCGGTCCTCCGGAAAAGGGCGCAAAAAAGAAGGGCCGTTATCCCTCCGGAGAAACGGCCCCTCTATCATGATCACATTGTCATCCCGGTCTGCTGCTGTTCCAGTTGTGGCGAGTCCCTTTTTCTGATATAATTCTGCCCGTCATTTGTCAGGCAGTAGCCCTGCTGCTTCGCCAGCGCGGCAGCATAGGCGGCATAATCGAAGCAGCCCTTGACCGCGTCGCCGCCTTTCGCCCACGCCTGACCGCTCAGTTCCTGCGTGACCTGATCCAGAAAACGGTCCCTGCTGATAACGTCATAGCTGCTCAGGTCACCGGCAATATTCACCGCGTCGTCCAGCCGGCAGCAGTTTTCCAAGTCCAGCGCCGCGGCAAACCTCTCCAGAAAATCCGGACTGCCCTGCCCCCGCTCATCCAGGATGATCCCAAGCTCCTGCCCATCGTAGATCAGACCGGCAAGACTGTTGTACTGACTGGCAAGGTCCCGGACGCAGGGCAGGATGCACCGGGCGTCCAGCAGTGTACATTCCTGGATCGTTTTTACCCGCAGCTCGTCCAGCGCAAGCCTGGTTTTTCCCGGCCCGTCCTCATGGAACTCGTTATAATCCGGCAGTCTCAGCCATACGCCGCCCGGAACAGCTTCCGATGCCAGCTTCAGCCGGACGCTCCAGTCCTCGCTCTCTGTTCCGGGAAGCGCTTTCCCATCATAGCGCATGACCGGCTGGCTGCCGGGGTACTCCACGTAACAGTTGCCGATGAACAGGCCGGGGCGCTCATTCTCATACGCTTGCCCCAGCGCGGTCAGATCGAAGTGCGCCTGCTGGTCCTGGGGAACGCTTTTTTCGAACAGGAAGAGTTCTCCCAGATCCGCATAGTTTCCCACATGACCGCGCACCTCATATTCATCCAGAGACAGCAGACAGTTTACGGCCGCCGCCATATCCTGGGGCGGCTCGCGGGCCATGGCGGCGGAGAGGATGATCCGCTCCCTGACACTCAGCACCTCCAGATGCTCTGCCAGCCACTGCTTTTCCTCTGCCGTACCCGGCAGAGGAAGTATGGATTCCGCATACTCGTTCATATCATCACCACCCCTTCCGGGGAGCATGCCCGCTCCGTCTTCCGGGACACTTCGGCAAGCTGCATCTTGTTCTCATAAATGTCAGTCGTCATTTTTACATCTCCATTTCTCTCAGGCCGGGCGCCTGATCCTCTTGCAGGACCGGCTGACCGTCCCGGCGCTCTATCAGTCCGTAGCCGGTGATGACCCCGTGATCCCGCTCCAGCAGGGAGCGGCCAAAGGCGGTCAGGTTCACATATTGGGCGAAATCCGCGGCGCACTCCTGGCCGGTCATCACGCACAGCTCCCCCATGGCCACATCCTCCGGACTGCTGACCGCAGGGTCAAAGATGTACTCGTCCACTGCGGTGGCAATGGCGGCGGCCTGTCCGATATCCCCGCAGTCCATCGCCGCAAGGATGGCCTTGTACCGGGGCAGTTCGCCCCGCGCGTCCAGCTCCTGCAGGCGCTTGGACAACTCCAGTATCTGCGGCGCTTCTCCATCCAGATACATGGTATGGTTCAGGCGGGGGATGGGGCAGTCCCAAATGGACGCGGCGACATTCCGCCAGCTTTCCGCGCCCAGTTTCTCCAGCGCCTCCCGCATCTGCTCCTCCGGAGCGGGCAGCCGCAGCTGGAGCATATCCTCCTGCCGGACCGGTCCGGTCAGGGGGATCGCCGCCACGTTGAGCAGGACGGTGTATGCCGGTTTCCGGGGTTGGAAATCCATGGTTTCACTGGCATGGCGCACATCTTCGTGCGGTTCCACATAGCCGAAGCTTGTGTATACGCCGCCCTCTGCTTCCCGGTGTTCCTTCCCGATCTTTCCGAAATCCAGCAGTTCAAACGCGGCGTCCGACAACTTCTCCGCCTCTGAAACGAACCCGTTTCCCGCCAGAAAACGGCCCAATTCGCAGTCTGTGGCGGCATCCTCCACCACGTGGCAGCAATCCGCGCTGTGGGCGAAGTCGATGAGCCGGGACACGGAGATGGGAAGCGCTTTCTTCCGAATTTCCATCCCCACCAGCCCCTCAAAGGCCGCCATACCCCGCACATCTGTCTCGTTGATTTCCGACAATTTCCCAGCCAGGGCGTTGAGCTGGCGGACATCCGGCAATTCCGCGATACACCTTTCCAGAAATTCAAACGCATAATACTCCAGAATTTCCAGATAGGGCGGTTTCCCCGGCTCCAGCCGCAGCCGTTCCATAAGGTCCAGCATCTCGTAATCGCTGGCGGGCAGGTCCAGCTCCACATAGTTGTGAAGGCCGTTGGAGGCGTAGACGCTGAATATTTTACTCAAAGCGCATCCCGCCTTCCTGCTGAGGCATATAGATACTGGGGTCCGCGCCAGGTTTGTCCCAGCCGAACATGGAGCCGAAGCTCATGGCCTCCTCCTGCGCCTTGCAGACGCCTCTTTTCTGGTTGAGGTAGTCCGCAAGACGGCGGTTCTTCGCCGGATCATTCTGATTCCACTCCGTTGGAAAATACCCGCTCTCCCCCCGCTTGATGAGGATCAGGCTGCCGTCGCTGGGCAGGGTGGAGTAGCATATATCCGGAAGCCGCTCGGAGAAGTGCGGATCAAAGCAGTCCTGTTCCGCCATAATGCTCCAATCCTCGTCTTGCCACAGGTGGGCGTATATCTCCAGACCTTCGCCAACTTTGATCTCATGCTGCTCAACCGATTCACCGGCGCCGTCACTTGCCTGTCCAGTCACATTTTCCATGAGCAGATCCAGCTCCTCCGGCGTCAGCTTGCCCTGCACCTTGCATTCCGCCACACCCCAGAGCCGCCCGTCCCGCACTTCAGCGGTGAAGTGATAGGATTTCACCTTTTGATTCACGCCGTCTTCTTTACCGTAGTAGGCCATGAGTCCGCGCTCCGCTTCCTCCGGGGTGTCTGCGTGCTGCTCCATCCATGCCCGTTCCTTCTGCAGTGCTGCGATAATCTGCGGCGCATACTCCGCTGCCTCGCGGGAATCCGTGGTGATGTCTGTCTCGAGGCCATCATACGCATCTGCATCATAGTAGGTTACGGTCATAGGCATGTACAGCTTCAGCGTCTGGAGGGGCGGCGGCAGGACGGAGAAGCTGTCCTGTCCCAGCACCAGACCGAGCCCCCGGCCATTATCCCAGGCCACGTGAAAGATGGCCTGGTCGTCAATGTGCTGCAAGGTCCCCATGCTCCCCGGTTCCACCGGGCAGGGGTCGTCCTTCATCTCTCTGAGCTTGATCCGGCTGCCCTCCGGGTATTGCTGGCGCAGAAACTCCAGCCAGCCTTTCGGTATCTGTTCCATTCACATTCCCCCCATTTCCATGCCGTATTCTTTGGGACCGGTGATATTCACATACTCACCGATCACGTTCAGTGCGGCGGAATAATCGCCGCACTCACCGCCCATTATCCGCTCCCGCATTTCTTCCGCCTGTGTGTCCAGTCCGTTCTGCCGCAGGGTGCGGACGGCAATGCCGATCAGGTTGAAGATATTACCGTCCTCGCCAATGAGCTGGCAGTCCGGCTTCTGCGGCGTCTGCTCCTGAATGAAACCACCCAGCCGGTTCGGCACATAATCGCTGAGCCACGTGCCGCCAAACTGTTCATGGGTCTGCAGCCGCCACATGGCAAGCCGTCCCATGGCCAGATCCGCTCCCTCGAAGGGGAACAGCAGATTGGTCAGGCCGTCATGCTGGAATACGGACACATCCGTCAGCCTGGAGCCGTTTTGCAGGATGCCTTCTTCCGTGAGCAGTCCGTTGATACCGTCTACCCACTCCCGCAGGTCACCGCCGCAGCCCTGGAGGACAAGGCCCTCCCGGCCCTCCATTCGCCGCAGATCGTCTGTCGAGATCTGCTTCACTTTTACATTCCCCCCATCTGCATCACCGGCCCCATCTCCTCAGCCGGAGCCGCCGGAGCTTCGTAAATTGTGTTTCTGCCATAGGTGATTTTCGTGACATCCTCTGCGTTGTAGTCCGCATACCGCCCGAACAGACGCTCAAATTCCTTCCTGTCAGAAGCGGGGATGTCGGAGGTGCTGTAATAGTTCCTGTGTCCCGTCAGGGAACCTGCGGCGGTTTTGAAGGTCAGTTCCTGCCCATCCTTCTGCACGGTGACAGTCACCGTTTTGGCGCCGCACCCCTTAACCGCGTCCGTAATAGCCTTCATTTGGTGAATAGGGTTGCCGGTGTCCTGCATCAACGCCTGATACTCTGCCAGCAGAGCGTCATTTTTCAGGAATTGCAGGAGGAACTTCTCCTGATTATTTTTGATGTGCTGCTCCGCCTCTGTCTGGACGAACAGCTCGGGATCGGTGATATAGGCGATAAAAGCGGTTTCCGGCAGTTCACTCAGCTTGTAATCACTATGGAATTGCCCGTCTGGCTCCCGATTGGAGAAGATCTGCTGGACGGCGCTTTCTTTTACGCCATGGTCCCGATAGTATTCCAGATCACGTGATGCCTGCCAGCCAGTGACCTCCAGTATGGACAGATTGCTCCGGTCATTGGCGATAATGCCCTCCACATGCCTATTGACTGCGCTGTTAATCTCATCCGCCATAGAAGGACCGGTTTCCGTTACGAGCGGTAACTTGCCCGCCGTGAAGATATTCAGGGAATCCTTTGTCAGATACAGGGTCCTGTGTTCCGTGTCGTACACGCCGCAGAACAGCAGGCTGCTGTCCCATGAGATGGTATTGTCCTGAGCAGGGGATATCCGGTACAGATAATCAGCAGACGGCCCTTTCTCCAGTCTGGAGAGTGTGACCACTGCTTTTTCACCCGACCAGATCGTAAACGGCGCATGCCCAAGGTCCAGCCAACGCTGGAAGCCATCCCGGCCAACCGTGCTTCGATACAGATCTTTCATCAGCTGATCCCTCCCATCGTCATGCCCTGACGGGGCGTCTGATCCTCTAAGAGCTGCCGCATTCTTGTGACGGCATCGGCAACGGTCGGGTCCTGCGCGAAGCTCTCTGACTTGGTCCAATCCTCCGAGACCCACTCCCGGCCATCATGCCGGATCACCAGGTCCACGGCGGCGATATCATCCTTGGTGACGCCCAGCCGCTTGCTGTCATTTTCACTGGCGGCGTAACGCTGGATGGCATCCTCCAGAGACAATCCACTGGTAAATTGCTCCTCCGGGGTGTTGCAGGCTTCCATCACGTACCAGTCGTAGCTGTGAGAAAGACTTGGATCGGCTGCATCCTTCAGCTTCTGGAGTCCTCTTTCCGTCAGACCATACTGTTGTTCCTTTTCTGCTATTGCCATCCGCTGCTGGTTCAGGTCGTAGCAGTAGAGATAGCTGTAATCGCCGGAGAGAGTCGAGCAGCGCAGACAGAACCGGTAGTTCTCGGTTTCCGCGATGAATCCGAAGTTCTCCCGTCCGATTTCTCCCCCCGGATAGCGATAGCACCACCGGCGCATGGCGGCGTCATTTTTCAGCGGCCCCAGGGTACGCATCTCATCCATGAACTCCTGGAGGGCGGTCTTGAACTCCGGCGTGTTGAACCGGTCATTGTTATGGGGCCACCACGAGTGGTGGAGTCTGCCGTCGCCAAAATCCATACGCAGATGTCCCACAGTACCTTCTGCGGCGTCCTGTTCCGCTTCCATCTGGGAATAGAACAAGCCCGCCTCCTTAACGGAAGCGGGCCGCAGAATAAATTTTCGGGGATCGCTGGGGCAGGGGAGATCGTGCTCCCGGCAGAAGGTACTCAGGTCCGTCATTTTTCCGGAGAGGATGAGCGTATCCTTGATCTGCCGGACTTCGGTAGCGGGACGTTTCAGCGGAGCGGGGGAGAGGACTGTGCCAAGGCGTCCCCATATGACGTGGTCCATGATTGCGGACGGCTTGTGCGGGCGCCGCTCGGTTCCGCACAGATCATAGCAATGCCAGCCCTCCGGGACCGTTTCGCGGGGAATGCTCTCTCTGGTGTGCAGCACCGGCCTGCCGAACAGCTCCGCGTACTGCATCTGATCCGTGTAAATATTGGTGGTCAATGGTTTCATTCCTTCCTTATTGGTTTGCAGCCAACATACATACCACAGGTTTTCTCATAAGTCCAGGACCTCCTACAGCATCTGCGGGCCCATTTCCTGCCGCGGCGGAAACGGTGTATTGCAGCCGGCGAGCTGTCCGCCGGCCTGTTCCACAGGCTGAAGGCGCTCGCTCAGTTCTTCTTCCGTAGCGGTTCGGATACCAGGCCCATCGGGGGTTTTCGCGCAAATCATCCGTCCTTCCTGAATCAGTTGGTTGATTAATTCTATTACAAAGGATTTCCCCACGCTGTTACGCCTGGTTTTATCACAGAGGCGGAGTATCTCAAACTGTTTATCAATGGGGTTTGCAACAATGCGAAGGACATAATTGCCCGGTTTTTTTGTCCGGTACCGTTCCAGAATGGCGGCTGTGATTTCCTCGCGCCTTGCTTCCAGCGCAACGCGATACTCTGCATCGCTCATATCTGCGTACTCCTCGCACTGGTCAACTGCATAGCAGCGGAAGGTCTGCGCCTTTGCAAAATGCTCCTGTAGGGACTGGATACCCGCCTCGTCCACCACGCCGCTGAAGCTGTCGGGGTGCAGATAAAGCTCCTGCGGATTTCTGACGGCCTTGTCGATGCCGCCCGTCTTCTCCTCGTGGACGTCCCATCCCAGCTCCTTAAACATGCGGCGGCTTTCTTCTCTGAATGCATTTTTTTCCTGATCGCTTGACCAGCCAGAGGTATAGCCGCTGCTGCTGATGCGAAAATAGACCATTCGATATGACATATGAATTCCCTCCGGTTATTCCTTGTTTTTTGGAAATTGAGATTGCAGCCGTGCTATCCATCCGGAACGGCTGCGCAGAGTATGGCCTCTCTGGTGTGCGGCGGCATGCCGAACAGCTCCGAGCGCCGTATCTGATCCGTGTAAACATTGGCAGCCAATGGTTTCCCTCCTTCCTTATCGGTTTGCAGCCAACATACATACCACAGATTTTCTCATAAGTCCAGGACTTCCTACATCATCTGCGGGCCCATTTCCCGCTGCGGCGGCGTCCAGCGGGAGCAGACTGGCCAGGTGCGGAGAGGAGAACTTGACGGCGGTGATGCCGGCCTGAGAGAAGTCCTCCACATCCAGCGCCCTTTTTGCCTGTTCCAGCTGCTCCTCTGCTGCGGGAAGGCTGAGATCATACTGCCGCCCGGAGGAGGTGAGCGTCAGGCGTATCACATAAGGCGCTTGCCCCTGAACAGGCGCCGCTTCCTGATTTCTGCCGGACCGCTGGCCGTGCTGGAGTGTTCCAGCGCCGTGATCGCTGACCTCACCTCCGCCGGTTCTGCCGGGAAATGGATAGGGACCTCGGAATCATTTTCTCCCTTGGAGATGTACAACACCATCATACCATTCCCCCCATCTGCGGTCCCCGCTCCCGCTGAAACTGTTCCGCTCGTCCAGCTGATCCACATTGACCTCCGGCCCGCCCTATGTTCATCACCTCCGGTCCGTACCTTGCGATGAGCACCGCATAGAGAATCAGCAGCAGGGTGTCATCGCTGACAAGTTCCGCGTCCGCCAGTTCCTCCGATGTAACGCCCAGAGCGCCAGCGGACAATCCTTTTGCCGTCCGGTAGAGGACATAGTCCTGAATACTGGCATCCCCCAGCCTGACTCCGGCAAAGTCGATCTGTCCGGGTGTGACCGCCGCAAGGGTACGCTGCCAGATCGGGGCGCTGGCGGAGAGCAGATATACCGCCGCCAGCCAGCGGCTGTTGACGCTCTCCTTCTCACCCCTCGTCATCTCCAGCATCCGCATGATGTGGATCTGGTCCGTAAAATGGAATCCCCCGGTCCGGCCAGCGATGCCTATGGTCCTCTGTTTCAGCCCGAGGTGCTTCCATGGCCGGACTGTCTCGGCAGCCAGCTCCGCCACAGTTACCATCCCCGCCTGCAGCCGCTTTGTGAGGTGGAGGCACGTCAGTCCCTGACGGCTCTGGCGGCGGTGCCGGACACAGCTCTGGCAGTCCACATCCGCCGCAGCGGAGCGGTAGCGGCAGAGGACCGCGCTGCCGTTACTGCGGGGCGTAAAGTTCGGCGCCATCATCATCTGCCGCTCCATTTCCGCAAGGGCTGTGCCGCGTTCAAAAAATCTGGTCATTTTTCTGTTTTCCTTCCTTAAGAATAAAAAAAGAGGGGCCTGTTTCTGCCAGATCGGCAATTACAGGCCCCTCTCGTTTGAACTCAATATAACTGCATTTCTCCCGGCGCAGGCTGCCGGGGACTTTGCGTCAGCTCATTTGCCAGATCGATCACCTGCGGCACCGCTTCTTCGATCTGCTTCATGATCCCCTCCAGAAGCCTGCTCTGCTCCGGGTTGGAAACAAGGTTCAGCGTGGTCATATTCTGTGCGGCGTCGAAGATTACCGAAAGCTGCTCCCGTGTAAAGAGCAGTGCGGCGGGAACCAATCCGGAGCGGGCGGTGAAGTCCCGCTTTGCGGCGTCTATCCCTTCACCGGCATTGAAATAATGTCCCTGCCACAGTGTTCCATCCTGCAGCCGGTCCCACGTGATAAATTGTACCCCATACCGTGTCTGGTGTCCCGCAAGAACGGCGCCGTTGTATTCCGCCAGCAGCCGGTAGTCTCCCGATAGCCCATCCGCCAGCAGGGGAGGGGCGGTCTCCATGTGACGCATATACGTCAGGGTATCCTCCACGATCTCCCGCACACGCTCAAGGGCATCGTCCAGTCCCTCTTTGCGTATTTGTTCCGGATCATAACTCATGCCGCCGTTTCCATTGACATTGCATATCGGGCTGCCAGCCCACTCAACAGGGAGCAGCGCGTCCTTTTCCTCACAGACTGTGAATCCCTCATGCTGAATCCGCAGTCCCGCCTCGGTTAGATATTTCTTTTGAGCATCCTTCATATTCTTTACCCCCTATATCATCTGTTGATCCAATGTGGCAGAGGCCGGCGCATTCTGCATGTTTCCCACACTTCTGATCTCCTGCTCATCAGCAATCTTATCCAGCATAATGAGCGTTTTTCAATATGGAGCATGCAGGACTCCTCCTTGTATGTTTTTGTGGTAACCGGAATACTACTACAGTTCCGGCGGAATTGCTATTCAGCAGAGTGGACAAATGTGCGCGGGAAAAAGGGCGCCACTGTTGTGGCTCATAAAAATGTCGGATCATCTGGCCTGTGGCAACCAATGAACCGCACAGAATGGGAAGCCTTGCGGCAGCGAACTGGTTTTTCTGAACAGATACAAAAACAGCGAGACCTGTGTTTGGGTACTGCCGTCTGGCAACCACAGGCCCCGCTCTAGTCAAGCAGGATTATGAATTTTAGCATCTTGTAACTTTCTTGCCTTGAAATATCCAGCGCCCTTTTTAAATCAACTCGTTTTTTAACCAAAAATCTTTTTTAACCTCTTATTCTGGCACGCCTTACCAGATTCGAACACCCGACAATTCAGGATCAAATACCCGTCCATTTCTTCTGCAATAACAATTAAAGACCCATGCTCCTTTCGGCTACATGAGTCCTTAATCTTGGTGGAGAGCAAGAGGGCTTATACGAACCCTCCGCCCCCGCAACAGCCTCCGCCTCCAGGACCAGCGCAAGGTCCACGGCGGACCCCCTACCCGAATAGTTGAACGCTATACGGATATGATCGTCCCACAGGAAAACAGCGTTTACAAGGGAATCAATGACCTTTCTCCTAAAGGCGGCGTCGTCCACGTTGCCGCCTCGGAATTTTTCAAGCCAATAGATCACGAAGTCCCGCTCTATATGAGTGAGGGACGCCTCCTCCCGGCAGATTGCATTTTCAAGCCGGGATCCCTCGGCCTCCAATTCCAAAAGCAGATTTTGGGTTGAGGCCGTAATGATACCGGCCCTGATCGCCTTTAGAACGTTATCAATTTCCCGCTTGTTTTGAGCCAGATCATCCCGGAGGCCGCAAAGGACGGCGGAGTTATTTTCCCGCTCCTGGTAGGCCATGACAGAATCGGCCACCCATTGCAGAACATCATCCCGCAGGACGTGGTCCAGAGTAGCCTGGACCACAGCCCGCTCCACGGCGTCCCGGACAACGTTTTTCTTTTCGCACCCGCCGCCGGTCCGCCGGTTTTGGCAGACGTAATAATAGTGAAGCCCATTCCTGCCGGTCCCGGATATACCGACCATAGGAGAGCCGCAAGGCCCACAAAACAGCTTACCAGTAAGCATATACTCCCCGTTTTCACGGTGCCGCCCTTGAGGATTCTTTTTTGTTTTCAACCGTTCAGCCACCTCCAAGAAAAGGGCCTTGTCCACGATGGAGGGCATACCGCCCTCCACCCGGACATCCGCATAACGGTAAACCCCTATATAGGATTCATTGTGCAGCAGGGCATGGAAACTATTCTTTTTCCACAAGCCGCCCCGTTTGGTATGTATACCCCGCCCGTTTAGGTCGTTGGCGATTTCCACGAAGGGGACCCCCTCGCCCACCCGGCGGAATATTTCACGGACCACCTCGGCCTCCGATTCAACCACAGCATACCGCCCGTCCGGCCCCTTGCAGTAGCCCAGGGGCATGGACCCATTATTTACCTTACATTCCAGAGCATTAAAGCGCATACCCCTCTTGATATTTTGGGAGAGGTTGGCGGAGTAATACTCGGCGGACCCTTCCAGCACGGACTCCAGCAGGATGCCCTCCGGGCCGTCCGGGATTGATTCTTTAGCGTAGATCACCCGGACCCCGTGACGCTTGAGCCGGTATTTATAGGTGGCCGAATCATAGCGGTTACGGGCAAAACGGTCCACCTTCCAGGTAAGCACATAAGCCCACCGGCCCCGCTCGGCGTCCTTGAGCATTTTCTGGAATTGGGGCCGCTTATCATTGGTGCCAGAGATTGCCCGGTCTGCGTAGACCTTGACAACCCGTAGGCCGTTAGACCGGGCATAAGCCTCGCAGTCCGCCACTTGCTGCTCGATTGACACATCCCTTTGAGCGTGAGAGGAATACCGGGCATAGACCACACAGTCCTGCAGAGGGGCCTCCGGCGGCATTTCTTGACGGCCCATAAAGGCACCCCCTATTCAGCAGAAACGTCCTCGGTTTCCCCCGTTTCAAGATTCACCGTATAGGATTTAAGCAACTCCCCGCCACCCAAAACTTTAGCATCATGTTCCTCTTTGTCGATATATTCATGAACGCCGATACTCATAACCCCGCCCGAAACATTCATAACGGAGGTTGTTTTTAGGCCGAGATTCACAGCTATATGAATTTCATCATCAGAGGAAAAATAGGTGTTATAGTATTCCGTTGCATGGTCTACTATATTTTCAGCGGAGTAGAAAACGAGGACCCGCCATTTCCCCGTTACATCATTCCTCACGTTTTCATAGAACGTTGTACCGCCTAAAGCATCATCAAGGGCCTCCCTTGCGTCCGGCTCCGGCCCGGTTTCGGCTGGCGGCTCTTGCGTTCCCGGTGCAGAATCAGCCGGGGCCTGGGACGTAGACGGCTCCGGCGTGACAACCGGCTCCTGTTCAGTTTCGCCCTTTTGGGTTTCAGCCGGAGGCGGCGGCGCATCTGACGGCCCCGCATCCGTAGTGCCGCCGCCGAACAGGCCAGTCCCGACAGCCCCCACAAGGCTCACGGCCACCACCCAAAACCACCACTTTTTATAAAGCGGCTTTTGTACCTTTTCTTTCTTTGCCATAATCAAACACTCCTTTTAATTTTGCCGCCCCGGTATTGCTGCCGGGGCGGCTTTTTATTTGTTTTCGGACCCGCCATCGTAAATTATGAAAATCAGCGGTACCGGGATATGTAGGCGGCTCCCGTTTCCGCCCCCGCCGTTTCCTTTTCGGCGTCTTCTTTTTCAATGGCCTCCAGCCTTGCCATAAGTTCCCGGTTTTGCCTTTCCAGAGCCGCCACCTTTTCAGCCAGGGCGGCGTCGGTACCGGGAACGTCGTCGGTGGGGGCGTTCAGCTTTTCGGCGCAGCTTTGCACGAATTGGATAACGGCGTCACGGGAGGGCTTTTCCAATTCCAGAAAAGCACGGACTACCGATTTAACAACAGAAAGGTCCTCTTTTGGTATTTCCCGGCTTTTCAGTAGCACGTCCAAAGGCTCCGGCTCCGGGGCCACATATATAGGCCCCAGCCCATCCCGTAGCCACTCCTCCCGGACATTGAACACACGGCAAATTGAATTTACGGTTTGATCGGACGTGCTACGACCGCCCTCAATCAAGGCAACGCTATTTCTTTTGATACCGATAAGGTCCCCAAATTCTTGTTGAGTAAGGCCCTTTTCTTTCCTTATTGCCTTGACCCGTTCACCTAAAGTCATAGGCTCACCTCCTTGTAAAAGTAGTGTACCACAAAAAAGTCCTCTCGTCAACAGAAATTTGCAAAAAGGGGCTTGACAAAGTTGATAGCAGGACTTATAATGGTCCCGTAGCCAACAAAGAAAGGAGGTAAACACGATGGAGAAAGCCAAGTACACCACGGCCCAGGGCCTTGAGGTTGAGCGGCTCCTTAACGCCATTGAGAGCGTCCCAAAGGAGAAGCAGCCCATTATGGCGGTGCTTGCGGAGGCGTTCATTAACGGAATGAAAGCCCAGGACAAGCTGGTCGCCGCCAGCCGGTCCACCGCCAGCGGCTGACAGGGCGGCGGAGCCGCCGCCCACCCTGCACCTTGAAAATTGAACGATAGACAGACAGAAAGGAGGCTGACCGTTGAAAGGACAGCTAAAAGCGGTGCTTGTCAGTAACACGGTACATATTGACACGGCACGGATACCCCGGCACGTTGGACACAACCTCGCCCAGGTTGCCCTCCGGGCAATACAGAGGGATTTCAAGGACCCGGCTATTAGGGCGGACTTTGAGCGGTGGAAAGCGTCCAGAGCTACAAAAGAAAAGGAGTGCAGCACATGAAACAGATTCAAGTAAGGAAGGTCCCCTATGGCGAAACCTTCTCCGTATTTGGGGACAAGTTTGTCGCCCTTGATTACATCAACGGCAACGTCCTGGCGATCCGTAAGGAGATTTGGAAGACCGCCCCCTTTGATACCGGCGGCGTGAACGACCTGCGGACGGCCAGCATTACCGGCCACCTTGTCGAGTATTTCCTCGACCTTTGCAAGCAGGGGGCCAGCGACGACACCATCCCCATGAATATGATCGACCTCAAGGCCACGGACGGCTCCAGGGAGTACGGCACTTTCGGAATGAGGGCCGGTCTTTTGACCCTTGAGCAGTACGGCAAGTATCAGGACATTATCCCGCTTGCGGACGATTGGTGGTGCCTTGCCACGCCCTGGAGGACACCGAACCCCGGGTGGCTCCGCTCCCCGGACACCGACCACACCGTCAACGTGTGGGTCGTCCATTCCAATGGCGACTACTACAACTACGATGCCACCAACACCTATGGCATCCGCCCCGCTTTGTACTTCACCTCTGACCTCTTGGTCTCTATTGAGGATGAAGGAGAGGAAGACGCCGCCGCCGATGAAACGGCCCTTTACCGGGAGTACCGGGCATATGTCAAGGATTGGCTGGAGGGGAACGCCGACACAGGTAAATCGCCCCTGAGCTACGAAGACTGGAAAGCCGACTAGCCATGCAAACAGATTACAGAGACATTCTGCTGGCCATTGCCGCCGCCGCCCTGATTCTTTGCGCCGTAGTGATCGCCACGATGGAGCCACCGGCGGCGGAGGCCCCGGCCCTGGCAGACACGCACACTCCGGCAATTACCCGGCCAGCAGAGCCGGACGGGACCGACGCCCCGGCGGATTCATCCTCGGAGCTATGGAGCGACGACGGCACCCTGCACCGAATCAAGCCCCTTGACATTCCCCTTGAGGCCGAAACACAGTGGGCCATTTTTGAGGCTTGCGAGTATGACCCCGGCCTGTTTTGTTTCCTGATGGCAATAGGGCAGCACGAAAGCCGGTTTAACCCTGATACCCAGGGGGACGGCGGGGACAGCCTCGGCGTCTTCCAGATCAACACCCGCTGGCACACCGGCAGGATGGAGGCCCTCGGCGTTACCGACTTGACGGACACGGCCCAGTGCGCCGCCGTAGCCCTTGACTACCTCCGGGAGCTTGTAAGCCGTTACGGGTTTGAGCCGGAGAGCCACGAATTGTGCCTCGCATATAACATGGGACCATCTGGGGCCAGAAAAGCACTTGCAGACGGGATCACAAGCAACAGCTACAGCGAAAGCGTTTTTTCCACATACCAAAACTATTTGGAAGAAATGAAAGCCGCCCCCGGCGTTACCAGCACCGAGAGCGGCGGGGCGGAGTAAACCGCCGAATTGAGACACCCCCATTATAGACCACATGAAAGGAGGAAGTCAAGCCGTGAAAATGGCCTTGCAGGGCAACACCCTGCGCATCAAGGATGCCGACAACGTACAATTTACCGTTATCAAGAGCTGGAACAAGATGCGATGGGTAAAGAAGCTCCAGGAATTGCAGGGAACGGCAGACCTTGAGCTGTTGGACCGCCTCGCCGGTTTGGTCCGGCTCCCCCCGGACATTGACCGGCGGCGGTCGGAGCTTAGAGCGGTACAGGACGCCGTGGACCGGCAACGGGTAGAGGAACACCCGGCACCCCTTTTCAAGTACCTTGTAAAGATGCCGCTTTATGAGCATCAAGTGAGGGGCGCAAATATGGCCCTTATCACTTTCGGATGGATACCACCCGAAAGGGGCGGGGCGATATGAGCGCACGGCGGGAAGAATGGCGGGACCTTCCAGGTTACGGTGGCTGGTATCAGGTAAGCGACTGGGGGCGGATTTGTTCTTTCCGTGACCAGCACCACAAAGGCCAACGGCTAAAAACGCCGGTCATACTGAACCCAACCCGTAGCCCCTACGGCACCCATATCGTAATTAAATGGCAGGGAAAGCAAAAGACCGTACAGGTCGGAAAGGCGGTCGCCCTCACCTTTTTGGGAGCCATCCCAAAAGGTTACGTTGCCTACCACAAAGACGGCAACCCCGAAAACAACGCCTTGACCAACATAGGAATCGGCCCCCGGTCGGAGCTTTCACGGGAGAGAATGCGAAACAAGGTCGCCGGATGGAACCGAAAGCCGGTCTTGAAGATTGACCGGGAATTGACCGTTGTAGAGGCGTATCCAAGCGCAAGTCTAGCGGCAAGGGCGAACGGATACAGGCCGGACGCTATGTGGCGGTTTTGCACCCTTGCCGTTGCCTTTTCGGTATTTGCCCCGGATGATTTCCTTTACACATTTGATGATGATAAGTGGGTAAGGAAAGCTATTCAACGGGCAAAGGCGGAGCTTGACGCTATGAACGCCCGATATAATGACCCCCATACAGAGTGTTACTATGACCTACCACCAGCCCCGGCCCTTGACCTTGACCCCGATATTTTGTGGCTTGAGGTCACCGCTTGCGGGGGGGGGTACCCTTTTGGAATCAACCTAATTTTGATAGGAGCGTGAAAGCATGACCCAAACAAAAGGCGTAGTTTACCTCGCCGGACCCATCAGCAGCAACCTCGACGGCTACCAGCGGGAATTTTCCTTTGCAAGGGAACTTGTCAAGGGAGCAGGGTACACCCCGGTCGACACCGCTTTTCTCCCCCTGGGCCTCAAAGAAAACGACTATATGAGGATTTCCCTTTCCGTTTTGGAGGCGGCGGACACGGTGGTGGCCTTGAAGGGCTGGACCCATAGCCAGGGGGCGCAGATTGAGTGGGCCTACGCCCAGCGGACCGGCAAGCGGCGGTTGACCCTCGCCCAGTTTTGCGAGGAAAACCACATCCGCACCGCCCTGGTAGACCCGGAGGGCGCAAGCAATGAAAAAGCAGGATAAGCGCAAGGCCCCGGCGGATGCCTCATCCAAAGGAATGAGCATTGACGCCATTCTTGAGCGGCTGGCCGATTTGAAGGACGTGGCCCTCTTTCTCCAGAAACCAAGGGACGACCCGGATATTACGGAAAGCCGGGTGACAGCTTGCGAGGCCGCAACGGACATTTTGACCGCCCTGCAGGATGAAGGGATAAACGATCACGAACAGGTCCGGGACCTGATTCACGATTACAACGCCCTGGCGGAGCAGTACCGGGCCATGCACAAAAAGTATGAGGAACCGGCGAAGCCCGAACGGTTTGGGCTGGTGGCAGGACACTATGCCACATACATCTGCCCAAAGTGCAGGAACCAGGTTCGCCCAAGCCATAGTTACTGCTGGAATTGCGGAAAGCGGCTGGGCGGCGGGAGGTAGCAGCATGGAGAACATGACAACAGCGGAGAGCATCCACGTTTACCAGAACAGCCGCCTCCAAAGTGAGAGCTTTACCCCGGAGGCAGTAACCGCCGCCTATGTTGCGGGGCTTGCGGCCCTGCAGGAAAAGGCGGAGCAGGAAAATCCGCACCCATTGACGAAAGAGGAATTGCAACAGCTTTCAGGGGACCCGGATGGGACCCCAGTGTGGGTTGTTCCGCTATTAAAAGAAATGTACCCAGAATGGGCGATTGTAGGAATGCACGGCAACGCACAACTCCCCGGAATTGGATATACCTGGTGGGATTTTAGAGACTACGGAACAAAATGGGTGGCCTATCTGCATCGACCCAAAGAGGAAGGGGGCGGCACCACATGACCCCTGCGAAGATCACCCCCGGAGCGGGTAAGGGTTTCGGTTTCCTTTTTGAGATGGGCTGCGGAAAGACCTTGACGGCCATCGCAACAGTAGGAGCCGGGTACCAGATGGGCCACGTCAAGCGGGTTTTGATTGTAGCCCCCACCTCGGTGGTTTCGGTTTGGCCGAAAGAGTTTGCGGAGTACGCCGCTTTCCCCTATACCATACGCACTCTCCTGGGGGACAAGGCCAAACGGCTCAAGGAACTTAATGACCTTGTACGTTTCCCCTACCAGCACTTAAAGGTGGCCGTTATCAACTACGAAAGTACATGGCGGGATGAAATTTTTGAGGCCCTCCTGGCCTACGATGCAGATTTGATTATTTGCGACGAAAGCCAGAGAATCAAGACCCACGACGCCGCCCAAAGTAAGGCCATGCACCAATTAGGGGACCGGGCAAGGTACAAGCTGATCTTGAGCGGCACCCCGGTCCAGAATCAGGCGGTGGACATTTTCAGCCAATACCGATTTTTGGACCCTTCCATTTTCGGCGATAACTTCTATGCTTTCCGGGGCCGGTATTGCGAGATGGGCGGTTTCAACAGCAAGCAGATCGTCCGTTACAAGGACCTGGACACCCTGATTAAGAAGGAGCATAGCATCGCCTACCGGGTAACAAAGGACGAAGCCCTGGACCTCCCGGAACAGACCTTTGAGAACCGGGTGGTCCCCATGAACAAGAAGGAGCGGAGCATATACGACAAGCTCCGGCGGGACGGATATGCAGAGCTTGAGGGCAGCGGCACGATCACGGCCACCACGGTCTTGACCAAGCTGCTCCGACTCCAGCAGTTTACCGGCGGTTTTTTGGTAGAGGACGCCGCCGACCGGCCCAAACTTGTAAGCCGGGGAAAGTTGGACGCCCTGGAGGACATTCTCCTTGACTACGTTGTGGAGGGCCGGAAAAAGCTGGTCATTTTCGCCCGTTTCCTCCCGGAGATTCACGAAATAGAGGCCCTTTGCAAGAAGGTTTTGAGCAAAGCCGGGATGCAAGCGGTCGCCATTTACGGGGACATAAAGAAGGAAGAACGGGGAGCCATTGTCCAGCGTTTCCAGACGGACCCGGCGACCACGGCCTTTATAGGCCAGATTGACACGGCGGGGACCGGCATAACCCTCACGGCGGCGGATACTTGCGTTTATTATAGCGTGAATTTCAACTTTGCCACTTACAGCCAGAGCTTGAGCCGGATACACCGTATAGGGCAGAAAAACCGTTGTACTTATATCCACCTTGTAGCGGAGAACACCATCGACGAAACCATCCTCCAGGCCCTGGCCAAAAAGGAGGATTTGGCAAAAACGGTGGTTGATAATTGGAGGGCCTTTTTCTAAAGGCCAGAAAGGAAGACAGCGCATGGAAAACATTTCTATTTCTCATTTTGAGAACGACGCCGTCCAGAACAAGAAACTGGATAGCTACGACTGGGGAAAAGACAATTTCCTCGCCGGTCAGGAGCTGACGGTCACGGTCACCCTCCGGGAGTACCGGGAGCTGGTGGCCAGCAAGGCCACCGCCGACCAGACGGTCCAGGCCAGCCGGGAGAAGGTCGTCAAGTTGGAGGCGGAGCTGAAGGAGGCGAAAGCGGAGGCGGAGCGGCTCAAGGCGGAGAACTACGACCTCCAGAACAAGGTCCTGGCCGCACGGAACCGGGGCAACGCCCAGGGGGACGCCGCCGACGGGGAAGGGAGCTGCGAGGAATGAGCAACGAAAGGCGTCCTATCCTCTGCCCGTTCAAAAAGATCGTTGAGCGGGAATATAGCGGGAAAACCGGCATAACCACCATAAACGAGCGTTTCGCCCCTTGCGCCGGGGAGCGGTGCATGGCGCACTACAAGGTCGGCGGCAGGGAGATGTGCCGCCGGTTGGAGGCCGGGAAATGAGGGCCGGGACCTGTAGGAGCTGCGGGGCCTCTATTGTTTGGATACCGATGCCCGGAGGGAAAGCGATGCCCTGCGACGCCGCCCCGGTTTACTACGTTTCCAAGCCAAAAAGCGGCTCCAAACGGATTGTTACCCCGAACGGGGAGGTCCTGGCCTGTGAGCATACAGAGGACCCGCACCGGGCCACCGGGACCGGCTTTATACCGCACTGGGCCACTTGCCCCCATGCAGACCGGCACCGCCGCCGTTAAATTATACCGAAAGGAAGGACACCGCTATGGCAAAGACGTTGACCGAAATGGTCAAGGACCTCCGGGGCCTCCTTGATGAAAAGGACCGCCTGGATGCGGAGGCCAAAAAGAACAAGGCCGAAATTGAGGCCAAAAAGCAGGAGATCGCCCAGCAGATGATCGACGAGGACACCCCCCGCATTTCCTGCGGCGGCTACATCTACGGCCTCCAGGCCAAAACCGCCTATAACAAGATTGCGGACGATACCCTGGAGGCGGAGGGCATCGACTACCTGGACACCCTCCGGGAGGAAGGGTTCGGCCACCTTATCAAGGAAACCGTGAACGCCCGGACCCTGCAGGGGGCTATGGCCGCTTTCGTTGAGGAACACGGGGAATTGACCGACGGCCTCCTCACCATCATTAAGCCCTTTGACTATAACGACGTTTACAGCAGGAAGGAGACGAAGAAAAAGAAATGAAAACCAGAGAAGACTATGAGCAGATGGTCCTCGACACCCGCCCGGATCTTGAGCTGGCCATTGAGGCCGTAGCCGGGGACGCCATCACCACGGCCCTCGCCTTGCTTGAGCGGCACTATGAGATCGCCAACCAGCGGGGCGGCAGCTACACCGGGCCGGTCCGTAACCGGCATGAGGCGTATGGCATTGCCGCCGAACAGCACAGCCGGATTTTGAAGTCCGTGAACACCATCAAGGGCGGCGTTTCCACCCTGCTCGGCACCCTTGCGGACCCGAACTATAACGCCATTGACGCCACAAGCTCCATCGTGAACAGCATCACGGATGCGACCGGCGTCCTTATCAGAGCCGCCGCCGAAATGAAGCGGACCCTCGACGACCTTTACACGGCGGAGATGAACGCCAGCCCCGGCAAGACGCCGATGGAGGCACTGGCGGACGGCGACGGTTTCCAGGAGGCGGAGGACCTCGCCCTGGAGGACCCGGACCTTGACCCCGACACAGACCCGGACGCCGAACCCGGCGACAATGAAACGGAGGAATAAAAAATGGCACAGCAGAAAAAGAACACCGCCCTGGCGGTTATGAACGACTTCCAGATCGTGAGCCGTTACGACGGCATGACCCCGGAGGAACGGGAGGAACTGCAGGACCAGATGGAGGACCTGGACCAGGAGAGCGGCATCGCTTGCCGGAAAATCAAAATCCCCAGCGGCGGCGGCACGGCCTACGAGGTCCAGGGGGACGACGACGACACGGACCCCATGAAAGCGATCACCGGCGTCGTTGTTTTCACCCACCGTTTGAGCGGATACTGGCCCAACGCCTACGGCAGCAGCAACAACCCGGAGGACAAGCTCCCCACTTGCGCCAGCATGGATGGCAAGACCGGCATCGTCCAGATCGGGGACCGGGCCGGGGAGGTTGTCACTTGCGAGACTTGCCCCTGGAATCAGTACGGCACCGCCAGGGACCAATCCGGGAATCAGGCACGGGGAAAGGCTTGCAAGAATATGCGCCGCCTCTACATTTTGATGGACGGGGACCCGAACCTCTACCTTTTGACGGTACCGCCCACCTCCATCAAGGATGTTAATAACCAGCTTGCCAAAATCGCCCCCTACGCCAACAAGGTGGTCACCCTTTCCCTTGAGAAAGCCCAAAACGCCGGGGGGACCCCCTACAGCAAGGTGGTCGTGAAGAAGACCGGCGTCCTGCCCCCCGCCGCCGCCGCCGTTGTGAGTGAGCTGCGCCGCCAGATCAAGGACCAATACCAGGGCATGGCCCTCACGATGGACGATTACACCGCCGCCCCGGAGCGGGGCAAGGCCGTGGACGTGAACCCGGACGATGCGGAATGGGAGGCCATGAACGGCGGCGGAGACTTCCAGGACGCCCCGCCCCACGGCGACAACGACGCCCCGCCCACCGGCAGCGGGGAACCCCTCCCCTTTGCCTGATACCTGCGGCTCCGGCGGGTACCGCCCCCATACGGTACCCGCCCAATGCCCCCCGTGGGCGGACACTATGAAAAAACTAAGGAAATGGCGGTGGTGAATTTATGGCGGCAAGGGACAACGTAGACCTCGACAGAATCGTTGACTACAAGGCGGAGTACACCGCCGCCATCAGCAAGGAAAAATTGAGGATTTCCGGGGACAGCCTCCTGGGCCTTTGCCCCTTCCATCATGAGAGCAACCCCAGCTTTTCTGTTGACCTAAAGACCGGGAAATGGAATTGTTTCACGGAGGGGGAAAGCGGGAACTTTATAACCTTTTGGGCCAAGCTCCACGGCGTAGACAGTGGGACCGCCTACAAGGAAATTTTGGAGAAATACGGCGTCAGCCGTGAGGAACCAAAACAGAAGCCCAAAAAGAAAAACGGCGAATTTATCCCGTACAGTTTGGAGCAGTACAGCCAGGACAAGAAGCTCCCGGCGGATTTCCTCCGGGACGTTTGCCGGACGGACACAGGCCGGGACCGGGACGGTACCACATTCCTGCGGATTTCCTACGCCGACACCAACGGCCAAGAGATCACCTACCGTAAACGCTACGCCCCGAAAAATTTTAGGTGGCGGACAGGCTCCGCCGGGAAAATTCACCTTTACGGGGAATGGAGGCTTGAGAGCATCCGGGCAGCAGGGTGGGCTATTTTGGTAGAGGGGGAAAGCGATACCCAGTCCCTATGGTACATGGGCCTCCCGGCCCTGGGAGTTGCCGGGGCGGACCTTTTCAAGCGGGAACAGGTTGAGCTATTGCAGGGCTTGAAGCTATACGTCCATAAGGAGCCGGACCAGGGCGGCGAAACGTTCACGGCCAAAATTTACAAGTGCCTCCGGGACGGGGGATTTACCGGGACGGTCTACCGCTGGGATTGCGCCCACCTTGACGCCAAAGACCCCTCCGACGTCTACCTCGCCCACGGGCAGGAGGACGGCGGGAACATGATCCGGGACGCCCTGGCGGCGGCGGAGCTGATCGACCTTGAAAAAGAGCTTTTGCCGGAAGTGATACCCGGCGCACCGGCCATCTTGAGACAGCCGGAGGCGTGGATTTATTCAGAAAGCGGCATTTCATCCATTGACCCCAAAACCATGACCCCGACCTGTGTCTGCCGGACCCCCATCATTTTGACCCAACGGCTCAAGAGCATAGAGACGGGAGAGGAAAAGATGGAGGTTGCATTTAAGCGGGACGGCCAGTGGACAACGGCCATTTATCCCCGTGACGCCGTTTTTTCAAGCCGGGGCATTTTGGACCTTTCCCGGCTGGGCTGCACCGTTACCAGCGAAAACGCCCGTCAGGTCGTGAAATTCCTGGGAGCGTTGGAGGCGGAGAACATAGACCTCATTCCAAAGGCGGACGCTACCTCCACTTTTGGGTGGCAACCGGGCAAGCGGTTTTTACCCGGCAGGGCGGAGAACCTTGTCCTTGATATTGACCCCTCCCAGCGGAGCATGGCGGCGGCGTATTGCCAGAGCGGCACCCTTGAGGGCTGGCTCGAAACCATGAAGCCCCACCGGGACCGGGACAAATTCAGGTTTATCCTTGCGGCCAGCTTTGCCGCCCCCCTCCTGCGGATTGTAAAACAGCGTATTTTCTTTGTATACAACTGGGGCGGCAGCAAGGGCGGCAAAACCGCCACCATGAAAGCGGCCCTTTCCGCCTGGGGGGACCCGGAACGGCTCATGATTAGCTTTAATACCACCATAGCCGGTCTTGAGCGGACCGCCGCCTTTTATTGCGACCTCCCCCTGGGCATCGACGAACGGCAACAGGCCGGGGACAAGCAAGGGCTTATTCAGCAGCTTGTTTATATGGTTTCCGGCGGCAAGGGCAAAATCAGAGCGGCCAAAAACGGCGGCTTGCAGACCACATACCAGTGGCGGACCGTTGCCCTGGCCACCGGGGAGGAACCACTATCCACCGACACAACCATGACCGGCGTCTCCACCCGTGTCCTTGAGATTTACGGCGGACCATTTGACGATGAAACAGCGGCCAGCCTCATGCACCAACAGGCGGCGGAGGATTGCGGCTGGGCGGGACCGGCCTTTATTGAACGGCTGATCGGGACCGACGAGCGGCAGATCGTAGACGCCTACGAAGAAATGCACCGATACGTCCGGGATATAAGCGAGGGCAAAAACGGCTCCCACATTGCCGGAATTTCCGTTGTAGCCCTTGCGGACGCCCTGATAGATCACTGGTTTTTCGGGGCCACCAAAGAAGCAGCGTGGGCCAGGGCCAAACGGATGGCCGGGAACATTCTGGTCGACCAAGTAGAGGGCAACGCTACCGACGTAAACGAGAACGCCGTCCAATTCATTGTTGACTGGGTACTTTCCAACAAGGCTTATTTTGGTACAAAGGCCATAGGAACGTGCCTCGGCTTTTCCAGCGACAGCGGCAACACCGTCTATATTTTCCCTTCTATGTTGAATCAGGCGTTGAGCAAGGCCGGGTATTCCCCCCGGAAAACGATGAAATACATGGCAGAGCAAGGATTGATTGCCACGGAAACAGACAAGCGATCAGGGAAAAAGGTATATTCCATCCAAAAATGGTTTGAAGCCAGAAACAGCCGCTTTGTTGAATTTTACATCGGGAAACTTGCCGTAAAGGATGAAGACGCCGCCAACGATGCAGCCATTGACGAAAGCGAACCGACAGAGGAAGAACTCCAAGCACAAGGAACCATAGGCGGATTTACCCCCATTGAGGACGGCAGCGAAGAACTCCCCTTTTAATTCACTACCACCTAAATTTAGGTGATAGGGCAGGTGTTAGGTTAGGTGTTAGGCCGAAACTCGTTGAACGGCAAGGCTTTAGGGCCTTTCTAACACCTAATTACGTTTATAACACCTAATTACGCTTATATATTGCATTTTGCATTTTACACACGTTGACTGCAAAATTGTAAAAATCCATAAAACAATAGCTATATTTCAAAGTTAGGTGTTAGGCGTTAGAAACGCCCGAAACTACTTGAGCGGCGTGGATTTTCCGCCTACCACCTAATTTTCCGGGAAGGTGTTAGAACGCCCCAAAACCACCCACAAAGGAGGCTTGCGAAATGACGGACGGAGAGCGGCTCCGAAAATTCCATGCAGATTTTGAGCGGTTGCAGAAGAACCGGGAGAAGGTGCCGCTTGAGCAGCTACGGACACGGTATGCGGACGCCTACAACGCCCTGGTGGCGGAGGTACAGGCCGGGGCCGATTGGTATGCGGGGGCATATATCAGCCTTTTGGTCGGCCATTTCCCCCGGCACCCAAAGGACGCCGCCGGGAATGAGTGGCTGGACAGGAAGATCGCCGCCATACGGGCAGAGGAAGAAAAACCCGGCGGCAGGGTGGAGCGGTACCGGGCCGCTTTGTTGGAGCGGTTGGACCTAAAAGAGTATGAGCAGCTTGTGTGGGAGATTTACAACCGCCTTGAGGTTGAGGCTTTCGACCGCTACTGGCAACGGCACAACAGGTGGATAGGCCCCCCGGACCGGCGGTGGATCTACAACGATATAACCCGGAAATATTGGTGGCCGAATAAAGAGAAATTCCCCGCCACCGGCGGCTGTTGGATTAACCGGGACTATACCGGGCATGATACCCGGTTTCCCCCGCACATTAAGGAGGAATGAAACCGTGGGCTTTACAGTTAAGCACAAGAAAAATAGCGGCATGATTGTCCACTCGTTCACCTACACCGGCGACCTTGCAAAATGTATTGAGGACGCCGAAAAGGAGCTTTTGAAAAAGAGAACCAGCGAAGAAAGAAAATTCCTCCGCTGGCAAGCGGACCGGGCAAAAAAAGCCCTTGACAAGTACGAGGGCCGGATTAGCGACCTCCTTTCTTTCATTGAGACGGCCAGAAATAAGCTGGCGGAGGACAGGGAGAACGAGAAAGAGGACACAGCACAATGATCGTCGGCCTGATTGACGTAGACGGCCACAATTTCCCGAACCTTGCCCTCATGAAAATATCAGCGTGGCACAAGGCCCAGGGGGACCGGGTAGAGTGGTGGTGGGGCCTCGGCGGAGAGTATGACCTCGTTTATATGAGCAAGGTTTTTGACAGCACCTATACCCCGGACATCCCGGAGCCGTTGAACGCCAAGCGGATTATAAAGGGCGGCACCGGCTACGGCCTGGATAACCGGCTCCCGGATGAAATAGAACATATTTACCCGGACTATTCCATCTACCCGGAACTGACCAAAGAGACGGCCTACGGCTTTTTAACCAGGGGATGCCCCAGGGCTTGCGATTTTTGTATTGTTGCCGGGAAAGAGGGGCGGCGGTCGGTGAAGGTTGCGGACCTTTCAGAATGGTGGAGCGGCCAAAAGCGTATTGAACTATTGGACCCAAACCTCCTGGCTTGCCCGGACCACATGAACCTTTTGCAGCAGCTTAAAGAGAGCGGCTCACAGGTTAATTTCAACCAGGGCCTTGACGCCCGGTTTTTGACACCGGCAAACATTGAGGCCATAAACGCCATACGCCTAAAAGATATCCATTTTGCCTGGGACTACATGAGGGAAAGCAAGGCAGTTTTGAAGGGGCTGCAGCTTTACCGGGACCGGGCAAGCAGGAAGGTCCACGGGGCCTGGGGGACGGTTTACGTCCTGACGAACCACAGCACCACGATGGACGAAAACCTTTACAGGATTTATACCTTGCGTGATTTGGGCTTTGACCCCTATGTAATGGTTTTCGACCGGCCAAACGCACCACAGGAAATAAGGCACCTGCAGCGGTGGTGCAACAACCGCCTTATTTTCAAGTCGGTGCCTGATTTCCACGATTACAGCCCAAAAGGCGAAAAATTGAAGGAGGACAACAATGGACAGACAAGCATTGATTACCCGCTTTGAGGCGGAGCTGGGCAAGGTAAACCGCCCCGGCATTGACAAGCTCATGGGCTACATCCGGGGGAGTGATTTCTATACCGCCCCGGCAAGCACGAAATTTCACCTTTCCTGCGAGGGCGGACTCCTGCAGCACAGCCTTAACGTTCTGGACGCCCTGCGGGGCTTGCTTTACAGGAACGGCGACGGCCCCTGGGAGTACGTTGTCGCCGGGAGAGCGGCGGCGGAAATTCCCACAGAGAGCGTGACCCTTGCCGCCCTGCTCCACGATATTTGTAAAACCCATTTCTACACCACCAGCACCCGGAACGTGAAGAATGAGAGAACCGGCAAGTGGGAGAAGCAGCCCTATTATACCATTGATGATAAGATGCCCCTGGGCCACGGCCCAAAGTCCGCCATGATCGTAAAGCAGTACATTGAGCTGACCACGGCGGAGATGTACGCCATCTGGTGGCACATGGGATTTAACGGCAACTATGAGAACGACACCGCCGCCGGGGCCAGCTTTGAGAAGTACCCCCTCGCCCTTGCCCTTTACACGGCTGATATGATGGCCTCCCGGCTCATGGAGGGGGAGAAGGAAAACAAGCAGCTTTTCCTCCCGGCGGACCCGGCCCCGGCAGGAGCCGCCCAGGAGGCGACGCCCCCGGCCCAGGAGGACGCCCCGCCCCCGGCGGCAGAGTGGCAGGACGCCCCGCCCCTCCAGGCAGGAGCATAACCGGCCATGACCTACCCGGACTATTTTCTTTTGGGGATTGCGGCAGGGATTATCGGCTGTGAAATTTGGATTTTCATTTCAGAGATTGCCCTGCCACATTTCCAACGTTGGAGGGCAAGGCGATGGACACGAAAGGCCATGCGGGGCTACTACCGGGAACATAGGCGGATGAAAAGACACCGAAAGAAACATGGGCGGGAAACCGCCGGAAAGGATTTTAGGCCATGATTGAATTTAAGGACAAAATCGACGAAGCAGTCGACACGCTCCGGGGCTATTGCGCCAAAGTGAAGGATTGCAAAAAGTGCCGGTACAGCGACCACAAAGGGGAATGCCCCTTTATGAACGAAACGCCCCCTTGTGATTGGGATATGAACAGCAATCGCCGCCGCTTTATCAATAATTGGAGCAAGGCCCAGCCGGAGGCGGACAAGTGACCGCCCCGGCCACGGCCCACAAGGAAAGCTATTACCAGACCAAAATCCTCCGTTGGCTACGGGATACATACCCGGCGGCTTTCATTTGGAAAGCGGCGGCGGGGCCGTACAGCCAGGGCGGCATCCCGGATATTTGCGCCATCATTGACGGCCATTTTTACGGGTTTGAGGTAAAGAGGCCGGAGGGCGGTCGGCTTTCCAAGCTCCAGGAATTGACCATTCAGAAGATCAACGCCGCCGGAGGCACCGCCGCCGTTGTTTCCTACCCGGCGGATTGTCAGCGGATAATTGAGGGGGCCATCCAATGATTAAGGTCAATATTCTGGCGGCGAAGATTGAGGATGGCCGATATTTGTACGAAGAAAAACAAGTTGAGGCAAACAGATGGATCGATACACCCCCGTATGCGACACAACAGAATGTATTGATTCAAGATTATAGCGGCAACATTTCCCTCGGATGGGTACAGAGCGTGATTTTGCCGAATAAAGACGGGACCTATAAAATTTCCGGCTTGTCCGGCGGTACCGGGGCAAAAGCCGTCAAGTGCTACATGATTATCCCGTTTCCCTTTGAGGACAGCAAGGGCTGGTTTTTTACGGCAGAGGAAACAGGGGGACCAACGCCAAAGAAAGGCAAGCCGTACATTGTGACACTTGATATTTTGAAGGCCGGTAGAACCACATATAAGCTGGCAACCGCTTATTATGACCCCAAAAAATACAGTGATTGGGTGGGCTATGATTATAGGGACGGCACAAAATCAATCATAGCATGGAGGAACTTTCCACGCCCCAAAACGAAATAGGAGGCATAGCACGATGGACCAGAAAAATAAGCAGCAGGACCAGAGGCGGCAGAAACAGGTAAACGATGTTGTCACCGCCCTCGGCGGTATTGCCGAAATGTCCCATGTTTTCTATACGTCCATGATTGACGCCGGAGCCACCAGCAGAGAGGCCACCGCCGCCATGAACGGCTTTATCGCCGCTTTTTGGCATGAGCAGATGGAGGACGCCCGGAGGAAAAACGGAGGGCAGGACAATGGCCAAGAGTAAGAAGCCACCGAAAAAGAGGCACACCGGCAAGGCCCCCTCTTTCAAGAAACAGGTGGACGCCAGAGCGGCACAGGCCGGATTGACCCAGCTCCCCACGATGGCCCTGGTGGCCACCATTGACACCATGATCGGGATTTTGCGGGACCGGGGCCACAAAATCAGGGACTGGGACGAAAAGGACAAGGTTGTCCAGAAAATGAAGTACATCGGCGGCAAGGTTTATATTTTAGCACCCAGGGAACCGTCGGAAACGGAGGCGGGGGATGGCGAAAGCAGGGAACACGACACAGGCCAGTGAGCGGCGCATTTTACGAAAATACCTCGCCCGTTATTACAGAGCGAAGGACAAGCGGGAGATTTTGCAGGGGCGGCTTTCCCTATTGCGGAAAGACCTTCCAGGCAAGGGGGGCTTTATGCCCCCCCTCTCGGTCCCGGAAATAGAAGCCAAAATTCAGCAGCAGACGGAGGCGGCGGAAAAGAGCGTCCTGGAGATCATAGAGCTTTTGGAGCTTTTACCCGCCGAATCCACGGAGCGGATTATTTTAGAGCTGCGGCACATAGACTGCAAGAATTGGGCGGACATTTGCGACACGGTCTATTTGACCCGGACGCCATGCGCCAAGTATTACAACCGGGGCCTTGACGCACTTTTGAGAATGAGTAAGGTCCGGCGTACATTAGGGCTTGAGGAAAAAGCCGGGGGCTGATCGGCGGGATTGGCTCCCGGTTTTTCTACGCCCATTTTTACACCGCTTTTTCAAAAGGGGGATTTTGCCCCCTATGGGGCAGGGCCTATAAGGCCCCCGCATTTTTAGGCCCCTGCAGATGCGCCTCCAGGCGGAGCCGGTTTTTAAGGCCCCGCTTTTGGGGGCGGTTATTTTAGGCCACCAGGGAAAAGGCCCCCATATACAAGGCTCCCTTGTGGCCCCGTATATAGGCCATTGTGCAGGGGGCTATTTTAGGGGGCTATTCTATACGGCGCACAGCATAGGCATAGCTCTTTTTTCTTTTGGAAAAAAGACCCCACTAAAGGACATAGGCAAGGTATTTATACCCCCTAAAATAAAGTCCCTTGTCGGGCTTGTGTGGGCCGTACAGAGGGGCTATATATAGGGGCTTGTCAATAGGGAAATTGCAAGCCCTAGTAAATCGAGTACACAAGAGTACATTCACTTGTGCTATCGTTTAAGCGTGAGCAACAGAGAAGCTCACAAGCCATAGTTGCCCTCCTTCCCTTCCCTTGCGGAGCGCATGACGAAATGCGCTCTGCGAGGGCAAGGCACCGCCAAAGGCAAAAGGTACTTCCTACCCGGCCTCCCCATGCGGGGCGATGGAAGGCGCGATGTTTTTTCGGTTGAAAATGAAAAATTTTTAGGCGTTTCGTTACGCAAAGGGGGCCGGACCGTGAAATTTGAGCGTAAAAACCTCGCCGACTTGCACCCTGCGGAGTACAATCCGAGGAAAAAATTGACCCCAAACGACCCGGAATATATACAAATTCGCAACAGTTTAACGGAGTTTGGCTATGCGGACCCCATTGTGATAAACAGCGACGGGACCATTATCAAGGGCCACCAGAGATGCACCGTCATGATGGATTTAGGGTATACAGAGGCGGAGGTTATCGTCCTCGACATACCCGATAAGGCCAAAGAAAAGGCCCTTAACATAGCCCTAAACAAGATTACAGGCAAGTGGGACAACGCCATCCTAAAGGATTTGTTGGTTGAGCTTGACCTGGAGGGCTACGACTTTAGCGTTACCGGCTTTCAGCGGACGGACCTGGAGGACCTAATCCAGGAGCTTGACATCCCGCCGGAGGCCACAGAGGACGGCTACGACGCCGAACAGGCGGCGGCGGAGATTGAGGTCCCCGAAACCCGCCCCGGCGACCTATGGAGGCTCGGACGCCACCGCCTCCTCTGCGGGGACAGCACCGACCCGGAGGACGTAAGGCGGCTCCTGGCCGGTAAGGCCCTGGACCTTGTGATCACGGACCCGCCCTATAACGTTGACTACGGGGAAAAGGTTGACTTTCTAAAAAAGTTTCGGACGGACGAATGCCGCCCGGAAAGCACCATCCAAAACGACCGCATGAGCGAAACCGGGTTTTATGATTTCCTCCTTACCACGTTTCGGAATATCAGCGAGGCCATGAGGCCGGGGGCCGGGATTTACGTTTTCCATGCGGACACCAACGGCCTCCCTTTCCGGCAAGCCTACACCGACGCCGGACTAAAGCTGGCGCAAATCCTGATTTGGGAGAAACAGCACTTTGTGCTGGGGCGGCAGGACTACCAATGGCGGCATGAGCCGATTTTGTACGGATGGAAAGAGGGAGCCGCCCATTATTTTATTTCATCAATGACCACAAGCAGGACACCATCCTCCTGGAGGATGAAACCGATTTTAAGGCCATGAACAAGAAGCAGCTTTTGGCCTTTATTGAGGACTACATCCGGCAGTACAAGGACCTCACCACCGTCCACTATGAGCCAAAGCCGCAAAAGAGCAAGCTACACCCCACCATGAAACCAATACCCCTGGTGGGCCGCTTGATGAACAACTCCAGCAAACCCGGCTGGGCCGTTGGTGACTTTTTCGGCGGCAGCGGTACCACGCTGATGGCGGCGGAGCAATTAGGTCGGACCGCCTACATGATGGAGTTTGAACCCCGCAACGTTGACGTCATAGTGAAGCGGTGGGAAACCTACACCGGGCAAAAGGCGGTGCTTTCCAATGGCTGAACTTGATAACTTGAGCCTTGAGGGTTTCGACCTGGGAGCCGCCCTCGGTATTTCCCCGGAGGCGGAGGCCGCAAAGAAGACGCCGCCCCCGGAGCAAGGCGGCATCAAGGTATCCCACAGGATGGGAGCAAGACAGCTCTGGCGCAAGGCGGCATCCGAAAAAGCCCTTGAAGACGCCATGCCCTCCTGGCATTTCCGGGAAGGGGATTGCTACCATTGCTTTTCTTTTGGAGACGTTGACAGTTTTTCCTTTTTCAAAATGGTTTTGCGGCAGCAGCCCATAAAATACGCCGCCATTTCAACGTGGTGCATGGCCGGGGAGGACGTTACCGACCTACGCAAGTGGCACGAAAAGGGCCTTGTCGGCAGAGTTGACTTTTTCATGGGCGAGATTTTCAAGGGCAGTTACCCGGACGTCTACGCCGCAACCAGGGAATTTATTGCAGAGTGCGGCGGACGGCTGGTCATTTTCCGAAACCATTCCAAAGTAATGGCCATTGAAGGGGAAAGGTTTGATTGCCTGATTGAGAGCAGCGCAAACATTAACACGAACCCCCGGAGCGAAAACACGGTGGTCACCGTTGACCGGGATTTAGTAGGAGCCTACATCCGGCTCTTTTCAGAGATTATCCCATTCAACCAGGACTGCGGGGCCGCACCCTACGAACGGAGGTAGACAGATGGCAGGGACAAACATGGGAATGTACCGGGTTGAGGTTATAGCCCAGCTTTTCGGCGTAACCGTCCGGCGGATTCAGCAGCTTACACAAGAGGGGGTACTCCCCACCACCGACACGGTGGAAGGGCGGCGGTATGATTTGGTCCCCACCATTCAGAGCTACGTCCAGTATTTGAGCGATAAGGCATACGGTAAAAACCGCTCCGAAAAGGAGACGGAGCTGCGGGAGCAAAAGCTCCAGGCGGAGATCGCCCTAAAGGAGAGCCAGGGCGAACTCCACCAGTTGAAGACGGCCATCGCCGCCGGGAAGTACATAGCGGTCGAGGAAGTGACGCTGGATTATCAAAAGTTTTTCGTGACTTTCAAAAAATTTGCCATGAGCCTCCCCTCCCGGATTTTGGACGCCATCACTGGGTTTTCTGAAATAGACCCGTTGAGCGCAAGGCGGCTCGACAAGATGATTCAGCACGAAATTCAAGGCTTGCTTGAGGCTTTCGTGGTCGCTGGCGTGACCGAAAAACCGAAGGGCAAAAATGCCAAAGCCTAGAAATTGGCGTATCAGAAAATACCTTGTGACGCCATACCAGAAAAAGGCTCTCGAATACCTACGCCCCCCGGAGGATATAAGCGTATCCGAGTGGGCGGAGAAATACCGGGTATTGGATACAAGCTCCGCCATACCCGGCCCCTGGAAGAACAGCAAGACCCCGTACCTTGTCGAGATTATGAACACTTTCCTTGATTCAGACGTTGAGGAAATTGTTTTCGTGAAGCCCACCCAGGTCGGCGGCACGGAGGCCATGCTCAATATGCTGGCCTACATAGCAGCCCAGGACCCGGCCCCCACGTTGGCGGTATACCCGTCGGACGAATTAGGGGAAAGAGTAGTAAAGAAGCGAATCCGCCCCATGATCTACGCCTCGCCACCGTTGCGGCAGCGGTTTAGGGCAAGCGAATCCTCCACCTCTGAACTATTCTTTGAGGGCATGAGCATAACGGTCACCGGCTCCGGCAGTCCTTCCCAGCTTGCGTCGTTCGCCATACGGAACCTGTTCCTTGATGAGGTGGACAAGTACCCCGGCGCAACCAAAAAGGAATCGGACCCCATATCGCTGGCCAGGGAGCGGACCAAGACTTTCCGCAACAACCGCAAGATTTACATTACCAGCACCCCCACCCTAAAGACCGGCCACATTTGGAAAGCCCTGGAGGGGGCGGACATTGTAAAGCACTACTTTGTCCCTTGCCCCCATTGCGGCAAGTATATAGAGCTTATCTGGAAACAAGTGAAATTCCCGGATGATGAAGGTATGAGCTACGCAGACCGGGCGGAATTTGCCGCCTACGTTTGCCAGGAATGCGGGGCCGTGATCACCGACCGGCACAAGCCGGAGATGCTCCAGCACGGGGAGTGGCGGACCGTAGAACAGCGGACCCAATTCCCCCGCAAGGTCGCCTTTTGGATAAACACCCTCTATTCCCCCTTTGTGAGGTTTTCGGAGATGGCAAAGGAATTTTTAACCAGCAAGGACGACCCCGACGCTTTCCAGAATTTCACGAACTCCTGGCTTGCGGAGCCGTGGGAGGATACCAAGCTCAAGACAAGCGCAGACCTTGTCCTTGAGCGGCAGACCGCCCTGGCGGAGTACACCGTCCCGGCCTGGGCAAAGGTTTTGACCGCCGGGGTAGACGTACAAGAGACGTGCGTTTATTGGACCATACGGGCCTGGGGCAATTACCTCACAAGCCAGAACATAGCCCACGGACAAGCCGGCTCTTTTGCGGAGGTTGAGCGCATCATGAACCTCCAGTATATACGGGAGGGAACCGGGGACCCCCTGGTGGTTGCCCTTGCCCTGATTGACAGCGGCGACAACACCGATCTCGTTTATGATTTTTGCGCCAGCAATTCAGAATGGGCCTTGCCCAGCAAGGGCAGCTCCCACCCGATGGACACCCATTTTAGGCTTTCCAAAGTGAACCGCACCGATAGCAAAGCCTACGGGATGCCCCTGGCCATCATTGACACCGGCAAATACAAGGATATGATCGCCGGACGTATGAGGAAAGAGAACGGGACCGGGAGCTGGATGGTCTACGCCGGGTGTGATCGGACCTACGCCGAACAGGTCACGGCGGAGCATAAGGTCAACGTAAAGACCGCCGGGGGCCGCACCGTACAAAGCTGGGTATTGAAGACCACCCACGGGGACAACCATTTTCTTGATTGTGAGGTTTACGCCATGTGCGCCGCCGATATGATCGGGGCCAGGACATTCCACCTCCAAGAGGTTGAGGTCCAGGCCCGGACAGAGGCGAAGCCGGACCCGGACCCGGCCTTTACCCCGGAAGAAAACTGGATAACCCAAAATGAAAATTGGTTAGGAGGATAGGCATGGCAGAGGAACAAAAGCAGCCGGAACGGCAGACCATAGCGCAGCGGCTCCTTGAGGTTGATACCGCTATCCACGCCGTCCTTTTAGGAGGCCAGAGCTACAAGCTCGGCACCCGTAGCGTTACCAGGGCGGACCTCGCCCTCTTGCGGCAAATGCGGGATGATTTGGCGGCACAGTTACAGACAGAGGACAACGGCAACCTCCTGGGCGGCGTTGTTGTTGCAGTATTTGAAGGGCGGTAGACCATGAACATTTTAGACAGGCTGATCGGCTGGATTAACCCGCAAGCCGGGGCGGAGCGGGAGGCATGGCGGCAAGCCCTTGAGGAAATGAGGCACTACGACGCCGGGAGTTACGGACGGGCAAACGCTAACTGGTATGCCATCAACCAGAGCGCAGAGACAACCGACCGTTACAGCCGGGATGTTGTACGGGCCAGAGCCAGGGACCTTGAGCGCAACAGCGACGTCATGGCCTCGGTCATAAGCCCCTTTATCCGCAACGTTGTCGGCAAGGGCCTGATTCTCCAGGCCGAAACCGAAAATCAGGAGCTTAACAAGGAGATTGAAAAGCTCTGGAAGGTTTGGACCAAAAAAAGAAATTGCGACGTTACCGGCACCCAAAGCCTAAACCAGATGCTCCGCATGGCCGTCCGGCGCAAGAAGGTGGACGGCGGCATCCTTTTCGTGAAGCGGTACACAAAGGGCGGCGTCCTCCCGTTCAAGTTGCAGCTTTTCGAGACGGACGAACTGGACGCCTCGCAGATTGCCCCGAAACACCAGGGGAACCGGGTGGTCGGCGGCATTGAGTACGACCGATTCAACGCCCCGGTCGGCTATTGGATACGGCAATACACCCTTGACGGCATGAGCATTTCGGACCCGGTTTTTCTCAAGGCGGACGATGTGATTTTCTATTTCAGCAAACGCCGCCCCTCCCAGTTGCGGGAAATGAGCGATATGAGCCAAACCGTGACCCGTGTCCGGGACGTGAACGAATATATAACCGCCGTTTCGGTCAAGCAGCGGATTGAGGCTTGTTTTGGCATTGCCGTAAAAAGGAACTACCCCACCGGCGGCATTGGCCGGGTAAATCAGTACAGTGGCCCCGTCCAGACCTACGCCGGGAAGACCGTCACCCCCGGCATGATTCTGGAAATGAACCCCGGAGAGGAAATACAGGCCATCAACCCCCAGGGACAGGCAAGCGACGCCTCCAGTTTCGTCAAGCTCCTGCAGCGGCTTACCGGGGCGGGGCAGGGTATCAGCTATGAGGCCACGTCCAGGGATATGAGCCAAACCAATTACAGCAGCGCAAGACAGGGCCTCATTGAGGACAGCATGACCTATGCGGAGGAAGACGAACTGCTCCTGGATATTCTTGATGAAATTTATGAGACGTTCATCATTTCCGCCGTTCTTTCCGGGGCCTTGACCGTTCCCGACTTTTGGCAGCGCAAAGAGGACTATTTTAACCACCGTTTTGACAAGCCGCCCAAGCCCTGGATTGACCCCAGCAAAGAGGCGACCGCAACACAAATCGCCTTGCGTACCGGGCAACGGACCTTTAAGCAGATCGCCGCCGAAAACGGCTCCGATTGGCAAAAACAGGTTGACGATATATGCGAGGTTTTGAAGTACGCCAGAGACACCCACGGCATTGATTTAGGAGGTGTGATCGTTGGACAAAAGAAAACAGACGGCCTATATGAGGGCGAGGACTCCCCCGCAGAACCCGGAGTGGCCGGGGCCGTACAGCCCCAAGACGCCCCTACAGATGATAACGGAGAGGGCGGCAACGGCGACGGGGGCGGGGACGGATAACCACCGCACCCTCGGCACCGCCACCCTCCAGCGCATGGAGGGGGAAGGGAACGAGCGGAAATTTACGCTTTCCTTTTCCTCCGAGGAACCCTATGAGCGGTGGTTTGGCCTTGAGATTTTGGACCACGCCCCCGGAGCGGTAGACCTCCAGAGGATAAACGAGATCGGCTGCTTGCTTTTCAACCACAACCGGGACGCCGTGATCGGCAAGGTCAACCGGGCATGGCTGGAGGGCAACCGGGGGATGGCAGAGGTGGAATTTGACACCGACGAACAATCGGAGGTCATTTTTCAGAAGGTAAAGAGCGGGACCCTTAAAGGGGTTTCGGTCGGATACCGCATAGATGCCCTTGAGGAAGTACAGGCTGGAAAGACAAGCGCAGACGGCAGATTTACCGGACCATGCGAGATCGCAAGGAAGTGGTGGCCCTTTGAGATTTCTATTGTTTCGGTACCGGCAGACGCCACCGTCGGCGTTGGCCGTGAGGCGGGGCAGCAAGGGAAAATTCCCTTGAGCGTCTGGGAAAGCCAACTTCAAATAAACAAAAATTCAGTAGGAGGTTAAGACCATGAACGAGAAGCAGAAAAGACGCCTTGCGGCTATCCAGCGTCAGCAGGCCCTGGTGGACGCCGCAAAGAACGGCAAGCGGCAGTTGACCGCCGAGGAGGAAGCCGAGATGCAGACCCTCCAACGGGAAATTGAGCAGCTCACCACGGAGATCGCCGCCGAGGAGGAGCAGCAGCGGAGCCTGGGCGGCAGCGGAACGCCCCCGGCGAACCCCACGCCCCCCGTTACCCCTCCCGCTCCCACCGGCGGACAGGATGAAGGGCAGCGGCAGCTTGAGGCGGAGCGCACCCGCACCCTCAACATTACCACCATGTGCCGGGATTTCGGCATCGAGGACGCCGACCTCCAGCGGTACATTAAGGACGGCACCAGCGAGGACCAGGTCCGGGCCGCTATCCTTGAGAAGCTCCGCCAGGACAAGCCCCCCCTCGGCACCGGCATCCACGTCACCGAGAGCGGGGAGGATGAATTTAGACGGGACGCCTCCGAGGGCCTCCTGCTCCGGGGCGGGGTTGAGCTTGAGAAGCCCTCCGAGGGAGCCGCCCACTTTTCCCACATGACCCTCCGGGACCTTGCCATTGAGTGCCTGGAGCGGGCCGGTGTTTCGGACGCCCGCCGCATGAGCAACGACGGCCTCCTGCAGGAGCTTTTCTCCCGGCAGTATTTCAACCCCACAGCGGCCTTTCCTTCCATTTTGGATAACGCAATCGAAAAGGCGTATGTCCAGGGCCACCGCACCGCCGCCGTCACCTTCGACCAGTGGACCCGCAAGGGCAGCTTGAAGGATTTCAAGGTCCATGACAACAACTACCTCGCCGGTCCCGTCGGTGACTTTTTGGAGGTCCCGGAGGGCGGAGAGCTGAAGAACGACAAGCCCACCGACGCCAAGCTCCCCACCCGCAAGCTGAAGACCTACGGAAAGCAGTTTACCCTTTCCCGGCAGGCGTTCATTAACGACGATATCGACCTCGTGACCCGCATCCCCGCCCGTTACGCCGCCGCCGCCCGGAGGACGATCAACACCCAGTGTTACACCATCCTCATGAACAACCCCCCCATTTACGACGGCAAGCAGCTTTTCACCGCCGCCCACAAGAACATCCTGACCACCGGCACCGGCATCACCCAGGCGGCGGTCCAGGCCATGATCCTGGCCCTTTCCACGCAGAAGGATGAATTTGACCAGCCCATTATCGTGCGGCCCGGTAAAATCATCGTTCCCGCCGGTTTGGACTTCGACATTTACACCCTGTTCAACAGCCCCACCATCCACACGGAGGGCAACACCCAGGCGGTCAACCCCTTGTATCAGTACAGGGACCTCCAGATCATCGCAGACCCGACCATTAACGCCCTGGCTGGCGGTTTCGGGAACATCATGCCCTGGTTTATGACCGCCAACACCACCGACAGCGGATTTATTGAGGTTGACTACCTCAACGGCCAGGAGGTCCCCACCATCCGCCGGATGGAGACGCCCGGACAGCTCGGTTTTGTTTGGGACATCTACCATGACTGGGGCATCAACGTGATGGACTACCGGGGCTGCATCAAGAACCCCGGTATCAAAATCAACAGCCCCCTGGGCTAAAGCAGAAAGGAGCTAAACAGCCATGACGAAAGCGGAATACCTCCAGAGAGGCGAAAGCCTCGACTACACCAACGCCACAGAGGACACCATCCCCGACGGGGCGGTCGTGACCATTGGGAGCCGCATCGGCGTCACGGGTTGCCCCATCCCCCCCGGCAAGACCGGGAGCCTCCACGTTGTCGGCGTTTTCGAGATCGCAAAGAGCGGCACCGCCGCCGTTGAGATGGGGCAGACCCTCTATTTTGACGGCACCGGCGTAACCGATACCGCCGGGGATGTTGTGGCCGGATATGCCGCAGCACCCGCAGACGCCGCCGCAGAGACGGTCCTGGTACAGCTTAATGGCTGACCGGCTGATCGCCCTTGACCGCATCAAGGTCGGTTTTCGGGAATACGGCCCAGGGGACACGCTCCCCCCGGACCACCCGGACGCCGCCGCCTGGGTAGAGAGCGGAGCCGCCACCTGGAGGCCGGAAGACTACCGGCCCCCGGCGTGGGTAAGGGCAAAGAGGGCATCAGCTACCCCCGGCCTCCCCGGTACAGCCGTAGGCGGGGAGGCCACCGGGGAGGATTTGGTGGGCCGGGTACCCATGACAGAGCAAAGGAGGCGACGCCCGTGGGCTTGAGCTTTAAGGAGATTCTGCAGCAGGACGTGAAAAATGTATTCCTTAACCCTTTGGAGTTTGGGGAAACCCACCTTGTCAACGGGGAGCCTATGACCATCGTCCTGGACGACGTAGAGAACATAGAGCGGGAAAAGAAAATGAAGTCCCACATGGACGGCATTTATACCCGGCAAGTTTTCTTTTACGTTGCCTCCGCCGATTTTGGCCCCCTACCCAAACAGGGCGGCATGATTGACCTCGACGGCCAGAAATACATCGTTGTGGACGCCACCGACGAATGCGGAATTTTCGCCATAACGATGGAGGCCAACAAGAGCCACGGGGGCCGCAGGGCATGAGGCAGAAAATCGACACCGACCGGGGCCTGTTGGTCATTGAGTACGACGGCGCACTCGTTGACGCCGTAGGAGCGGCCCTGGGGGACTTGAAAAGCCAGCGTTTCAAGGTCCTAAAGAACGCCGTAAACGCCACCGCCAAACAGGCACAAGCCGCCCTTGTGGACAAGGCGCAAGCGGAATATGCCGCAAAGAAGGGGCCGCTCAAGAGAGCCGCCACCATCAAGAAAGGGACCGATTCAAAGCCGGAGGCCACCATAACCGTAAAGGGGGCCACCCTTGAGCTACGAGAATTTAAGACCTCCGCCCCCAAAAGCGGGGCAAAGGCCAAAATTCTAAACAGCAGCACCCTAAAGCTCATTCAATCCCAAAAGGGCAGCAAGGCGAAAGCCTTTCTTGCCACCTTTGAGAGCGGCCACTCGGCCATCGTTCAGAGGCAGGACGGGGAAACGTACCGGCGGGACGGCGCAAAGCGTCAAGCAAAGTATGGCCGTCATATTGATATGACCCGTATAAAAAAGCTCCTTTCCATTTCTTTCCCGAAAATGGTCGGTGGCTCGGCGGTTTTGGGAGAATTGGCCCCCGATATTTACGACACCCTGCTGGAGAACGTGAACAAGGAAATTAGGAGGGTAATGCGCACATGAACACAAGAGAATTACACACCGCCCTCCTGGATGATCTTGAGGGCCTTTTTAAGGACCGCACTTTTAAGACCCCGCACAACACGATGGAAACCCCGAAAACCTACCCGCAGGAGTTGCCGCCAGAGGACGCCAGGAGCGAGGAAGACCCTTTTCCGTACATCATAGTGCGGCTTGACCAGGGCGGCGTGGATACCCCGACAGACCCCCACAAGGCAAGGGTTATTTTGGTTATCGGCATCTATGACGATGGCACCGTCGATTTTAGAGAGCCGCCCCCGGCAGACGGGGAGTGGGACAACCGCAACTTTGGGACGATGGCCGTCCTGGAAGTAATTGAGCGCATACAAGAGCATTACGAAAAGCGGCCAGCCCTATGCGGCGGGAAATTCTACTTTGACGGCCCCTTTCATTGGGCCTTGCAGGATGAAAACAGTTTTCCCTATTACTACGGGGCCTGTGACCTCACCTTTACCCTTGCGGCACCCCGCAAAGAAAGGAGTAATTTCGTATGAGCAAGACAAAAAAGACCATGTACGTCGGCCCCACCCTTGAGGCCATCGCCGCCCGAAACACGGTCTTTGAGAAATTGCCGGACGCCCTGGAGGCGGCTATTAAAAAGCGGCCTTACCTTTCCGGCCTTTGCGTCCCCATTCCCAGCCTCGCAAAGGCCCTCCAGCAGATTGACCGGCAGCAGGGCAACATTTACACCCTATACAGCAAGGCGGAGTCCGAGAAAGCCGCCATTGAGAAAGGAGAGTAAGCAAGATGGCATTTCAGCATGGCGTCCGAGTATCGGAACAGCCCACCAGCCTGATCGCCCCCGTTTTGGGTACCGCAGGGCTGCAGGTCGTTTTCGGTACCGCCCCCGTCAATCTGGCGGAGGACCCCTATAACGTGACCAACACGCCGGTTATTGCCTATTCCTGGTCCGAGGCCGTGAAGAAGCTCGGCTATTCGGCGGACTACGCAAAATATACCCTTTGCCAGTCCATGTATGCCAGTTTCCAGCTTATCGGCGTTGCCCCGGTCGTTTTCGTCAACGTCCTGGACCCCAAGAAGCACAAGAAGAAAATCGACCCCGCAACGGTACAGGTTGAGGACATGGAGGCTCTTGTCCCCGTGACCGGCCTCCTGTTGGATACCGTAAAAATTTCCGTTCCCGCCGGGGATGGCGGCGGAGACCCCACCGCCCTGGCGAACGGCGCCGATTACCTTTTGAGTTTCGACGATGATGGTCAGGTGCTTATTACCTTGACCACCGCCGGGGCCGGGGCGGCAGCTACCACCCTCACCGTTGAGGGGACCGCCATCGACCCGGACGCCGTGGACGAAAACGACGTGATCGGCGTGAGCGCAACCGGCGGGGAAAAGGGCTTTGAGGTTTTGCGCCAGGTATACCCCAAACTGGGCATGACCCCCGGCCTTATCCTTGCCCCCGGCTGGAGCCACATTCCCGATGTTGGCATTGTTATGGCCGCAAAGACGGAGGAAATTAACGGCTATTTCCGTTGTGAGGGCTTTATTGACATTGACAGCACCGCCACCGGATGCACCGCCTACGATAAGGTCAAGGTTGCGAAGGAATCCGCCGGATGCACCAACAAGCATATTATGGCCCTTTGGCCTTGCATTGCCGTCGGTTCCAGTTGGTTTTGGTACAGCGCAATCATGGGGGCCTTGACCGCCTACATTGACGCCAACAACGACGACATCCCCAACCTTTCCCCCTCCAATAAGCTGATCGGCGTGACCGGCACCGTCCTGGCGGACGGAGAGACGGAGGTCGTCCTGGACCAGCTCCAGGGTAACGCCGTCAACAGTTTCGGAGTAACCACGGCGATCAACGTCAACGGCTGGCGCACCTGGGGCAACCGTTCCGCTTGCTACCCGGCCAACACCGACCCGAAAGATATGTGGTTTTGTTGCCGCCGCTTTTTCAGTTGGTGGGCCAACAGCTTTATTTTGACCTACTTCCAGAAGGTTGACGATCCGGCCAACGTTCGCCTCATTGAGACGATTGTCGACACGGAGAACATCCGGGGCGGAGCCTACGTTTCCGCCGGGAAGTGCGCAAGGGCTGAAATCACGTTCAACATGGACGAAAACCCCGTCACCAACCTGATTGACGGCAAGCTCACTTTCCACCAGTACCTCACCCCGTACCCCCCGGCGGAGGACATTCACAACATTCTGGAGTTTGACCCCTATGCGCTTGAGAGCGCACTGGGGGCGGCGGCAACCTAAAGGAAGGAGGAAATAACCGATGGCAATCGCAGGAATCCCCGAAGTCATTAACGACTTTAACCTCTACCTTTCCGGCAATAAGCTGGGCGGCATGACCGGCGAGGTTGCCCTCCCGGACTTTGAGGCCATGACCTCCACCACGTCCGGCAACGGCATCCTGGGCGAGTATGAGGCCATCATCCTCGGCCACTACGGCAGCATGGAGCAAGAGGTGCCTTTCCGTTGCATCAATGAGGACTATTTCAAGATGGTCAGCCCCAGCAAGGCCGTGGAGCTTACCCTCCGGGGGGCCATTCAGCAGTCCGAAAAGGACACCATGAACGCAGGAGAGGTCGGCATGAGGGTTGTTTTCCGGGGCCGTTGCAAGAAAATTGCAATCGGCACCGTGAAGCAGCGGGAGCAGATGGGCAGCTCTATCACCCTTGAGCTTACCTACATCATGGTTGAGATGGGCGGCAAAGAGAAGGTTTGCCTCGACAAGATCAACGGCATTTTCCGGGTAAACGGAGAGGACCAGCTCGCCGGAATCCGGGCATTGACCTAAAACAACAAGGAGGACAAGAGCATGGACACCGAGAAGAAAACCAACACCACCACGGAGCAGGACGCCGCCCCGGAGGCCCCGGCCATTATCCAGGACGCCGCCACCGTCACCCCCGCCCAGGCCACGGAGGCCACCACCACGCCGGAGGCCACGGAGGACCCGGAGAGCTATGTCCGCTTTCATAAGCCCTACTTTTTCGAGGGCAACCACTACGCCGGGATTGACCTCAAGGCCATTGAGGACTTGACCGCAAAGGATATGTGCGAGGCGGAGAAGTACCTCAGCAAAAAGGGCATCATTTCCCCGCTCCCGGAAATGACGATGGAATACATCGGCTTTATCGCCAACCGGGCCACCGGCCAGCCCATTGAGTTTTTCATGAAGCTCCCGCCGAAGGACGCCACGAAGGTCAAGAACAAGGTAACAAGTTTTTTCTACGGCGAGGATTAAGGCCGGACGACGGCGACCGGCTCCGGGAAATTTGCGTAAACATGGCCTTGACCATGCACTCCGATTATTGCAAGTTCCTTGAAATGCCCGTTTTTGAGCTGATAAGGACGGTGGAAACGACACTAAAGGCGGTGAAAAAAATTGGCAAGCGCAAGCACAAGTAAAGAGTACAAGCTGGCCATTAAGATCGCCGGTGCCGTTTCCTCCTCCTTTGACAGCGCAATAGGCGAGGCGGGGCAGAAGATCGCCAACCTCGGCAGCATCGCCCAGGCGGCAGCAGCAACAGTCGCCGCCGCCTGGGGAGCCTTGAAGCTGGGGGAATTTATCAGCGACGCCGTAGACACCTACCAGGGCTTTGAGCAAGCAATGGCGAACACCTCCGCCATTGCCGGGGCCACCGGGGAGCAATACGACGCCTTGAGGCAAGCGGCCCTTGATATGGGCAAGGCTACCAGCAAAACGGCATCGGAATGCGCCGACGCCCTCGGTTATATGAGCCTAGCCGGGTGGGACGTGAACACATCCATAGCCAGCCTTGAGCCGGTCCTCCGGCTTTCGGAGGCGACCGGCCTGGACCTTGCCCGATGTTCGGACCTTGTAACCGACAGCATGAGCGCACTGGGCCTGGAGGCAAAGGACCTTTCCGGCTATTTGGACGTTGCGGCGATGGCCAACAACAAATCCAACCAGACGGCGGAAATGCTCATGGAGGCTTACATAGCCGTAGGCGGTACCATGAAGGGACTAAAGGTCCCATTCCAGGACACGGCCACCGCATTAGGCGTCATGGCAAACCGGGGTATTAAAGGCTCGGAGGCCGGTACAGCCCTAAACGCCGTCATGACCAACCTCACCACCGGCGCAGGGCAAGCCGGGAAGATGATGGAAAAGCTCGGAATTTCCGCCTTTGACAGCGGCGGAAATTTCGTGGGGCTTGAGGAAACAATCCGCCGGGTATACGACGCCACAAAGGATATGACGGAGGAACAGCGCAACGCCGCTCTTGCCGCCATCGGCGGGAAACAGCACCTTGACGCCCTAAACGCCCTCATGGGAGGCTTGACCACCACCACAGCGGACGGCGCAATAGAGTGGAACGCCCTATCCGACGCCCTTTACAATTCCGACGGAGCAATGGCCAAGATGGCCGAAACCGTGACCAACACCTGGAGCGGTGCAAAGGCAAGGCTTGAATCAGCTATCCAGGACCTACAGATTAACCTCGTTGACACATTTGCCCCCTACGCAACCAGCGCAATAAACAGCGTAGCGGCGGCGATACCCAACATAACCGCCGCCATCATCCCGGCGGCACAAGGATTTGTTGACTACGCTATCCCACGGATAACCGCCTTTAAGGACCGGGCTGTTGAGCTTTTCGGGATGGCGTCCGAGGGAATCAGCAAAGTCGTAAGCGCACACAGCAGCACCTTTGACAAGCTGGGCGAATTAGGTTCCCGCATAGGAGATATTTTCGCCAGCATCCAGGAGAAGGCGCAGCCGGTACTTGATTACATTTTCAGCACAGGAATCCCAAACGTTGCAGACGGCCTCCTGGACCTTGTGGACCGGCTGGCGGACCTGGGCCTTTTCCTTACCGAACACAAGGAATTGGTCATTGCCGCAATAGCCGCCTACGCAGGATTTAAGGGTATAACGGCCCTTTCCAACCTGGGGAACAAAATAAGCAACGTATCCTCCCTTTTGGCAGAATTTCAAGGCGTAACCAGCAGCTCAGGAATTGCCGCCGCAATAGCGGAGGGAAAGCTCTCGAAGCTGACCGCCGTATTTGGAGCATTGACCGGGCAGGTCAAGCTCACAGACATAGCCACAGAGGCCGCAAAGGCGAAGCTCGGCTCTTTCAAGGACGGATTCAAGGCCATCGGCAGCGTAGCCAAAAACGCCTTTACCGGCCTAAAGGGCGGCATTTCTTCCATAGGCACCACCCTGGCAGGGCTAGGCAGCAAGATAACGGGCTTTATAGCGGCCAACCCCGCCGTCCTGATTATTGCCGCCATTGCCGCCGTGATCGCCATTGTTGTGACCCTATACAACAAGTGCGAATGGTTCAGGGAAAAGGTTGACGCCATCATTGAGGCCGTGAAAGGCTACCTCTCCGCTTTTTGGGAAAAGGCAAAAGAGGTCTTCCAGAAAGTATGGGGAATTGTTCAAGAGGTATGGGGGCAGATACAGCCGTACCTTGCGGCGGCGTGGCAAGCTATCATTTCCGCCGTTTCCGCCGTTGTGACGTTCTTCCAAACCAACGTCCTCCCCGGCATCAAGGCGGTTTGGTCTTCCATTTGCGGCGTTTTCGCCGCCGCCTGGGAGCTTATCAAGGCCGTTTGGGAGAAAGTACAGCCGTTTTTCCTCGCCATTTGGGAGGCCATAAAATCCATTTTCGAGGTTGTAGCCCCCATCATAGGCGGATTTTTCAAGGTCGCCTGGGCGGTCGTTCAAGCGGTCTGGTCCGTAGCCGCCGCATGGTTTACGTTGGTTTGGGAAGGAATCAAGGCCGTCTTTTCCGTAGTTGGAGCGGTCCTCGGCGGATTCTTCACCACGGCCTGGGAGCTTATCAAGGCCGTATGGAACACCGTCGCCGCCTACTTCCAAGCCGTTTTTGATACCATAGCCGGGATTTTCTCCTTTGTGGCGGCAGTATTGAGCGGGGACTTTTCGGCGGCATGGGAGGCCATCAAGGGCATTGTCGGCACCTGGGCGGCGTTCTTTGGCACCGTTTGGGAGGGAATCAAGGCAGTTTTCGGAGCCGTTGCCAGTTGGTTCGGCGGCGTGTTTTCCGCCGCCTGGGAGGCCATCAAGGCCGTGTTTGCCCCGGTAGGAGCATTTTTCCAGAGCCTGTGGGATACCATAGTCGCCTTGTTTACTTCCATCGGTACCGCCGTAGGCGACGCCATAAGCGGGGCCGTGAAGGGGGCAATAAACGCCGTACTCAAGGGGGCCATTGGAATAATCAACGGCTTTATTGACGCTATCAATTTCGCCATAGGGGTTATAAACGCCATCCCAGGCGTGAGCATTGAGAAAATCCAGAAGCTAGAGGTCCCGCAGCTTGCAAAGGGCGGCATCGTGACGGCACCCACCCTCCTGGAGGCCGGGGAGGCCGGGAACGAGGCCATAATCCCCCTCGGTGAGCTTTGGGGCAATATGCAGGATATGATCTCCACCAACTTGAGCGGGGCCACCGACGGAATCGCCGCCCTTGCGGAAAAGTTTGAGGCGGCGGACATAGGCGGCAACACGGCCCCCATTTCTGACCTTTTAGCCAAGCTCGACAACCTGGGCAACGGCGACGATGACCCGGACAACGGGGGCGGAGAGCCGCCCGTGCAGATTATTTACTCCCCTACGAATCATTACCATTTTGAAGGGGAGGCACCCAGCAAGGAAGACATCGCCGGAGCTGAATCCATGTCGCAGGAAGAATTTAACCGCCGTGTTGACCAATATTTCAAGGACCGGCAGAGGACACATTTTAGGGGGTAAGCATGAAGACCATAACGACCGTCATGGGGGACACCTGGGATACGATAGCCCTCCGGGCCTACGGGAACGTCCTGCGGACGCAGGAGCTGATGGAGGCCAGGGAAAACGTCCGCCTTTTGGATATTGAGGTATTCCCCGGCGGCGTTGTGGTCTTTGCCCCCGACGTAACGGACACCTACACGGTGGGAGATTTGCCGGAATGGAGGAAATAGACCATGCTGCCACGCAGAGCCACCGTCTCCATGATCTACAACGGCGCAAACGCCACGGAGCAAGTCGCAGGGTATATAAATTCCTTTGAGTACACGGACGTAGCCTCCGGGAAAAGCGACAGCATCCGGGCCGTTATGAATGACCGGGACAACAGGTGGAAAGGGCCGTGGTTTCCCGTGAAGGGGGACAAGCTGGTCCCCACCATTGTCCTCTATAATTGGACGGCACCGGGGCAAGTGATACATTTCCCGTGCGGCACCTTTGGCGTCGATGATTTCAGTTTCAGCGGCGGACCCGACAAAATGAACCTTGACGCCATTGCCCTGCCAGCCTCCACCAGCTTTAAGTCGGAGGACAGGACGGAAACCTATGAACAGGCCACCCTGCAGGAGATCGGGCAGAAAGTAGCCGGTCGGGCCGGGATTGCCCTTTTCTTTGACGCCAGCGACGTGGCCATTGAGAAGGTCGAACAGAACAACCAAAACGATTGTGATTTTTACAGCGGCCTCGTTGAGAAATACGGCCTTTCCCTAAAAATCTACAATGACCGGCTGGTGGTTTTTTCAGAGGCGGACTACGAGGCCAGAGGCCCCAAGTTTATATTGACCCCGGCGGACTTTGACCCCGGCTGGACCTGGGACACCACCCTCACCGGCATCTATACCGGCGTCCGCTACCAGTACACCAACAGTGACAAAAACAAGACCTTTACCGTAAAGGCCGGGACAGAGGAACGGCTCTTGACCAATAACGAACCGGCAGACAATTTGACGGAGGCGACGGCCATAGCCCTGGCGGCGGTGAACAATGCCAACAGAGGCACCACCACCATGAGCCTGACCATGATGGCAAGGCCGGGGCTGATCGCCTCGGACACGATAGAGATAGCAGGACTTGAGCGGCTCTCCGGGAAATACTACGTTGAGCAAGTGACCCACAGCATCGGCAGCGGCTACAAAATGAGCCTTAACCTCCGAAAGGTTGAGCCGAGGATTTCAAGCCCTACGGCCATTTCAAGCACCGTTTCAGAAGGAGGATAGCAATGTCCTACGATAAGGGATACTTGAGAATAGGCAAGCTCTCAAGCATTGACTACCCAAACGGGAAAGCAAGCGTTACCTATGAGGATTTGAACGACAGCACGACCGCAACCTTTTCTTTCCTGGCGTGGCAATATTGGATGCCGAAAGAAGGGGACCAAGTCCTTGTCGCCCACCTTTCCAACGGAACGTGCGCCGCCGTGATTCTCGGCCCCGTTTGGCACAACGGACACCGCCCCCCGGAGGGGCAAGAAGAACTTTACCGCAAAGATTACAACCGCAAATATTGGGACGCCTACCAGCGGTATGACCACAAGGCCCTTGAGTATTTGGAGGTCATAACCGGGACCTATGACATTAAGCCCACAAAGGACTTTACCCTCACGGTGAACGGTACCACCATCATAAAGGTCAAGGCAGACGGCTCCATTGAGATAACAGCCCCCGCCGGAATCAAGATCACAACCCCGCTCATTACCGTAACCGGGGACGTTGTAGCGGACGGCAAGAAGGTAAGCCTCGCCCACCACACGCACCCCGGCGACAGCGGAGGCACCACAGGGGAGCCGAACTAAAGGAGGGATAGGCCGTGGCAATAGCAAACTGGGGAACCGCCGTTATTTTCAGCGTGAGCGAGGATAAAGTTTTCACGTTCCGCAATATGAACAGGACCGTCGGCTCCTCCTGGGCCACCCATAGCCGCATCGGCCTAAAGGACCAAGTGGAATTTTTACGGGCCAACCTCCAAAAGCTGACCTTTGAAATTGCCCTTGATTTCAATTACGGCGTTGACCCCAGGGCAATTATTGAGCGCATGGAGAGGGCGGCGGAGATGGGGGAAATTCACCCTTTCATAGTTGGAGGCAGACCCGTGGGCCGTCTTTGGTGGAGGCTTACCGACGTAAGCGAAGCATGGGAAACCATTTACAACAACGGCGTTTTGACCAACGCAAAGCTCAATATAACAATGAGCGAATACCTATAACAGGAAGGAGGGGGCAGCATGGACCTATCCGGCATTGAGGTCGGTTTTGAGTACGGGGAAAGCGATACCGACGTCCGCAGGGAGATCGTGCGCAACGTTCACACCCTTCTATTGACCCCGGTCGGCACTTGCCCCCTTTACCGGGATTTCGGCCTTGACGTTGCCTATTTGGACTTTCCCCCGCATATCGCAAAGGGCCTCTTTACCGCCGCCGCCATTGAGGCGGTAGAGCGGTGGGAACCACGGGTGCGGGTTACGGGGGTTGACTTCCAGGCGGAGGGGACAGAGGGGAAATTGAGAGCAAAGGTGGTGCTTGCCATTGGATAACCTTTTAAAATCGGTTTTCGACTTGCCGGACGTTTCTTTTATTGAGAACGACACCCTGGACGCCATGATGCAGCGGCTTGTCGCCAATTATGAGAAACGCTACAAAGAGGTCACCGGCAAGACGGTAAGCCTCGGAGCGGCGGACCCGAACCGGGTACAGCTTTACGCCATAGCCCTGGACCTTTTCCAGATTGAGCAATATGTGGACCGGGCCGGGAAACAGGACCTTTTGAAATACAGCTATGGGGAGTTTTTGGACAGCCTCGCCGGAAACCGCCGTGTCACCCGGCAACAGGCCACAGCGGCCAGGACAACCCTCCGCTTTACCCTTTCGGCGGTCCGGGACTACGCCATCGGCATCCCAGCGGGTACCAGGGCCACAAACGGGGACGGCGTCTATTTCATGACGGAGGAATATGCGGAGGCCCCCGCCGGGGCCAGGTTTGTAGACGTTGACGCCATCTGCACAAAGGTCGGCATTGAGGGAAACAATTTCCTAAAGGGGCAAATCAACGTGCTGGTGGACCCGCTCCCATACGTTGAGAGCGTAGAGAACATAACCGACACCTCCGACGGCACCGACCTGGAGGACGATACCAGCCTTGCGGAGCGGACCTATTTAGCCCCCTCTGGTTACAGCACCGCCGGACCGCAGGACGCCTATACATACTGGGCCAAAACCTACAACACGGATATAGGCTCGGTGCGCCCCGTTTCCTTGCAAGAGGCCGGAAAGGCGGAGGTTTACATCCTGATGCGGGACGGGACCCTGCCGGGGCAAGAGGTTATAGAGGGCTTGCAGGAATTTCTCCGGGACCGAGAGGTCCGGCCCATGACCGACTTTGTAACGGTTTCGGCCCCCGGCGTGAGGACCTATGATCTTGAGCTGACCTACTACATAGGTCGCTCCGACAAGGCCCAGGCCACCGCCATACAGGGCCGGGTGGCGGAGGCCGTAGCAGCCTACAACAGGTGGCAGACCATGGAAATAGGCCGGGATATTAACCCCTCGGAGCTTGTCCGGCGCATACGGGAGGCCGGGGCAAAACGGCCCATCGTTGCAAGCCCCGAATATGCCCCCATAGGGGACACGGAGGTCGCCCAGGTAGGCACCGTAAAGGTGTCCTATGGAGGGCTTGAAGATGATTAACATCCACGACGGCCAGATCACCGACCTCTTGAGCAACAGCCTCCGGCACAACCCGGAAACAATAGCCATCGCCTACGCCGTCCTGCAGGAGAAACGCCGCATTTTGGCCCTTGTAGAGCGGACCCGGCTCATGGCCGCTGTTGACAGTTTGGAGGAAAGAATCCTGGACTATTTGGCCGTTGAGCTACGAACCCCGGCCTATGAGGACAGCCTCCCCCTGGAAACAAAGCGGACCTTGATTAAGGGGACCCTGCCCTATTACGCCAGCCTGGGGACACCGGCGGCGGTTGACTGGGTTATAAAGGCGGTTTTCGGCAACGGCGGTATTGATGAATGGTTTAACTACGGCGGAGAGCCGCACCACTTCCAGGTGAACATCCCCATAGCCGGGATGATTACCCCGAAAATGATGGAGGAATTACGCCGCATGATCGCCAGCGTGAAGCGGCTCACAAGTTGGCTCGACAGCATCATTACCTATTTGGAGCTTGACGGCAAGGTCTATATAACCCCGTTTTTGGGGAAACCGATGCCCATAACCACCCTCCCAACCCTTGAGCCGGTTTTTCCCGGAAACCTTGTCCACCTTACCCCCGTCCTGGGGGACGGGCCGCAAAGCACCACCCTCCCAACCCTTGAGCCGGTTTTTGCTACCGCCGCCATTTTCAGCAGGGCCTCAGCAGCGTTGCAGAGCGTCACAGAGACGGCCCTCCCGGCGTTGAAGGAGAACGACACCACCGTTATGCCGGAGCTGATAGAACACGCCACAGCGGCGGTCCAGACGGTCACAGAGACGGCCCTCCCCTTCCTTGAGGAATTGCCGCCCCATGATATGAGAGCCGTCCAGCGTATCAGCGTAAGGCCGCTCCTGCCGGTTACAGAGACAAGGCTCCCACGGCTTGAGGATTTCAGCACCACACTAACCGCCGTTTGTAAGGGCAAGGCCACCGCCGCCCTGCAAAATATCAGCGAAACCAGACTGCCAGAATTGGAGGAATGAAAAAATGAGCCAATACGGATGCACCATCCCCCGGCGGGGCCGGGAACTGATCGCCAAAATCCTGGCGGCAAAGATACCCCTCAAGATTTCCAGAATCATGATGGGGCAGGGGGTATGCCCGGACGAAGTTTTTCCCGGCGACCTTGAGGACCTTGTGGAGCCGGTCGCCGCCGGTACTTCCAATGAGCCGACCTACGATGGCGACACCGTACACATGACGGTGGAATACCGCTCCGACCTTAACGGGGGCCTTGACCACGGCTTCTGGATTAGGGAGTTTGGCGTCTTTGCCCAGGATGAAGACGGCAGCGAGGTCATGCTCTACTACGGCGTCCTGGGCGATTACCCCCAGTGGGTAAGCGCATACAGCACCACCGGCCTGGACGTCCGGCGGTACCCGATCAGCATTACTATCGGGGAGGGGGCCGAGGTCATTATTGACTATTCCCCGGAGGCGTTCATGACGGCGGAGGACGTAGGGGCATATTGCACCAGCGTTATGCTCCCGGCCTTTTTGGTCCAGGCCCAGGCACAGATTGACGCCCACAACACGGACCCCCAGGCCCACCCGGCCATTAAGGCAGATTTCAACGCTATGGACGCCAGAATGTCCCTCATGGAGTTGCGCTATAACACGGAGGTCAGCGGGAACCCGTTCACGGCCACCTTTGAGGACTTGAGCAAGCTCCGCATTGAGGGCGTCTGGAACGCCGCCCAAAAGCGGGTGGAATTTTAACCGGGAGGGCGCAGGATGGCCGAAAAAGAATTTCTGTTAGGCGTCAAAGCAAGGGAGCTTTTGAAGCATACCAAACGGGAAACAAGAGTTGTCACCGATGATATTAGCCCTCAAGACGTTAGAGTGATTCTACACAAGATCGCCGCCCTTGAGGATATCCGGGACGCAAGGGAGGTCTGCTCCCAGGCCATCAACGCCATAGACCGCAAGAGGAAAGAGGGCTTTACCAAAAGCACCTTTAGGCTCTACGGGCAGGATATGCGGGACATTGCCAAGCAAATCCTTTTAGACGTACACGCCGCCAACAACACCCATTTCCTTACCGAGTACGACAGCCGCCTCCGCAAGATTGACGCCGTTCTTGACGGCTGCTCCCTCCTTTTGGAGTATATCACCGTTTGCCTTGAGGATGGAATTATCAGCAAGACAAAGGCCGGTCTTTGGACCCGGAAGGTGACGGACGTTAAATTTATGGCCGGAGCGTGGCGCAAGAACGACGGCGGCAGAGCCAAAAAGCTCCGTGAACAGGCACAGGCCGAAAGGGACCGGCAGCAGACGGCCCTGGTAAAAGAGGCCATCCGGCAGTATAAGGCCGGAGAATGAGGATGCACGGCGGACCAACCGCCTTGTATTAGGGTATAGCTCATTTCCGCCACCAACTGGTGGCTCCGCTCCCCGAACACCAACAACACCAACAACGTGTGGAACGTCAATTCCAATGGCGACTACAACAACAACGATGCCACCAACACCTATGGCATCCGCCCCGCTCTGATGGAACGTTAGGACAAGTAAGCCCCGCAAGGGCCGAAAGCAGTGCGCCATCTAATCAAAGGGAGCTATATCCTTTCGGACGCCTACGGGCCACCGATAAACACATCACGCCGAGGCTTGCCGCCCTACGGGGCGCAGTGGGCTACCACGGGGAGGTGGACCGGCGTTAGGCATGACGGCCAGCCGGGAGCCTCCCCTGCCGCCCCGGCTGGAGGAAGAAAAGAAGGGACCCAGGCGAATGACCTACCAGGAACTATGCGCTTTTGAGGTCCTATATGACGCCTATTTAGAGGCCAGAAAGCGCAAGCGGAAGAAACCGGCAACGGCGCAATATGAGGCCAACGTTTTGGCCTATACCGACAGGCTATCCCACATTTTGGAGGCCAAAACCTACCGCCCCGGAAAATTTGAGACGTTCTACGTTTTCGAGCCTAAAAAGCGGCTGGTCCAGGCCCCGGCGTTTGTTGACAAGGTTGTCCTCCATGCCATAACGGACAACGTCCTTTATGACGCCATAACCCGCAGCTTTATAAGGGATAACTATGCCAGCCAGAAACGCAAAGGCACCCATGACGGCCTTGGACGGCTCAAGTGGGCCATGACCGACTATTACCGCAAACACGGGAACGCAGACGGCTGGGTGCTGAAAGCGGACGTACATCATTTCTTTGCCAGTATTGACCACGATCTCCTAAAGCGTAAGCTCATAGCCCTTTTTGAGCGGCGCAACCTTGACCCGGAAATTTTGGAGCTGCTTTTTATTTACATCGACACGACCGCCGGTCTACCCCTGGGCTACCAGACAAGTCAGCTTTTCGCCCTCATGTTTTTGGATGAATTTGACCACGCCATAAAGGAGCGTTTCGGCGTCCGCTACTACGGGCGGCAGATGGATGATTTTTTCATCATTGAGGAAAGCAAAGAGCGGTTGCAGGGCCTACTCCGGGATATACGGACCATCGTCGGCGGTTTGGGCCTTGAGCTGAACAATAAGACGGCCATTTTCCCGCTCCGAAACGGTATTGATTTCCTCGGCTTTCACGCCTATTTGACGGATACCGGGGCGGTCGTCCAGCGGTTGCGCCGGGACAGCATCAACCGCATGAAAAGCCGCATCAAATACTGGGCCACAGCCTACCCGGCGGGAGAGGTTACAAAGGATGAAATCAAAGACAGTTGGACCGCCTGGGACGCCCACGCCGCCCACGGCGACACCTACGCCCTTCGCACCAAGATCGCCCAGCAGGTCGGGGCCATTATTGGAGAGCCGCTCCAGCCCCGGCGCAAGATCACCGCCTCGCCGTCCGTCCGGCAGCTCCGCCGGTTGAGACAGCAGCGGCGGAGCCAACCCCAGAACCCGCCGGAGGCCCCCGCCCTGGCCGTCAGGCCGGACGGGATACCCCCGTGGGAATAACCACCTAAAGGAGGATACACACCAATGGCAAGCGTAGCATTAAGCACAAAGGCCGTCGGCAGCAAGGTCCAACTGAAATTGAACGGCGTAAAGAAAAACTTTATTGTCGTTCACCAGGGCAAGCCCAGCGGCATCTATGACGCCTCTTGTGACGGCACCTGGCTCCTGCTTGAGGACATTTACGAAACCCGGCAGTGGCACACCTCCAGCGTGAACAAGCTGGAAAACAGCACCATTCACAACTACCTCAATAGCACATTCCTCGCAAAGTTTGACGCCAACATCCAAGCGCAGATCAAACAGGTCAAGCTCCCGTACCGGCAGAACGGCGGCAGCGGCGGCACGGACCGCAACGGGGCCAACGGCCTCTCCTGCAAGATTTTCTTGCTTTCCGGCTATGAGTGCGGATGGACTACCAGCAACAACCCCTATTTCCCGGTTGACGGCGCAAAGCTGGCGTACTTTGAGGCGGGGACCGGCACCAGCGCAAATAACAAGCGCATTGCGAAGTTGAACGGTTCCGCCACCAACTGGTGGCTCCGCTCCCCGAACACCTACGACGCCGGCAGCGTGTGGGGCGTCTATTCCAGTGGCGGCTACAACAACCGCGATGCCACCAGCACCTATGGCATCCGCCCCGCTTTGGTCCTTCCCTCTTCCCTCTTGGTCTCTGATGATGGCAGCGTGACCACGAACACGGCCCCGACTACGCCGGGGACCATCAACGTGCCGGGTACCATCCAGGGCGGCAGCACCATCGAAATTTCCTGGACGGCCAGCACCGACGCCGAAAAGAACCTTGAGGGCTATATTGTTGAGCGCAGTACCAACGGCGGCAGCTCCTGGTCCCAGGTTTACCAGGGGGCGGCACTCAAGACCACCAACACGGTGGCGGCGGGTACCCAAACCGTTATGTACCGGGTGAAAGCCTACGACAGCGACGGCCTCGCCAGCGGCTACCGCACCAGCAGCCAGATCACGGTCATTAACAACACCGCCCCCACCGCCCCGGCCAGTATCACGGTCCCCAATACCGTATACGGGGGGCAGTCCATTGTCGTGACCTGGGGAGCGGCCACCGACCCGGACGGCGACGCCATGACATACGCCCTTGAGCGGCAGATCGACGGCGGCGACTGGGCGCAGATTTACACCGGCCCCAACCTTTCCTTTACCGACCCCATCACCAGGGGCTGGACAAGCCTGGCCTACCGAGTAAAGGCCATCGACAGCCGGAGCGCAAGCGGCCCCTACGCCACGTCCCCCACCCGGACCGTGAACAACAACCTCGCCCCCACCGTGACCTGCAGCCAGACCAGCGGCACGGACCTGGGCCTCAAAAATACCGGCTTTTCCGTTGACTACAGCGTCACGGACCCGGACGGTGACGACGTAACGGTCACGGAGGCCATCGACGGCGCAACACAGCGGACTTTCACCGCCACCCCCGGCCAGACCTACACCTTTATGGTCACAGGCGAAACGTTCATGAAGGTTTTGAACGGGGACCACGCCCTCACCATTACCGCAAGTGACGGCAAGATGGACACGGTCCACAAGCTCCTTTTCAAGAAGGAGATCACCACCGCAATGATTACCCTGGTGGACGCAGTACCGGCGGACGCAAGAATCGCCGTTTGCGTTCTTTCCGTGAACGGCTCCCTCCCGGCGGACGCCGTTCTCAAGGTAGAAGTCACCAACAACGGCCTGGATGATTCCCCGGTTTGGGAGGATTGCACGGCGGACGTTAAAGCCGGGGCCAACCACGTCTTTACCAATGAGACGCAGTTGAGCGGCTGGGCTTTCAATTTCAAGGTCACGGCCACCAGAGGTCCCAGCGGAGAGGGCGGCTACATCAATTCTGTACAAGGAGGCTTTCAGTAATGGCTTTCAAAATCAAGACCGAATCGGTCAAGGCAAAACAGAAGGAGAAGACCCGCAAGCAGCTCCAGGAGGAAAACGAGGCCCTCGCCGCCCAGGTCACCGACCTGCAGATGGCCCTGTGCGACGTTTATGAGCTTGCCGCCGCCATGACGGGAGGTGAGGGCAATGGCTAAAATTTACGCCGACCTTATCCGCAAGGGCAGGAAAACCATCGAAGACGTGCCGCCCCGTTTGAGGGCGGAGGTCGAGGCCATTCTGGCCGGGGCCGGGAATGAGTAGGCTCCGGGAATTGGCCGTGAAAATTCTTTTGAGAAAGGAGGCGCACACGATGGCCGTTGTTTACGCAACCCTCATCGTCAAGGGCAAGAAAACCTTGAACCAGGTACCCGCCATGCTCCGGGACCAGGTAAAGGAAATTCTGGCCGACCTTGAGGTCCCCGTGGAGGCGTAGCCTCCCCACCGGGCCGGGGCCACCCGCAAAGGCCCCGGCCCACAGTCAGACCAAAGGAGGACCCAACCCAATGAGCAACATACAGACAATTTCGGAGCTTTGCGGCATTTGCGAGGCCCTGGTCCATATTGTTGAGGAACAGCGCAAGGCACTGGCCCAACATGACGCCCTGGTCCTTGAGGATGAAATCGCAAAGACCCGCAGCCGATACACCGCCCTCCTGGGGGCGGAGGAATGGCCGGACGACTGCCAGCAGCAGGAGGAATAAAGAACCATGAGCGAAACAATTATTGTGGCACTGATTACCGGGGGGCTTGCCCTTTTCGGGACTTTGGGCGGCAGTTACCTCGCCAACAGGAAATCGGCGGCGTTGATTGCTTACCGGCTGGAGCAGTTGGAGCAAAAGGTCCAGGCCCACAACAACCTGGTTGAGCGAATGTACCAGGTGGAGGAACGGACGGAGCTGCAGGAGGAAAAAATCAAGGTCGCCAACCACCGCATTGACGATCTGGAGGGCTTTCACAAGCCCACTTGAAAGGAGAGCGCAACATGAATATTACACCCATCATCGAGGCCGTTTTTGCCCTGATTGCGGCCATTGTTACCGCCGTCGTGGTCCCGTACATCAAGAGCCGGACTACCGCCGCCCAGCAGACGGAGATCGCCGCCTGGGTGAGAATTGCCGTCACCGCCGCCGAGCAGATTTACAACGGGACCGGCAGGGGCCAGGAAAAAAAGAAATACGTCGAGGACTGGCTCAAGGCCCACGGCGTAACCGTTGACAGCGAGAAGCTCGACGCCATGATTGAAAGCGCAGTATATGAACTGAAAAACGGTTTCCTTACCATTGAGGGCGGTCTGCCGGGTACCCCGTAACCCGTGGCCGCAAAGAGACGCCGCAGGAAAAAAACCGGCCTAAAGTACAGCAAGGTCGTCGTTGCCCTTTTGCTTATCGCAGTAGCAGCTTTCACCGTGGCCATGATTTGGATTTACCGGGAGCAGGGCGGCGTCCCGGATTCTCTGGTGGCGGCGTTCTACGCTTTCGCCGGGGGCGAGGCCGGTTTTTTGGGCCTGATAAAGCACAGCGACAACAAATATAACGGCAGCGGCGGCGGCACCAACACCACCGACAACCCACCCGGCACCGACGGCGGTGCCGGGTAGAAGGGAGAACCAGCAATGAACATTATTCAAAGCTACCTCACCAATAACCCCTGCTATAAGGCGGGGCGCAAGATCACCGTTAAGGGCCTGATGCTCCACAGCGTAGGATGCCCCCAGCCGAAAGCGTCCGTTTTCGTGAAGAATTGGAACAGCGCAAGTTATGACCGGGCTTGTGTTCACGGTTTCATTGACGCCAACACCGGCGACATTTACCAGACCCTCCCCTGGAATCACAGGGGCTGGCATTGCGGCAGCGGCAGCAAGGGCAGCGGGAACAACACCCACATCGGCGTCGAGATGTGCGAACCGGCTACAATCAAATACACCGGCGGGGCCAGCTTTACCTGTTCGGACCGGGCAGCAGCCCTGGCGGCGGCGGAGCGGACCTATAAGGCGGCGGTGGAGCTGTTCGCCCACCTTTGCCAGCAGTACGGCCTCGACCCGCTCAAGGACGGCGTGATCTTGAGCCACCGGGAGGGCCACGCCAGGGGCATCGCAAGCAACCACGGCGACCCGGAACACCTCTGGAAGGGCCTGGGCATGAGCTACACAATGGACACCTTTAGGGCGGCGGTCAAGGCGCAAATGGGCGGCACCGCCCCGGCACCGGCCACCCCGGCCCCCGCCCCGGAGAAACCCGCCACCGGCGTCCCCTATTTGGTCCGGGTGAAGATCACAGACCTCCACATCCGCAGCGGCCCCGGCACCAACTACGCAAGCAAGGGCTTTATTGCCCCCGGAGCCTACACCATCGTCGAGGAAAGCACCGGCCAGGGGGCCGCTCTTTGGGGCAAGCTCAAGAGCGGCAAGGGCTGGATTGCCCTCGGCTACACCGAAAAAGTCTAAAGGAGGACACGACAATGGCAAGAGGAAAGAAGAAGGACACCGCCCCGGCCACCACGGCCCCGGAGGCCACCGAAACCGCCACAGCCCCCCAGGAGGGCCAGGAAACGCCCCAGGAGACGCCCCCCGCCCAGCAGGGGCAGGACAACACCCCCCAGGCCCAGGAGGGCCACCTGGACCCCGGACAATTCCAGGACACGGGCGACGCCACCCTCCAGGGGCTGGCCCAGGACCTGGGCCTTGACCCCGCCGCCTATGAGGACCGGGACGCCCTGATCGCCGCCATTGCGGCGGTGCCGGTCGTTCCCGGCCCCCCAGAGGCGGCAGACCCGGAGCCGGAACAGCAGGACCCCGCCCAGGCCCCGGAGGATACCGCCCAGCCCCCCGCCGGGGCGAGGCCCCTCCCCTACAAAGGCACCGTGGCCGTTTCCCTTGCCGTCCTCCACAAGGCCGTCGGCGTAGGCACCGCCGATATGCTCAAGGTGGTCGGCACCTTGCGGCAGGGGACGGAGGTCACGGTCACCGACAGAAACGGCCCCTTTGCCCAGCTTAAAAACGGCCTTTGGATGAAAGAATCTTTCCTTGAGGCGTAGCCTTTCGGGAATACCCCTGTCCGGGCCAGAAACGGCCCTTGTCGGCCTCTTTCCGCCGGGGGTATAGAAATTACCCCCAAGGCGTTACAAGGGCCTCTTTTTTCCAATGGAAAAAACATAGACGCCAGCGGGGCGGGTGGTATAAAGAGATAGGTACACAAACAAAAGCGGCTGTCGGCCCCTTGCGGGGCTTTCAGCCGCTTTCCCGTTTTACCCTATTCATTCAGTTGTAGGTCTCGCTTTCAAACCCATGCCGGGCCAGATAAGCCTCGGCTTGAGCATACTGGGCAAAGATGCGGGATTTACGCTTTTGCCGGTCCCGGCCAATGACCACCGTGGAGCCGATACCCTGGATAACCCAAACGTCCTTACCCGCTTTCCGTACCGGGTTGAAGTACACGGCCTCGCCGCTTGCCTTGTTAATCATTTTCATTGTGACATCCCCCTTTATTCATCATCGGCCACATAGCCGCCACAGTACCGGGAATCCCGGAGCCTTGCCTTTTCCAGAGCCTCGTCGAACGACCTCGCCCGGATTTTCAGATCAGGGACCCCCGCCCCCACGATCACCCACGTCAACACTTGAGCCGCCACCTTTCAGACCCCGGCGAATTTAGCGGCCTCGTTCAGCAGAGACAGCAGATGCTGGGCCGTTCCCACGTTGCCCCAGTTCACGGCCTCGGGGTTGACCCCCAGGTGGTCGTCCACGGCGTAAGCCTTGAGGGCCTCCAGCGTTTCAGCGATTGCAGCCACGGCGGCGACATAGGCGTCGGTTGCGTTTTGCTTTTTCATGTTGTTACCTTCCTTTCTTGAGTAGGAGCCGGGAGCGGGGCATCCGCCCCCGGCGTTTCGATTTATTCCCAAACAGTGACCTTGAACCCCTTGTAATCACGAATTACACGCTTGACGTGTTCGTCGCCAAAGGCATACTGGAAGGTTACATAGGTTTCGCCATTATAGAAGGTGTCCCGGTACCAAACCTTGTACCACTTATCCTCGTAGGTCTGATTCAGCAGCTTTTTCATTTTCGTTACCCCTCCTTACTTAGTCCCAGCCAGCTTCATCCAGCGGTTAAGCTCGGCCTTGTTCTTGAAACGGTAGTCGTTGCGGGTACCGTCTTCCCGGTTGATAATGAGGACGTAGCCCTCGGCGGTTTTCCTGATTTCGTATTTCATGGTTGCTACCTCCGTTTTGATTTTGGTTTGTTTCCCTTCCCTTATCTTGATTAAATTATAACTCCCACACGGGTGGAAATCAAGATGGAATACTGCACAAATTTACACCCACGCGGGTGTCTATTTTGACATATCTAATAGGCAGAAATAAACGCCAGGGGCGGAGGCCCCCGGCGTTTCGGTTTAGGTTATAGCGGCCTTTGCGACGGCCTCATAATGAGCTTGCAGGGCCTTGAGCTGGCCCACCTCCGGGTGGTCCTCCCCGAAGTTGTAGACGGTCCAGCGGATATTTTCATTTAGAGCCTCGGCCTTTCCCGAAAAGTAGGAGGCAACCTCGGCCATGTTCTTGATCGCCTTGACCTCGATTTGAGCGTGGGCGGCGTTCCATTCATGAGCCTCCGCCGCCTTGAAGCGGTCCGTGGTAAAGACCATGATCGGCCAAAAACAGGTGCTATATTTTGCCTTGCTGATTTTGCCGGTCTTGCCTATTTTCTTGAGACAGTAGTCAGAGCCGCACCAGGACGGATCGCCGGGGGAGTGTTCCACGAACCAGAGGCCGTTGTCGTTCTTGAAGTAGGCCCCCGTGATTTCCACGATGCAGCCGGTCCGAATTTCCACGCCGTTTTTATCAAGCATCATTTTCTTTCCCTTTCTGCCCTGCCATCATCAGGCCGGGTGGGGCGGTTCCCGGCGACGGCCCTGCGGGCCGTTTCGGCTTATGGAGCGGTTTCTTCGGTTTCGTCAGACAGGCCAAGGTCATCCACTTCACAGCACTCCACCGATAGACCGTGGTGGAGTTTGGTATGGGCATCAGCCTCATAAATTTCCATAGCGATTTCCTCGGCCCGTTCCTGGCTCTCCGCCACAATGGTAAGCTCAGAGAGCACAATCCGCACATTGTATTCGTTCATTTTTTGCTCTTTTCCAGCTCAATCTTGCGTCCGTTGATTTCAAGCTCAACCTGCCCGTTTACCAGAGATGCAAAATGCCGCGCTTGCTTCTCGTCGTCCTCAAAGCAGTGGCAACGCCATACCCCGCCGCGGCCAGTAAAATACACATACCACTTAATCATGTCCATGTTCTACCCTTTCCCGCCTGCCATCATCAGCGCCGGGAGGCGATCCCCAGCGGACGCCCCGCAGGGCGTTTCGGCTTACATTTTGGGGAGGTTCTCCAGTGCAGTCTCCCTGGTTGCCCCAAACCAGGGCTTTTGGATTACGCCAGGGGCCGGGATGAACGCCCAGGTTTCGGGGGAGTAGTCGGCATATTCGAGGATGCCCTCCTGGAGAAGATCACCGACGGTTCCGACGACACCGAAGCAGACCTCTTTATCGTCGCTCCACACTTTACGGAGGCTGCCCTCATAATTGCGTTTTTTCATGAACTTCATCCTGTTGTCCTTTCTGCCCTCGTAACCTCCGGGGCGGGCTGTGTGTTTAATCGTAGAAGGGGCGGATCTGACCATCCCGGGCTTCCCACTGCCACGCACCGTTCCCAGCGTTAAAGCGGATGTAGTGATAGTCCGTGGCGCAGTAGACGGGGCGGCGGTCAAGCTTCCGGCCACTGGCGCGGCAGTGATTGTGCCGGTTGATTTCCTGCTCGTCGATCTCATGCAGGATTGTGACCTGACTGCGGTCAAAGCCGAACTCCCGACAAATCCAGTCCAGGGCTTCGTCATCGGTCATGTAGTGGGCAGACTCGCCGGCAATGCACTTGACCAGCTTCGTGTACTCCGCCTGGGAAACGTTCTGCGTGAACTCGTAGGGCTTCCATTCCTGCTCCTTGTCAAGCTCGGCTTGGAAGAAAGCCAGCCGCCGCTCATACTCCTCGCCGTCTTTCTTGGCGGCCTTGTCCATCTCCAGGATCTTGCCGCTCAGCCTGTCAATCTCGGCGGCCCGGGCCTGGTAGATTTTCCTCTCGCCGTCACCCTCGACAAAGGCCTTGCAGAAAGCGTCCTTGTCGCCGTCGAAGTTGTAGTACGCCTCCTCAATCTTCTCATATTCGAAGGGCAGAGGCTCAAAGCCGGTACGCTCCACAAACTCGGATAACATCATAATGAAAAACCTCCTTGATTTTTGTGCCTTACTTTGTTATCATGGAGGCGGCCGGGGTAAGGCTCCCGGTCGCCTCTCGGGGCTG
>OFGN01000231.1_pt1 | contig 65813 bp, 53 predicted proteins | sample 1521821 | NCBI WGS metagenome assembly OFGN01 (sample SAMEA3504094, study PRJEB24116) | mouse gut metagenome | biome: mouse gut; feature: mouse-associated habitat; material: faeces | place: Denmark | collected 2011
GCCTGAGACTTTGGCAAGGAGGTCGAAGCAGTATCCTCCGGCCATGCCGAGCCAATACGGGAAGTGGGTTGACGGGATATGTTTTTTAAGCACCTTGCTCACATGGCCTACCAAAGCGTTCATGTCCATGTCGGGCTTGTCAATATAGTTGAACACGTTGTATCCATCCTTCACACTATCTATCAGATACTTGGAGAAAGACACAATATTACCGACATAGGCCATCGACTTGCGGTTCCTGCCGTTGCCTACCATCAGGAACTTGCCGCCGGAGATCTGGTTCAGCAAGTTGTAGACGTTTCCCCGGTTACGCTCGCCGAAAATCACTGTGGGACGCACAATATTGATGTTCCAGTCGGGATGGGATTCATACCATTTTCCGGCCACCTGTTCTGCCTGCCATTTCGACTTGCCATAGTGATTGAAAGGATCGGCCGGATGGGACTCGTCAGGACACTTTTTGTTGAGTCCGTAGATTGCCACTGACGAGAAAAATATGAGACGCTTAACGCCGTTTTTCTCCATCGCCTTTAGAGTGACCTCCATACCGCCTACATTTGTATCGTAATAGAGCGACACCGGAGAGATGTCATCGCGATGCTGCGCGGCAAGAAGCACCACCAGGTCAGCGCCGGCGAGTTCACGGTCCATCTGTTCCTGATCACGCACATCGCCGATGACCGTGATGTCGTTGAAAAAATGACTCGGCAACAAGTCCACATTCCTGCAGTCGTAACCTTCGCATTCCGACAACAGATTGATCAAGCGTGTACCCACGAAGCCACTGGCTCCTATCATCACTATTTTCATAAACGTCCTCTATTTGATGTATTTCAGAAAGCCTTTGATGGAATATGTCATCATGTAATAGCAACACTGCAACAGCCCTATTCTATGATGATTGCGGATCACATCCCAGTAGCCCTTGAACATGTAGAACTTGTTGGACGACCTCGAATCCTTCATCTCCCGGTAGAGGGCGAGCACCTCGCGGTAGTTGTGGGCCACCACTCCTTTCTTAAGCACATCAAGCCAGAAGCAATAATCTTCCTGCGGAATCTGCTTGAAGCGGGTATCGCCCAGTGCATCGCGCCTGATCACCGATGTAAGGAACGGTATTGTGTTGGATTGCAACAGGCTGCGGTAAGTGGTGACATCACTCGTGCGAATCACCCGCTCGTTCCGCTTGCCGTCCCACGACATTTTTTCATAGTACGAGTAGACAAGGTCATAATGGTTGTTTTTCAAGAATGCCACCTGCTTTTCGAGCTTGTCGGGAAGCCAAACGTCATCGGCGTCGAGAAAGGCGATCAGTTCTCCTCTGGAATGCTCTATCCCGAAGTTGCGGGGCATTGACGGGGAACCCGACGGTTGGTTCATCCGGAGATATTTTATTCTGTCGTCTTTTTGACAATACTCCTTGATAATCCGGGCCGAACCGTCATCCGACGCATCGTCCACGATGATCATCTCCCAATCGGCAAATGTCTGCCCGATGACAGACTCTATTGTCTGGCCAATAGTCAATTCTGCCCGGTAACAAGGAGTTATGATTGATACTATCATACTAATTCTTTTACATGCGACCCTCTCTTTATCATAAAACAAAAGAGAGAACTTATCATAAAATCCATGCCTTCCAATACATAAACGCATCGGAACGCATTCAAATTATCATCAGCCGTAAAAAAACATTAAATTTGTTAAAATAAGTTAGAATAACCCTGTTTTGCCAGCTTCCACATTATCGTAAAGAATCAGCGTCGGAGAAGCGCCTGTCCCAAAAGTCTTTCAGATCCTTGTAGACGGCAAGTTCCGAAAACTTCTCGAGAAACAGTCTGTATGAAGGATTATGGACATGGCAGTCCACCGGCAGTCTGTTGATTTCATTAATGAAATCGGAAGCCGAACAGCAATATGCCCCTATCCCGGAGAGCACCTCCTGCGGCAGACCCACAAAAGCTTCTTTCGTACCCAGCACACGACGACCGAACCTCAGGGCTTCTATTGTCTTGGTTTTCATACCGGAACCGGTAAATATGGGGGACACCACAGCCATTGCGTTGGCATACCAGGGGGTAAGATGCTCCACCCTGCCCTCCAGATAGACATTCGGAGGGAGCGTGCGGTCACGGAGCGCGTCGCAGATTGTTCCCACCACCCGGAAATCAATGTCGGGGCTAACCCCGGGCATAACTCTCTCAAGGAACCAGTCAACGCCCTCCTCGTTGGCGAAAAAGCGGGATCCGACGAAAAGCAGATAGGGCTTCATTCCCGGATCGATTTTCGCCTCTATTTTTTCTTTGGGGACGGCCTTGAAGGAGATGGGCTGTATGAAATCGGCCTTCACGCCGTAAATACGCTGCAATTCGGCGTTATCGCGCTCGTTGAGGAGCAGACGGGTTGTGGCGAAACGTGTTGACTTCCGCTCGTTGCTTTTGGCAAAATAAGCCATCAGCCTGTCTGCCGGATTACGGGCGAGATCGGCCTTCGCTCCGTAATAATTGGCCTCGATGTTGTGATAAAAACATACTACCTTTTTGCCGAGGCGCGCCGCCTCCCTGACTATGCCTCCGTAGAGCGATCCGTCCACCCAGATGATGTCGGCGTTTGCGGCCATCTCGCGGAACCGGTGCATCAACGCGGAAGTCTCCCCGTAACCTTTGTGGAGAATGAGGTTGCGCAACAGCGACAGATGGGAGGATTTCTGTATAAAAAGCCTTTCGGCATTACCTTCCGACAGCTGGATCACGTATTCCCAATGCTGACGCGCGACAACGGCGCCGCCATCGCAGGCCTTCTCGAAATCCCTTGACACAAACAGTATTTTTCCCATTGCTATTTTACGGTGCCGTACCGCATCATCATCAGCGTATAGAGAAGCGCAAAGAAGAAGATGCCTAAAGTACAGATTATAAGGTAGCTGTTCTTATAAAATTTCTTATTCATCACCACGGGCAGACAACAGAGCATCGGGATACGCCAGTAGCGGATAGACCTGAGGAAGAGGGTGTTCTGCTCGATATCGAGGAAAATGAGCACAGTCGATAGATATACGGCTCCGAAAAGCACTTTTGCCATAGCCCTGTAGAAGGGATGTACATCTTTGGCTTTCATCATCCTGACTATGATAAAGACTGCCACCATATAATAGAGGACGGTGCGCCCGTTCTGCAGGATGGACATGGCAGTGGTTCGCCCGAACGCCTCCATGGTCAGATAGGCGTCGCCGGCGAACTGCGCGTTGCTTGAGAGGATATGCTTCAGCAGGGTATTCTCAAGCAATACGGCCGCCGGGAGGAAGGCGAGGGCGATAAACACATTGCGCCGGTTGAGATTGAACGCCAGGGCCAAGAGCATCAGAGGGAACATAATTGAACTCTTGTGGAAGAAGAACGACACGACTATCAGAGCGAGAGCAAGAATCTTTTTCTGCTTCAGCAAAAGCATTATCAGACCGAGCATGGCCAGATAGATGGCAATCTGCTGACGTCCCTCGAGCGCGTTCCAGAGGTCCCACACGCAGAAGAAGAAGATAATTCTCGGGTCGAATATCCTTGCCTTGGTGAAGATGAAGTATATCGGGATGTAGGTCAGCAAGGCGATTACGAGCCGGAACATTTCGTAATCACCTGTCACGGCATGGATTATCCACACATAGACATCCTCAAAATGAGGAATGAAACGTATCTGGCTGAAGATACTGTTGACAATGTCCTTGTAGCCGACATAGTCGCCGGTAAACTGGGCATAGACGCTCAGAAGCACCATGCACAAGATGAACAGCCAACGCAGCGGGACCGACTTTTCATTATGTATCATCCCTTTTCTCGCGCACGCCGACGCAAAGGTCGACAGCGTAAGAAATATATACGCCATCCAGCTTATAAAAGCAATGGAGTTGTAATCTATTTCAGAGAATATTGATGATATTACCCTAAATAGCATGAATTTAGCAATATATTTGACTGTCCGTCCGACTTCCGGAATCCAGAATGGCCGAATGTCAATATTCGGTTAGTTTGGGCACGGTCGCCGAGCGACCTATTCTTTAACGTGTTTTCACACGCTAAAATTATCCGATTGTAGCAAAATTGGACAAATTGATTTGTCAGTTATGTTTCCGGCGCCTCCGGCAGGGCACTTTTCTGCCCCGTCAGTTCCGAAAAAAACGGCGCAGGGCTCCGACCACCATGGCGGCATTATATACCACGAAGAGCGTGGCCCAGGCGTAGAGGAGCCATATCGAGAACCCGGCGTGCAGAAGCCAGTCGACTGCGACAATCCAGGTGAAGCAGACTATCAGATTGGGGAAGAGCGTACACTCATGAATGAAGTACGATACCCAACCGCGCACCGGAGGCGTGGCTGCGGGCCGCAACTCGGCTTTGCTCTGGTAGTGCTCCATTGTGACCAGACTGCGGTAGATAAGCTCCATGGAGATCACCAGGATGAATATCGCGGAAACGAGAAGCGGCGAGGCAAGGTCCATGCCGATGAATGTCCACCACAGGGCGAGATTCATCAGGGGATGGTCTATGAGGTGAGCCATATAGTCCATTTCGGTACCGTACTTCGAAAATCGGCGCGTATATCGCGCAACCTGGCCGTCGCTCAGGTCCATGGTGTACCAGAGGAACCAGAACCCACAGCCGAGCAGCTTGAGCCATCCGCAAGGGAATGCGAAAAGGACACTGCCTATGATTCCGAACAGAATCATCAGCAACGTCACCTGGTTCGGAGTGACATTATGGCGGATAAAAAAAACGGAGCACCAGCGGGAAAGAGGCCGCGTGACGTTGCCGGCGATCATGCCCTCGCGGAACTGCTGGACAGGCTGCTGGGCGCGTATCTCCCGGATCAGGTCCCCGGTATCCCGACGGCCTGAGCCACACTTGTTTTTATCTTGTTCTGTCATACGTTTATTTTTTCAGTTTGAGCAGTATTTCTTTTGTCTCCTTCACTGCCCTGAGACGGAATAGAAAAGCGCCGCCGAGGTATAATGCCACATAGATGGGAATCACTGCGCCCCACGGAATTCCGAGACACTCCTGAAGGAGGAAGGCCGCAACGCCGGCCGCAAGTGCAAGGGCGAGAACCGGCAGGAACTGCCTTATCACGCTATGGACGGGATTGCCCACATATTTCCAGGCGAGTGCGGCATTGATGAGGAAAATGTTGATGTAGCTCACCGACAGGCTCCATACGATGCCAGTCATGCCGAAGTTCATTCCGATGAGCAAAAATAACGCGAGACATCCCCATTTGGCGATGCTCGCGAAAAAAAGCTGGCGCGACTTGCCGCAGGCCGCCACGGCATAGAACGTGATATTGTTGAGGCAGTAGAAATAGCCGCCGACGCACAGAATCCTGTAGAACGGGGCTGCGGGAAGCCATTTCGCGCCGTAAAGCAATTCTATGACGGGAGCGGCCTCGAGGATGAGGATGGTGAACACAGGGAAGAGCATGAACGCTATCACGCGCACATCCATGTTCATTATTTCCACTATACGCCTCCGGTCGTCCTGAAACCGCGAGAATACAGGATACATCACCGTGGCGATCACCTGCGGAATGGCGTAACTGGTGATGTTGTCGAGTTTCTGAGCCTGACTGAAATAACCCAGCTGCGCTGCGGAGAATTTCTTGCCTATCACGAGACCCTGGAGATTCTTGCACACGGTCTCCAGCACATTGGCAAGGAAAAGATATCCTCCGAAGGAGAAGAGTTCGCGCAAGGAGCGGAGGGAGAACACCGGCGACGGGAGCCATCGGGAGGCGAGAAAGAGAATAACCACTCGGCTTGCCGCGCTCGAGAGCCAGCTGCCGACCAGGCTCCAGACTCCGCCCCCCCCGACGGCCATCCATATCCCGACCGTGGCTCCGACAATCTGCGCGGAAATATTCCCCGCCGCTATAGCTTTGAAACCAAGTTGCTTCTGCAATCTGTTAATCTGAATAGACGACATCGCCATCAGCACGATCGACATGGCTACCACCCGGAGCACAGAAGAAAGCTCCGGCATGGAGTAGAATCTCGCGATCAGCGGGGCGCAGAGGAAGAGTATGAGATACAACAACGCTCCGAGACCCACACTCCAGAGAAAGATCGTGGAGTAATCGGTCTGCGTCGGCGATTTTTTCTGGATAAGGGCGGAGCCGAATCCACCGTCGATTATCACCTGCGAGACGGCAATGAAAATCATCAGCATCCCGATGGCCCCGTAGTCGGATGGCATAAGTATGCGGGCCAGGACAAGATTGCTGATGAACTGCAGCGCCATCCCCCCGAACTTGTCGACGCCTGACCAGAGTGTGCCTCTGGCCACCTGTTTTCCTATTGATTCCGCCACTTGTGGAAAGGAGTCTTATTTTACCGGAGCATCATTGCGCCGGAACGGTCATTTCAAGGATTTTCTTCCCGAAGACCACGTCGTGAAGCGCTATGCCTATATTGTACGCAAGGATGCGCTCGCTGTCGCTCTGTCTGCCCTTCGCAGGGTCTGCAAGCACATCGGCGAGCTCGGTGAAGTTGCGGAAGAGATCGAAATAGCGGAATCCACTCACATGGCCGGTGTCATCAGCCACTACGCGATCGAACACGCCGTCGCAGTTCTGGAAGCCACGGGTATGGACCGGCACCACGAGCACGCCTGGCCTGAACAGGGATAGATCCTCCACAAGCAGGCCTTCGGCCGAAGTTATGCACGACACCACCACATCGGCGTCGCGCACGAGGGATTCCATGTCATCGGCAGTCTCGAATGCAAGATTGTCGTAGCCGGCGAATTCCTCCATAATACGCTCGGCATGGTCCTTGTAGCGTTTGAGCCGGATGCGGAGGGTGCGGCCGGGATTGATGGCGGCGAGACACTGCAGCACTGCGCGGCCAATCACACCGAGACCAACGAAGGCGTATGTCTCCGAGCCTTTGCGCTGAAGGGTGTCGATGGCCAGGGCGGCGACGGCACCGGTACGCATGGCCGTTATCCAGTCAGCATCAATCAGAGCGAGATCATCGCCAGTGGTGGAGTCCACCATCAGCATCTTGCTTTTGAGCGAAGGTACGGAACCGCGGATGCGTGACACGATCTTGCATCCGTACATGCCATATTCCTCCGGCAGCAGACAAGGCATCGTGTTGATGAAGTCATCCCCTCTGGGATGGAGGGAGATCTTTGGGGGCAGCGTGGAACGATCCTTCATCAGAAAAGACTCGCGCACCCAATCGACGCACCGGGCCGGACTGATGTTGAGCGCCCGGATATCTTTGTCTGTTATTATTTTCATATATTTCAGAGGCTTGAATTTTCGGCTATTTTGATGAGAGCTTCCGTGAGGCAGCGGTTGTCGGCGCGATTCCTTATGGCTATGCGCACATACTGGCGGTCGGACGGGAAGCCCTTCTTGCGGGAACAGTCCTTGATGAGAATATTATGGTCTGTAAGCAGCCTTAGGGCGAGGTCATAGGAGGTAATGCCTCCGGAAAGCTCGCACAGGAAATAATTGGCGGCGGAGGGAATCACCCTTAAGAAAGGGACATTCTCCAGTTCACGGGCGAAGAGGGCGCGCTCCTCGCGGAAAAGATCGCATGCCCGCTCGTAATCGTTCCCGTATTTGCCATAGATCTGCATGTAGAACTCAGCAAATGAGTTGATATTCCATATCGCCACATTCTTGCGCAGGCAACCGATAAGTTCCACGTCGGCCGAGGCAAGGATGCCAAGCCGCAGGCCGGGCACGCCGTAGCTTTTGGAGATGGATTTCACCACGCACAGGTGTGGATTCTCGCGAAGGATGGAGTCATGCAGGAGAGTAGCCTGCACGCCGGCTTCGGCAAAGTCCACGAACGACTCGTCAATGACAAGCCGCGTTCCACAGTGGCGCGCCCAGGCGCAGAGCCGGAGCAGGTCGGCACGAGGTATGAAATTACCGCTCGGGTTGTCCGGATTGACTATGAGGAGCGTCTCGACCGGATTGGCCGAGAAGAAGTCGATCAGATCCGAGGCGGTATAGCTGAAGTCGGGATTGGCGGGATGGAACTTCACCAGCGACCCGTCGTCGCGCCGGTTGGGATATTCCTCAAAAGTGGGATAACATACTCCCACCTTTCCGGGGAGGTGCTCCATGAGGCTCTTGATCAGCTCTGCGGCACCGTTGCCGACCACCACCAGTTCCTGATTCAGGCCGAAGTACTTGGCGGCAAGAAGCGAGTTAACGCCCATCCCGGATGGGTAATTGCGGAGCAACGGCTCGAAATTGGCTTTCATCTCCTCCACCATGCGGCGACGCGGGAAGTAAGGATTGACGAGGTAGCAGAAATCGAGCACTCCCGAATAGCGCCAATAACCGCCGAAACTCTTCTGCATCTTTTCGAGGCGCAGCGCAGGGGGCGCGAAGATGGTTTCCGCGATGCGCAGATCCTGAACATCGTCTATCTCATACCAATGCATCCCGGTGACGGGAAGCGCCTTCAGATCGCAGGAATCTATGAGGGTGATCACACGCAACACCTGCTCGTAGTATTCGTTCTCGCCGAGCACCTTTATATAGGCCTCGAGGAAAGGGAGGTAGCGATCGGTAATGAATTCGCGCGTGAACTTATAGATATTCACCGTCTTGTAGTAGCTGTCGGTGTCGTCGTAGTTGAACGCCTTCTTGGGGATGAAGTTTACGATATTGTTGTCATCGTCGATCTTGACCATTGTTCCGTCCATCCAGGTGTCGTACTTGGCGACGAGAGCCACATTGCGGCATTCGCTGTGAAGGGCTGCATCGAGAACGGCGTCCTCGAATATCAGGTCCGACTCGAGAAGAAGAGTATCATCCTGCGCCATCAGGTCGCGGGCGAGCCAGAGGGAGTAGATGTTGTTGGTATGGTCATAGATGGGGTTCTCGACGAAAACTATGTTCTTGTCTGGATGGTGCTCCCTGATGTGGCGGCAGAGATTCTCGCGGGCATAACCCACGACGATCACTATACGTCGGAGCGGAAGTCGCTCGAGCTGTCCGAGCATACGGTCGATGAGCCGGATGCCGTTGACAGGCAGCATACATTTGGTATTTTCGGCGGTAAATTCGCCGAGGCGCCGGCCAAGGCCGGCAGCGAGAATCAGAGCCTGCATAAGGATGAGGATTTGTGTCGGACACGCCATCTATTCCCACAAGATTCCATATAAAGCTAAGAATCAAGCAAGTATAGAAGCGATATATAATAAAAAGACATATATCATGTCGGTAATATCCAACAAAGATAATAAATCCCCGTGTAATAACCCAATAAATATCCGGGAAACGCGCTAAGAAAACATGCGCGCTTCACGCAGAAGCTCGCCCAAAAGTTCACGGGCATCAAACCTCAGCCTCTAATTTCTTACTTGACAACAAACAATATATCGGACAGCGCTGTATATTCTCTTTTTTTAAACTCAAATTGAATCTTTCTAAGCGATGTATCTGAGAAATTATCAATATACTCCTTAACTTTAGGCTCGATTAGCGAAAACGCTCTCTTTAGTTTCCATGATTCGGTAAAGTCTTTTGAGTCGGCAAGAATAAGATACAGCCTGTTTTCCGCGCCAAACCGCATTTCGCCCTGGTTTTCATAGAGCCATACGATCAGTTCGGTCGGATCGATTTGAGAGGTCTCAATAATTTCCCGGCGAACATTTCCTAAATGTTCAATTATATCCTCTCTTTCAAGTTCTCTTAATTTTTCAGTCAATGTGTAGAGCTGTTGGGCTCCAGTTGCAGTATTGTCACAAATTATTCCTATTTCCTTGCATTTACTCTTTAACCAGGACAATGAACTCTTGCCTAATACAGCCCTGACTTTTTCCTCCATGAATTGATTGGGAAAGAATGTGACCTTCAAATCTATGGGATAGCCCTCGATAAAGAAATCCACACTTTTTATTTCTCCTACTGCCGAGATTACTTTCGGATTACACTTAAACAAAGATTCGATAATGAATGATGTCCAATTGTTATACCAGCTGTTTTGAACATAGTTCCATGCATTTCCTCCAATTTCCGCCTGGCGCATTCGCAATTCAGAATAGTCACTTATGACCTTGACATAATGACTGACGAGATACTTGTCAAGTGAATTGTTCTGATCACCTCCCCATGAATAATTCTGTATTTTGTATAAATCATCTTTTAACTTATCAACATCTACCCCTAAAGCCGTATACCATTCATTATTCATACACTTCAGGAATCTGTCCAGGATGGCTATCGCATCTTCTCGATTTTCAAGGATATTATACAACTCGACATTTTGCTCTGCAACTTTTTTGCCCGCGAGCGTGATGTCGTTTTCTTTTAAAAACAATCCCAACTGTTTTCCACGGCATATAGCACGGACTTTCAACCATAACAAGCCGCTATTACTGTTATTGAATGCATTCAAATTTTGATCTCTGAATTCCTTGTCCCATTTATCAAATTCACTCATGGCTCTTGACTTTTTTAAGGAGTACATATCAATAAGATTTCACTGCTACCTGCCACACTTCCTTTTCCGCCCCTGCCTGAAAGATATACTCTTCTTTCAACGTTCACTTGTCTGTAAGGGCGAATCATCTCTATCAAAACATCAATTGATGGATAACTTCTGTCGTTATAACTTATCAACCAATACGGAATATCTTTTGAAGACTCGAACAAAGCTTCAAAGCTGTTGACAATATCTTTTTTCGTGTCAAATCCGCTGATTTTCTTAGGACTGTATCTTTTCGTCCCGTTTACAAATGCTTTGTCCTTCCAATAATTGGTAAATGTTTCCAAAAGATGATAGAATCCCTGATAATCAGCATGACTGTCGCAATAGGGGGGATCAAAATACGCTAAATCCACATTGGACAGACCAGGTATAAGTTCCAATGTATTTTCATTATATGACCGACAGTCGGTTCCATTATCGAAGACGGCATTATTATACTCTCCGAGAAGATCTCTAAAAAGGTCCTTCAATGGTCTGACAAGGCTTCTGTTGCGCTTAACTCTATCAGGATTAGCCGCATACACAAGTGCTTGCGTATGTGCAAAATGACCCATCGTGACCTTGCGGGTCATCGCCCTGTTGATTACAGAAAATGCCAGGGCTTTCTTATATTCATTTTCAAGATTGCAAATATTGCTCCTGAAAGAATCAAGAAAAGCCGTTTCTTCTCTCACAAAAAAAATATCGGTAAAAAGCTCTTCCATCAAATTGTATTCAGATGGAGCTGAATTATGAGAAAAAAGAATTTCAATATCTTCCGATGTAAGGATTTCGGTCTTGTTTTCTATCAGAGCCTTCCCAATCTGACTGTTGAAAGCAAGGAAGTCATTGGATATAACCTCCTTACCCATCTTTTTACAAATAAATCCTATCGACTGGGAACCGCTGAATGCATCCAGCACTACCTTGACATCATCAGGAATATGCCTGGCAATCCAATCCCCATGTATGTATTTGGCACCCAAATACTGTGGCTTCGGGAACTTTACATCCAAATAATCATACTCGCCAAATAGAGACGGCTGTATCGCACCATTACCATATAACATAATGCAAAGTTATTTATAATATCCGACAAAAACAAACATGGAACCCTAATCCCGGCCTCCGTCCCGAAATTACGCATCAATAGAGAGGGGAACACGTCTATAACAACCTACAAAGCAATTACATATAGCAAAAACAGAGGCCGTGAAGAAGAAGAATCTTCTCCACGGCCTTTGTACCCGGAGCCGGGGTCGAACCGGCACGGATTGCTCCACTGGTGTTTGAGACCAGCGCGTCTACCGATTCCGCCATCCGGGCTTACAACGGACAAAATTAATACCTTTTCTCCGCATTTCCAAATTTCCTCCGGATTTTCGAAAAAACCTTAGAAAAAATCAGCTGATCTACATTCTTTTCGCGTTCTGCGGTGTTTGGCGCATTCCTGACGTAAACGGGCATTTATTTGGCCAGCAACCTGCGATACAGGTTCACGTACTGGCCGGCTATGCGGCTCCATGTATAACTGGATTTTGCCAGTTCTCGCATCTCTGCGCCATCGAGGTCATCACGGTCAAGAAGAGATCGCAATTCCTTCTCATCCTTGAAATAACAGGCGCGGCCAAATGTAGTCTCCCTATTATATACACAGTCGAACGCAAGAATCGGCATGCCGAAGAACATAGCCTCCACAAGCGACGGATTTGTGCCTCCGGCACTGTGCCCATGCACGTAAAGACCTGCATTGGAGCGGAGAGCGTATAATATGTCAAGGTCGTAGACTGCATCTACAAGTCTGATATTTCGAGAATCCTTATACCGCGTCTTCAGCTGTCGCGACCAGTCGCTGTGGTTCCAGTTGCCGATAAAGATCAACAGATGATCGGTATGCGAAAACGCCTCAAGAATATGATGCGAATTATTCTCCGGCTCTATGCGGCATACGGTGATGGCATATTTGCCGCCTTCAACCCCGTAACGCTGCAATGTCGAGCGGCAGAACTCGTCGGAAAGTTTCTTCCGCACATGGTCGCCGCCGTATGCTATGAGTTCCGACGGACACCCGTAAGTCGCGCTTACATAATCCTGTATACCTTTATTGTCGGCCACAACTGCATCGGCATACCGTACCGCCATCGCCTCCGAACGGCGCAGTATCCACTTGGCAAACCGGCTCCACTTGTCGCGACGATGTTCCAGCCCGTCGATGTTCACCACAATCCGGCTACGGGTGATTCTCGCGAATACCGGCAAGAACAGACATCCGGACACTCCAAGAATGAGAACTACATCATAACCGCGGACAGCTTTGCATAAGGAGAGTACGTCGTAAGGCATCGACTGCGCTCCGTTGGCATGAAGCGGCACGTATCTGAGGCAGGCACCCTTATATTCGGACAAGGAATAATCCATGTCCTTTTTGCTACAAAAAACGGTATATTCAACATCCTCCGGGCAATAAGCTCCCAAGAGGTTTTCGACCAAAGACTCGAAACCTCCATAGCTCGCCGGGACTCCCTGAGTTCCGATGACAGCTACTTTCATTAAAAAAGGAAATAAATACGACTGCCTGGATCCGGCACACAACAAACCGGAACGACCTGTCGACCGGACTCACCGAATCCGGGGCAGTCGCCAACACAACATTTCAGTATTCACGGGCGCGGCCACTCCTGTCCGCGGCCCGACTCTCTGCGGCTTCGCCTCACAAAGAGAATTTTAAAGTTAAGTCTCCGCTGAAATCAAGTCCAAGCGAGCTTGTAATCCTCTGCCTTAAAAAGGGCTCACACATATCGGCTACAAAATCACATAGACTAAATTTACGCTGGACCGAGTGTTTTTTCGAGGACACCATCCTCCTCGATATGGAACATCGCCATAACATCCGCAACCATGCAGAGTTTATCCCGGACGCAGGATTGCATACAGTTATTTAGGGAACTTCTTTGTGGGAAGGTGCGGCCCTAAGTAGACAACCGTAATCTCCTGTTTATTTTCATCAGGATATATATACATCACCTTATCCCCGACGTGCTCGTGGAAATAGCAGTATTTTTTACCCCTGCCACTGTCCACAAACATAAATCTATACTTGTTAAAGGCTGGATTATGTTTTACAGAATCAGATTCGTCCGTGAAACCCGCTTTGGTTAAACCATAATTGAACTCCCTTACCGAAACCGAAGTGCAGCAAATTTCATCTAATTCACAGAGCACGTTCAAGATAGCGGAAGCAAGGCTCTTGTTTTCATTCAACTGACGTTCCAGATCCGGCGCAAATTTTATTTTGGAGAAGTAAACTTCTCTATTTTTCCATATATCCGTTGCCGCGCATTGTCTGCAGAAAAGCAGATGATCATCATAACAATCAAGATACCTATTATCGGGACCTAAAGGGCCATAATCAACTCCCCAAAATGCATTATATGAATATTTGAGCCTCTCATTCCTATCCATATCGTCCGGATTCATGAACGCTTGCCCACAATTCGTGATGTGCTGCGACAACAGTGATGTCAGCGCATTCAGAAACATCCGGTCATCAGATTCCCACAAACATGACAACGACAGGCCGTTCACATCGTTCATTGCCAGCCATGCGTCTTTATCGGCATGTAGATAACATAAATACTCTCCCTTATTATCCACGACTTTCATAATATCGTTGATATTGGAGCGGATTGTCTCAATACTCGCACCTGCGTAATTCGGTGCGTCTATGTAGTAGCTGTACAATGACATCGGCTATATGCACTCGGAATTTCGTTCCCCCCTTTCTATAGCAGCCAACGACTTCCGCAACAATCCATAGTTGCGAATAGTACGGTCCATGAATCCTTTCGGCATCTTGTCAAACTGCAAATCTTCCCGGAAACCAATGGGTTCCACAACAGTAGAACCGTTCTCCGAAATCCCGAAACAATTCACTATGGCATCACCCTTCAGCTCAGGATGGTTGGCGTAATAAATCTGCATTCCCTCCAGCACATGATCACTATGGGTTTCCACTATAAGGGAAAAGCCGAAGCCGCTTGCATGAGCAAGAAACTCCCCAATACGGGTTTGAGCATCCGGATGCAGATGGGCCTCAGGATTCTGAACAGCCACAATTTTTCCAGTTCGCGCTATGAGACATGAAATCACTATGGGAAGCGAATAACTGATACCAAATCCCATATTTGTGGGAAGGAACTCCTCTCCATGTCGGTCTTCGACCATAAGCGACGGAGACAGATTATTATAATTCTTCGGCTTTTTGACGACTATTCCAGGAAATATATAATTCAACCATGCGTTTACTTGTGGCAGCAGATTCAGATTCTTCTCTTTACCAAAAGCCCTGGCCGACTCGACCTTGATTCGCGAATCCGAATCACATAGAATCTGCGCGCAATTCTCTCCATGACATCCGACCGAGGGATAATCCATATTACCGAGTCCAGAACTCAACCTCGGACCGTATCTCTCGCACGATAAGAAATAGAATTCCATCCCGTTCATTTCGGAAGGGACTAGTCCATTCTCTCCTTTTGTGACGCCACAAACATTCGCGGCAGTCTCCACATCTCCATTGTGTCCGAAATCCATCAGCAGCGCTGCTCCAGTATCCTCGTCATTGAATCCGATGGAAAACTTATCCTCCGGACTCTGGATATTGATAACATCACCGAATGTCCCGAACCATGTATCGGAAGTCTCATCATTCAACCATATCGGCACTCCTTCGTCTGCTCCTGCTGCCTTGTGCAGCAACTGCAACGACTGAATAACACTACTTTTTCCGGCGTTATTGCTACCGACAAGCACCGTTAGGGGTGCCACCGGGATCTGATTCAATCCCGTGAAGCACTTGAAATTCTCTATTGATATGGACTTCATACCTTATATCTTACATTCCGCGGGGAGAAACTCCCCGCAAATCACCGCAGCCTTTTCAAAAGCGACATAAATATTTTTCCATCCGTTTGTGCCGAAGGACATCAAGCCAAAAAAGTAAGTATCTTCGGAAAGTTCCTTCCCCAAAGGATTCAACAAAGCCTGCTGCCTCACATTTCGCGTCACGCACTCATAGTCATAGTATGAAAGCATCACGCTCCACGACACAAATAGAGCCTTGTTTATGATTGATTTGCGGCTGTTCGCCTCCGTATAACGGTCCACTTTCCTGAACGCATGTTTACCGAAAAGATATCGGGCGTTTTTCATCGCCCGTATAAAGGCGGCAATCTCGCCAGACAGATCCAGTTTCTTATGTCTGGATATCTTGTCTGTAAAATCATTCAGGTCATGCTCCATATCTCCAGAATAAGACCTCAAACCCTCAACAGATGCGGACTCTCCCAAGAAGTTTCTGAACATAAGAAACCTGAGGGCAAGCTCCTGTGCATTCATCCTATTATCCGATACACTGCCTTCCGTCGAATCTATAAACTCACGCGAATGCGCCATTTCATGCAAGGCCCTCCTTAGTTCCTTAGACGCAAGACAGTTCCGCAGTTCCTGTGTATTCAATGGTTTGCCACCGGTATTGAGCCGGCGGAACACATCATACTTCACATCGGACGGAGAAGACGCGTCTATTATATTTATACCTATCTGGGTATTCTGGATTCTTCTGAGAAACTTACGGTCAAGGGCAGGCTCTTTGGAATAAAACCTGCCATTGCAACTTTCATCCAGGTATTCCAGATCAGATAACGCAAACTTGTTATCCATGAAATCCCTTATCGCAGAAAGGCGTTGCAGACCATCAACCACTGAAAGCAATCCCTCTTCATCCGATGCGAAATAAAAGACCGGAAGGGGAATCCTCAACAGAATCGACTCGATAAGACGGCACTTCTGTTTTCGGTCCCAAACAAGATTTCTCTGAAAAGATGGTGACAAATCAATGTCGCCATCCTTGATCAGGTCATACACATTCTTGATGGAATAGTTGTTGGTGTCAACCCTTATCTGTTCAGGATCATAAGGTCTTGGAGTCGCATCAAGATTGATCGCAGACAAATCCTCGCCGTTCTGGAGAGCCTCGGTTATTTTAAGGACACATTCTTTCAGTATGGCATCCAGTTCATCATGGTCGACATCCAGATCCTCCCTTAACTTTATTATTTCGTAAGATCCGTTGCTCTCTGAAGAAATCTTGAATTCAATGAGCGGGTTATCAATACTTTTCTCATTTTCCACAAAAATAAAGGTGTCCGGAGTTTCCTGCAAAACCCCAGATTTATATACCGGCTGTAGAAAAACCGATATGGAACTGCCTTCTTTCGTATTGAAAACCTGCTTCATAAGACCTTATGATAACTTGCGAATTGCAAATTTAAGGATTTTTTTCCTTACTCCAAACTATTCTGCCGCAAAATCGCGTGGCAGACATCTTATTTTTATTTTTAATTTTTACGCATTCATCCTCCGATACAAAGCATAGTTCGATTGATCACTCTTGGGTAAGGCATGGTATTCTCTTGTCAATCCGGGGGCAGAGGGCTATCCTTGTAGAGTCTGATTATCTCCTTTGCGTGGCGGTCTATGGAATGGGGCCATGAGATGGACATCAGTTTCTTATTCCATGCGGAGAGTAAATCGGGATTCTTCAATATTTTCTCGAGTTTATCGTATAAATTTGACTCGCAATCGAATATCAGCGAAGCATCCACTTCTTTTACCACGTCTTTTGCTCCGACCGTAGAAGAAACAATAACCGGAACTCCAAACGACATGGATTCCAATACCGTCAGGCCAAATGTCTCGTTACATCGCGAGGAAACAATCAACATGTTCATGCCCCGGAAAACCCGTTCTATTTCATTGTTACCATACTGACCTTTGTAGACTATATTCCCGCAATCTTCATCCGCTCCTGTCAACGGATCACCCCATACCTGCAATTCCCAGTTTCTTACGCCTGCCTCATATAACTTCACAAGCACTTTTTTCAGCAAAGGGAATCCTTTATACGCTTTGATTGAAGCGACATAGCCAAATATTATCCTGTTTCCGTCGATAATGTTTTCCGACCTGCGGTCATATATAGCAGATGTGGTAATATTTATGGTCTTCCCGGCAATTCCTGCTCCCAAATACTTTCTGAACAAACCTTCCGTCTGGCTGCTGTTGAAATGAAAAATGTCGACCATCCGGTACATTTTTTCATAATACGCTCTCAGCTTTTCATAGTCGGACACAGTATCCGGATTCAGAGCCATATTACCGACACTCTGTGTCTGACTGCCGCTTTTCCTCTTTCCTCTCATGCCGACTCTCGTCTTCAGAAAATGATACAGAGAGGAATTTGCAAGCCGGAGAAATTTTTCCGACGGAGCATTGACGTTGCAGATTGCGCACCCTTTCCCGCAAGGGTTCAGGCAAATCTCCCCCGAAGGCAACAACATACTGTATCCGAGACAGATTCCGTAAAAATCATGAGATGTATATACTATTCTGACTCCCCGTTCTTTGAATACATTCAACACTTCAACAGAGAGACCCATGAAAGTATGGATATGAAAGACTTCTATCCGGTTATCCTCAATGAACTTCTGAATCTGTCGTCTGTCAATTCTTTTCTCCGCATAAATCGAACGAGGTTCTTTCACACCGTAAATAAGGGTCGGAGTAGTAGGCGATTTCAACTTATACACTTTGAGGCCATCTCTAACTCCACATTTTTTCACGGACGATTTATTCGCGCGAAACAGTGTGTCGCCACAGACGAGCGCGATTACATTGTGGCCATCTTTGATTTGCTGACGCATCAAAGCATCAGCATACACCACTGAACCACCGTTTCGCTCCGGCAATAACCCTATTGTATAATGAACAATATTCATTTTAACATACAGGAGACTCTTCCAGTCACATTGCGGGAAATCTTTGACAGACTGACTTCTTACGTCTTTGAAAATATCAAGCTAATGAATCCATTAAATAATGCAGACTATTTGCCCGAGCATTATCCAGTTTAACCAAGTCAGGATATGGATATTCATCCATAGATATTTTATCTACTGAAACCGAATAATCCACATTCCGATCCTGCAAACCCACAAGTTCAAGCAATGACTTTATTCTGGAGTTTTGATTCCCTTTATTACCATCCCGGAACTTACGACTAAATGCATAAAACTTTCTATTGAATATAATAGAAAACACTGTCGCATGGAATGAATTACTGAGAACCATCTCTGCATTGCTTAACAAAGCGAGAAATTCAACAGGTGACAATGTTTCAACTTTTTTTCCGACTGTAAGGCATTCCGGCAAGTTATGCATGCGGACATTTATTACCTCACAACCCATCTTTTTTGCAATCTTCGATACTATCTCATCAGGTGAATCATCGGTGTTATCCTTTGAATGCAGAAAATAACAAAGGATATACTTTCCTTTGGGATATTTGAAATTTTCAGGAAGCATATTAATCCATTCTTCCTTGCCAATCATCAAAGTCGGATCAAGAACATCTGGAACTTGAACTCCAAGAGATTTAGACAGTATCTCCGCACCTATCTTTTCACGACAAGAAATATTGTCAAAATCTTTAATCAGCATCAATTGCTCATTTAATAACTGATCAGCTCTGTCACAAGCTATACTTGGGGCATAGCTGATCTTTTTAGGACCATCTCCTTTTGTTATAAAATCCAGATAAAATGTTCTGTCAAACAAGCCAGGACTCCATATCTGGTCGCTTCCACAAACAAAAGCGTCATAATTATCTTTAATTGATGCAATCTGTCTGCTGTTTTCATATTTCCCGGGCGTCAGATTCAGATATTGTTTTTCAAAAGAATCAAACTTCTTCCTTTGGATATGGCCATTCCGTTGACTGCTGCAAAATGATTCATTCAAGACCTTGACAACCGGATAAAATATTATACTGAGCCATCCTGAAATACGCCTAAACATCGGTTTCACACGCCACCGCCAGTCATGCGCATATTCGTCATAGTTTATGATGGTTGCCTCATTTCTGGTTTTCTCAACAAGACGCTGCATTGCATAAGCCTGCAGACTGGATCCCATATTATAGCCGGCTCTACGAGTCAGTATCGCTACCTTTTTCATCTTATCGCCTGGATTTCCCTTACGACATTAATTACAAAATCAGGTACCAATCTTCTAATAAAAGACTGCTTTTGACGCACTTTGCGGTTATCAAATCCCTGCTCTCTGTCATTTAGCAATTCGAATATCTCCTCCCTCAAGTCAGGAGCCTCTTCAGGATGTCTTAAACGTACATCACCACTGACAGCAACCTTCGTATCGCACTCAATAAATTCCACCCCACACTTTATCGCTTCATATAGATTTCTCCCCTTGTGAGTATTACACATCACCAGATTATAGCCATACTTACGCTCTTTCTTCAGCTCCCTATAATATTTTTCCGAATTCCAGAAATCCGAAAGAGTGATGTCGCCGACCCTTTCTCCTCTTGAGTACTGACAGGAATAACAACTTCTTCTGCTTATATTTCCAACATGAAAATGATGTGAATATAGATCCTCCCCAACCTTAAAGGATTTATGAAGACCGTTTTTCAATATAATCGACACATACGCGCGCCATCCGGAACGCTTCTTGTCTCTGAATAAGAATTTCTTTACCGGGCTTCCGAATTTATCTCCGCACCATTGCAGATATTCAGCAAAGAACAATGGACTTGGAACACCATGACATACCAAATCCACCGTAATCAAATTGTCATAATCTGTACCCAAAAAAGACTTAAGTCCCGCTATCTGACAAGGTGTTCCGGAGTACATCACCTTCTCACCGCGCATCAGCATTTTCTCAGCCTCGGCAAACGAGTCACGAACATCGCTCTGAACATACTTGGATCCTCGCAGATTCTTTAATTCCTCCACTCTGCCGACCCCATGATGAAACACCCTCAGCTCACTATCAAAATCCGCGCCAAAAACTATCCCTCCCTGTTTTATCCATGATTCCGCAATAAGAAAAAAGAGGCCGCCGGAAGTGGATTTCAACCTCTCTTCGAGACACCTGTTCCATGCGGCATCAACGGTAGAGGGCATCGGATGCAACCATTTCATTAGATTTTCATCCTGCGTAGGACATGATTTCTGACACAGACCGCAGTCAACACACAAATACGTGTTGATTTCCGGATACCAGAAACCCTCCCTATCCGCAGGCATAGAGATGGCTCCGCGGGGACATATCTGCTCACAAGCCTTACAGCCATAGCACAGACTTTGCGGTTTATTGTCATAGACTTTTATTCTGAACCTATGTCCCATGGTCTGCTATCTTATATTATATTCTCAATATTATTTAGTTGCTCAGGACGATAGAGAGGATTCAGACAACTTCATTATTCTCGGTCAACACATCTCTTATTGCCTCTAAATATCCTAAACCATATTTTTCATCAGGTTCGAGATATCCACCTTCCGCCCATTCATTCCAGGCAAAAATAAATATTTTGTCGGTTCTATACTCCTTCCTTGTTTTTTCAACAAGACTCCGGAAATATTTTTTAAATTTTTCCGGATCAGCTCCGGTATAACACCATCCGGAAGTCTGTTTGCGGGGAGTATTGTCCCAATCCACCATGGCCGACGGGATCATTGTCGAGTTCTCCGGCTTCAAAGACAAAATCTTTTCCCAATCGCTGTCATAGCTGACCTTTTTGACCTCTTTCTGAGTAATGACCGCCAGACCCCGTTTTATCCCTAATAATTTTTTGACTTTTCTTGAATACTTCACCACAAAGTTGAACCACCACCGGGATGAAGCCTTTCCTGTCATATACTGAACGTAGCCAGGATGGAACTGAATTCCATACGCAAAGCGGCTTCTATCCCACCCTTTGTCGATGCATGCCGTCACACTCTGATATATATACTTGATTCCCGGCAAGCCGCTTTCTTTTGCCATGGATGTCCACAAGTCCAGCATCTTGTCAAGTTTGTCTATCAGCTGGGGTACATATATGATAAGCAATGGCATACCATCTTCCTTCATATAGCGGGGATCTTTGAAAAATTTCAACATATAGTTGAAATGATTCACCCAGTCCTCCTCGTCATCAAAATCATGCGCGATCAGCGTCCGCACATTTCCGGCAGTTGCTTTCCAACTGTCATTCCAGTCATGATTAGCCCACGAAATGCAATAATTCATGTCAATCTCCGGATGATCGAGAAGCATTTCCATCGGTTTTTCCAGAAGCAGATGTCCGTTAAACCAATAGTGATACATCGCAAAACCATATATACCATATTCTTTTGCGATTTTGCACTGCCACTTCAAAGTCTCCACATCTGACAAATCATAATAATTGTCGTGGAGGGGAACTCTCGGCTGATAATGCCCTTCGAACAACGGTCTGGCGCCTTTGACATTTACCCACTCTGTAAAACCCTCGCCCCACCATTCATCGTTTTCGGGAATCCGATGAAACTGCGGAAGATATAACGGTATGACCTTAATGTCTGTCATTGCTGATATTTTTAATAACTTTCGCCGGAATACCTCCAACAACAGAGAATGCCGGCACATCTTTAGACACCACTGAATTTGCCGCAATGACAGCACCTTGTCCCACTGTCACTCCCGGAAGAATCGTCACCTTGTCACCTATCCATACATTTTCTTCTATTATTACCGGTCCTTTGGAATACACCTCTCTCCCCAAAGGCCTTACATCCATTTCAGAAAATAAGTTGCGTCCATGAGAATTATCTGTAATCAAAACAAACCGTCCTGTCAGCAAGCCGTTGCCGATAACAATCTTATTCGCGCAAGTTATATGCGAATACTCACCTATGCTCACATCATTCCCTATAGCCAATACAGGCTTAACGTTTTTGACCGGAATCGTTTCAATTACGCAATTCCCCATAATCGACGAATTTGATCCTATGGTAATATTTTCCGGATGTAACAGTGTCAATCCCGGAGCAAGCATGGAATCTTTGCCAAAGGACTTAAACCTATGCATATTTCTTCCAGTACACAAGCCTCTACGAAAGATATATATAAAATACCACATTTTCCCCACAGGCAAAAGTCCCCATAAAGAAATCGCCTTAGAAGCAATCAGAGCCGTGTGAAATACCGATTTTAATGCTTTACTCATTGACCTGCTTTTTCAGGGAATTTAAACAGTATAGTCTGACATGTGACCTTTTAACCGATTGCGTGGCCTTGAAGAATCTTCTCATAAAAAGAAAGTATTGACTTGGCATTGTTATCATTGGAATATAGTTTTTTCACGCATTCCTGAGACCTGTCAATATACGGCTCAATGAATGATGCATCTTCAGTCAAGCGCATAAAGTGCGCTATCAGTTCTTCCCTGGTATTGAACCTCAGACCAATTTCATATCCCGTAACATGTACTCCATTATCAAATTGCTCTTTAATGCCTCCAGAATCCCGACCTATAACAAGAGAGCCATTAAACATCGCTTCTGCAACGACCCGGCCAAAACCCTCGCATACGGAAGGTACAACCGTGGCCACTGAATCAAGCATGTATTCATCTACATTATCTATTACTCCCAGCCAGTCTACAGACTCTGACAAACCCTCATATTCCAATCTATCCCGGATACTATTACATAATTCATGGGACTCCATACCGGATTGGCCACCGGCAACTATCATTCTCAAGTGATTTCCGGCTGATTTTGCGTAATCGATATACGCGTCCATCATAAATCCAAATCCTTTTTTAACAGTCAATCTTCCGGCATAAAACAAATACCGTTCTTTAGGAAATTTTTTTCTTATTGAAGACAAAGGATAGATTCCGTTGTAAATTACACAATCCTTCCTTTCATCATTCAAATTCCTATATTTTGATATGTCCTTTGTTATCGATATGGTATATGAATCTGCAAGCCTTTCCTTTATCTTTATGATTTTTAAATCAAAATCCTTGTCTCCATATTCGCGCACATGATAGATGTGCGGTACTCCCAATTTTTTTGAAACCAGATAACCAATTGAAATCGGGGAAACATTAGTATGAATCAAGTCAGGCTCAAACTCCTCACAAATCTTTACTATTTTTTTGACAGCGATATAATTATGACATTTATTTCTAATAAGTCTGGGAAGGAATAATATTTTGTCTCTTGTTGTTCTCAAAGAAGGAATGATATCCGATTCATACGGTGTCGCATATATTGATACACCCTTTCCTTTTAGCACTTTATAATAGCCGCCTGTATCAGGCATTACAACCAAGGCATCGTTCCCCCGTACAAGCAATTCATTTAGAAGATTGTCAAACGAACGTGTGGCGCCACCCTCGGCATTGGTGGAATTCAATACATACAATATTTTCATAATGAATGCATCAGTTGCTTTTTATTAAAAGAAACCGCTTCTTGGCAACATATTTTTGTGTTACTCCTATTCCCAAAATATATGGCAACAGCCACGTGTACCAGGATGGATATGCTCTTTGTAGAAATATCAAAGTCATAAGAACGAGGAATGAATATGCGTATCTTTTGTCACATTTTCTTGGCATTAAAAGCCAATAAAGACAAAATACCAGCATCGTTGCAATAATTCCATTTTTCAGGAGGTAAATTTTAAAACCTGCACCTTTGATGGAACTATTGTTGATGCCATCTTTGCCTAACCCCAGCCATAATTCTCCGTATTTAGAACTCGTACTGAACAGCTTATCTGTTGCCTGAACCGTTCTATTGTTACCCGCTATACCTTTCTTTTCGTCATACTGAAGACGTTCGAATATCAATATATTTACAGGATTGTCTCCATCGTTCCACAAATCGGTTACCACATAAACCGAAACGAAAGACACGACACTTAGAATTACAACATTTCGGATACTCTTCAATTTAATCATCAGGAATCCAATTATTGTAATCACATATCCTGCAAGCCCAAACGATAACACAATCGTCACCAACAATACCCACAGATATCTGTTATTCTTGAAATCATATTTATTTGCATATAGCAGAATGGCCACAATCATTGACAAATGACCCGGCTCCAAAAAAGGCCCGTTAAACCGATAAAATGCATTGTATCCTCTTGTTTTTATGAAAAAAATATAATTTTCATAAGGGGGATACGGAAGATCACCTGCAACAAATCGTCCTATCGGAGGTATAATACCAGTAATAGCCAACAGATAAACCAAGAGCGATATTCCCAATATTATCGAGAACCATTTCGTGATATATGATAATAAATCAGCCTTCCATTCCGGTTTAAGAGCATATAACATCAGAACCGGCAAATATACAAAAAAATTACTCAGTCCATAACTCGGCCCAATAGTGTAGGCACTAAGCGCAGACAATAGTATTATTACAGTCAGAATTATCGGGATGTTCTTGAATATTATATACTTTTTTGGATTAAAATACAGGCATACCAACATCAATACATCCAGCACAGCGACTGTTGCATTCAAAGGAAGACTAAATGACCACCAAACAAATGATGTCATAAAGTACATCACAAGATTAAGTATTCTAAACAAGTTCCACATCTATATGTACGCTTGGTTTTTCTTATAGTATCCCTCGGATTTCAAGGGTGTTATTTCAAATTACTAAGAGGTGCGGCCAGACACATCTTAACTCTCGAGAAGCTCCTACTTCATCATTGCGTTACCCTGAACGCCGAAATGGCAGAGCGGATCCTTCAAAGACCGGTGTTCAGGATGACGCAACGATGAAGTAAGGACCCTCATTTATTGTTGTCTATATTTTTGCAATTTCATTTCGCTTTATTTCCACGTCTGTTTACCAAATTGACTAAATACTCTTTATCTGTCCTATTAAGCCCGCATAACCAAACGATAACAAGACCAGACAGCATCAAGGCAATAAATACACAGACTTCCCCACTCCATGTCTCAATCTCTATATATTTTACCCTGATGAAATATAATATCGATGCAATGCCGGATGAGACAAACAATGGAACCAGCACTTCGGAACAATATCTTCGCACATCCATTCCGGTTTGACGATTAGCTACATAGACTCTTAATCCTTGAGCCACTGATGTAATGACAATCAGTATAATCATGGATGCTGGTGCTGACGCTCCCAAGTAAAAGAACAAACCTGCTAATGGAATAAAACTGAGCGTGACCGATCCTACTGTCAATTGATATCGCTTGATACTTCCTGTTGCCTGAATGAGTCGCGTAATGGGCTGTTCCATCGAAACCACCATACAATATACAAGCATCAACTTCGAAAAAGCCACCATATCTGCCGAACTGGAATTATTACCAATCCATATTCCAAGAATAAAATCCATTTCACAAACCAGGGGAAATGCGATTATAAATATCAAGAAATATGATATTCTTGAACTTCGCATTACCAGATTCATTGTTCGATCTATATTTCCCTCAGCGTATGATTTAATGATCTGAGGAGAGACAGCCATATATAGATTTGCAGAGAAACCATTTATTACATTAAATATCCTGTCGCCTATTGCCTTAGCCGCATTAATGACAGGACCGAAAAAAATATTCAGCAATATATTCTGCCCCTGCGTTGTCAACATTGCGGATACCGATCCAAATAAATTCCAACCGGTATATGCTGACAATTCTTTAAATAATGATTTATTCCATTCCCAAATGTATTTGCAATATTTGAATTTGACATGACAATAAGTCATATATGACAAAAACATCACGATTCCTTCAACAGCAGTCAATAATCCGTATAATATCAACCTGTCGCCTGCAAATCGAATTAGAACGAATACGATTGCCAGCTTTAGAAATCCATCTATAATGCTGAAAAACGCGAAACCATCCATGCGCTCATTAGCTATAATCGACGCATTATATGGAATGGCAACAAGTCCAAATCCAAACGACAGAAGAGAGAACTGATATATTATCTTGGCAGCAAACAGCCGCGCATCCGGTATATTAAGCCAGTCATTAAGAAAAAAATAACCTGATATCTCACCAATCACAATCAAAATGATGGCAAGAACAATAAAAGCGACAATTAAAAGAGAAAATGTTTTGCTGTAAGCCTCATAGTCTTTTTTTCCCAAATGGAATGATAAGAAACGCTGAGTCGCCGCTGACATGGCTACTGTCAGGATAGACAGTGATGCTACTACACTGCCAATTACATTATAAATTCCATAATCGACTACACCCAGTACTTCCAACGTAATTCTGACAGTATATAAATTAATAAGCGTCAGAAATATAAGCCGGAAATACAGCAATCCTGTATTCTTTGCAATTCTTTTATTGCTTTCTGAAACCATCAGGTTCTTATCAAAATAAAAGTATTTACTTCCAACCACCCTATTCTGATTCACGCTTGCCAGTCTTTCAGGTAGTTCCAGTAAAGATCGCGGACGGAAAGGTGACAGCGCCACACCTATATGCCGCATCGGAATTATTAGATTTAGAATCGGAAGTCCCTAAACTCTAAATCCTGCCTGACGCTGCAATACACGCAGATTCAAGCAGTTACCTAGAATATCAAATCAAAAAAAATCTCAGTACACAACATTTCAGGCTACAAATTTAGCTATTTTTTCTCAGACAACTGCTATTTTTTCAGAAATAGTTAAAGTAAGTCCACACGAGGCGTTGAATTATGTCCTTGACTTGCTGAAAAATGAGATTCGTCTTCCGGCAAAATACCGACAGCATGAACTGCATGATGACTATGACGGCTGCCTTGAATGCCATATTGAGGGAGATTTCCTCCTTATATGGTACGATGAGATAAATAATGTGAATGTGCTTTTCAGGCTTGGCTCACATTCGGAACTATTCAAAAAATAATTCTTTTACATACGAAAATCTCGCAAACAATTGTCACTTTGACTTAATACCTATCTTCATCGTCTGGATCGTGGCAGGAGTGGTCAGAGCGGCGATCATCAGACCGGAGATTGTGGCGGGGATTGGGAAATCTGCGGCAGGGGCAGTCGTGGTGTATGTGGCAAGAAGAAGACCGGCGGGAGTGTACAGGTCAAGACGGCATTCCTGCCGGGCCGGATTCCAGATGGTCAGGCTGCCGTCGCGATATTCGAGGCGGGGACCATTATTTGCGGAAGGCCAGAGGCCGGTGAGGCCGGCTTGCTCCACCACTGCCTGAAGACCGGCGCGAGGGTCGAACCAACCCTGGCCGTGACGCGGATTTTCGGGGTCCGGATAGTCATGACGGTTGGTGGCAAGGATAATCCGCATCACGTCGTCGTATTCAAGCATTGGATCGGCCTCAAGCCAGGTGGCTAAGAAACCGGCCACGTATGGAGTCGACATCGAGGTGCCGCTGTTGCTGTCCCAATAACAGGTAGTGCCGTTTACTTCCGACCGGGCACACATAGAAGCCACCGCTTCAGGGTGCGCCTCGACAAAGGGTCCGCTCGTGGATGAGACTATCGCGCCGCCGGGGGCTACGGTGTGGGGGACGGTGCGACCGTTGACAAAAGTACCGAAGCCCGTATATTTACTGACAGTCATCGGCGCGAAGGAAGCTTCGCGGAAGGAGCCGTCAATGACGGGAAGCAGGGCGCGGCTGTTGTACATGCCGACAGCTATCACGCGATCGGCGGCAGCCATGTCGCTGACGGAAAGCGCAGCATGCGGCCCCGGCCAACCCGGAAAGCCGACGAAGCGGGAGGATTGTCCGTCGGCAAACATCTGTACTCCGGAGCCTGCGGGACCTGTCACCTCGAGGGCTATGTTGTAGCGCGCCCATTGCTTGCCGGGAACTCTTATGCCGGTATGTGCGTCATACTGCAACAAAAGATGGCAACGTCCGTTCTCCCGGTCGCGCTCCCAGCCCTCGAGTTCGATCCAGCCGTCATAGTAGTGGGCAAATTCCGGATCCGAGCCGGACTCGATGCGATAAAGAAAATCGATCGACGCATCCTGCTCGGAAGAGGCATACACCACTTCGCGGGTGTACTCGTCGTAGACAAGAATCCTTGCCCGGAGAGGGGTGGAGTCTACACTCCAGATGTCGGTGGCTCCGGTCATGTCGAACTGCATCCAGTCACTGCAGTGAATGCGCACGCGTGCAGTCGGATGCTGTTCGGTGAAGGTCTGCGACAAAGCGTTGTAGGTATCGCCGGCATTGCCGGTGGCAAGGCAGATGAAAGCCTCTTCGCCGAGCATGGCGAGATACTGGTCGCAGAGCGATGTGCCGTCGTGCGGCCCGATGTATCCGGCAAGCGAGAGGTTGACCACGCAGCGCTTCCCCTGCGACCTGGCGTATCCCACTATCTCCTCTATGCCGGCAAGGATACCGGCATCGTACAGCAACGAGGTGCATGCCACGATCTCGGCGTCCGACGCTATACCGTTGAATCCGTTGTCTTTGTAACCGCCAGCCATGATACCGGCCACGTGGGTGGCGTGCCACTCGTCGGGATCGTCGGTGCGGACAGCCTCGAATTCCTCACGGGTGGTCATCACGTTCTTCAGGGCGAGAGTGTCGTTGATGGTCACGAACCTGCGGACACGCGGGGTACCGTCGTCTGCGAGGAAATTGACATGGAGAGGGTCGAAACCGATGTCGACGAGCCCCACCACAACGCCCTTGCCGGTGTAGGGTTGCGGAAAGCCTTTGCCTATGAGGACATCCTCGGCGGCGAAGTGCGAGCGGGCCGTGTCAAGCGACGGGCTGAGACGCCGCGAGCGCTCTATCTGCTCCACACCTGGGAGACGCCGCGCACGCCGGATGGCGGAAGGAACACTTCCGTTATACTGACAGCCGGTCATCGCACCGGTCGCCGTCGCGGGATCATCGGGGAGAAAGGCGATGATGATGTCGCCCCGGCGGTGCCACACCTTGGCTCCATCCTCTTCGAGCGCGGCGATAGCCGCATCGTCGGAGATACGGATAAGCGACGGTATGTAGCGCTGAGGGGCCGGCGCCGCAGAGGCGGCCAGAGCCCCGGCTACCGGAAGGATTAAGGAGAGAATGAGGAAAAAGAGGAAACGTTTCATACTTGTATGATACTGATAAAAATACTCTTATCACCTGTGGATTACAAACCGCAAGTACCGGGAAGCAATATGGAAGTCGAGACTAAAATAAGTCAGAATGAGACCCGGTCCTTATTAGGGTTATTATTCTGATCTTTTCTTTTTTAGAATATATCAACAGCCAATCAGGAGTAATATGGCACTCTCTATAGCCCTTGTAATTCCCACTTAAATTATGGTCTCGATTAAAAGGTGGTAATTTTACACCGTTAGCCAACGACTTTATTATTTCATTCAATTTATTTTCATCGAACCCCCTTTTCCTTGCGAGTTTAAGATCCTTCAGATATTGATGAGTCAACTCAATCTCATATTCCATTATTAACAAGATTAAGATATTCCTCGAAATTCTTACAATTTATAGTTTCACCCCTATCAGCAGCTGCTATCGCTTCACGCGTAACTGCATTAACCACAGAGGAACTCTTCTTGACTTTTACAGAAGAAACCCCTCTCAGCATTCTTATCGCTTTCTTCACATCGGCAAGCAAAGAAGCATCTTCCAATGATACTATCAGTTCTGTCATTTCACTTAAGTTATTGATCTAATTTATTTGACAACTTTGCCATTTTACCCGCGCCGCCCTTGATAAGCCGCGTCGGAGTTTCTTAAGGAATTTGTTTTTTGCAAATTTACGAATTTTAGGGAGATTATTTCTTAAAAAAAGGTATTTTTGTGATTTTTTTGCTATTTTTGCAGGATAGACCGGAAAGAAGGACCGTAAGTCTCTGAACCCGGGCGACTTTTCCAATCCACACTTATGAAAAGAATTCTACTTCTGTTTTTTCTGACATTCCCGTTTTTATCATCGTGGGCGATTGCCGACTGGAAGCCGATTGCCGACGGACTCTATGCGGATCTCGCCAACCAAAAGACACCAGCCGATTCGGTACGGGTACTTTATAACATCTTCGACCTCGTTCCCCGCGCACAGCAGGGGGATGTGGCACGCCAGCTTTATGACTCGGCTCAACGGGCAGGAATGCCCGAGGTGCAGCTCGATGTGTTACGCCTGCTGACCTCCCTCTACTCGTCGGCCGACCATGTGCTTGACATCATCGAGAAAGAAGCCGGAAAACTTCCCGACAGCCGCGAGAAAGAAGAGACCTTGGTCTTCATCCGTATGCGTCGACTCACCAAGTCGTCGAAATACGCCTCCGAGAAGGAGCGTCAGGATGACATTTCCAGGGTACTCGCCTCTTACGAAACAGAGAAGAACAAGACACCTCAACAGGAATTCCTGCAACTATATACCTTAGTGGAATATCTCCGCAACGATGTTGACTCCAAGAATCTCATCAAATATCTCGACAAACTGATGAAATTCCTCGGCAACAATCCTTTTAAGCTCTACGCCATCCACAATATAGTCTACACCGAGGTGGCCAACATCTACAGCGACGCCGGGGAGGCGGAGCGGGCAGTGGAGGCAGACCGAAAACTGCTCAAGATCTGCGACATGCTTCAGGAGTCATATAAAAAGAAAGGACGCATTTACCACGACATGTCGACGAGCAAATATGTGGCTCTGCGACGTATGATACGTAACTACAAGGCGCTGACCCCCGAACAGATAGCCAATGCGAACGCCGAGGTAGAGAAACTCGCCTCCATCAACCCCGACATACGCGACGACATCGACCGACTGCCACGCTACCGGGCACACTATTATATGGCCACTGGCCGCTACGCGGAAGCCATCCCTATGATCAAGGCCCATATAGCCGATGAAAAGGCTCTCCCCAACCGACGCCAGCTCTATGACATGCTCGCCGAGGCGGCACGCAATACCGGTGACAGCGCCACACTCGTGACAGCCCTCTCGGAGTACAACAAGATCCTCGCCGAACTCAACGCCATCTCCTCCTCGCAGAAGTACAGGGAACTGCAGATCAGATACGATGTGGACTCGCTTACCAAAGACAAGCTTGCTCTCGAGCTGAAGGCCCGCGAATCAGAAGTCCACTCCACGCGAAAGATGATGGCGGTCGTATCGTCAGGATGGGCGCTCTTCTTCATACTCCTGATCGTGTTGCTCTTCTACTGGAGCCGTTACCGCGCCAACGCCGCCCACCTGCGCATGGCCATGGAATCGTTCGCCGCCGAACGAGACCGTCTGCGCGATTTCCGTTATTACGACTATGCCAGCCCGTCGGAGAATATTGCGGCCGAGGACAAGAGGATTCCTGCGTTCCACAAGAAGAACTACCGCAGCGGAGCGTCACAGATGATGGAAAGCATCATCACCGACCTCCTGTATATCGCCTCGATCGGACGAACCGAACACGAAAAAGCCATTTCCGATTTCTCAGTCGACGAAATGATGCGCCGGGCCGTGACAAAAGCCTCACCGATGGTGGAGGATGCCGTGAAGCTAAACGTGATATATCCCGAAGAGGACTTCAAGATCCAGACCGACTTCGAATGTGCCAGCTATGTGCTCGGCCGTCTGCTCGAGAACGCCGCCCGATTCACCGCCCGCGGCGAGATCACCCTCACATGCCGTCGCGACAGCCAGTACGACTACGTGAAATTCACCATCACCGACACCGGACTGCGCATAGCTCCTGGCGAAGAGGAGAGTGTGTTCCACGACTTCATCAACCTCACCGACCTCACCGACAACGACCATGCCGGAAGCTTCATCTGCCGCATGATCCATTTTCTGTTGAGCGGAACAATCAAGTGCGACCATAACTATAAGTATGGGTCCAAAGTGATTCTCACCATACCACTCCGCGTCTCCAAATGATGAAAACGAAGCTCAACGCCGGACAGCGCCGGGCTATGGAATCCTCTGAAGGACGCGTCAGGGTGGTGGCCGGAGCCGGTTCAGGCAAGACCCGGGTGCTCGCATACCGATATGCGTTTCTCGTCAACGACCTCGGCATCTCGCCTGGCAATATCCTGTGCCTTACCTTCACCAACAAGGCGGCTCAGGAGATGAAATCGCGCATCTCAAAGATGGTGGACCGCGGCAGTGTAAACGACTTCATCTGCACCATCCACAGCTTCTGCGTCAAATTTCTCCGCCGCGAGATCTACCGCATCGGCTACCCCAAGAACTTCACCGTGATGGACGAGGCAGACTCCATCATTCTCGCCAAGCAGGCCATGGAGGAATTCGGAATTGATCGCAAAAAACTCACCGCCGAACGGTTCCTGACCCAAGTGGCGCAGTTGAAGGCCTACAGCATCGACGCCTACATCCAGCGACACCTCCTCCCGGCAAGTTCACCCGACTGCCCCGATGCCAACATCCGTTACCTGCGCCTTCAGCTTAAGCACTACGTGCTTGACTACGACGACCTGATCTACTTCACGATATACATACTGAACCACTTCTCCGAAGCGCGGAAATACTGGACAGACAAACTCAACTATATAATGATCGACGAGGCACAGGACTGTTCCATCGACGACTGGAACCTGATCGAGATCCTTGCCGAACGACACCGCAACCTCTTCGTGGTGGGAGATCCGGACCAGGCCATATACGAGTGGCGCGGCGCGAGACCGTTAAAATTTGTCAACTTCAGCTGCGATACCGATATCATACTCAACCAGAACTACCGTTCCACACCCGACATTCTGGACGTAGCCAACAGCATCATCGCCCACAACCGCAACCGCGTGCCCAAGGATCTGTTCTCAATGCGGCTAAACGAACGCCGCACGGTCTACCGCCACGAGAAGAGCGAGGCCGACGAGGCACAGCACGTGGCCGACACCATCGAGAATGCCGTAGCCTCCGGGGAGAAACCCGGCGACTTCGCCGTGCTCTACCGCAGCGCCTTCCTGTCGAGGCGAGTGGAACAGGAACTTCTCAAGCGCAAGATTCCATACGCCGTGTGGGGCGGAGTGAGATTCTTCGAACGCAAGGAAATAAGAGACGTGATATGCTACCTGCGGCTGATCGCCTCCGACGATGACGACATGGCATTCTCACGAATCATCAACCTGCCGTCGCGCAAATTCGGAGCAGCCTCGATGAAAGCTCTCGCCACACTGGCACAGGAGAAAGAGGTTCCGCTTTTCGTCGCCCTGAAGATGGCCGTAGGTGACAGGCGCTTCGACCGCCCGACGCTCCACCGGTTCATAGACATGATCGAGAGCGCGCGTATGTGGAGCCGACAGATGCCGGTATCGGAACTCACTGACCGGATTTTAGTGGAAAGCAAACTCGCCGACCTCTACCGGCTCGACGAACAGGAGGAACGACTTGAGAACCTCTCGGAACTTATAAACCAGATGAAAGAGTTCGAGCAGTCACAAATCGACGACGGTGACATGACCCTGGCAAACTATCTTCAGGAAATAGCATTATATACTGATGCCGACACATTCTCCGACGCCTCCAGGGTCAGACTGATGACCATCCACCAGTCGAAAGGTCTCGAGTTCCCGACGGTCTTCGTGGTGGGGCTCACCGAAGGAGTATTCCCCAGCCACCGCTCCATCCGCGAGCGACGGCTGGACGGCGAGGAGGAGGAGCGGCGACTTATGTATGTGGCCGTGACCCGCGCCGCATCTATGCTTTATCTCTCGGAATCCGAAGGATACCTCAACGGCAACGGCGCCCTGAAATACCCTTCGCGCTTCATAGCGGAAATCCCCGACGAGCTTCTGACTGTGGAAGGGAATCCCGATCCTGCTCTCTTTGAAGGCACGCGCGACATGGTGGCACTTCTTGAGCAAGAACTCGGCGAAGGGGACCACGCACCGATGTCCGTCGGCACGGAAGTGGAACACAAGGTGTTCGGCCGCGGCGTAATCGTACGATTCGACTCCGCCTCACAAAGCTATCGTGTCCGCTTCGGCGACAATGAACGCGACCTGGTAGCCCGGGTCCTCCGCCAGCTGTGAGAAAACATCCTCGAACCCATGTAGAAAGAAAAAACTGAAACTTCCCGAATCCATTCTTTTGAACAGAGCAAAGCTTTAGCCTGCCAAACAATAACCCAAGACTCCAATAATGAAACTGACCTTAAAAACACTCGCTATGACAGCAATCCTGCTGGGTCCCGCGCCAATATCCGCGCAGACCAACAGCTCCTACGACCGACAGTTCATTTCCTGGCCCGTATACAGCGGCGATGATCTTGAACTGACCGTCAACGACCGCGGCACCTCGTTCCGACTGTGGAGCCCGAAAGCCCAGGAGGCCATAGTCAACCTGTACGACAACGGCCACACCGGCAAGCCATACTCGACCCTCCCCATGAAATTCGATCCGGCCACCGGCACCTGGTCGGCATCATTGCCGGAAAAGCTGTACGGCAAATTCTACACCTTCCGCGTAAAGAACGACGGCAATTGGCTCCCCGAAACACCGGGCGTATGGGCCAAGGCAGTGGGAGTGAACGGAAAACGCGCCGCCATCATCGATTTCGCCGGAACTGATCCGGAGGGATGGGAGAATGACCGCGGTCCCGGGATGAAAAACTTCACCGACGCAGTCATCTACGAAATGCACCACCGCGACATGTCGATGGATCCGTCATCGGGCATCGCCAACAAAGGCAAGTTTCTGGCGCTCACCGAAGAGGGAACCGTTTCACCACTCGGCGAGAAAACCGGCATCGACCACCTCAAGGAATTGGGAGTGACACACATCCATATCCTTCCGTCGTACGACTACAACTCTGTGGACGAGGCAAACCTGCATGAGAACCAATACAACTGGGGATATGACCCGCAAAACTACAATACGCCCGAAGGCAGTTACTCCACCAATCCATCCGATCCGGCCACGCGCGTGCGTGAAATGAAAGAGATGATCAAGGCTCTCCACAACGCGGGAATCGGCGTGGTGATGGATGTGGTCTACAACCACACGGCAGAGAACGACGGCTCCAACTTCGAACTGACCGCTCCCGGCTATTACCACCGCCACTGGGATGACGGCCGATACGCCGACGCCTCCGGATGCGGCAACGAGACCGCATCGGATCTGCAGCAGATGCGCGACTTCATCATCAACTCCACCAGGTATTGGGCGCAGGAATACCATGTGGACGGCTTCCGCTTCGGCCTGATGGCCATTCATGACATCGAGACCATGAACATGGTGGCTGCCGCCCTCAAGGAGGTGAACCCCTCCATCTTCATCTACGGCGAAGGATGGACCGCGGGAGACTCGCCGCTGCAGCCGGAACGCCGCGCACTTAAAGAGAACGTGAGCAAGATGGAGAACATCGCCGTATTCTCCGATGACATCCGCGACGCCATCAAAGGGCATTACACCGATGCCTCCGACCGGGGATTCGCCACCGGCAAGCCGGGACTTGAAGAGACCGTGAAAATAGGCATTGTGGCCGCCACGGACCACCCGCAGGTGGATTTCAGCAAGGGTAACAATTCCAGATTCCCTTACGCCAAGTCACCCGGGATGATTGTCAACTACGTGTCGTGTCACGATGACCTGACGCTGACCGACAAGCTGCGCAAGTCGATGGCCGGGGAGCCGGAAGAGAACATGCTGGAGGCCGCCAAGCTGGCACAGACCATAATCTTCACCTCGCAGGGGACACCCTTCATGTTTGCCGGTGAGGAAATTTTCCGCGACAAGAAAGGAGAGCACAATTCCTACAGAAGCCCGGACTCCATCAACGCCATCGACTGGAACAACAAGAGCAAGTACCACGGTCTCTTCGATTACTACCGCCAGCTGATAGCGCTCCGCAAGGCGCATCCGGCATTCCGCATGACGTCACAGGCCGATATCGCCTCGCATCTGAAATTCGACAGGACAGACTCCAGGAAGACACCGAATCTGATCTCCTACTCCCTGACGGATCACGCCAACGGCGACGCGTGGGAGGAAATCAAACTGGTATTCAACGGAGCCGACAAACCGCAGACCGTCGACATAAAGAAAGGCGACTGGAAGATAGTGGCCAAGGATGGCCATATCTCCGCAGCCGCCGATCTTGGCGCCACAGAAGGAGGCAAAATCACAGTAGCCCCCCGGTCAGCGCTTATTCTCGCGCGGTTCTGAGCCGGAATTATTCCCGCTCAGGCTTTGACTCGCAATAGAGGCAGCGACAACCGTTGCCGTCGGCAGCAGGGCTGAAAAGCGACTCCACATTTTCCGTGTTGGAAATGCAACGGCGGTTGGAGCACCGATACTTTCCGCGGATTGTTCCCTCGGGGACCAGTCCGCGGTCTTTTTCCGCCATATCCGCCCATTCAAGAAGCTTGAGCATGAGAGCCATGCGTACGAACTTGCCATTTTCCACCTGACGGAAGTAAGCCGCACGCGGGTCCGCATCGACATCTGTAGCGATCTCGTTGACGCGCGGGAGCGGGTGAAGGATGCGCATGGCGGCCTTGGCGTCGCGCAGCTTGTCGGCCGTAAGCACAAAGCAGTCCTTGACGCGGTCGTACTCGTCTTCGTCGAGGAAGCGCTCCTTCTGGACGCGGGTCATGTAGAGGACATCCAGATCGGCAATGGCCTCCTCGATGGTGGATACCTCACGACAGTCCATGCCGTACCTGTCGCAGACATCCTCGCGCATGTAGCTCGGGAGACGGAGCTGTTCGGGGGCGATGAGCACAATCCTTATGCCTTTGAAACGGGCGAGCGCCTTGATCAGGGAGTGGACTGTGCGGCCGAACTTGAGGTCACCGCAGAAACCTACAGTGAGATTGTCGAGACGGCCGAGTTCGCGGCGGATGGTCAGCAGATCGGTGAGAGTCTGCGTAGGGTGGGCATGGGACCCGTCGCCTGCATTTATCACCGGAGTACGGGAATTGAGGGCGGCGACAAGCGGAGCACCTTCCACGGAATGACGCATCGCGATTATGTCGGCGAAACAGTTGATCACTTTTGTGGTGTCGGCCACGGTCTCTCCCTTGCTCACGGAGCTGTTCATGGCATCGGAGAAACCGATGACGTTGCCGCCGAGTTCCATCATGGCCGATGTGAAGCTGAGACGGGTGCGGGTCGATGGCTCGTAGAAGAGCGTGGCGAGTTTGCGGCCGCGGCATACTTCTGAATATTTTTCACGGTTCCCGATGATGTCGAGTGCGAGAGAAATAATCTCCTGAAGCTCGGGTGCGGAAAGGTCGGTGGGATCGATAAGATGACGCATATAATCTATGAATTTTGCCAGGAAGGATCGGCGGGGTTGGCCATGAAGCGGCGGAGAGGTACGGCGGAGTCAGCAGGGATATAGCCTTCCTCTATGGCGGTGTCTACCAGGACATCGAAGTTGCAGAGGGAGTGGTTCTCGACTTCGGCGGCGGCGAGGCGCTCGAGTCCTTTTTTCATGCCGTAAGTGAAGATGCTTATTACTCCGAGAACTTCGGCTCCCGCCTCACGCAACGCTTCGACCACCTCGATGCAACTGCCGCCGGTGGAGATCAGGTCTTCAATCACAACCACCTTGCTTCCTTTCTCAAGGCGACCTTCGATGCGGTTATTGCGGCCATGGTCCTTGGCTGATCCGCGCACATAGCCCATAGGCATGCCGAGCAGATGGCCGGCAATGGCGGCATGTGCGATGCCGGCCGTGCTGGTACCCATCAGCACTTCAGCCTCAGGATAGTACTCCTTCACGGCATCGGCTATGGAGTGCTCCACGAGGTTGCGCACCTCGGGAGACGTGAGGATGAGGCGGTTGTCGCAATATATGGGACTCTTTATACCGCTGGCCCAGGTGAAAGGCTCGTCAGGGCGCAGGAAAACGGCCTTGATGCTCAACAGGCCTTTGGCTATTTCTTTTTCTCTCATATCTTTTGTGATTTCGCAAGTTTTATTCAGAGTTTCAGCCGCAGAAGTCGGCCTTGCAGCGGCGGTAGGCGGCCACGGGATCCGGAGCGGCGGTGATGGGGCGACCCACCACTATGAAGTCGGATCCTATGCGGCGGGCATCGGCAGGGGAAGTGATGCGGCTCTGGTCATCCTTGGCGGCATCGGGGTAACGGATACCCGGGGTTACCGCCATGAATCCGGAACCGCAGGCCTCCTTGACGAGTGCGGCCTCAAGAGGGCTGCAGACCACACCGTCGAGTCCCGCCTCGCAGGCATTGCGGGCGTACTGCGCGATACAGTCGTTGATTTCGCCGGGGATCAGAAGCTCGCGGTTGAGCATCTCCCTGGAAGTGCTTGTAAGCTGTGTGACGGCGATTATGAGCGGACGCGTGCCGTCACAGCGACCCTCCCTGAGGCCTTCGACGGCGGCGCGCATCATCTCCACGCCACCGGCGGCATGGACGTTGACCATGTCGACATCAAGACTCGAAAGGACCCGCATCGCCTTGCGGACGGTGTTTGGAATGTCGTGCAGTTTGAGATCGAGGAAAATCTTATGACCGCGCTCGCGTATGCGGCGCACTATGTCCGGGCCACCGGCATAGAAAAGCTCCATGCCTATTTTCACGAACGGCTTTTCCTCCTCGAAGCGGTCGAGGAACTCGAGAACAGCCTCAGGCGAGGCAAAGTCGCATGCTATGATTACTTCTTTATCCATTTGAATTCAGTTCTTTGTGACTTCAGTTTCCTTGTGCGGACGAAGTCAGTTCTTTGAGATTTTCTATACCGTAGCGGTCCATTGCCGCCGGGAGATTCCGGATTATGTCGCGGCAGGCCGTGGGATTGATGAGATTGGCCGTACCCACCTCCACGGCTTTCGCACCTGCCATCATCATTTCAAGCACATCCTCGGCGGAAGCCACGCCGCCACAGCCGATCACAGGAACGGAACATGCCCGGCTCACCTGCCATATCATCCTGACGGCCACGGGGAAGATGTCGCGGCCGGAAAAGCCTCCCATCCCGTTGGCCATAATCGGCCGGCGTGTCCTGAGGTCGATGCGCATACCCAGCAGGGTATTGATCAGGCAAAGTCCGTCGGCGCCGGCGTCCTCGGCGGCACGGGCGATGGAGACAATATCGGTGACATTGGGCGAAAGTTTCACGAAGAGGGGAAGCGACGTCACTTCCTTGACCGCCCTGACCACCTCGGCCACCGACTCACAGCTTGTGCCGAAACTCATGCCGCCGCCATGCACATTGGGACAGCTCACGTTCAGTTCAATGATCTCCACACCAGGGGCTCCGTCGATCCTGCGGCAGCACTCGCGATACTCATCGAGCGAGAAACCACTGATATTGGCTATGATCGGACCGTGGAAAGAACTGCGCATCATCGGAAGTTCCTTCTCCAAGACAGCATCTATGCCTGGGTTCTGAAGACCTACCGAATTGAGCATTCCCGAAGCACATTCGGCCACTCTCGGGAGAGGATTGCCGAAGCGGGGATGCAAAGTGGTCCCCTTGAAAGAGATGGCCCCGAGGACATCAAGGTCATAGAATCGGCTCATCACGTAACCGTAGCCGAAACAACCGCTTGCCGGAATAACCGGATTTTTAAGACGGACTCCGCCAAGGTCTACCTCAAGACGGGGATCCGCCAGATTCATATCTTCGCCGGGGCAGCTGTTGCCGTTAGTCATTTCCATATCAGTTCCTCCTTTCTGAAGGCGGGGCCTTCCATACAGATTCTCTTGCTGCCGCCGACAGTTTCCACCGAGCAGCATACGCAGGCACCGAAGCCGCAGCCCATGCGGGCCTCGAGACTCACCTCTCCGGGAATATCGAGGCCGAGACAAACGGCGCGCAACATCGGCGTAGGCCCGCATGCGTAAAAATAGTCGGGGTCAAGGCCATTCACGCGCATGGCGTCGGTAACGAACCCTTTCGTGCCGTAACTGCCGTCGAGCGTGGCCACATAGACATCGAGACCGAGTGCGCGGAACTCATCGAGAAGCATCATCTTCTCTGCGGAATTGAATCCAAGCACCACAGTCGGGCGCACACCGCGCTCAAGCAGGCGTCTGGCCAGTCCGTAGAGAGGGGGACATCCCACGCCTCCTCCGAGGAGCACAGGGCGCTCTGCGCCGGCATCCGGATCAAATCCAGTCCCAAGCGGAACGAGTATGTCAAGGCTTTCGCCCGGGAGCATCCGGGACATGCGCTCCGTTCCGTCGCCCACAACCGCATAAACGATTGTAAACGAACGATCATCCCAGTCACAAACCGAAATCGGACGACGGAGAGTGAAACCTGGCACCGCGATATTGACAAACTGTCCCGGACGGTAAAAATCCACCTCTCCTTCGAGGCGCATCAACATCGTTCCCAAAGATATCTCTCGGTTTTCCAATATCTTATATATATTCTGCATCATGCGTCTTATTTATATTCAGAATCAGATTACGCTTCCGCAGTCTCCTCATACACCACCTTGCCGGCGACAATCGTGAGCAATACCTTTCCGCGCAATGTGAGGCCATCGAACGGCGTGGCCTTTCCCATGGAGATGAAATCAGCGGAATCCACCTTGAATTCGCGGTCGAAGTCCACGACAGCGACATCGGCACGATCACCGGGATTCAGACCGCCTGCGAGTCCGAAAATACGCCTCGGGTTGTCGGCCATGAGCCTGACGAGCTGCGGAAGACCGATGCGCCTGGCGAGCACGGCATAGGTGTAGGCGGCGGGAAGAGAGACCTCAAGACCGGTTACGCCCATTGCACTTTTCTCAAGACCCCGCGCCTTCTCCTGAACCGAATGCGGGGCATGATCGGATGCGATGCAGTCGACGGTGCCGTCGGCTATACCCCCCAGGAGGGCCTCGCGGTCAGCGGAGGAACGGAGCGGAGGATTCATCTTGAAGCGGCCTTCCTCCTTGAGGTCAGCGTCGCAAAATGCAAGATAATGGGCTCCTGTCTCGCAGGTTACCGGGAGACCTTCGGCCTTGGCCCGGCGCACCAGCCCGACGCTCTCGCGGGTTGAGACGTGGCAGATATGAAGCCGGCAGCCGGTTTCCCGCGCAAGCCGGATGTCTCGTTCCACTTCCCGCCATTCGCTTTCGGAGCAGATGCCACGGTGACCATGCAGCCGTGCATAATCCCCTTCGTGGATATAGCCGCCGCGCAACAGAGAGTCGACCTCGCAATGTGCGGCGAGCACCTTGCCGGTGGCCGCAATTCCGCGCATGGCGCGGCGCATCACGTCCTCACTCTGTACGCCGGTACCGTCATCGGAGAACCCGGCTACATCCGGTGCCAGCGCACCATAGTCGACAAGAGTCTCTCCCATCCGTTTGCCGGTGATGGAGGCGTAAGGCAACACCTCGACACAGGCGTCGCGCCGGATTATGTCCAGCTGCATGTCGAGAGCCTCGCGGCAGTCCGGCACCGGATTGAGATTCGGCATGGCGCACACCGTGGTGAATCCGCCGCGCGCGGCGGCCCTGGTACCTGCGGCGATGGTTTCCTTGTAGGAATAACCCGGCTCGCGGAGGTGCACATGGACATCTACCAGGCCCGGGAGCACCTCGTGACTTCCTGCATTGATGACCCTGATTCCGGCAGGAAGCCCGACGAACGCGCCGCGCTCCCTGACAATGCCATCCTCGATCAGGATGGTTCCGGCCGAAAAGCCCTCGCCGTCCCAGATTCTTTCGCCTGTAATCGCTATTGTTCCCATTTATATTCAGATTCTTTCCAGAGTGTACAAGGAATCCTGTCAGAACTCCTGCCAGCTGCGTATCTCGATGTCGGCAGGAGTCATCGCGCAGAATGCGCGTATGAACGCCGACGCGAGGCGTGCGTTGGTGATCAGAGGTATATTGAGGTCGACGGCGGCGCGGCGGATACGATATCCGTTAGTTATCTCCTTGTCGGAATTATTCCTCGGGATGTTCACCACAAGATCGATCTCGTGATTGTGCAGAAGGTCGAGCGCCTGAGGGGCGCCTTCCTGGTCGGGCCAGTATGCGCGTGTGGACTCTATGCCATTCTCCACAAGATGGCGGTAGGTACCTTCGGTGGCATAGATATTGTACCCGTTCTCGCGCAGATACTTGGCGGCGTCGAGAAGAGCTGCCTTCTGCTTGCCGTTGCCCGACGAGATAAGGATGTTCTTCTTAGGGATGGTATTGCCGGTGGAGAGCATAGCCGTGAGAAGCGCAGAGCGTGCGTCCTCGCCGAGACAGCCCACCTCGCCGGTCGACACCATGTCGACACTGAGTTTCGGATCGGCGTTCTGCAGACGGTTGAACGAGAACTGGCTCGCCTTCACTCCCACGTAGTCAAGATCGAACACACTCTTGTCGGGCTTCGAGACGGGAAGTCCGAGCATGATTCTTGTGGCAAGCTCTATAAAATTTATTTTCAAAACCTTGCTGACGAACGGAAAACTTCTTGAGGCGCGCAGGTTGCACTCTATCACCTTGATATCGTTGTCGCGGGCGAGAAACTGGATATTGAATGGTCCGGAAATCTGGAGTTCGCGTGCAATCTTCTTGGAAATCTTCTTGATGCGGCGGGCAGTCTCCACATACAGTTTCTGCGGCGGGAACTGGATGGTGGCATCGCCGGAATGCACTCCGGCAAACTCCACATGCTCAGAGATGGCGTAGGCGATGATCTCTCCGTTTTTAGCCACGGCATCCATCTCCACCTCTTTGGCGTGCTCGAGGAAACGGCTCACCACCACCGGATGCTTCTTGGATACATTGGCGGCAAGTGTAAGGAAATTCTCGAGCTGGCTGCGGTCGGCACATACATTCATAGCGGCGCCGGAAAGCACGTATGACGGACGTACCAGGACGGGGAAGCCAACGCGGTCCACAAAGCGGTTGATGTCGTCCATGGAAGTCAGCGCGCTCCATTCCGGCTGGTCCACGCCGATGCGTCCGAGCATCGCGGAAAATTTCTCGCGGTCCTCGGCGTTGTCGATATTCTGAGCGGAAGTGCCAAGGAGTCTCACGCCGGCCTGGTCGAGACGCAGGGCGAGGTTGTTGGGAATCTGGCCGCCGGTGGACACAACCACCCCATGCGGACTCTCGAGATCAAGAATGTCGAGGACGCGCTCGAAAGAAAGCTCGTCGAAATAGAGACGGTCACAGATGTCATAGTCGGTCGATACAGTCTCCGGATTATAGTTCACCATCACGGATCGGTAACCCTCCTTGCGGATGGTGTCGAGAGCCTGGACTCCGCACCAGTCGAACTCCACGGAACTGCCGATGCGGTAGGCACCAGAGCCGAGCACCACCACGGAGCGTCCGTCGTTTTCATAATCGATGTCATTCTCCTCGCCTCCGTATGTGAGGTACAGGTAATTGGTACGTGCCGGATACTCGGCGGCGAGAGTGTCGATCTGCTTTACACATGGTATGATGCCGAGAGCCTTACGGCGACGGCGCACCAGCGTGATCGCCTCCTCCATATCATGGTCTTTCTCCATGCCTATGGCACGTCCGATCTGGAAATCGGAGAAGCCGAGGCGCTTCGCCTCGCGCAGGAGGTCGGCGGGAATGGCCTCAAGGCTGTCGTATCCATGCAGACGGAGGTCCACATCATGGATTCTCTTGAGCTTATGCAGGAACCAGCGGTCGATCTTGGTAAGGTCATGGATGCGGTCTACGGTGTAACCGTTGTCGAACGCTTTTTCAATCACGAATATACGCTTGTCGGTCGGGGCCGCGAGCGCATGCTCCACATCGTCGATCTCAATCTCCTTGTTGTCGACAAAACCGTGCATGCCCTGCCCTATCATGCGGAGGCCCTTCTGGATTGCCTCCTCGAAATTGCGGCCGATGGCCATCACCTCACCCACCGACTTCATGCTGGACTCGAGCTCGCGACTCACTTTGCGGAACTTGCCGAGATCCCAGCGCGGAATCTTGCACACCACATAGTCAAGCGCCGGCTCGAAGAAAGCAGGCGTGGTCTTGGTCACGGAATTGGAGAGTTCGAAAAGCCCGTATCCGAGGGCAAGCTTCGCAGCCACAAAGGCGAGCGGATATCCGGTGGCCTTTGAGGCGAGGGCCGAGGAGCGGCTGAGACGGGCATTGACCTCGATCACCCGGTAGTCTTCCGAATCGGGACAGAGTGCGAACTGCACATTGCACTCGCCGACTATGCCGATATGGTTCGCGATACGGATGGAGAGTTCGCGCAGCTTGTGATACTCCGAATTGGTAAGCGTCTGCGACGGAGCCACAACGATACTCTCGCCGGTATGGATGCCGAGCGGGTCGAAATTCTCCATATTGCAGACGGTGATACAGTTGCCGAAACGGTCACGCACCACCTCATACTCGATTTCCTTCCAGCCTTTGAGACTCTTCTCGACGAGCACCTGGGGGGAGAAGGAAAAAGCCTTCTCGGCAAGACGACGGAGTTCGTCGGCATTGTCGCAGAAGCCTGAACCGAGTCCGCCGAGCGCGTATGCGGCACGGAGGATAACCGGATAACCGAGTTCTTCGGCCGCGCGGAGAGCCTGGTCGATGTTCTCGCAGGCCTCGCTGGCGATGGTCCTGACGTCAATCTCGCGCAGCTTGTCGACGAAAATCTCGCGGTCCTCGGTGTTTATGATTGCCTGGACGGGGGTACCGAGCACCCGGACGCCGTACTTCTCGAGCACACCCTGACGGAAGAGTTCCACGCCACAGTTGAGAGCGGTCTGTCCTCCGAAAGCGAGAAGTATGCCTTGAGGACGTTCGCGGGCAATCACCTTCTCGACAAAGAAGGGGGTGACGGGGAGGAAATAGATATGGTCGGCGACACCCTCGCTGGTCTGCACCGTCGCGATGTTGGGATTGATCAGCACCGTCTCGATGCCCTCTTCGCGGAGGGCCTTCAGCGCCTGGGAGCCGGAATAGTCGAACTCTCCGGCCTCGCCTATCTTGAGAGCGCCCGAGCCGAGCACGAGCACCTTCTTTATCTCTTTATTATCGAATTGGTCAGTCATTTCAGTTCACTTTTACGGTTCCGGATTACAGGAGGGAAATAAAATCGTCGAAGAGGAATTCTGTGTCCACCGGACCGCCGCAAGCCTCAGGATGGAACTGCGACGACTTCCAGGGACGGGTGCGATGACGGATACCCTCGTTGCTGCCGTCGTTCATGTTGGTAAAGAGAGGTTCCCAGGCTTCGGGAAGAGAGGATGCGTCGACGGCAAAGCCATGGTTCTGGCTGGTGATAAAACACCGCTCGGACCCTTCAAGGCGGACGGGCTGGTTGTGGCTCCGGTGGCCGTACTTGAGCTTATAGATGGTGGCTCCGGCGGCTTTTGCAAGGAGCTGGTTTCCCATGCAGATACCCATCAGCGGGCGCCGTTCCTCCGGATTCGAGATAAACTTCCGGATGTTCTCCACGGTGGCTGAGCAGGTGTCGGGGTTGCCGGGGCCATTGGACAGGAAGAGTCCGTCGAACTCGAGGTTATTGAAATCATAGTCCCATGGCACGCGGACCACCTCCACTCCGCGCCTTAGAAGACAACGGACAATATTGTTTTTCGCACCGCAGTCCACAAGCACCACCCGCTTGCGGCCTTCGGCCGCCCCATAGGTGACAGGTTCCTTAACGGATACACGTTCCACGAAATTAATGCCGTTGTAATCCTCCCCGGCGGGAGAATCGGAGCAACCTTCCACGCGGAGCGTACCTGTCATCACACCGTTTTCACGAAGAATTTTCGTAAGGCGGCGCGTGTCGATGCCTGTAATGGCCGGCACCTTTTCGCGACAGAGCCAGTCGGCAAGGCTCTCGCGGGCGTTCCAATGGCTGAACTCATCGGAATAATCGCTCACGATGAGCGCACGGGGATGAATCCGGTCGCTTTCGGCGAACTGCTCCATGCCGTCGACGGCGACATCGAGCGGGGGCGTTCCGTAGTTGCCGACTAGCGGGTACGTGAGGACCATCAGCTGGCCTGCATACGATGGGTCGGTCAGACTCTCGGGATAGCCGGTCATTGCGGTGTTGAAGACCACCTCTCCGGACACGTTGCCTTCGTAGCCGAACGAGTATCCCTCGAAACGGCTTCCGTCGTCAAACTGCAAGGTTGCTTTTTTCATTTCTTATATATTTCTTCGATATAATTGATAAATGCTTCGTTGATGCGGCGCACTCCGCCGGGAGTGGGATAGTCGCCGGAGAAATACCAGTCGCCGGGGCTGTCGGGGCATGCGTCGTGCAGACCATCGAGCGACTGATAGACAATATGGATCTCGGTGTCGACTCCCGAAGGACGCACCATCTCGGCGATTTTTTCCGAGATTTCCTTTTCTGTGAAGAGTGCGTAAAGTCGCTTTACATGGTTCACCATAAGCCCCGCGGAGAGAGACCGCTGTGCAAGGCAGTCCTGATAAATCTCCTCCACCACACTCCGGAGTCCACGTTCGCTGACAAGCCGCATGGCCGCGCGGAAGGCGATGAATTCATCCATACGTGCCATATCGATGCCATAATAGTCCGGATAACGCACCTGCGGACTGCTGCTCACCACCACTATCCGCTTGGGAGAGAGGCGGTCGAGGATGCGGAGGATGCTTTCGCAAAGAGTGGTGCCGCGGACAATGCTGTCATCGATCACCACAAGATTGTCTACACCTGGACGAAGCGAGCCGTAAGTGATGTCGTAGACATGAGCCGCAAGATCGTTGCGTGAGCTCCCCTCGGATATGAACGTGCGCAATTTTATATCCTTCCAGGCCACCTTCTCGGTGCGGATACGGCGGGCGAGGATCTTCTCAAGCTGTCCGGGAGTGAGTTTGCCCTCGGCTCCGATAATCTCCCGCGCCTTGCACTTGTTGAGGTATTCGTTGAATCCCTGAGCCATTCCGAAGAAAGCGCTCTCTGCAGTGTTGGGGATGTATGAGAAGACGGTATCATCAATCTCACCGTCAATGGCCTCAAGGATAGGTCCGACAAGATTCCGGCCGAGCTGCTTGCGCTCCCGATAGATGTCGACATCGGAACCGCGGCTGAAATATACCCTCTCGAATGAGCATGGAAGCACCTTCTTCGGCTCCATGATCCGCTCAAGACGCATTTTTCCGGAACGGGAGATGACCACGGCCTGTCCAGGCATCAGTTCCCTGATCTCAGAGGCTTCGACATTGAAAGTGGTCTGGAGCACTGGTCGCTCGGAAGCAAGAGCCCAGACTTCATCGTCGGCGTACCAGAACGCGGGACGTATGCCCCAGGGATCGCGCATGGCGAAAGCCTCGCCGGAACCGGTGACGCCACACAGCACATAGCCTCCGTCCCACACCGGCGCGGACTCGCGTAGCGGCGCGGCCACATCGATGTTGCGCTCTATGTATTCAGTGATGTCGGTATCGGAAAGGCCCTCGGCAAGAGCTTCGTTGAAACGGCGCTCGCTTTCGCGGTCCAGCCTGTGGCCAAGCTGTTCCAATAGTATATAGGTGTCGGAGATCATGCGGGGATGCTGCCCCTTGACGGCGATGGCGCTGAAGATCTCGTCGACATTGGTCATGTTGAAATTGGCACAGATGCAAAGATTTTTCGCCCTCCAGTTGCTCCGTCTCAGAAAAGGATGGACATAGGAAAGGCCGCTCTTTCCCGTTGTCGAGTAACGGAGGTGTCCCATATAGATCTCTCCGGAATAGGGAATGTGGCGGCCTGCGAAATCAGAATCCTCAAGTTCATCGGGAGCGAACCCCCTGAACTTCTCATGGACGGCGGCAAAGACCTTTTTAATGGCCTCGTTTCCCTCGGCCCGCTCTCTGTAAAGAAACTCTTCTCCCGGGGCGGCATTCATCTTGAGACATGCAAGTCCGGCACCCTCCTGACCCCGGTTATGCTGTTTCTCCATCATGAGATAGAGCTTGTTGAGACCATACATCCAGGTGCCATATTTGCGGCGATAGTAGTCCAGAGGCTTCATCAGCCTCACCATGGCCACTCCGCATTCATGTTTAAGTTGTTCCATGTCGCTCTCTTTGCGGTGCAAAGTTAATAAAAAATTCCGGAATCGGCAAGTTCACCGCTCCCTGCTCTCCCTCCCGTTTCGTTCTCCTCAGTTTCGCATCCCCCTCAGGTCAGTATGATTCTTCCACAGTTGGAAAATCCCCGCTCTTTACATCCTCGATGTAGCGGCCCACGGCATTGTTCACCACTTCGCCGATGTTGGCGTATTTGCGGAGGAACCGCGGAGAGAAGCCGTCGTTCATCCCGAGCATATCGTGCATCACGAGCACCTGGCCGTCGGCACCACCGCCGGCTCCGATACCGATTACCGGTATGGTGAGCGACGCGGCCACCTGCCGGGCCAGTTCCGCCGGAATTTTCTCAAGAACTATGGCAAAGCAGCCTATCTGCTCGAGCATCCTGGCGTCGGACACGAGCTTTTCGGCCTCCTCCTTCTCGCGGGCCCTGACACTGTATGTCCCGAATCTGTTTATGCTCTGAGGAGTCAGACCGAGATGCCCCATCACCGGGATTCCGGCACAGAGTATCCGCTCGATCGACTCCCTGATTTCAGCTCCACCTTCCATTTTGACAGCCTCGGCATGACTCTCCTTCATAATGCGTATGGCCGAGGCCAATGCCTCCTTGGAATTTCCCTGGTATGACCCGAAGGGCATATCGACAACGACAAGCGCCCGGCGCGTTCCTTTCATCACTGACTTAGCGTGATATATCATCTGGTCGAGGGTGATGGGGAGTGTGGTGATGTTTCCCGCCATAACGTTCGAGGCAGAATCCCCCACAAGAATTACATCTATGCCGGCGCGGTCGATGAGTTTTGCCATCGTGTAGTCGTAGGCTGTGAGCATCGAGATCTTCTCGCCGCGCGCCTTCATTTCCACCAGTCGGCTGGTGGTCACTTTGCGAATATTGTCGGTCGTATTAGTTGACATAACTCTTTTATTTTTACATTCTGATTCCAAATACCGCGCAGAACTTTGCATCCCCTATCCGGCTGCAAAGTTACCTATTTTTTTCGAGCAGACAAAAAAATGCATCCGCCCGGAAATTCATTTTGCATCGTCAGCGCGGAAAGAACATGGAAACAGAGTGTAAACAAAGGACAGAATACGAATCCGATTTGTCTGTAACAGAATTTTTTTGTAACTTTGCGGCCAGGATTATATGCGGCAATTCGATTACCGCAACCAGGGGCATTATGTTACCCCCCCGGTTGCGACAATCCTATGTCGGCTTAAATAATCCATCCTCTCTTCTTTGAGGATTTACTTATTATGACATCATGCTTTATGGCGTATGGCTCTGATGTCGGGGGTACCTCTAAAACATGACCTTTATGGCAAACTGGACTTACAATTATTTTATCGGAATGCTCATTTCGATTATCCTTACGGGAGTGATTATCCCCAAGATAATTCTGATAGCATTCCGCAAAAAACTATTCGATGAAATCGATGAGCGCAAGATACACCGGGGGATTGTACCGCGTCTTGGCGGCATCGCTTTCCTCCCCTCCATAATATTCTCGTTCTGCGTGGTCATAGGATTCAATCTCAGAACGGAGGAGCTGTCGCTGGGCGAGCCTCTTATGATGGAGATGATTCCAATCTTCTTCTTGCTTTGCGGTCTGATGCTGATGTATCTTGTAGGTATTGCCGACGATCTTATCGGAGTCCGCTACAGGGGCAAGTTCCTGCTTCAGATTTTCACCGGCACATTGCTCGTGGCGGGAGGGATGTGGATTTCGGACCTCTACGGCTTTCTCTGGATCCACCATTGCCCGGACTGGCTGGGATGGCTATTCTCCATATTCCTTGTGATATATGTGGCGAACTCAATCAACCTCATTGACGGCATCGACGGGCTTGCATCAGGACTGAGCATGATCGCGCTCATTTTCTACAGCATAGTGTTTTTTCTTGCAGGCGAATATCTGTTCGCGCTCATGGCAGCCACAACTCTCGGCACACTTATACCCTTCTTCTATTATAATGTGTTCGGTCATGCCGAGAACCACAACAAAATATTCATGGGCGACACAGGCTCGCTCACTATAGGGACAGTGCTTGCGTTTCTGTCGATCGCCATGTTCCGCATACCGCTGGGAGACATTCCAGGCAACCAAAATCCCTTTATACTTGCCATAGCGCCGATCATTCTCCCCTGCTTCGATGTAGTCAGAGTGTTTGTCCACCGTGTCCGCAACGGCTCCAATCCGTTTCTTCCCGACAAATGCCACATCCACCACAAGCTTCTGGCATTGGGTCTGGTGCAATGGAAAGCTCTCATCACCATCCTGATATCCGATGCAACCATCGTGGGCGGCAACCTGCTTCTCTCCTCCCTCGTGCAGCCCACCTGGCTGATACTCGGCGACATCATGGCATGGACCCTGCTAAACTTCCTGCTGACGCATCTCATCAGATGCCGCGAACGGAGACTTGGCATAAAACTGTACAACTGAGGTCTAAGCGACAAAACCTGACGCCTGCGCCTCTACAAGACAAATAAAATATCGGTATAAGATTTTAAGATATTTTACGTTTTTTAATTCGGAAGAGATTCCGACAATAATGAAAGAAACTGAAACATTTGTAAGAATAGTCTGAAAACAATGAAGATTAAGTTATTATCCTGCAGCCTGGTACTGGCGTCGGCCGCAGTGCTTTCCGGATGTTCTGTGCCCAAGAATGTGGCTTACTTCCAGGACACGGAGACATCCGCCATACTCGCGGCGGCAAACCCACAGCCTATTACAATCAAACCGGATGACAAAATCAACATCATCGTAAAGACAAAGGATCCGGCCATCAGCGACCTCTTCAATCTTCCCGTCTATTCCACCCGTATCGGGCAGCAGACCGGCCAGTCGATCAACGGTACCGGAGCGCGCATCCGCTCATATTCAGCTTCTGGATCGGAAGGAATCGCATATTACACTGTGGATCCTGAAGGCAATATCGACTTTCCTGTACTCGGCAAAATACATGTAGAGGGAATGACCCGCCCGGAACTTGCCGGATATATAAAAGGAGAACTTGCCGGACGAGACCTTGCCAAGGACCCGACTGTGGTAGTCGAGTTCCCGGCAACAGGAGTCAACATTCTCGGAGAAGTGATGCAGCCCGGACGCTATGACCTGAACCGGGACCGCATCAATGTGATAGAGGCCATCTCCCTCGCAGGCGACATGACAATCAGCGGACAGCGCCAGAACGTGAAAGTGATTCGCGAAGAGGAGGGAAAGGTCAAGACTTATGTCCTGGACCTTACCAACATGGAAAAGTCGCTCGCGTCTCCGGGATACTACCTGCAGCAGAACGACATCGTCTATGTGGAACCTAACGAGAAACGTAAACGTGAGACCACCGTCAACGGCAACAACGCCCTCTCCACCAGTTTCTGGGTCTCGGTGGGATCGCTTCTGATGTCTGCTGTGACTACAATCGGAGTATTCGTCAAATAGTACTGAGGGCGCTGCCGCAACTGCGGTGCCAGTCGTTGTGTAAAATAATCATCAAGAACAAAAAGGAATCTTCCTATAATGGAACAGAGCTTAGAATTCAACAATGAAATCAGGAGCGCGGCCGATGACCAGTTCTCCTTCAAGGATTACATGGACCAGTGCCTCGCCAAATGGAAATGGTTCGTGGCGTCGGTAGTGGTGATCTGCTGCATAGGGATGCTCTACATCCTCCGTCAGCAACCCGAGTACAGCCGCAGCATGCAGGTGCTCATAAAGGATCAGGACATGGGAGGCGGAGCCGACATCTCCAGCGCGTTCTCATCGATGGGACTTGTGGCCTCGAACACCAATGTCAACAACGAAATGATAGCCCTGCTGTCGCCCGCAGTGATGTACGAGGTGGCACAGCGTCTCAATCTTGACGTGAACTATGTGGAGAAAGGTACATTCCACGGCACCACTCTCTACGGAAAGACAGCTCCATATATCGTGAACTTCCCCGATCTCAAGACAGAGCAGGGAGGTTCATTCCGCATCACCATCCGTCCGGACGGAAGCGCCCTTATGGAGCGTTTCGCGATCGGAACCGCCGAAGGAGTGGAGAAATTCGACACCCAGATCGAACTCAAACCGGGCTTCCAGGCCGTGAAGACCCCCTTAGGCAAGGTGACCTTCACCCCGAATCCGGTCTACACTGGCGGAAAGCTCGAAGAGCCCCTGATCATGTATGTGGGTCGCTCCGGAATGCAGAGCACCGTGGAGAACTATCTCTCCAAAGTAAAGGGAGACCTTACAGACAAGGACGCCGACGTGATCGACCTTTCGATCCGTGATGTGTCGATTGAGCGTGCCGTCGACGTGCTCAACAATATCGTGGCTGTCTATAACGAGATATGGGTGAACGACAAAAACCAGATCGCAGTGGCCACATCCAGCTTCATCGACGAGCGTCTCAAGCTGCTCCAGAGCGAGCTCGGGGTGGTGGACAGCGATATCTCCGAATACAAGAGCCGCACACTTGTTCCCGACATCCAGGAAGCGGCCAAGCTCAACATGAAGAGCACCCAGGACCTTTCCGACAAGGAGCTTGAGCTGAACAATCAGCTTTCGATGGCCACCTACGTCCGCGACTATCTGCAGAACCCCGCTAACAGGAACGCCGTGATACCGGTCAACACCGGCATGGGCTCCAACCAGCTTGAGGTGCAGATCACAACATACAACAATATCCTGCTCGCCCGGAACAACCTTGCAGCCAGCTCGTCGGCCAACAATCCGCTGGTACGGGACTACGACACGCAGCTTGTTGGAATGCGCGAGGCAATCGACCGTGCCGTCAACGCCCAGGTAGTGGCACTCAACAAAAATCTGAGCAACCTCGGTGGAGCCAAGGGAGAACTTCGCGAACAGCTTTCGTCCGCTCCGTCGCAGGCCAAACACCTCCTCGGCATAGAGCGCCAGCAGAAAGTGAAGGAGGAACTTTACCTATTCCTTCTCCAGAAACGCGAGGAGAACGAACTGAGCCAGACATTCACCGCCTACAACACCCGCATCATCACGCCTCCTTACGGTTCGCTCAGGCCGGTGGCTCCCAAGACGATGCTGATAATGCTCATAGCATTCCTCGCCGGTCTCGCAATTCCGGCGATGATAATCTACATCCGCGAGTCGACCAATACCAAGATCCGCTCGCGCAAGGACATCGAACGCATGACCACACCGTTTGTCGGCGAAATTCCGTTCGTGGGCCGCAAGCGCTTTATGTCACGCTTCCGCAAGAAGACAGCTGTCAAAAAGAAAGGACAACTCGAGGAAGTGAAACTCGCCGTCCGTCCCGGAAGCCGCGATGTGGCGTCGGAGGCTTTCAAGGTGATCCGCGGAAATATCGACTTCATGATAAAGAACGACGAGAATTCCAATGTGATCATGCTCACGTCGTTCAACCCCGGTAGCGGTAAATCGTACATCTCCTTCAACCTTGCGGCCTCGTTCGTGATGAAAGGCAAGAAGGTGCTTGTGATCGACTGTGACCTTCGCCACGGTTCAACGTCACAGTTCGTCGGCATGCCTTCTCAAGGTCTTTCAAATTACCTCATCGGCACCACCGACAACTGGCGCTCGATGCTTCGCCCGGGAAAAGATCTTGACGGACTTGCGGTAATGCCGATCGGACACCGCCCGCCCAACCCCTCGGAACTGCTCGACAACGGCCGCCTCGGCGAACTTCTAAAGGAAGCCACCCGCGAATACGACTACGTGTTCCTCGACTGTCCGCCGGTGGACATAGTTGTCGACACGCAGATAATAGAGAAATACGTGGACCGCACAATCTTCGTGATCCGCGCGGGTCTGCTCGAAAAGGACGCCGTACCTGAAATCGACATGCTCTACAAGCACAAGAGATTCAAGCAGATGTGCATCCTCCTCAACGGCACAGAGGGAATATCGAGCCGATACGGCTATTACAATGGATCGGGATACTACAACTACCACCACGATCTGGATGACTGACACTCCCTCCCGTAGATGTCGTGACTACACACTCTGTGCTGGGCAAGCCTCCGCAATGCGGCGGCTTGCCCGCGCAGTTAAAAATATAATGACGGTAGAACCTTCAAAAATAATGAACGAATATGTGGCCATTCAGCAAAAGTAAAAAATTCGGAGAGTCCGGTCTGTTCAAAGGCCTTACCGACTGGCACTCACACATACTCCCGGGTGTAGACGACGGAATACGCACAGAACAGGAGTCGCTGGCACTGCTCGACGAGTACGAACGCGCCGGAATCAAAGAAGTGTGGTTCACCCCCCACATAATGGAGGATGTCCCCAACACCACTTCCGGACTCAAAGAGCGTTTCGATGAATTCACCAGCCGTTACAAAGGCAATATCCGACTGCATATTGCCGCAGAAAACATGCTCGACACACTATTCGAGGAACGACTTAAGGACAACGACCTGCTGACAATAGGAAATTCCGGTCAGCACCTGCTTGTGGAGACCTCTTATGTCAGTCCTCCCTACGCGATGGATGAGATGATCGACGCGACAATGAAAAAGGGATATACTCCTATACTCGCACATCCGGAACGATACAGATACATGGATGAGAAGGATTACCGTGAATGGAAAGAACGCGGACTTCTGTTCCAGATCAACTACATGTCGCTGGCCGGAGGATATGGCGAGACTGCCCGCAAAAAGGCAGAATGGCTTCTGAAACAGGGAATGGTGGACATGACCGGCAGCGACGTGCATCGTCAGATAGTGTTCGAACGCTCGCTGGACCTCGCTCCAAAGAAAGCCGACGCGCTCCGCACCCTGATTGAACTGTCCAGGACCGACCCCACTCTCTGACTCCGGCAAGACCGCCCAGACAGACAATCTCAAGATTTCGAACTTATATGGATAAGAAAATAGCAATCGCAGGAACCGGCTACGTGGGGCTGAGCGTCGCCACGCTGCTCGCCCAGCACAACCACGTCACCGCCGTAGACGTGATTCCCGAAAAAGTTGACCTGATCAACTCGCGGAAGTCTCCGATACGTGATGAATACATTGAGAAGTACCTCGCCGAAAAAGAGCTGGATCTCACCGCCACTCTCGACGGAGCGGCTGCTTACGCCGACGCGGAATATGTGGTGGTGGCGACACCTACCAACTACGACCCGGTGAAAAACTATTTTGACACCTCGAGCGTAGAAGCCGTCGTAGACCTCGTGCTCAACGTAAACCCGGACGCGGTGATCGTGATAAAATCGACCATCCCCGTAGGCTACTGCCGCTCGCTCTACCTGAAATACGCACGTCGCGGAGTGAAGCGCCTCAATCTCATTTTCGCTCCTGAATTTCTCAGGGAGAGCAAGGCACTGTACGATAACCTGTATCCGAGCCGCATAATCGTCGGATTCCCGAAAATAATCGACGACGGAGAATTTTCAGGAGAGAACGAGGCCATACGCAAGCTTGCCGACACACAGAGGCTGGAAAACGCCTCGCGCGAATTCGCGGCACTTCTCCGCGAAGGCGCCCTCAAGGAGGACATCCCCACCCTGTTCATGGGCATGAAGGAGGCCGAGGCGGTCAAGCTCTTCGCAAACACATATCTTGCCCTGCGCGTAAGCTACTTCAACGAACTCGACACATACGCCGAAGTGAAGGGACTTGACGCACGCAACATTATCGACGGCATCGGTCTCGACCCTCGCATCGGACTGCATTACAACAACCCTTCGTTCGGATATGGAGGCTACTGCCTTCCCAAGGACACCAAACAATTGCTCGCAAATTACGCCGATGTTCCACAGAACATGATGACGGCTATAGTGGAGAGCAACCGGACCCGTAAGGATTTCATAGCCGACCAGGTGCTGAAAATGGCTGGATATTACAGCTATTCTGGAGAGAATGACTACGCCGCAGGTCAGGAAAAGGAAGTTGTGATAGGCGTCTACCGCCTGACTATGAAGAGCAATTCCGACAATTTCCGCCAAAGCTCCATCCAGGGAGTGATGAAGAGAGTGAAGGCCAAGGGCGCCAAGGTGATCATATATGAACCGACGCTTGAGGACGGCAGCACATTCTTCGGCAGCGAGGTAGTGAACGACATGGACAGATTCAGGCAGGAGGCTGCAGTGATTCTCGCCAACCGTATGTCGCCCGAACTGGAAGATGTGGCCGACAAAGTCTATTCACGCGATCTTTTCTCCAAAGACTGATCCGCCAACAATCTCTCCGAAATGAACAGCAAGACGCCTCGGGTCAGCATCATTCTGCCCAACTACAATCACGAGCCGTTCCTCCGCGAACGGCTCGACACTATCATCGCCCAGACATTCGCGGACTGGGAACTCATCATACTTGATGACTGCAGCGGTGACCGAAGCATGGATGTAATCCGGGAATACGCAGCACGGGAGCCGAGAATCACCCATGTCATAGCCAACGAGACCAACAGCGGTTCTACCTTCCGCCAGTGGAGGAAGGGAATAGCGCTTGCCTCGGCTCCTCTGATATGGATTGCGGAGAGCGATGACGCTGCCCATCCTGAATTTCTTGAAGAGGCTGTCGGGGCACTCGATTCCTCTGCCGGGACAGGAATCGTATTCTGCAATTCACTGCTTGTCGACGGCAAATCGGAGAAACTGCCTCTTGACCTCGATTGCGATGACACTGCCGGCAAAGGCACTACCTTCCATGACGCCAAGGACTTCATCCGCAAAAAAATGCTTGTGAACAACCGGCTGTACAATGCAAGCGCCGTGGTTTTCCACCGCGGACTGTATGAAAAGGTCACTACCGACCTCACCCGGTTCCGGCTCTGCGGCGACTGGGTATGCTGGGCACAGATGATCGCTGCCTCCGGTCAGGTGGCATGGATACACAGGAAACTGAACTCCTTCCGTCAGCACACCGACAAAGTGACGAGCCAAGCCAAAAAGAACGGCATGGAGATGCTGGAGCGAGCAGAAGCAGCCGCCATTATTATCGGCCTTGCACAGCCGTCATGGTGGAAGCGCAACTGCATGACAGGCTACAACGCCGTGCACGCAAGTCGCGGAGCCGGTTACGACCGGCAGACCCAGCTTCAGGTTCTGGCACGCTGGCGCGACAGGTTCGGGTTCATGCTGATGCCGCGACTGGTCTTCATGCTGCATGCAGCAATGAAAAGAATCACCGGCAGGAGAAACGACCCATACAGCTGACACCCCAAATCAAAGCAATGAAAATACTCTTTTTCAATCCCTATATCACCTGCCCTACCGGCGGCGGAGTGGAACGCGTCATTTCGGAGATGCACCGTTTTCTGACCGGCTCCGGACACCACATCTTCACGGCATACTACCGCAACACGGAAAACGTGTGCGACCCAATCCCGGACCAGATGCGCCTTCCGGAAGAGACCGGAGACAGCGACGCCAACCGCCATGCGCTGACAAGGCTGATCGAAAAAGAGAATTTCGACCTCGCCATCAACTTCGGGGCAATGTACGGCACCGGCTCCCGCGCCTTTGTAGAGGCGGCGGCGCAGACCGGACTGCGGGTGATATCCGTTTATCACAATACCCTCGACTGGGTTCTGTGGGACCATCCGAAGGTTCGCCCGCTGATGATGCGGAAGTTGCTGCGCACACCACTGAGAATGCTCTTAGGCCTGGCACAGAAACTTCCCGGACGACACAACGCGCATTACACGAGTCGGCATTCGGAAGCCTGCGTGTTGCTCGGCGAATGCTATTTCAGCCAGTTCAGACGCCTTATCGACCGGAAGACTAAGCGCCTCAGAGCGATACACAATCCGCTGTCGCTCGACCCCGGTGCCGACACTTTCGAACGGCTTAAAGACCGGAAAGAGAATGTGGTTCTGTTCGTTGGCCGCCTGACGGCACAGAAGAATATCCATGCCCTGCTGCGGGCATGGAAAGAGGCCTGCAGAGAGGGATGGAGACTTGAGATTGTCGGAGACGGCCCGGAGAAGGAGAGCCTCATGTCGCTCGCTGAAAATCTCGGCATTTCTGATTCGGTAAGTTTCGAGGGACACCGCAATAATCCGGAGGACTACTACCGCCGCGCCCGGGTATTTGCCATGACTTCTATCTTCGAAGGATATCCTATGACTCTGATTGAATGCCAGGCGTTCGGATGCGTTCCTGTAATTACCGACAGCTATCCGGCAGCATCGGAGATTGTGGATGACGGCCGCAACGGCCGGCTGTCAGGACCGGAAAAATTTTCCGGCACGCTCAGGGAACTTCTTGCCGACGGCAATGCGATCGACCGTATGGCTCGCGAAGCCATGGGCGAATCCCGGAAATACTCGGTGCCGGAAATCGCCGCCAGATGGAACGGACTGATCAATGAAATATGCTCTTCGGATGATAACCGACGGCAAGAATAATCACAATGTCCTACCTACGCCCGCGACATTTCAGAGAATCGGAGAGAAAAGCCTTATCGTTGACTCCATGAAACGCTGAGGGAGCGGACGCTTGATCCACGCGGAATATGTCACCTTGGAGCAACTCCCCATGTCACTGAAAAAAATATCACGCATCTTGCGGTTCACCTCCCTGTCGTAAATGAACAGATTGCTTTCGAAGTTGTTTTCGAAACTCCGGAAGTCAAAGTTGGTCGAGCCGGCCGTGACAAGGTTGTCGTCGATAATCATCCCTTTGGCGTGAAGCATTCCGGGGTTATAGAGATAGACCTTCATTCCGGCACGCAGACATTTGGTGACATAGCTGAATGAAGCGAACTGCAACAGACGGGAGTCGCTCTTGCGCGGAATCATTATCCGCACGTCGATTTTGGAGAGCGACGCGGCCTCAAGAGCGTGCTGCAGCGCGTCGGTGGGGAGGAAGTAAGGAGTCTGGATATAGATGCACTTTGTAGCGGATGAAATCGCTTTGAGAAAACAGAGGGAAATATTGTCCCACTCTCCCATAGGACCGGATGTGACGAGCTGCATACCGGTTGAATTATGGAAAGGCACGGGGCTTTTCCGCGGCAATTCCATCTGCAAAGGCTGGTTGCCGAAGTTCCAGTCGACCACGAACGAATACGTGAGACTCTCCACTATGTCGCCCCTTACGCGGAAATGTGTGTCGCGCCATACCTGCCCCGGGGAGGATCCCTGTTCGTAGCGGTCGGCTATGTTCATTCCGCCAATGTATCCGATGCTGCTGTCGATAATAACTATTTTCCGATGGTTGCGCCAATTGACCCTATTGGCCAGCTGCGGGAAAGTCACCTTGAAGAATGGATGCACCTGCACGCCGGCGGTGGCCATGGCCCGAAAAAATCTGTTTCTGGCCGAAAAACTTCCCACATGGTCATACAGAACCTTCACATCGAGACCTTCGTGGGCCTTGTCGATGAGGATGTCGGCGATTTCCTGTCCGAGGCGGTCATCGAGAAAGATATAGTACTGCAGATAGATTGACTCACGGGCCGCGCGCATGTCGCGCTTGAGGGCCTCGAACTTATCCCTGCCTATAGTAAAGATTTCCAGCTCATTGTTGACTGTAAAGAATGAGGTGGAGACATTCTTGGCAAGTTTTATGAGATTACGCTCCGAACGGGAAAGCTGCTGGGAATCGAGGTCCACATGTCCCGGAGCCATGTGGGTCATGAGACGCCGCTTGTTATAGCGGGATATAATATGTTCTCCGCGGAGACTGCGGCCGAAGAAAAGATATGCCACAATACCTCCCGCGGGAAGGAAAGTCAGCGCGATCACCCAGGCTATTGAACGCACGGGGTTGCGGTTTTCCTTCAGGACAGAGGCCACACAGCCGACCACCATCATAAAATAGATGCCTACCAGCAAATAGTAGAGCCATCTATCGGTAATTTCCGTCATCATCATACGCCGTATGTTTTGTTCCGAGAATTTCAGAGACTGTTTAAATCGCCCTGTCCTGGAAGGTCCTGCCAAATTTTGTCCGGCCGTAATTTCAAGAACTTTGTCCGGGATATTTATGATTCTGGCGCAGCCATTCCTTTACTGTGAAGTCGAGTTCCTGCCACCAGTCCCTGCCGAAACGGCGCTCCAGCGGATCCCGGAGGAATTCGTAGGCTCTCACTCCTCGGGCACGCCCGAGAGTCTCGGCACATCTGCATATTTTCCAGCGGTGAAGATTTACTGCGGTAAAGCCGTCGTAATCCTTGAGACGCACCGGATAAAGACGGCACGATATAGGTTTCACATCCGGGATTCTGCCGGCCCGGAAAGCCGACTCGAGGGCGCACAGACACTTGCCGCCTGCCTCGTATCTTGTGAAGACACAATCACGACCGTCGACTATCGAGGTGACAAGATCGCCGTCGGGATCGGTGTATGCCACCCCGTTCTCTTCTATTTCGCGGAGAGCGGCCGGAGTCAGAAGGTCCTTGACCGAGTCGAGCACGGCTTCGATCGCCTCCTGCTCGCCGGGGGCAAGGGGCGCGCCGGCATCGCCCTCGACACAACAGGCGCCGAGGCACGCGTCAAGATCGCACACGAAGAATCTTTCGATAAGATCCAAGGAGACAAGGGTGTCTTTTATCTGAAGCATAATTTTCTTTTTTTTAACGACTTGTCACAGGCCGGGCCCGCGACACACGACTGCCATACGGCGGCTATCATGGCTTCCGGGAAGACTTTATTTAGTCTTCGGGACTGTCTATCGGTTTTCGAGGATACGGAAGCCTATCAGACGGTCGCCTCGGGATCCGGGCGGACGGTAATAGACCGCCACGCGGTATTCGTTGTCGGTCTCGTATTTGTTTCCTTCGATCGGAGCGGGAGAGGGCTGCGGGTTCCTTGTATCGCGTACCACATACTGATAGTTGTATGCTCCCTGCTTGAGGGGAATCGCGACACGGTAGGCCCCGGCCGCAGGATCGTATGTCATCCGGTTGGATTCCGTGTATTGGCCGTGGGTGAATTCTCCGTCCACATATACTTCCGCATCGGGAACCCTGTCGGTCTCGAGGAAGAAATGGACGGTGATATAGTCGGCGCCGAGGTCTGAATCCGTGGAGTTGTATTCTCTAATGAGAAACCGGCCATGCTGGGTGCGGTCGTATTCATATTCCCGGTACATCCTCGGCTCATCTTTCTTGAGCCACACATGATAGTTGCTGCCCATATATCTCAGAGAGTCGACATGCATTCCCGGAAAGCCGTTGCTCACCGATTCGAAACGACGGTACTCGTTGGAGGCCGGAAATATCAAGTCGGGCTGATGCTCGTAAGTCATCTTCACGCCTTCCACGCGCGTGGGGTTGCGGAGCCATCTCGCGGTTTCCTCGCGACCGTTCTGATCCACGCGTACAAGGATGTCGGAGTAGGGATTGGATATTCCCGACATTTCACCGTCGACCGAAAGCTCCAGCTGCTGCCATTCGGAATAATGGCCGCGGTCGGTACGCGACAATGCAGCTCCCTCAACAACCGCAGTATTTTCCGAAACCATAAACCGGGTCTGAAGCACCACGCGGTCGGGATCATCCTGATGAAAAACCTGCAACAGATAATTGCCCGAGTATTTCAACCGCACATCTTCATTGGGAATTTCAATCTGATAGTTTACGAAATGAACGAAAGTTCCTGACGAGAATGCGAAATCCCTGACATCATTTACATTGAAACCGTCAAGATACTCTGACTCCACAAGCCTCGACGGCTCCCAGTCCGCGTTGCAGTGTATCAGGCGGTATTGCAGAAAAGAATTGTCCTCTCCAATCTCGTCGAAATTGACTACAATCCGGTCATTGGTGCCGAGGCGTATCACCGGAGCGGCCATAAATTCGCCTGCCACCGAAGTCTTGAGGGTACGGAAGCGCGAATCGAGAATGCGGTCGGCGGATGTCGCCCCCAGGGCACTTATCGACAACAACATGCCTGAAAACAGCACAATATAAATGATACGCCTCATTTTACTTACCATACAATCGGAGTTTTGCCATGAGCCGCGAGATACTCGTTGGCCTTTGAGAAATGATGGTTGCCGAAAAATCCGCGATAGGCTGAGAGTGGCGAGGGATGGGCAGAGCTCAGCACAAGATGGCGTGAGCGGTCGATAGCCGCACCGCGCCGGATAGCATCGGAGCCCCAGAGGATGAAGACTATGTTCTCGCGTTCATGATTGAGGATTCTGACGGCCTCGCCCGTAAGCCGTTCCCATCCGATGTCAGAATGAGACCTTGGCTGATGCTCACGGACTGTAAGAGATGAATTCAGCAAAAGCACCCCCTGGCGCGCCCACCGCGTAAGATCGCCGTCGGCAGGAAACGGGGCACCGGTATCGGCCTGCACCTCCTTGAAAATATTCACAAGAGAGGGGGGCATGGCAATACCGGGATTGACCGAGAATGACAGGCCGTTGGCCTGTCCGGGGCCATGGTACGGATCCTGCCCCACTATCACCACTTCTGTCCGGTCGTAAGGGCATGAATCAAACGCCGCAAAAATCCGGGATGCCGGAGGATATACCCGCACTGCGGGATCGGCATACTCACTACGTACCCTCTCGGCAAGCTCCCTGAAGTATGGCTTGTCAAATTCCGCGGAGAGCGCTTCCCTCCATCCCTGTTCCATTTTCACTTCCATTTCTCAAGATGTCTGCTTATTAATCAATCCCAGACTCTGGGCGATATCTATTCAATCTATCCTACAAATTTAGCAAATATTTCAGGAGAATCGAAAAAAATCTGAAAGAAAAAGATGGCCAAGTGAGAAAAAAATATTAACTTTGCATCGCAAGTCTCCATAGTTCAATGGATAGAATATCGGATTCCGGTTCCGACGATTAGGGTTCGACTCCCTATGGAGATACTATAAAAAATCCGCAATCTACTGAATATCAACGATTGCGGATTTTTTTATTTATGATACAGAGAATTGGCTCCCGTTTCTTTTTATTTCAGGAAGCGGGCTGTTTTCAGGTAGGCGAGGAGTTTGTCGGAGATGGGTTCGTTGGTGGAGCGGGGATAGCGGATCTCGGCAAAAACCTGAGCGAGGGTCTGTTTGCCGTTTTCCTTTATGAATTTTTCATTCGGCCCGTAGAGATCTTTCGCTTCATAGTTTTTTCGTATCTCGTCATCAGACAGTTGCGGATAATGATCTTCAAACAGTATCGCGTCAACATCAAGGCGCTCGGATTCCACGCCATCATCCGCAGGCCAACCTATCGCCAGACAGGCTACAGGCACCACAAGTTCCGGAAGTTCAAGCAAGGCGGCAATCTCCGGAGCATTGTATGTGACGGTGCCGAGATAGCATGTGCCGAGTCCGCGCAATTCGGCGGCAGTGACAATCTGCTGGGCAAGAATCACGGCGTCGGTCATGGCCGAGGTAAATGAAAGAAAGTTGTCGTAACCGGGATCAGCGTCGCTGAGGCGACACCATCTTGTGAAATGGTTGAAATCGGCACAGACAGTGAGCAGCAGGTCGGCGCCGGTGGAGGCCGGCTGATTGAAATGTAAAGCTTCAAGAGCCTTGCGGGCCTCTCCCTTGCGGGAATAGACCACGCTGTAGGTCTGCATATTGCCGGTGTTGGGCGCGCGCATGGCCTCGCCCACTATCTCGCGCAGCATTTCCGTGGAAACTTCTTTGTCCGAAAAATTGCGGCGCGTGCGTCTTGATTCAAGATAATTTTCCATCTGATATACGGGTTGCAGAGTTGATGTACGGCAAAATTAACAGATAAATCCGATTAATCCAAACAGACATTACAGTTTTACCATAGAGACACCTTCACAACACAGACATTGCTTCGGGTCGGAAGCGGGTCAGTTGAAGCGGGTCAGTAGGCAATTAAGAGATAAAAGCGGCTCCGATTTTGGCAGGATGGAAATAATTTTGTAATTTTGTGCATGGAAATTAACAGGCTTGTACCTCACATACCGGTTTTTTTCAGATTCCGCAGTGGCCGCGTCCGATTTGAGACGTCCGGGCTGACGGAGTGTGCCTGCGGGAAGGCCGCGGCCGCCGTGCGCGGAAACGTAAAAATAAAGAGATAACAGCAGTGTGCGCGAGCGCCCGGAGAGACCGGGCGCTCATGTTTTTTTGAATAACCAAACATATCATTATAAACGAGATGAAAGTAGGAATAGTGATGGGATCGACAAGCGACCTGGAAGTGATGAAGGGTGCGTTCGAGATTCTTGATTCTTTCGGAGTAGAGTATGAAAAGAAAGTATTCAGCGCGCATCGCACGCCGGTGGCGCTTGAGGAATGGATAAAAGGCTCGCGTTCGCGCGGAATCATGGCGTTCATTGCCGGAGCTGGAGGCGCCGCGCATCTTGCGGGGGTGGTGGCCTCCCACACGACACTACCCGTGATCGGAGTGCCTATCATGTCGAAGGCTCTGCGCGGTCTTGATTCAATCCTGTCCACGGCACAGATGCCTTCCGGAATACCGGTGGCCACCGTTGCGATCGACGGAGCGAAAAACGCCGCTCTCCTCGCAATCGAGATAATGGGAGTCACCGACGAGAACATGCATCGGAAGCTCCGCGAGTTCCGTGAGGAACAGGCCCGAAAGATTCTCGAGACCGAAATCTGACAGAATATCCTTCCTTTCACTGACCAAGCCTATATGGATTACAGAATTTTTGTTGAAAAGCGGCCGGAATTCCGCGTGGAAGCCGAGAGTCTGCGCAATGAGCTAAACTCAAATCTCGGCCTTGACATAAAGGAACTGAGACTGTTTGCCGTCTATGACCTGTTCGGCTTCACGCCGGAACTTCTCGAAAAGACACGCCGGAGCGTGTTCGGGGAGATAGCCACCGACGAGATCTGCGATACGGTGGATCTTTCGGGGACACCGCACCTTGCCTACGAGGCCCTTCCGGGACAGTTCGACCAGCGTGCGGCTTCGGCGCGCGAATGCGTGCGGCTTCTGCAACCGGATGCCGAGGTGGAGATAACGGCGGCACGGCTGATGACTTTCGATCCCTCCGTCGCCCCGGCCGACATCGAGCGGGTGGCGAAATATTGCATCAACACCGTCGAGTCGCGGCGCAAGAACCTCGATGTACTGCATCTTCCGGAACGCGCGCACGCCAACCCGGTGAAGGTGCTTGAAGGGCTGCGGGAAATCACTCCCGCGACGGCACCGGAATACTGCCGCACCATGGGCCTGGCCATGAACGGCGACGACCTCATGGAGGTGGTGGCCTATTTCAAGGCCGAAGGCCGCGACCCCAACGAAACGGAACTCCGTATCCTCGACACATACTGGAGCGACCACTGCCGTCACACCACCTTCACCACGCTGCTTACCGACATCGCCGTGGAGGACTCGTTTTTCAGCGACGAGCTGAAGGAGACACTGTCGATGTGGAAAGAGATGCGCCGCGAGCTTGGACGTGAAAAGAAGCCCCTCTGCCTGATGGACCTCGCCACCATCGGAGCGCGCTGGCTCCGTGCCAACGGCAAACTCGACGACCTGGAGGAGAGCGAGGAAAACAATGCCTGCTCCATCTACGTGGATGTGGACGTGGACGGCAAGCCCGAGAAATGGCTGCTGCAGTTCAAGAACGAGACCCACAACCACCCCACGGAGATAGAGCCGTTCGGC
>OFGN01000233.1_pt1 | contig 65219 bp, 60 predicted proteins | sample 1521821 | NCBI WGS metagenome assembly OFGN01 (sample SAMEA3504094, study PRJEB24116) | mouse gut metagenome | biome: mouse gut; feature: mouse-associated habitat; material: faeces | place: Denmark | collected 2011
CCCAGTTCTTAGCGGTTTGATCTTCGTGCTGATAAGAACCAAAACGCAAGGTGGTACCGTTAACCGTAACGGTTCGTGCATTGATGATATCGTTGTTGATCGCCACATACTGGGTGGTGGTTCCGGTCGCAGCATCAATCGTATCATAACCTTTGAAAACTATATTATAGTAACGTCCGGCATAGGTCATACTATTATACTTACCGTCATACTCATATCCGCTTTCTATGTTATCATTGATAACCCAAGTGCCGCCACCGGTGGTATCAAAGGTGACAAGCCGTGCGGAAGCTATCTTTTTTTCGCCTTCTACAAATAGAGCGTTATAAATTTTGCCGCGAGTTACATCTTGAGTGTAGTTACCGGAAAGGAAATGTTTTTTGCCGTTGGCTGCAAAAGTAACATCTTTAGTTGTACGAATTGCACCGCCTACGGCAAGATAAGATGCCGAAGTTGATTCGGCATGATTATTTAAAAAGCTTCCGGTGATACTGTCAATCGTACCGGCATTCAAAATCGCACCGCCATAAGCATACCCTATGCTAGAAACAAAATTTCCGACAAAATTTCCGGTAATATTACTAATCTTGCCGCTATAGACATTATCAATAGCACCGCCATAAGCGTCTGTGTGGTTTCCGACGAAATCACCGATGATATTATCGATTGTACCGCCGTTGAGAATGGCAGCTCCAGCGGCTACACCATCGGCACTAATAGAGTTGCTGACAAAATCTCCGAGAATATTACCGATTGTACCCGTATTATAAATGGCCCCACCATTGGCAGCGGCCGCTGTTCCGGCTGTTGTGAGGTGATTTCTGATAAAATTGCCGGTAATATTGTTGATATTGCCCGTGTTATAAATCGCACCGCCATCAGTATACCAGCTGGTAACATAGTTTTCAATAAAATCACCGGTAATGTCTTCAATAGTTCCACTATTGTAAATCGCACCGCCATTGTGGTTGTGTCCGTCTATGTAGTTCTTAATAAAATCGCCGACAATATTGCGAATGCCTCCCTCATTATAAATGGCACCGCCAGAACCATAGTTAACATGGTTATCGATGAAATCGCCGCTGATATCCCCGATCTTCCCCTGATTATAAACAGCGCCGCCGTAAGCATTGACAGAGGCAGAAGAACCGGAAACATGAGAACCGTAAGCATAATTGCCGATGAAATTTCCGGTAATATCGCCGATAATACCAGTGTCGACATTACTAATGGCGCCACCGTAGATATTGGCGGAAGATTTTCCCTCAGCGGTTGCCGTTATGGAATTGTTGATAAAATTTGCCCCAACATTTCCGATGGTGCCACCATTATAAACGGCACCCCCATAAGTTTTTGATACTTGATAGTTACGACCAATGATTTTTCCGCTGACTTTGTTGTCTCTAAAAACTTTGTTCTCAATACTACCGTAATCCGTACCATTTGGGTTTCTTATTGCCGCACCGCCTTGTTGGATAACATCGGAAGCAACTGTTGGTAAAACCAATTCCGGTTTGGTTATTGTTTCATATCCTTCCGGTTGGGTATAAGTATACTTAAAATACTTGGTCTGATTGTTCGGCAGTTGAACCGAAACCACGTCAGTCGCGTCTTTTTGGTCTTCACCGACCGCGGTCCAGCTGACGTTCTTTGATGTCGAAAAAGCTTCCGGTTTCAGATCGATTTTGTAATACTTAGTTGTCAACTTACCGTCAGCATCAGGTTCTTGCAATGTGAAGTTATAGTCGTTTTCCGAGCCTTCGGAATAGGAAAATACGCTGTTTTCTTCCAAAGTCGGGGTTAGAGAGGCGGCAATTGCCGGCGCGCTCAAAAAAGTCGTCGCCGTTAAGGCAATTGCCCAAGAAGTATGTTTAGTCATTTACACAATCCTTATCAAAATGCATTTAAACGTTCATTTTTTTGATACATTTTTTCTTCGCGGCTTTCTTTTCCTACCTTATTGATAATCTCAAAATCTTCTTGATCTTCAATCTTCTTTGCTGTACCATTTGTCTGTATCAAAAAAATGAACCTTTTTTTGATACAGGGAAAATCCTCCTTTTTTCTTGTCAAAATGAAGCCAAAACAAAAATCCAGCCATTGCCTTTGACAATAAAAAAATCCGGAGAAACCCCGGATTTTTTAGTTGATTAATTTATTTCAAACCGATTAACAAGCCTTATACCAGCATGGTATCAAGCAATTCCCGACAATAGGCCCGCAGATCCGGATTTTCCATTAAAGAAAGCTTCAAATTGGCCTTAGCCAAATCAGCGTTGGTTCCGCAGTCAAAACGCAAGGTATCGCAAAGCACCCCGGTCAGTTTCATTCCGCGTTCGGCCGCCAGGCCCGCGGCATCGGCCAGGTTGATTTCACCGTTGGTCCCTTTTTTGACCTCCGGCAGAATATCCATAATTTCATTGGGCAGAATATAGGGACCCATGCTGGCATAGTTGGAAGGAACCTGGTCCAACGCCGGTTTTTCGATTTTTCCTTTGGCGCGGACGATTCGGCCGTCGCGAACCGCACCGATCAAGGCACCGTAACGGACCATCTGTTCCCGCGGAAATTCCATGATATTTTCGACCATGCCGCCTTCTTCTTCATAAACGTCCAACAACTGACGCAGAATTCCCTTGCCGCCGCGAACGTTCAAATAAACATCGTCCGGCCACATGACCACAAAGTCACGCTTGCCGACAATGTCTTTGGCCATCAAAACCGCATGACCGTTACCCTTCGGTTCGCTCTGTTCGGCAAAATGAAAACGCATTCCTTCGGGGATAATATCTCTCACCGCTTTCAAAAGGTCGTGTTTGCCTTTTTCTTCCAAATGCTTTTCCAACCAAGGATAGGGAGAAAAATAGCTTTCGAACAAGTGTTTGCATGACTGGTCACTGTAGACGAAGACAATATCCTTAATACCGATTTCCGCGCAGGCATTGATCGCATATTGGATGATAGGCAGGTTGTTCAAAGTCAAAAAGCCTTTGTGTAAAACTTTGGTAGCAGGCAGGTTGCGTGTTGACAATCCGGCCACGGGGAGGATACAAACCTCAGGTTTTCTATGCATTAAAATCTCCAAATAATAACAACAACATTAATACTTGGTAATATAACACAAAAAACCGATTCGACAAGTTCTATCTGCTACTGTTTTACAATTATTCCACCGCTTTTCACATACCCTGCACCGGAAGAACGAACCCCGCCTTCGCTTCCCCGCCGTCCCTCGTCGGTTTGGTTGCCGTCATCGGAAAAATCAAGCACTTTTACTTTTTGTTCCTTGACCGCCGCTTCGGTCCGACGGATGTCGTCCAAATCGCGTTCCACCGTCACCGTTTTGCCACCGGCGGTAGAGATCTGACCGGTATTTTCTTCCATTTTGCGCTTAACTTCCTGATCATGCAACCACTTGGCATAGGCTTTTTCCTCCAGACGGACTTTTTCTTCAGCATACGCGGCTAGGTCAGCCGCGGCCTTCTCCATCCGGCTCAGTTCGTTCACCGTATTTTGCCGCGCGGTATCAAACTTCTTATAATATTCCTCCAACCGTGCCGTATCGGACACGTTTTGCAAATCGATGTTGGCCTTGGCTATTTCCGAGTTAATTTCGTCAATCGCCAAAACGCCGGCTTCAATTTGTTTTTTCCACTCAATGATGCTTGCGTCTTTTTGTGGATAAAAACCGGTATTGATCGCTGCCAAACGTTTTTCCAGCCCGCCCAGCTTGTCGATATAAGCGGCGGAAATTTTCTTTGAGCCGTTATAATTGTTGAAAATCACATTATAACTTTCGTTAATCCGAAGTTTGACGTCTTTCAGATGCACCCGCTTCAATTCGGAAACAATCTGCGCCAACTGCTCGTCGACCTTCTTATTCTGCTGTTCCAGACGGCTGATGACGTCATCCTCAATATTGACCATATTGTCTTTAACGAAAATTTCCTGCAACAAGGCCTGAACACGTTCGATCTGCTTGCCGACGTTTTGATATTGTGAACGCATTTTGGAGTCTTTGGCCAGTTGGCTGTAGAGCTTAAAGTCAGGCATAATTTCGTCGTTAAGCACCGCTTCCGCCCGGTGTGCCCGCTCTTGTTGCTTGTCCATCAGACCGCGGTACTTTTCCGCCCGCGCTTTCTCCTGAGCCTTGGCTTCGGCCTCAAGCTTGGCCCAGTGTGCATCATAAACACCGGTCACTTTGCTGACGTCAACGTCCAACACCGGAGTAGAGATGCTTCCTTCGTAAGAAAAATCAAACCCCGGAACCCGTGCGTCGTTAAACGTCACCTGCAAAGACGCATTGCCGGTCCAGTTTTTCAGGCTGCCGTCGGCCAAAACGTCGATCATCATGTCCTCGTTGACAAAACCGGTGTTGGCAATGTGGTAATTGCCTTTGTCAAGCCGTACATCTCCCTTCAACAAATTAAAAATTGTTTCTCCTTTGCCGAGTGCGTCCCGGGCGATAGTTGCAAACCCTTCGGAAACATCGCGTTTATCCAAATCGCTCTCAATTTTTCCAAAATCCCATCCTTTGACGATCGGCTTGTCAATGGTGAAACCAACCGTTCCCGAAAGGTTGGACAACATTGCATCTTCCGAAACCGCCGAGGTATCGAACACAATATCCGAATTAACAACGCCGCGGGTCAACCCGTAGATGCTGCCGCTCCAGTTTTCCTTATTAAGGTTCATCCCCCTGATATTGATCTTGCCGTTTAATCTCGGCTCCTGAACAACATTCAATTCCAACTCGCCGCTGAATACGCCTTTGGCATTTTCGCCGGTGAAACGACTCAATTTCAAAACGCCCTTATTCAAAGCCAAACTTCCCGAACTGCGGATGAAGGCATTATTGTTGAACGACAGGCTGCCGGCTTCAAACACGGCGGCAATATCCCAGTTCTTCAACCATTCGTAATCGATTTTGGTCTGGCTGAGACGCGGCTTGACCAAAAACGTCGCCGATTCTGCCGATCCGCGGAAGTTGGTTTTGTCGTCTTTTTGAAGGTTGGCGTTATAAAAGAATTTTTCAAACTCAAAACGGTTTATTTTCAGATTTGTTTTCACCTGATTGCGACCGTCTTTCGTCTGATAAGCCAGCGTGCCGGCAAAATTGTTGACGCCGATGTTGGCATTGAGCCGGTTAAACACCGCGACATTGCCGTTGGTTTTGACTTCGGCGCTCATTTTAAACAAGCCCAACGGATAATCGGGCGCGTAGGCAACCGAAAAGTTGTTCAACATTTTGACAAAGTCCGGCGCTTTGATTTTGGTTTTGCCGTTGAGACGATAAACACCGTTGTGCCGTGAGATTTCACCGTGATAAGCCGCTTCGATCTCACCGAGACGCGCCACGCTTTTAACCGCGGCCCGTTCCAGTCCCCCGGTAACCACACCCGAACTCGAAAACCGTTTCATCGTCTCGAAATCGGCGCCGGCAATTTCAATCCCGAACTTATTCAAAAACGACGGCATATCGCTGACAGCGACATTGTATCTGAGGTTTTTAACCTGCGGGGCCGCACCGAAACCCGACATTTCGCCTTTGAAGGTGAAATCGCCGCTGGCAACGCTCTTCACCGCCAAATCAACGATTTTCATCACGCCGTTGCGGACCGTGGCTTCCATTTCCAGATTTTCAAACGGCACTTTTTCAAAAATTCCCATTTTCAGCGAGGTACGAAACTGCACGTCGGCCTCTTTCAAAAACGCCAACTTGCCGAAACGATAAACCAGACGGTCCTGCCACGGTTTGGCCGCAATCTCTTTCGGCAGCGGCGCCACATAATTGTCAAAATTGATACTGTCGGCATCCGCAATCACAAACCAACGGGTTTTGTCATCGCGAACAATCCCGATTTTGCCGCTGACAACGCTCTTGTCCAGCGTAAGGTCAAACGGCGCAATTTTGATCATCTCGGTTGTCCCTTCCACGGTCGCGCTGAGGGTGCCTTTTTTGTAAGTTCCCTGCGACAGCGGTTCGACGTTCAGTTTCAGCCATTTGGCAAATTTGGAAAAGTCGAGCGTGCTGCTGCTGACGTTAAAATTATAAGTCAGCTTTTTCTCAACCCCAAACACCTCTCCGTTCAGCTTGGCTGTGGTTTCGCCCGGCATAGTGGCGCTCAGATTCTGAACTTTCAGAATATTGTTCATGAAATCGACGCTTAAGTCAAAATCACGGATAACCTGACCGTTATAAGTGGTTTTGAGCGCCTTCAGGTCGGCAATCACGTCAAAATCGTATTCCGGAACATAATTTTCTTTGCGGTCATATTGTTTTACCCACTCCTTCACCGCCTGAAGCGCCGGTTCCAACTCAAACTCGGTCATATTGAACACCGCGTCGATGCGGCGGCGTTCCGCCCCGTCGTCGCCGATTTTCTGCTCACGCCGCGGAATCAGTATATTTCCAGCACCGGCGCTGCCGCCGTATTTGAGGACGATATTGCCGAGGCTGATCTGAGATTTGTCGGTTTTCAGCTCCATTGACAACGCCAGCGGATATTCATAATCCTCCGAGACGTTGGCGTTTTTGAAATTCGTATTGATATAGTTGACCGGATTTTGCGATTCAAAAATCAGATTACCGTTCACGGCATCATTGTTGAGCAGCACCGTGCCGTCAAAACGCAAATAGCTTTCCGATTGCGGATGGCTGATCACGGCATTGACCGAAGTGGCAAAACTGTCGGAAAACTGTCCCAGCGAAATTGCAAAACCGCCCGGGCTGTTGTCCTTGACATAGCTGCCTTCAATCCGGTACGGCCCGTACAGGCTCTGAGCAATAATTTCGGCATTGAGATTGTCCAACACCGAATTAATGTTGTAATCATTGCTGATCAGATGCATCTTTGCCTTTTCGACGGTAACGCTGTTGAGAGAAATTTCAACGTTGTCAATCTGAAAGTTCTGCTGATTGCTGCCGGAGGACATCCAGTTAAGTTTGCCGTCGGAATAAGCTTCCACATAAATATCCGGTTCGATCAGGCTCATCCGTTCGACATTGAAGTTACCGCCGATCAACGAACGGATCGAAAGCGTGGAAACCAGTTTTTCAATCTTGGCCAGAAGCACCTTCTCGCCGCCGGCAGCCTGATTATAGATTTTGATGTCCGCCGCTTCCAGATACGGAGAAGGAAAAAGGCTGAAGCGCACCGGCCCGTCAAACACCACTTCTTTGCCTGTGGCAGCCGAAAACTGCTGCGATATCTTGTCTTTGTGACGATTCCAGTCGATATTGTTCAGATAGACTGTCACGCCCGCCACCGCAATCAGGACGAGAACAATAACCAACAGCAAAATTTTTTTCCACATAGGCGCTTCCTCTTTTTCAAAATGCAAAAAACAAAAATAATCTTTGCTAAAACCGCAATCCTAGCATAATATACCCTATATTGATAAATAAAACATTTAAGGTCAAGCCCGAACATGAAAAATTATCATCAACTTTTCACTTTTGCCCGCAACGCACTCGAAAACGCCTATGCCCCCTACTCCCGTTTTAGGGTCGGCGCCGCCGTCGAAGCCGACGACAGTCGCATTTATACCGGCTGCAACGTCGAAAACGTTTCTTACCCGTGCGGCACCTGTGCCGAAGCGGGAGCGGTTGCCGCTATGGTTTGCGGCGGCGGCAAAACGATCCGACGGATATTGATCACTTCCGACGGCTCGTCGCCGGTCACGCCTTGCGGCGCCTGCTTGCAGAGAATCGGCGAGTTTGCCGACCCCGACACCGAAATTCTGCTTGCCGACCGTACCGGGGTCCGACAGACATTTAAAATGGCAGAACTTCTCCCCAACGCTTTTAAGGAATTTTAAGATGATCAATTTCCCTCAACTGCAACGCCTGTTACAGGACCGCCGGCCGCAAACCGCAATTATCCTCGGTTCGGGCCTCGGCGCTGTCGCCGACAACATCGAAAACCCGCTGATTATCGACTATGCCGATATTGAAGGCTTTCCCCGCCCGGGAGTCGCCGGGCACTCGGGCAAAATAATCGTCGGCCGGCTGGGCCGACACGAAGTTCTTTGCCTGCAGGGACGTTTTCATCTTTACGAAGGACATGCCCCGCAGGTGATTGCCGAAGTGGTGCAGGCTCTCAAAAAACTCGGAATTTTGCGACTGATCGTCACCAACGCCGCCGGTTCGCTCAATCCGGAACTGACACCCGGCAGTCTGATGCTGATTAAGGACCACATCAACTTTTCCGGCCGCAACCCGCTGATCGGTCCCAACGACGATGACATCGGCCCCCGCTTTCCCGACATGAGCAACGCTTACGACCGCGAAATGCGCCGTCAGTTAAAACAACTGGCGGCAAAACACGGCATCGCCTTACCGGAAGGGGTTTATCTGATGGTGCTGGGGCCCAACTTCGAAACCGCCGCCGAAATTCGCGCCTTTCGCATTCTCGGCGCCGATGCCGTCGGCATGTCCACCGTTCCCGAAGTGATTGCCGCCGTTCATGCCGGCGTCAAAGTTCTGGCGGTTTCGGCAATTACCAACTTCGGAACCGGCCTGCAGACGCAACCTTTGTCACATGAAGAAACAATTGCCAACGCCGCCCGCGCCGGCGGCAACCTCACTTCTTTAATTACCGCTTATCTCGAGGAGTATTAAAATGACCGACAACCAGACCGCACGCCGCCTGATCGGCAGTCTTGACCTGACCTCGCTCAACCGCGACGACACCGAAGCCAAAATTGCCGCCCTCTGTCAAAAAGCCTGCACCCCTTACGGATATACCGCTGCCGTTTGCATCTATCCGGAATGGGTTGGTTTTGCCAAAAAGCTCTTGAAAAAAACACCGGTCAAAATTGCCACCGTGGTCAATTTTCCCGCCGGCGGACACGACTTCAAACAAATGAAAGAAGAAATTAAAAAAGCGCTCGGCAGCGGTGCCGACGAAATTGACGCCGTTTTCCCTTACCGCGATTTTCTGGCCGGCAATCTTGACGAATGCCGCCGTTTTCTCGAAATCGTCAGTCGCGAAACCGCCAAACAAACCTCCAAAATCATTTTGGAAACCGGCGCCCTCCGTCATGTATCGGCCATTGCCGCCGCTACCCGGCTTTGCTTGGGCTACGACGTCGGTTTTATCAAAACCTCCACCGGCAAAACCGAAGTCTCCGCCACCGTCGGCGCCGCCAACATCATCCTGGAAACCATTCGCGACAGCGGTAAAAACGCCGGTTTTAAAGCCAGCGGCGGTATTCGCGATTTTGAAGAAGCACGCAAATACCTTACCCTTTCCGAAGTAATCATGGGAGAAACCTGGCCCGATCCCGACCATTTCCGCATCGGCGCCAGTTCGCTGCTGGATGACCTGATCCGGGTTATTGAAGGGGGAAACTGATATGCTGCCTCAGGAAATCATTCGCAAAAAACGCGACCGGCGGGAACTCACTGAGGAGGAAATCGCCTTCTTCGTTAACGGCGTCACCGACGGCAGCATTGCCGATTGCCAGGTCGGCGCCTTTACCATGGCCGTGTTGCTCAACGGCTTTTCCGAAGCGGAAACGACGGCGCTGACGCTCAAAATGCGCAATTCCGGCAGTGTTCTGCAGTGGCCGGAACTTGATGCGCCGGTCGCAGACAAACATTCTTCGGGAGGCGTCGGCGACAAAGTAAGCCTGATGCTGGCGCCGATGCTGGCGGCCGCCGGCGTATATGTGCCGATGATATCAGGACGCGGTCTCGGACACACCGGAGGAACACTTGACAAATTCGATTCGATCCCCGGTTACCAAACCCAGCCGGACAACGACCTTTTTCGCGCCACGGTCAAAGAAGTCGGCTGTGCCGTTATCGGCCAAACCGGCAGCCTGGCGCCCGCCGACAAAAAAATCTACGCTATTCGCGACGTCTGCGCTACCGTCGAGTCCATCCCGCTGATTACCGCTTCCATACTTTCCAAAAAGCTCGCGGCCGGTCTTGACTGTCTGATCATGGACCTCAAATTCGGCAACGGCGCTTTTATGAACAATCTTGAAGAAGGACGGGCATTGGCGCGTTCAATCGTCAAAGTGGCCAACCGCACCGGCACCAAAACCCAAGCTTTGCTTACCGATATGAATCAGGTGCTCGGCACCGCCGCCGGAAACGCCGTCGAAATGCAGGAAGCCGTCGATTACCTGAAAGGGCAGCCCGCCGACCCGCGCCTGCATCAGGTAACCATGCGTCTGGCAGCCCGCTTGCTGACGATCTCAGGACAATTTTCCGCCGAAACCGACGCTTTGGCAAGGCTGGAAAGGGATCTTGCTTCCGGAAAAGTGCTTGAGACCTTTGCCCGCATGATTGCCAAACTGGGCGGTCCGGCAGACTTTACCGATCACCCGGCCAAATATCTTCCGCAAGCCCCGGTCATCCGGCCGGTTTTCTCCCGTAATGCCGGTTATGTGGAAAGCATGGACACCCGCAACATCGGACTCAGCATCATCGGATTAAAAGGCGGTCGTACCACCCCGGGACAAAAAATCGATTATTCCACCGGTTATACCGGTTTCCGTCAAGTCGGCGATTATGTCGATTCGCAAACACCGCTTGCCTTTGTTCACGCGGCCAACCAGGAAGATTTTGCCCGGGCTGCCGCCGAACTGCAAAACAACATCACCGTTTCCGACCGCAAACCGCAGCCGGCACCGGTGATTGCCGAAACCGTGGAGTAAAGCGATGCTGGAGAAAATGGTCAATTATTATCTGGCGCCTAACCTGCCGCAGGACAAACACGCCTTTTTCGGCCGTAACGGCGGCGTATCGGAAGGAATTTACGCCAGTCTCAATTTCAATTGGCGCAGTCAGGACAAACCGGAAAATATCGAAACCAACCTTGAACTGATCGGAAAATTCTACCAACTGCCGGGCAATCGGATTATGCGTCCCAAACAGGGACACACCGCTACCGCGGTTTATATTGACACCCCTTCTCGCTATCAGATTGAAGCCGACGGTGTGGTAACCGACCGCCCGGATATTGTTCTCGGCATTACCACTGCCGACTGCATGCCGATTCTGCTGGCCGATTACAAACACGGAATCATTGCCGCCGTTCACGCCGGCTGGCGCGGCGCTCTGCAAGGGGTAATTGAAAATACGGTTAAAATCATGCTCGAAAAAGGCGCCGATCGCGACGACCTCGCCGCCGCGGCAGGACCGTGTCTGCAAAAAGCGTCTTTTGAAGTTCGCGAAGACATGCGCTCTTTGTTTGTTGATCAGGATTCAAACAACCGCCGCTTTTTTACCCCGATCGGCAACGACCGTTACCTGTGCGACCTCGAAGCCTATGCGCGGCACCGCCTGCACCTGCTCGGCATTCAAAACGTTTCTTTTTCCGGCATTGACACCTATACAAACCCCGAACTGTATTTCAGTTACCGTCGCTGCTGTCATCAGGGCTTAATCCGTCAACATGCCGATTTCCCGATCCAGCTCTCCACCATCAGACGATAAGAGAGGATACCATGTTACTTCGCCCGCTTGATTTTTTTGATGACCGCAAACTGCCGATTGACACCTTGGTGCTGCACTCAATGGCGCACCCGGCGGCCGAAGGAATTGAAAAACTGAAAACGCTGCAGCTGAGCTCACATTATGTGGTCGATTATGACGGCACGGTATTTCAATGCGTCAGCGAAGACAAACGTGCCTGGCATGCCGGCGTCAGCTACTGGCGCGGTACCACCGACCTCAATTCCTGTTCGATCGGCATCGAAGTCTGCCACCGCTCGCTCGGACAAAGCAAATTTAACCGCCGCCAGACTGAAGCGCTGATCGGCTTGTGCCGGGATATCATCAAACGCCATCGCATCACGCCGGAAAGAATTGTCGGCCATTCGGACATCGCTCCCGAACGGAAGGCCGATCCGGGCAAAGACTTTCCCTGGCGCGAACTGGCCGCCCACAATATCGGCATTTGGTACGGCAGCCGTTTTGCCGCCGAAAACGATGCCTGCAAAATGTTATCAGACATCGGCTATAAGACGGATTCCCCGCAGGCGGAAGCCGCCTCGGCTTATGCTTTCTGCCGTCGGTTCCTGCCCAAAAAAACAGTCAAACTGCCGGTTAAAAAGCTGGCGGACCACCCTTATCCGACCGATTGCGGCAAATTATTCTCGGACCCGGAATTTGTAAACGCTTTACAAAACATTTATTTGCAATATCAAATCTATTCTAAAATATCCCATCCCGGATAAACAGGCTGTGCCGATGCGTTAACAACGGCAAAAAACAAGCCCCGATAAACCGGGGCTTGTTTTTTTGAAATCATTCGATAATCGGAAACAGCGGATCGCCGACTTTGATTTCCGTGCCTTCCGACAAACCGAAAGGCTTAAATTCGGCAACAAACGTTTCCGGCTCAACGCCTAACGAAGCTTCAATCTTGCGGGCAGTTGCCGGTGTCAGCGGATAAAGGGCGATACCGATCAGCCGCAACAGTTCGAGAGTAGTGTAGACCACGGCTTCAAAACGCGCTTTTTGGGTTTCGTCTTTCGCCAAGACCCACGGCGTGTTGGCGGCAAAATAGGCGTTGGCGGCATCACCGGCTTTGACGATGCTTTCCGCCAGTTCGTTAACCGTTTCCAACGACATTTCCTGATTATAAATCCGTTCAAAACGTCCGGCAATCTCGGTAATCAGTTTTTTGTCCTCGTCTGTCAGCGCCGCCGCCGAAGGCACTTTGCCGTCCAGACTCTTCTGCACCATTTTCAGCACCCGCATCTGCAAATTGCCGATATTGTTCGCCAGCATTTTATAACCTTGCTTCAACATCGGAACGCTGATTTGCGAATCGCCGCCGAGAGTCATGTTGTTGATCAGATAAAAACGCAGCGCGTCCACACCCAACAGCTTAACCACTTCGACCGGGTCAACCACATTGCCGAGTGATTTTGACATTTTGACGCCGCCTTCGCCGATCCAATAGCCGTGGATGAAGCAATGCGTTACCGGTGCCGCCCCCAGGGCATGCAGCATAATCGGCCAGTAAATGCAATGCGGTTTCAAAATATCTTTGGCAATCAAGTGGTTGGAGTTTGCCCATACGTTTTCAAAATCGGGATTATGACCGTAATTGAGAGTCGAGATATAATTGACCAGCGCATCAAACCAGATATAGGTCACATATTCGGAATCGAACGGCAGTTCAACCCCCAGCCAAACCCGCGACTTCGGACGCGAAATACACAGGTCTTCCAGCGGTTCTTTCAGCATTCCCAAAACTTCGTTGGCGTATTTGGCCGGCTGAATCCAGTCGGGATGACTCTTAATATGGTCGATCAGCCATTGACGATAGGGTTCAAGACGGAAAAAATAATTCTCTTCGCTGATTGCCTTCGGCGCCGTCTTATGATCGGGACAACAACCGTTTTCATCCAGATCGGTTTTCTTCTTAAACTGCTCGCAGCCTTCGCAATAAAGTCCCTCATACGATTTTTTGACAATCAGTCCTTTGTCAAAGATATTTTGCAGAATTTCCTGCACAATCTTCTTATGCTCGGGACGCGACGTACGGACAAAATAATCAAAGTCGATTCCCAGATCAACAAACAAATGACGGAAGTTATCGCTCTGACGGGTCAGAAATTCGTCGGCAGACAAACCGCTTGCTTCAATACTGTGCTGGTTTTTCTGCCCGTGTTCGTCGGTACCGGTGGTATAATAGACCCCATTGCCGCGCATTTGTTCGAATTTTTTAAAAACATCGCCCAAAATGGACGTGTATGCATGCCCGATATGGGGCAGTCCGTTCAAATAGTAAATCGGGGTCGTAATATATTTTTGCATCGACATTCTCCAAGTTTTTAACCAAATCTGCCCGGCAGAGTATAACAACCCGGCGCCAAAATCAACGTTTTTTTACCCGGCTATTCATATTCGGCGCCGATGTTGCGGCAACTCGGAGCGGTGTTTTTCTTTTCAACCGCAGCCGACGGCAGACGAAGATCGTCATCAATCTCGGGATTGTCAATATCACGTCGGACACATTCCAAGGCAAAATCGCGAAAATTCGACAACTGCTGCGGTACCGCGGCCGCGGATTGCGGATCTGCCGCCAGTATCACCCGCTTTTCGTTATGCTTCCAAACCGCCGCCGCATAAACCCGATCGCTGTCTTTCAAAACCACGCATTTATCACCGTCACGCCAATCAAACCGCCGTATACTCCGACTGATCGCTTCCAGCTTTTGGCAATCGCGCATATCGCCGGCGCAAATAACCGGTACGTCAACTTTTTCGGCCGCCGCTTTCGGATTTTCGTACAACAGCTTTTGCTTTTCCGAAGCATCCGTATACCCTTCATACCCTTGCGGCAGCGGGTTTTTGGCAGACAATTTTCTGTAACCGGCCATACTGATGTCGTCATTGCTTTGGCCCACCGAAATATAACGATAATTGTCGCCGGCAAATTCCTTAACCATCCGCGCCAGCAGTTTTTTGACTTCTCCTTTGTTTTTATAATAGTTTTCAACTTCCACGTTATCAAACGTCAATCCTTTGTATTTGCCGTTCTGGCTTTCATAAAACCAACTGCAGCCGCAAATCTGCCATTCGCTGCCTTCCTGTTCTTTTTTCTCCCAGATCATGCACCCCGAATGCGGGTTGGTTACGCTGTCGATGGCACAACGGCCGCCGGCGTCGCCGAAGCTCTGGCAGCAGGAAGTATGTTGGCCGGCAAACAAAATCCGCGGATCGTCTTTTGACGCTACCCGGCAGCGCAACGTCTGATCATCGTTATACAAAACCGGCTTATCGGCAAAACGCGACGGCGTCACCTGCCCGCGCCGATAATATTCTTCGGCTTTGTCGTAGGCATCTTGCGACGAAACGTAAACCGAGTTGGCCGCGGCAAAGTCATAATCGCTGTACTTATATTTTATGTTGGCCAGCCGCTCGTAAATTTCACCGTATTTCAACGTTTCCAGTTCGCGGTCGCTGATATAGGACAGTTTATCAACCACTCGCGAATAGTCGTCGGAAAATTTCACTTCCGAACGGACGCAATCATCGAGACCGGTTATCCTCTCCGTCGAATAATGCGGTGCATCCAGCCTCAAAAACGTTTCCCCGACCCCATTCACTGCTTTGAGATGCCGGTCAAAAAAGCGGCGGATCCGCGGCAAATCACCGTCTTTTTCCACGGCTTTGACCATCCAGGCCGTCGCTCGCTCCATGCCGATCGGTCGCAAATTGCGATATTCCACATAATTAACTGTACTGTACAGCGTGCCGAGCAGACTCTGGCAATAAAGTTCAAGCCGCCGCCTTTCTTTCGGAAGACAAAATTTCTTATCGGACAACACTTCCTGCTGCCATCGTTTCACGACTTTCAGTTCCGCCTCATTTTTCGGCGGCGACAACAACAGATTTTTCTGCAGCGCCATTTTGGCCAGCAACCGGTTATCCGGCAAATTTTCCAGAGTTTGGAGAACAAAAGAATAACCTTTATACTGCCGACGAAGTTTCTCCGCCTTCTCATCACGCGCCTGTTCCCGATCCTCGCTTCGGCATTCTTTCTGCCATTTCGGCAGCGCTTTATTATAATTGTCAATCACCCGAAAATAATTCATATAGTCTTTGCCGTAAATTTTGGCACACGAAAAAGCGGACGGAATCAGCCATTGCTTCGTCACCTCATCCGAACCGGCTTCTCGCTGCATATATTCCTTTACCTTCAGATAGTGGCCGAGATTACAGGACAGACAACCGTCAAGGCCGCCGCGGAAGAAAAGAGCTTTTTCTTCCTCATCTAAGGCGGAGGTTGTCAATACCCGTTCCAACTGCTTCCTTTCGCCTTCCGACAAACCGGCGTATCTGGTTTCGGCCGCCCGCCGCATTTGTTCCCATTTTCCGGAAATACGGTCGACGCTTTCCTGTTGTTCCGAATTCCAAGACGAAGAGTCGGCAATCAGCCGCTTTATCGTTTCGAGGCGTATCAATCCCTGTGCCGACGCATCCTGACATTGCAGCAAGGTTTCCTCATGCAGTTTCAGCATCTCAATAATATCGGCAGTATTCCAACCGTCGCGGGCAAATTCTTCGTCCTCAAACATCATCGCCGGTGTCAGGCCCTTGGCTTCCGCCCATTGTATAACTTTAGCGGTCTGCTCTTTATCGTTCATAATGCCGAGGTTCAGCAATTTTGTCAGCAGCTCCGCCTTTTCTTCCGTGTCTTCGGGCAGCGGCATTAAATCAGCCAGAGCCAACATTCGGTCAACCTGCTGCGCCGAACCGGGCGGAAGACAGGCCAGTTCCTTCATCATCAGAACCGGATCAACTTCCTTGCCGCGCCGGGTGAGCAAATCCTGCCAAATATCGAAATAACGCTCTGCCTGCTGCGGATCGCGCTTTAATGCATTTCCGGCAATTTCCCTCAACTTGACGACTGCCGAGTTTACCGAAATATCCGGTCGTTCAACCAGCTTTGCAACCAAGTCCGCTGCTTGCGTTCCCATATCGGCCGACGCCGTTATTTTTGACAGACATTGCAGCAAGGCGTTCGCTTCGGCGGTGTGTTTGCCGGCCGACGGCAGAGAATCCGTTTTTGCGGCAACAATCGCAAAAGCCTGATTCGATTTTCCGCAATTCATCATCAAATTAACGAAATCGAGATATAAATTCGACCGGGTCGCATCGGCAAACAAACCGGCGACATCCGTCTGATATTGTTGCGATTCGGGATGAGGAAAATCCCGGTAAAATTTCTGCATCGCATCGATCATAGATTGCGGCGCTTCGATTTCCCGCACACCGTAAGCGGCTTCTTGAGTCGCAATCTTCAAACAGCGTTCCGACAATGAAGGAGTGCGGCCAGTCACCGTATTACAGATTTCAAAAACCGGCAGCATTCTTGACGGAGGGCGCGGATTGCTTTGCAGGGTTTCAATCATTGAAAGAACATCGTTGTCATACATAAGATGCGATTCGCTGAGCATTTTTGTGACAGACAGCGCATAATCGTACAATTCATATGCATGCGTCCCGGTTTGCAAACGCTGCCGCAAATCTTCAACTTCCTTTTGACAGGCGTTGACACTCCCCTCTTTACCGAATGCCGCTTGCGGAATCCTATGGCCTTCCGTTGCCATCTTTCGCAAAATGTCAAAAAAATCGGCCGGATCGGCACGTCTTTTCTGCACCATTTCGCAAACATAATCACAAACCGCTTCGTAACTCCCTTCATTATTGCCGCTCATCTGTATGCCGCGCGTTACATACGGCAGCGCTTCCGAATACAAACAACTGGTTCCGGCCCAGGCAGCTGTTTGGGTATAATTTGCAACCATACCGTCCGGAACATTCTGTAACAGTTTATCCAGCAAATGCCGAACACTTTCCTGTTGCAGATCAGTCCAATACGGATGACGCTCCAGCACCTCATCGATTTTCTGATATATGTCTGCAAATTGTTCCGGCGTCGGTTTATTGTCGATAATTTTTTCAAAAAAAGCCAACGACGGCAGCATCGGATCCCCGACAGTCGAAATAATCCAGGCGTTAAAGGAAAGCAGTCCCCCCAACTCGGGCACATAAACGGCGCCTGACCTGTCATAAACCGTCTCGACCACATCCACTCTTCTTGTCGGCGACAAATAATTATTCCGTGTTATTTTTTTGTAAATACGACTCAGAACGTCCGGTGAAACCTCGGCAAAATACGGACTTGCGGTCAGCGCTTCAAAAAACGAAACCATTTCTTCGGATTTCAGATACATCGTTTCCTCAAGCAGCGCCAGGCAGTCATCCTTTTGCGTCAATGTTGCCGCTTTTGCAAGCATTTCCTGATAAGTCATCAAATATCTCCGGCCCTTAATAAAAAGATGCCTTATTTTATCATCTTTTTTTAAATTTTCAAAAAATAATTGTTTCATTGATCAACAAAAGAAAAAAAAGCTTTATCTTTTAAAAATTTATGCTATATAACATATATTCTTTCATGAAAATTAGTTGAAAGTGGGGCCGAAAGCCCCGCTTTTTTGTTAATGAAAAAGGAAAACAAATGCAAAAAAGACACCACCTGCAGGACCTGCTCGAACCGCTTATCAACCAAATGGGCTTTGACGTCGTCCGCATCATTACCATCGGCAACGTCAATCCGACTTTGCAAATTATGATTGAGCGCAAAGACCGCGAAAACATCGTCGTTGACGATTGCGCCGCCGTCAGCCGCGCCGTGTCGGCCCTTATGGATGAAAAAGACCCGATCGCCGGCCGTTACAACCTTGAAGTCAGTTCGCCGGGATTGGACCGTCCGCTGACGACACTGGAGAACTTTGTCCGATTCGCCGGATTCGAAGCCAAAATCGAAACCGACACCGAGGTCGAAAAGCGCAAGCGCTTCAAGGGACGGATTCTCCGGGTGGACGAACAGGACAACATTATTTTGGCCATGGACGGGGAAGAATATGCCATTCCTTACGACGCCGTTGCCAAAGCCAAACTGCTTTTAACCGACGAACTGCTGGCTGCCGCAGCCGCCGAAGCCGGTGAAGAAGAAATTGAGATCGAAGAATAAACTTAACTGAAATATTTAACGAGGGAAAAATGCCAAACATCGAAAATATGCCCAGACCCGAAATTATCTTAGTCGCCGACACGGTGGCCCGCGAAAAAAACATTGACAAAGAAGACGTCTTTGTCGCGATGGAAGTTGCAATCCAGAAAGCCGCCCGTTCCCGTTACGGCTTTGAACATGACATCCGCGCCCAAATCGATCGCAAAACCGGCGCCATTACACTGGAACGCTACCGCGAAGTTGTGGACGAAGTCGAAAACGAAGTGACCCAGCTGACGGTCGAACAGGCTCAGGCTTATAAAAAAGACGCCGTCTTCGGCGACTTCATTATTGACACTCTGCCGCCGATTGATTTCGGCCGCGTCGCCGCCCAAACCGCCAAACAGGTGATCGTTCAGAAAGTGCGTGACGCCGAACGCAACCGTCAGTACGAAGAATACAAAGAAAAAATGGGCACCATCGTTAACGGAACCGTTAAAAGAATCGAATTCGGCAACGTGGTGCTCGACATCGGCAAAACCGAAGCGGTACTGCGCCGTGACGAAATTATCCCGAGAGAAAAATTCAAAAACGGCGACCGCGTGCGCGCCTATGTTCTCGACGTCCGCCGCGAAACCAAAGGCCCGCAGATTTTCCTGTCACGCACCTGCCCGGAATTTCTGGCCGCCCTGTTTACTCAGGAAGTTCCGGAAATTTATGACGGCATCGTCAAAATCATGGGGGTTGCCCGTGATCCGGGTTCCAAAGCCAAACTGGCCGTCAGAGCCGAAGACGTGACCATCGATCCCGTCGGTGCCTGCGTCGGCCTGCGCGGTATTCGCGTTCAGGCAGTGGTCACCGAACTGCAGGGCGAAAAAATCGACATTATTCCCTATTCGGAAGACCGCGCCCAGTATATGGTCAGCGCCCTTGCGCCCGCCGAAGTCACCAAAGTGGTTCTTGACGAAGAAAACAACCGCATCGAAGCCGTGGTTCCGCAGGAACAGTTCTCCATTGCAATCGGACGCCGCGGTCAAAACGTCAAACTGGCTTCGCTGCTGTTAAATTGCGATATCGACGTCCTCACCGAAGAACAGGAAGCCGAACGCCGTTCCAACGAAAACAAAGTCCGTTCCCAACGCTTTATGGAAGCCTTGGACGTTGACGAAATGATTGCCCACCTGCTGATTGCGGAAGGCTTTTCCAATGTTGACGAAGTGGCGTTGGTTCCGCTGCACGAACTGGCCGAAATCGAAGGATTTGACGAAGACGTTGCCACCGAGCTGCAAAACCGCGCCAAAGAATTCGTCGCCAAACGCAACGCCGAATTTGCCGAAAAGAGCAAGAGCCTCGGCATTGACGACACTTTGAAAACGGTAACCGGTTTGGATCAGGACATGATTTTGGCACTGGCCGAAAACGGGGTCAAAACGTTGGACGACCTCGCTGATCTGGCTGCCGACGAACTGATCGAAATACTCGGCGAAAACGCCCTCTCGCAAGTCGAAGCCAACAAAGTCATCATGGCCGCCCGCGAGCACTGGTTTGAAAACGAAGGACAAGAAGCCGAGGATGAAAGAAACTAACCCAAATCGCACCTGCCTGGCAACGGGCGCCGAAAAAGCCAAAGAAGAACTCTTGCGCTTTACGCTGACGCCCGACCGGCAGGTCATCCCCGATTTTAACAAGAAACTGCCGGGAAAAGGTTTTTATCTTACCAATTCCCGTGCGGTTCTTAATCAGGCGGTGGCCAAAAATATCTTTAAGAAATTCGGCAAAAACACCAAGGTCGATCCGAACTTGGGGGATATCGTCGAAAATATCTTGAAAAATCGGGCACTTGACGCTATAAATCTGGCTAAGAAAGCCGGATCGCTGATTACCGGCTTTGAAAAAGTGCGGGAAAATCTGCAAAAAGGTAAAGTCGCTTTTATTATCGAGGCGACCGATGCCGGCAGTGACGGCGCTGCCAAAATCAGAAACGCCGCCGGGAATACGGAAATTTTGACATTGTTTGAAGTTGAGGAGTTGGACAAGGCATTAAACAGAGTAAACACGGTACATGCGGCTTTGCTGAAAGGCAAAATGGCAGAGATGGTTCGTAACCAGTTGCAAAAATGGCAAAATTTCAATTCCTAAAATTATGTAAGATGGAGAAACAGTTATAATGACAGAAGATAATGCAAAGTCAAAGTTAACATTATCGGGAAAAAAGACCCTCACCCTTAAGAATCTGGGAGATTCCAGACCGTCAGGCGACGGCAAAAAAGTGGTACAGGTCGAAGTTCGCAAAAAAAGAGTGATCAATCCTGCCGCAACGGCAGCCAAAGAAGTTAAAATTGACGAGGCAACCGCCGCCAAACTCAAACTGATTGCCGACGCCAAAGAACACGAAGCGCGCCGTCAACAGGAAGAAGAAGAAAAGGCCGCCCTCCGCCGCAAACAAAAAGAAGAAGAGGAAGCGCGGCTGAGAGAACAGGAAGAACAAAGACGCCTCGAAGAAGAAAAACGTCGCGAAGAAGAAGCCCGTGCAGCCGCGTCTGCCGCCAAACCCGCCGAAAAAAGCGACGACGAACATGCCTTCAAAGCCAAAGAAAAAGACCGCCGCGGCAAAGATTTTGACGAAGACGACGAAGACGCCGGCGAGCGCGACAAAAAGGCCAAGCCGCTTTCCGAAAAAAGCAAAAGCAAAGACGACGTCTTTGAACAGGAACGCAAGAAAATCACCAAACGCAGCTTTGAACCGCAGCGCCGCAACCCGAAAGTCAATATCCATACTTTCGGCAGTAATGACGATGACGAAGACGATTACGGTTTTGCTTCGCCGCGCCGCCGTTACAAGAAAAAACAACCGAAACCGGCCCCGGTTGTCCAACCGCAGGAAAAAATCATCAAAGAAGTGATTATTCCCGAAGTGATTACAGTGCAGGAACTGGCTTCGCGAATGGCCGAAAAAGGTGCCGAAGTGATCAAAAAGCTGATGTCGCTGGGCGTTATGGCGACCATCAATCAGCCGATTGACGCCGATACCGCGCAAATTGTGGTCGAAGAAATGGGACACAAATGGAAACGGGTTGCCGACAGCGACGTCGAAATGGTTCTCAACGAAGAAGAATGCCGTCCCGAAAACCTGCTGCCGCGGGCACCGGTGGTCACCGTCATGGGACACGTCGACCACGGCAAAACCTCGCTGCTTGACGCCCTGCGCGAAACCAACGTCGCCGCCAAAGAAGCCGGCGGCATTACTCAGCACATCGGTGCTTACCAAATTACGGTCGGCGACGGACAGAAAATCACCTTTATCGATACCCCTGGTCACGAAGCCTTTTCGGAAATGCGTGCTCGCGGTGCCAAAGTGACCGACATCGTGGTGCTGGTGGTTGCCGCCAACGACGGGATCATGCCGCAAACGGTCGAAGCGATCCGCCACGCTCAGGCGGCCGAAGTTCCGATCGTGGTTGCGGTCAACAAAATTGACCTGCCCGGCGCCGATCCGATGAAAGTCAAAACCTCGTTGCTTCAGCACGGCATTGCGGTAGAAGAAATGGGCGGCGAATGCCTGTGCGCCGAAGTTTCGGCCAAAAAGCGGATCAACATTGACAAACTGGTCGAAGCGATTTTGCTGCAAGCGGAAATTTTGGACCTTAAAGCCGATCCCGGCTGCAAGGCCAGCGGTACCGTGATTGAAGCCAAAATGGAAAAAGGCCGCGGATCGGTTGCGACCCTGCTGGTCCAAAAAGGCACCCTGAAAGTCGGCGACATTATTATTGCCGGCAAAGAGTGGGGACACGTCCGCGCCATGTTCAATGAACACGGCCACAAAATTTTCGAAGCCGGACCGGCAACCCCGGTTGAAGTGATCGGACTGCAGGGAACACCGGCAGCCGGTGACAATTTCAACATGGTGGAAAGCGAATCTCAAGCCAAGGAAATTACCAACTACCGCATTCAGAAAGAACGCGACGCCAAGTTGGTCAAGAGCGCCAAATCCGCGATGGAACAGATGCTCGACAAGATTAAGTCCGGCGAATCCAAACACTTGCCGGTTATCATCAAAGCTGATGTCCAAGGTTCGATCGAAGCGATCGAAGGCACTTTGAACAAACTGTCCAACAACGAAGTCAGCGTTCAGATTTTGCACTCGGCGGTCGGCCCGATCTCGGAATCGGATATTACTCTGGCCAAAGCCTCCAACGCTTTGATCATCGGCTTTAACGTCCGCGCAATTCCTCAGGCCCGCGATATGGCGCGTCGTGACGGGGTTGACATTCGCTACTATTCGATTATTTACGATGTGGCCGACGACGTCAAGAAAGGTCTCGAAGGACTGCTGTCGCCCGAATTGCGCGAAAAGATTCTCGGCTACGCCGAAATCCGCAGCGTCTTCAACATCACCGGCGTCGGCAAGGTGGCCGGCTGCATGATCACCGAAGGCATGGTCAGACGGGGTGCCAAAGTGCGTCTGCTGCGTGACAACGTGGTTATTCACGACGGCAGTCTCGGACAGCTGAAACGCTTTAAAGACGACGTCAAAGAAGTCAAAGAAGGCTACGAATGCGGCATGAGTTTCGAAAACTACAATGACATTCAAAACGGTGACTTCATCGAATGTTACGAGATCGAAACCATCGCTGCCAAACTGGCATAAATCCATCAAACGCCGCAAACCGGAAATTCGGCTTTTCCGCCTGATTTTCGGTTTGCCGGTTTTTTATGAACAAGGAACGACAAATGGCAATCAAAGAACAATCTCAGCGGCAGCTCCGCGTCGGACAGGAAATCAAAAAAATCATCGCCGGCGAAATCAATCAGGGACGTGTCCGCAACCTTGAAGAAATCAACACCCTGGTCACGGTTATGGAAGCTCAGGTGTCGCCTGATCTGAAATATGCCGACGTATATTTCATCACCTCCAACCCCGAAACCGATCGGGAAGTGCAGGAAGCCCTGCAACTGGCCGCCAACCACTTTCGCAAAGTAGTCGGCAGCAAGACGACCCTGCGTTATGTGCCGGAAATTCGCTTTCGGATCGACAATACATTTGCCGAAGCGGACAAAATTGAAAAGCTTCTGCACGATCCGAAAGTCTCTCAGGATCTGGAACAATAAAAAAACACCGCGGCAACGCGGTTTTTTTATACCCGGTCGGATCTTGACAAAACGAATAAAAAAAGCTACATATTTTCGTAAGAAATTTATTAACCATAAACTATTATACGATGAAAACCAAAACACTTCTCGATCTGGAAATCAGCAAATTCCAGTTGATCAGAACCGATAAAAACCGAATTGTCGTTCGATACTATGATGAAGAAAAAGACCGTTTTTGCAAAGTTTGCGCCACCCAAAAGTTAAACATCATCGGTGACCGGTTGTTGCTTACCGATGATGCCGGTTTTTTGGACTTTGACCACAAACTGGTTTATCTCGGCACACCGTCGGTCCTACTGCAAACGCCGACGGGAGATGAACAGGTCTTGCTGTTTGACACTGCGAACAAACCGTTGTCATACCCGCTGCTGGCGGTATGCCCCAGTTTGGAACATTGGACGCCGGTTACCGCTTATACGCAGTACCCCAACCGCGTCGAAATGACTTCTCCGGACAATCAAAAGATTGTTTACGAAGTGTACGAATACGTCTCTCCGTTGTGGGATCATCAGACTGTGTCTGCATTGCGCCGTCTCTGATCGCACGTTTTCCCCGGCCTGCCTCGCGCAGCCCGGGCTTTTTTTTGATTTTTTGCAACCGACAAACAAGGTTGACACCGCCTCAAATTTAAGCTACCCCTTGTCATAAATAAGAAAAAAGGAAAACAACCATGAAACATCGCAAAGGCGAAGCCGTCAACGGCTGGCTGATTGTCGACAAACCGCAGGGCATCGGCTCAACGCAGGTGGTCACCCTGACGCGTCGCTTGTTTAATGCGCAAAAAAACGGCCATACCGGCACTCTGGATCCGTTTGCCAGCGGCATTCTGCCGATCGCTTTCGGCGAAGCGACCAAACTGATCGATTTTTTGGATGACGAAACCAAAGAATATGAATTTACCGTCCAGTGGGGCGCCGAGACCGACAGCGCCGACAGCGACGGTACCGTCATCGCCGCCGGGGCCAGAATTCCCGCCGATGAAGAAATAAAAGCCGTCCTTCCGATGTTTCGGGGTGAAATCAGTCAGGTTCCGCCGGCATTTTGCGCGGTCAAAATCAACGGGCAGCGCGCCTATGACCTTGCCCGCAAAGGCGAACAGGTGGAAATTCCGGAACGACGGGTCACTGTTCATCAACTGGAATTTACCGGCAGCCTGCCGGGAAACCGAAGTTGTTTTAAAGTCTGCTGTTCCAAAGGCACATATGTGCGCAGCCTGGGGCGCGATATCGCACGCAAACTCGGTTCGCTCGGCTATTTGTGCCGGTTGCGGCGCACCCGGTCGGGAATTTTTGACCAGTCTGATAAAATTTTGCTGGAAACTTTGCAAAATGTGGTGTATGTTGAGCAACGCAAACAATTTTTGCTTCCGTTAGAAACCTCTCTGCGCGACATCGCGGTTATGGCTGTTTCGGAAGCGGAAGCCGTCAAACTCCTTCACGGACAGGCACTTTCGCCCAAAACGCGCGAAAATTTATTTTCCGCCGGGCAGATTGTTGCCGCGGTCTGCAACGGAAAGCTGACGGCGTTGGTGCGGGTTGAGGAAAAACGCTTTTCCCCGGTCCGCGTGTTTAATTTATAACAAAAGGAAAATAAAGATGTCGATTACCAAAGAAGCCAAAAACGAACTGGCCAAAACTTATGGCCTGGTTGAAGGCGACACCGGTTCTCCGGAAGTTCAGATTGCAATTTGGACAACCCGTATTAATAATCTGATTGAACATTTCAATGTTCACCGCAAGGACCTGCACTCCCGTCTCGGTCTGATGAAGATGGTCAGCAAACGCCGTCACTTGTTAGACTACCTGAAGAAAAAAGACGAAAGCAGATATCAGGAAATCATTAAAAAACTTAACATTAGACGATAAGTTTTGCAAGTATTGCGGAACAGTACACAGGTTCCGCAATACTTTTATCAAAATCCTGCCGTAGCTGCAGGTGATGTTTAAAGATGTAGATATAAGATGTAAAGAAAGGTAAGATAATATGAATAATTTAAAAGTATCCACCCGCGAAATGGAATGGGGCGGACGCAAGCTGGTGATCGAAACCGGCAAAGTTGCCAAACAGGCAACCGGCTCGGTCGTTGTCACCTACGGCGGAACCAAAGTGCTGGCAACCGTATGCGCAGCCAAAGAGGCCAAAGCCGATCAGGACTTTTTTCCCCTGACCGTAAACTATCAGGAAAAATACTATGCCACCGGCAAAATCCCCGGCGGTTTTATGAAAAGAGAAGGCAAGCCTTCCGAACAAGAAGTTTTGATCTCGCGTTTGATTGACCGCCCGATTCGTCCGTTGTTCCCGGATGCTTTTAAGAACGAAGTTCAAATCATCTGCACAACCCTCTCTCACGACCAAAAAACCACTTCCGACGTTGTGGCGATGATTGCCGCCTCCGCGGCCCTTGCCGTTTCGGGCATTCCGTTCATGGGACCGATCGGCGCCGCCAAAGTCGGATACAAAGACGGCCAGTTCATTTTGAACCCCATCATCGACGAACAGAAAGAATCCGAACTCGAACTGACGGTTGCCGGTACCAAAGAAGGCGTTCTGATGGTTGAATCGGAAGCCAACGAGCTGTCGGAAGAAACGATGCTGAACGCGGTCATGTTCGGCTTTGACAGCTTCCAGCCGGTAATCGACATGATCGAAGACCTCAAAAAAGAAGCCGGCAAAGAACCTTGGCAGGCTCCCGCTTTCCCGAAAGAATTCGACGAAATGTTTGATCGTATTGCCAAAGCTTTTCGCAGCCGTTACGAAGAAGCCTTCACCGAAACCGACAAACTGAAACGCGGCACTCTGGTCGGCCAGCTGGACGAAGAAGTCAAAGCCGGCATCGATCCCGAAAATGAGATCGAAAATCACTATCTGCTGGACGTCCTCGAAAAATTGAAACATGTGGTTGTTCGCGAAAAAGTTTTGAATACCGGTACCCGCATCGACGGACGCGATACCAAAACCGTTCGCCCCATTTGGTGCGAAGTCGACGTTCTGCCGGCAGCTCACGGTTCGGCCATTTTCACCCGCGGCGAAACTCAGGCTTTGGTGGTTACCACCCTCGGTACCGGCGAAGACGCCCAGATTATTGACGGCCTGATGAACGAATATAAAGAAGACTTTATGCTCAACTACAACTTCCCGCCGTTCTCGGTCGGTGAATGCGGCCGCATGGGCAGTCCGGGACGTCGCGAAATCGGTCACGGCAAACTTGCCTGGCGCGCGATTCATCCGATGATGCCGAAAGACAAAGATGCTTTCCCGTACACCATCCGGGTCGTTTCCGAAATTCTCGAATCCAACGGTTCTTCTTCGATGGCCACCGTTTGCGGCACTACGATGTCGTTGATGGCCGCCGGCGTTCCGATGGCTAAACCGGTTGCCGGTATTGCAATGGGTCTGATCAAGGAAAATGACGGACGGGTTGCCATTTTGACCGATATTCTCGGCGACGAAGACCACCTCGGCGACATGGACTTTAAGGTTGCCGGGACCAAAGACGGCGTTACCGCTTTGCAGATGGACATTAAAATTACCTCCATTACCAAGGACATTATGAAAAACGCTTTGGCACAGGCTCACGAAGGTCGGATCCACATTTTGGGCGAAATGGCCAAGACGATTGCCGAACCGCGTCCGCATGTGGCCGAAAACGCACCGAGAATCATCGCTTTGAAGATTCCGGTTGACAAAATCCGCGAAGTGATCGGTTCGGGCGGTAAGGTTATCCGCGAAATTACCGAAAAAACCAACTCCAAAATCGATATCAGCGACGACGGCGTCATCCGCATCGCCACCATCAACAGTGCCGACGGCCAGGCGGCGCTTGACTGGATCATGGGTATCGTTGCCGAGCCGGAAGAAGGTAAGATCTATAAAGGCGTCATCACCAAAATCATGGATTTCGGCGCTTTTGTAAAATTCGTCGGCACCACCGAAGGACTGGTTCACATTTCCGAAGTTAAGAACGAACGCATTGCTTCTGTCTCCGACTTCTACAAAGAAGGCGACAGCATCTGGGTTAAATGCCTGGGCATGGACAACCGCGGCAAGTTCAAACTGTCGGCAAAACGGGTTAATCAGGAAACCGGTGAAGATTTGGAAAACAAATCGGCCGAATAAGCGAACACCACAGAAAAAAGATATCCCCGGTCAAACCGGGGATATCTTTTTTAAAAAACCAAAGGCCGAACATAAAATGCCCGGCCTTTGGTTTTATCCGTGAAACGGTATCAATCAAAAAAGCCTGCTATCATAAGGATAACGAGCCCAATTACGGCCATCCCGACAGCAATCACCAAAAAGATCTTAACACCATTCCAAAACAGACTGGTATTATCCATGAAGTCCCGAGACGTCATCTCCTGGTGAGACAAAACATCCGAATCTCCCCATCCCGAAGCGTCGCTCACATAAACGTAAAGTTCGTCACCCTCGTTTATAGGCACGCCGAGATAGTCTTCTTCATTGTTCTCCTGCTGGTAGATCTTACCGTTGCTAACCTTAAAGGTATACTCGGTATAAGGTGTAACAATCGGTACCACCGTCACGCTTTTGCCGTTCGAAACAGCCGTCATCAACACCCTTGTTTTGTGTTCTTTCATTTTTGCTTCCACTTTATACTTGCCCGACAGTTGATAAGAATCATAATCAGGCTGGTATCGGAATGTAATAAAAACAGACAAAACCACGGCGACGATCAGAAAAATCCACCAATACTTCTCAAAGAAATCTTCGATGTAATACATAGTCTATAGTTTTTTTGGTTAATATCTTAATTGTAAATTTAATAATTCTAAATTGCCGTAATTGTAACAAATTGAACAAATTTTGTCAATCAAGCATTATGATCGGCAGAACTAAAATCCGAACCGGCCGCTCGGCGATATCATTCTGCCGCTGCAAACAACGATTGCAAAAACGTTTCCGCCTGCTGCGGGTAAAACTGCATTACGGCCAGCACCGTCAAAGAAAAAACAATGATGCCGATACAGAGAGGTTTCCACCAAACGGCTTCTTTATAAGCCACCAGATAAACGTCCAGCGCAGCCAAAAAAATATAAAAGAAAACGTCCCAAAACCAAAAATCAAAATCCGGCACCATAAAAACGGCGCGGATAAAGGCGATTGTCAGCAGCACCGCTGCCAAACCGCCGCAAAAAGGCAATTTTTCCCAACTCATTTTATCTTTCCTCTCCGCGAAAGGATATCATATACTTTGCGACTAATCCACTTCAAACAAGGCTGTACACAAAGAAACGTCATTTGTACTTGCAATAATCAAACAGAAGTTATAGGCTGGCTGCATTAAGTTGTTTAACCCAATTTATTTTAAGGAATTATAATCATGCAATTTATAAAAAAATACGGTTGCATCGCCGCTGCGGTCCTGCTGACCTGGTGCCTGGGAACAGTCAGCGCCGCCGCTTCGGAAATTGACCTCAACATCCCGCTTTTGGATGTCGGGTATAATTTCGGCGGTTATGCCGTTACCGGTTCTCAGATTTTACTGTACGGCCTGGTGCTTTGCGCCCTCGGACTGCTGTTCGGCTTCTACGAATTTTGCAAAATCAAAAAAATGCCTGCTCACAAATCAATGCTGAACATGGCATCTTTAATTTATGAGACCTGCAAAACTTATATGAAACAACAGGCGGTGCTGCTGGTCATTTTGGAAGCTTTTATCGCTGTCTGTATCTTCTACTATTTCTTTTTCCTCAACCACACCCCGCTGCCGATGGTCTTGAACATCCTGCTGTGGTCGGTATTGGGCATCCTCGGTTCTTTCTCGGTCGCCTGGTTCGGCATGCGGATCAATACCTATGCCAACGCCCGCACCGCTTTTGCTTCTTTGGAAGGCAAGGCGTTTCCGGTGATGAGTTTGCCGCTGCGTTCGGGGATGTCGATCGGCGTTTTGCTGATCTGTGTTGAACTGATTATGATGATCACCATTTTGTTGTTCATTCCGCGCGAAAACGCCGGTGCCTGCTTTATCGGCTTTGCCATCGGCGAATCTTTGGGCGCTTCCGCTCTGCGTATTTGCGGCGGCATTTTCACCAAAATCGCCGACATCGGCGCCGACTTGATGAAAATCATTTTCAAAATCGATGAAGACGACGCCCGCAACCCGGGTGTTATCGCCGACTGTACCGGTGACAACGCCGGTGATTCGGTCGGTCCGACTGCCGACGGTTTCGAAACTTACGGCGTCACCGGGGTCGCTTTGATCAGCTTTATCGTTTTGGCGGCGGGCATGGCCTACACCGCTGACGGACAACTGGCTCTGATGGCCGACGGCATTGACATCCAGGCAAGGTTGATCGTTTGGATCTTTACCATGCGTTTGTTGATGATTGTCACATCGGTGATTTCTTATCTCCTCAACAATTGGATTTCCAAAATCCGTTTCGGCGGTAAAAAGGATTTTGACTTTGAAATACCGCTGACTTCGCTGGTATGGATTACCTCTCTGCTCTCAATCGCCGTCACTTTTGCCGTTTCTTATGTCATGATCGGCAATATGGGACCGGATCTGTGGTGGAAACTGTCGGTCATCATCAGCTGCGGAACCTTGGCTGCCGCTCTGATCCCCGAGTTCACCAAAATATTCACTTCGTCCAAATCGCAGCATGTTCAGGAAATCGTCAACGCCAGCCGCGAAGCCGGGGCATCGCTTAACATCATCTCCGGTATCGTTGCCGGAAACTTTTCCGCTTTCTGGAAAGGCCTGGTTATGATCGGCCTGATGGCTGTCGCTTATTTTGCCGCCGCCAACGGTCTCGACGGTTATATGGTTTACCCGAGTGTCTTCGCTTTCGGTCTGGTTGCCTTCGGTATGCTCGGCATGGGTCCGGTGACGATTGCCGTCGACAGCTACGGTCCGGTTACCGACAATGCTCAATCGGTGTTTGAACTTTCTCAGATCGAACAGATTAAGGGAATTGACCAGGAAATCGAAAAAGACTACGGCTTCCGCCCCGATTTTGAGACCGGCAAGGAACTGCTGGAAAAGAACGATTCGGCCGGCAACACCTTCAAGGCCACTGCCAAGCCGGTTCTGATCGGCACCGCGGTTATCGGCGCCACCACCATGATCTTTTCGATCATTCTGCTCTTAAATCTTGAGCTCAACTTAATGAACCCGATGGTTCTGTTCGGACTGCTGCTCGGCGGATCGGTAATCTATTGGTTCTCCGGCGCTTCGATGCAGGCGGTTTCGACCGGTGCATACCGTGCCGTCGCCTACATCAAAGAACACATAAAACCGGATACCAACCAGGCCGCTTCGATCGAAGATTCGAAAAAAGTGGTCAAGATCTGCACCATCTATGCGCAAAAAGGGATGTTTAACATCTTTATGGTAATTTTCTGTTTCACCATTGCTTTTGCCTGCTTTGATGCCGATCTGTTTGCCAGCTACCTGATCTCCATCGCCGCTTTCGGACTGTTTCAGGCCCTTTATATGGCCAACGCCGGCGGCGCCTGGGACAATGCCAAAAAGGTGGTCGAAGTCGATCTGAAAGAAAAAGGAACGCCTCTGCATGAAGCCGCCGTTGTCGGCGATACCGTCGGCGATCCTTATAAAGACACTTCGTCGGTCGCCCTCAATCCGATCATCAAGTTTACCACCCTGTTCGGGCTGTTGGCGGTGGAAATGGCGGTTGCCGCACCCCGCTGTCTGTCGCTCGGACTTGGCGTCAGCTTTTTCCTGATCGGCCTGATCTTCGTATGGCGTTCGTTCTACCGTATGCGGATCAGCGTGCAAAAATAGCCTAAAGCTGTTTCCATGCAATAAAAATCCTCAAAATTGCACATAATTTTGAGGATTTTATTGCATATTGAATTTATATCTTATACTATCGCCACAAATGAAAAAGTTAAACATTTACATCGCCCGTCAGATATTCATCGGGTTTTTGCTGGTCACCTTTTCGCTGATGTCGATTTTGTGGCTCACCCAGTCTTTGCGCTTTGTCGAACTGGTCACCAACAAGGGCCTGCCGCTCAGCCTGTTTATCAAAATGACTTCTTGCCTGATGCCGCGCCTGTTTGCCCTGTTGTCGCCGATTTCGCTTTTTGTGGCGGTGTTGTTCGTTTACAACCGGATGCTTTCCGACCGCGAACTGGTCGTGATGAAATCGGCGGGGATCAGTCCGTGGCAAAACGCCAAGCCGGCTTTTTTTGTCGGACTGGTGATGTCCGTCTTCGGACTTTATGTTTACAACTTCGCCATCCCGCAGGCCGAAAGATCCTTTGCCGATTTGGAGTGGCAGGTTAAAAACGACGTCTCTCACCTGATGTTCCGCGAAGGTGAATTCACCACTATGGAAAACGGTCTCACCGTTTTCATCACCGCTCACGAAAAAGACGGTTCGGTTCAGGGCATTCTGATCAACGACGAGCGCAATCCCAAAGCCAAAGTAACGGTTTCGGCCGAACACGGCGTCATCATTTATACCGAAAAAGGACCGCGGCTGATTATGGTTAACGGCGTCCGTCAGGAAATTGACAATAAAACCGCTCAGTTTTCTTCCCTCTCTTTCGACCGCTACTCGATCGACTTCGGCACCACCTCTTCGGCACGCAAACGCCACGATTCCGCCCGCTCCAAAACTTTGGAAGAACTGCTCAATGCCCGGAACAATCCCAACTTAAGCGAACAGGAAGCCAACCGTTATATTTTGGAAGGCAACCGCCGCTTAATGAGCCCCTTTTACAATTTGGTTCTGGCATTGCTCGGCTGCACCGGATTGCTTGTCGGCAACTTTAACCGCCGCGGACAAGGCAAAATCATCTCGCTTTCGATAGCCTCCATGGTATTAATCCAAGCCGGCGACCTTGCTTTCGGCAACCTTTGCACCAAAAGCCTGTACTTTCTGATTTTGGTCTATGCTAACCTGATTATACCTTTTGTTATCTGTATTTACCTGCTGTTATTTTACAATCCGGCCTGGTTTGTGCGCCGGCAACGCAACCGGAGTGCATAACCGATGTTGTCAAAAAAAACGTTAAAACGTATGCTGGTTATTTTTAGCGGAAGCCTGCTTTTGTTTCCGTTGTGGACGGCCGCCCAAAATACCCCTGAACCGGTGCGTCGGCGTTCTCAGATCCATTTCAGCGCCGATCAGGTCGAAGAGAATTCGCAGTCAAAAATCATCACCGCCAGCGGAAACGTCAACATTATCCGAGAAGGAACGACCCTCAAGGCCGATAAAATCACCTATGACCGCGCCCGTGACATTATCACCGCTTCCGGTAACGTCAGCATTGTTCAACCGGACGGAACCACCATGTTTGCCGACAACGCGCAGTTGGAAGACAAAATGTCCAAGGGAACGATTCGCGAAGTCAAAATGATCCTTGCCGACGAAAGCCGGCTGGCCGCGCGCCGCATCAAACAATCGCCGAACAAAAACAAATATTTCTTTTACGGCGTCTATTCGCCTTGTGACGTTTGCAAGGACAATCCGTCGCCGCTGTGGCAGATCAAAGCGCGCAAAATCACCCATGACGCCGCCAACCAGGACGTCTATTATCGCGACGCTTTCATCCAGATCAAAGACATCCCGGTCTTTTATACGCCGTTTATGTCGCACCCGGACCCGACGGTCAAACGCCGTTCGGGCTTTCTGCCGCCGTCGCTGCGTTCCACGTCGTATCTGGGCAGTTCGCTGCAGCTGCGCTATTTCTGGAACATTTCCGATCACGAAGACTTCTTGTTTTCGCCTATACTGAGCGCCGAACAGGACATTGTATGGGGGGGCCGTTACCGCAAAATGCTTTATAACGGCGACCTGTCTCTTGAAGGCACTTTTATGGAAGACAAGAACACGCATGAATCGCGCTACAACATCTTTGCCAAAGGACGATACGAAATCGACGATTTCTGGCTTGCCAGCATGGACATCAACTATGCTTCCGACGGCGCTTATTTAAAAGATTTGTCCCTCCCCGGCAAAACCGAAACCTGGCTGACCTCCAGAGCGGCATTTGAACGTTTTGAGAACCGCAATTACGCGTCTGTCGAGGCTTATTCCTACAAACTGGTCAGTTATTCGCTGCGCGAATATCATATTTCTGAATTTGAGAAACGTGACTACAGCAAGCCCTATATTCTGCCGCTGGCCACCTATGAACACATCAGCGACATTGCCGACAACGGTTCATACTTCAAAAACATCCTCGGCATGGCGTCGGTTTACCGCGAACGCGACGAAACCAAAACCCAGCGCGCCAGCATGATCAATTCATGGAACTTACCTTATACCAGCCCGTTCGGCGAAAAATACAAATTTGTGGCTTCGGTCAAATCCGACGCCTATTACATTGACAAATACATCAACAGCAATGATGACAGTTACACCGGGGCGGTCGGACGGGTTTTTCCTCAGGCCGGCATTGAATGGCGGCTGCCGTTTGTCAAAGCGACCGACACTTCGCGGCAAATCATCGAACCGATTATCGTGGCGGCGGTTGCACCCGACGGCGGCAACAAAATAAACAAAATTCCCAACGAAGACAGCCTGAACGCCCAGCTTGACGATACCAACATTCTGAATCTTGACCGTTACAACGGTTACGACCGCAACGATACCGGCAGCCGCATCAGTTACGGTTTCAACTGGAGTTCCTACGGCAACATCATGGGACGCACTTCGATATTCATTGCGCAAAGTTATTACTTCAGCGAAGATCAGAGCTTTGCCCAGAGCCTGGGTGACAACAGCCATTTGAGCGATTATGTCGGACGCGTTTACGCTGCGCCGACGTCCTATTTGGACTTCAATTACCGTTTTCGCATCGACCGCACCAACTATCAGCTGAAATACAACGAAATCAACGCCCGGATCGGCCCGGACATTCTTTCGGCTTATGTCTCATTCACTTCCATCAAAGGAAGAAAAGGCAACCGTCCCGACAGCAGTCTCTACTTTTTTGACGATTATCGGGAACGCAAAGAATTATATACTTCGGTTGAGGCAAAAGTCTCGCGCGACTGGACCATTACCGCCTATAACCGGCAGGACCTCACCAAAAAGTCTCAGGGTTCGCTGGAACACGGCGGCAGCATAATTTATGAAGACGAATGCTTTAAATTGGTCTTTGACGTTCATAAATACAACTCGACTGACCCCGACTACAAAGACAGCTATGAATATTCCGCAACTTTCCTGTTGAAAACGCTGGGCGGAATCGGTTCCAACTAAATTGAGGAGTAAACCATGATCAGAATCTTACTGATGGCACTATGTTTAATTTCATCTTTCGAAGCCCGCGCTCAATTTGCTCCCGGCTACCGGCGCGCTTCGGCGGAGAATGACGCCGCCGAGCCGGAACAGGAAGGACCGTCGGTTTTGTTCCGCGGCGCTTCTCAGGCGGAACCGGAACCTACTCCGCCGCCGGAACCGGTCGCGATTCGCAAACCGACCCCTTATACGGGATCAATCCGGATTCTGGCTCAGGTAAACGGCGACATTATCACCACCGAAGACATCAACAACCGGGTGCGCGCCTTTACCATGACGACCGGCATTCCTTACAATTCGCAAACCAAATTGCTGATCATCAACAAGGTGATGCAAAATACCATCGATGAAAAACTGAAAGCTCAGGACGCCGCCCGCAACAAAATTGACATCAGCGAAAAAGAAGTCGAAAATTCAATCGACGTCTTTTGCCAAAACAACAACCTGACGCGGGGACGGCTTAACCAAATGATGAAACAATCAGGCGTGGATCCGCAGGTCTTTCGCGAACAGATGAAAAACGATCTGGCATGGATTCGTTTGGTTCACCGCAATACCATGGGCGAAACCATTACCGAGCCCGAAATCAAAGAAGCGCTGGCCTTGGCCGCCCAAGACATGAGCAAACCCAAATTCATGCTTTCCGAAATTGTCATTCCGGCCAAAGAAGCCAAGCATATTTCACAGTTGGTCGAAAATTTGCGCCGCGATCCGCGCTTTGAACTTTATGCCGCCCAATTTTCGCAAAGTCCAAGTTCGTCTTCGGGCGGACGGCTCGGCTGGGTCAACGAAGGGCAACTGCCGCAAACGCTTGAAAACAGCGTTCGCAAGCTTTCTTCCGGCCAGGTCAGCGACCCGGTTTTGTATAACGGCGACTATTATATTTTCAAAGTTGAAAAGAAGTTTGATCCGGCCCGGGACCAAATGCCGACACCGACCGCCAAAGAAGTGGAAAACATGCTGCGCAATCAGAAAAACGAACGCTATGCCGCGCAACACCTGCAGGAACTGCGGCAACGGGCAATGATCGAACTGAAAGAATAAAAGATGCTCCCGTCGCTGCGCCAAACGGTGGAAAACCACGGATTGCTTGCTTCAAAAGCCTTAGGGCAAAATTTTCTGCTTGACCGTAACATCACCGACAAAATCATTCGTCTCAGTCTCAACTGCCAAGGCATCGACAGTTTTGCGGACTGTCACGTTTGCGAAATCGGCCCCGGACCGGGCGGCCTGACTCGGGCGATCGTCGAAGCGGCGCCGGCTTCCCTGACCGTTATCGAAATGGACCGCCGCTGTATTGAGATTATGGAGGAACTTAAAGCGCAAACCCCGATTCCGTTTCGCATTATCAACGGCGATGCCCTGCAATATGACCTGAGCCGCGAAATTGACGCGCCGCGGCAAATCATCAGCAACCTGCCTTACAACGTTTCGGTTCCGCTTCTGATCGGCTGGCTGCAAGACAGCAGCCGTTACCGGGCAATGACCCTGATGTTTCAAAAGGAAGTGGCCGAGCGCATTACGGCGCCGACCCGTTGTAAAGATTACGGCCGGCTTTCGGTTTTGGCACAACTTACTTGCGGCATCGTCAAATTAATGGACTTGCCGCCGGAGTGCTTTACCCCGGCTCCGAAAATCTGGTCCACCGTTTTGTTGTTCCGCCCCAAGACAACAGTGCCCGACAAACAAATTTTGCAAAAAGTGGAAAAAATTACCTCGGCAGCTTTCGGGCAGCGCCGCAAAATGCTGCGCCAAAGCCTCAAACAGTTTCCCGGACTGACGGAAAAATGCGGCAGCCTCGGCATCAGCCTGACCGCCCGCGCCGAAGAACTGACGCCGGAAATGTTTCTGCAGCTCGCCCAAAATCTGTAATACGCCCGCTGACTATTCGGCAAAAATTTAAATGTTGACAAAAATCGGGATTGCTGTATCCTTCTTATACAAAAAAATTATCAGTTCATTATTACAATTCTAGTATTTATTCACTTTAAAAAATTCTGACATCATGGAAAAAATTGCAACTTTTACCACCCCGGAAGCCCGGTTTCTGTCGAACTTCTATCCCTACAAAAAAGACGGGAGTAAATATGAGTTCCCGACCCAGGTCGGTTCTTTGCTCTGCAGCGACAAAATAAAGGTTTTCCTCGAAGGCCTTTGTTTCGATTGCACCGAAAATGCCTATCAGGCAGCTAAAACCAAGGACATTGAACTGCGAAAAAAATTCACAATCATGTCTCCTTACGAGGCAAAAGCTTACTGGAACGGCAAAGAAGACCAAATCCGCGAGGACTGGGACAGCGTCAAATATCAGATTTTGAAAGATCTGAACCGCCAGAAGTTTACTTGGCATCTGCCGCTGATGTATATGCTTGCTCAAACCGGCGATGCCGTTCTTGAAGAAGGCAACACATGGGGGGACACCTACTGGGGCATCTGCGACGGCGTCGGCGAGAACAATCTCGGCAAGATTCTGATGGAAATCCGCGACACCCTGCCGTTTCCCGTTCTGTACAAGAACCGCAACGGCAATCTTGAGCTGAGTACTCAGAGAAGAAGCCACATGAAGCCGATCGGAATGTTTCCTTTTAAAGGCCGACCGTCTTTACTGGTACATCTGGCCGATCGTAAAATGACCTTTGAAGAGGGAATTGCCTACTACAAAAAATTTCGGAATATGCATTCCGACAATAACGGCATTGATCTTTATTGGCAGATCCCCGATTGGTCAATGGCATGGGAATTTATGTACTGTGAAAAGGATATCTTGAATTTTCAGGTTCAGACGGGAACAGAAGCTTTCTTTTGTGCCTCTTCTCATACCACCGAGGTTAGTAGCGACTTTCTCACTCAAACCACATGGCTTGATCTGAGAAAAGATAAACGCGACTGCCGACTGCTTCAGATTATCCTGACGGCGGATTTTAAGATAAAGTGAATCAACAAAAGAAAACCTGCGTCTGACGCGTGATTTTCTTAACACACTCAAGCGGGAATTGATAATTCAATTCCCGCTTTTTTATTACATGCCTTACAGAAAACCCCGAGTTTACTCGGGGCTGAATGCAAAGGTGTCGTTAGACACCGCTCCACGCCAACGAGCGTGGTCAAACCGTAGGTTTGTAGCTGATTAGAACCCCCAGTTTACTGGGGGATATCTATTTCTTTTTTTCAACAACTCCGCCTGTCTTTTTTGTCAAATTTTGGCTTGATTTTATGCCGCGGTTATGCTATAGAAAACTTTAGTAATTTATTATTAACAGAATTAAACACTATGCCATATGAAAAGAAATGACGTATTTCCTGCCTTTGCCCAGAAGCTGGGTATTGACAGAAGAAAGTTGCAAGACCAAAACCTCGGCGACGGGAAAATCTACCTGCCTTACTTTCAGGACATTTTCACCAACATCAAGAAAAAGCTGAAAGAAGAGCGGGAGAACTACGATACGGTAGACGAATTCAGCGACAAGTCCGCTTCTCCGTGGTCTTATCTCGATCCGAGAGCGCCGGTACTGACTTTGGCCCGTCTGCTTACCCTGCATTCCGGAAGAACAGCCTCCAGGATTCGCGCGGAATGTACCCGCCCCCTGATCACGGCTGATTTGCTGTGGAAGTTTTTGGCCGTGCAGATGGAAACCTCCGTCGACCGCCTCAATCCGGAAATGAAAGTACGGGAAATCAGGCTGCCGCTGGCCGGCTATGACAAACATTCATGGCTGACTTTCGTCATCTGGGCCGACAATTTGTTCGGAGACGGCACCCTCGCCGCCAAAAGCGACCAACTTGCCGACCTCCGCGTCACCGAGCTGTTCGGGTTTTGGATCCGTTCCTGAGCTTGCAATCGCATTTCAAAAGAGAAACCTGTAAAGGTTTCTCTTTTTTCTTTATCGGCACAGCTCTGTCGGTCTCCGCACAGAGCCCCTTCCGCTTTTTATTCGCTGATTTTTCCCAACGGATGTTTTTGCATCACCGTATCAATCAACTGCTGCGACACGATATGAGTATAAATTTCGGTGGTGGAAATATCTTCATGCCCCAGCAATTTCTGCACGCTGCGCAAATCCACGCGGCGGTTAAGCAAATGAGTGGCAAACGAATGCCGCAAAACGTGGGGAGAAATCCGCGACGGCGAAATTCCGGCTTCGACCGCCAGATTTTTGAGGTTTTTGAAAAAGTTGTCACGGGTAATATGACCCGATGCCGAGCGCCGGGAAGGAAACAGCCACGGCGAACCGCTTTTTCCGACATACCGCTGCCGCTGCCCGACATAGCGCAAAATAATGCTGAGCGCCGCATCCGCCACCGGAATCAGCCGCTCTTTGCTGCCTTTGCCCATAATCAAAATCTGTTTTTTTTCAAAATTGATGCAGTTTTCCGGCAGTCCGACCAACTCGGAAACCCGCAAACCGCAGGCATACATCAGCGCAAACATGGCCGTCAGCCGCTGGCGGGCAAAGTCTTCGCCCCTTTCCGCCGTTGCCAGCAACCGTTTGATTTCTGGCGCGGTCAAAAACTTGGGCAACGTTTTTTCGCGCCGCGGCGACAAAATTCTGACGGTCGGATTGTCGCCGATTTCCTTTTCCGAATACAAGAACTTATAGAATTCCCGCAGAGCCGACAACTTACGGGCCTGTGTCCGGGGTGCAAAACCGCGTTGCGCCAAATATTGCGCAAAAGCGGAAATGTCCCGCTCTTCCGCCCGCGTCGCGTCGGTACCGAAAAACTCGAAAAACTGCAAGATATCACGCCGATAGGCCTCGAGCGTATTTTGCGCCGCGCCTTTTTCGGCCGCCATCATTTCGAGAAAATTTTCCAGATTCTGCCCCGTCATCGCATCGCCTATCCGGCAAAAGTATTTTCCAGCGGCTGTTCAACTTTTTCGGGCGTGAACGGGATCTCCCGCGAAATCACCCACAATACCGCGGCGGCCACCACTGCCGCAATGACATAAAACCAGGTTTTGCTGCTTTTCTGACGCATATTTTCACCTTTTGTAAAAAAAATATTGATAAAATTTAAACTGTTTATATTATGACATCAAATATTTGAAATAAAGATTAACAAACCATGCAAAACGATAAAATAATTTTACTTGTCGGCCTGATGGGAAGCGGTAAAACCAGTGTCGGCAAACGTCTGGCCAAAAAACTCGGGCTGCCCTTCGTTGACGGCGACCAGGAAATTGAAAAAGCCGCCGGTCTGCCGCTGGTTGACGTTTTGAAATGCTTCGGCGAAGAAGAATACCGCGCCGGCGAAGAACGGGTGATGAAACGGCTGCTGCAGGGCGAGCCCTGCGTACTTGCTTCCGGCGGCGGATCCTTTGTCCCGCAGCAAACCCGGGAACTGGCGCGGCGTTATGCCATCACCGTCTGGCTCAAAGCCGATCTCGACATTCTTTATCACCGCACCTCGGGCCGCAAACACCGCCCGTTTATCGAAGGCAACGACCAGCACCTCAAAAACAAACTCGAGAAATATATTCAGGAAGAATATCCTTATTATTCCGAAGCCGACATCGTGGTCGAAACCCGCGAAGAAATGGTTGACCGTACCGTCGAACGGGTGATTGAAGCCATCCGCGATTTCGACGGCCGCGCCGGGGACGAAAACGCTGCCGATATTGCGCACGCCCTGTAATATTTTTCTTGCCAAATAAAATATTTAGGTATAAATATAGCCCCGATATCGGAGATTCGATATCAGTTTAACATTAATTCACACGCAGGCGCGGCGGAACCGTTTTCGGCCTTCGCTCCGGTGCTTGGCAACAAGCCAGAAAGCCTGCGGAGGTTTAACCGGAAAATAAAGGATATAAATATGTCACTTCCTAAATTTACAATCCGTCAGATGATTGAAAACGGCGTTCATTTCGGACACCACGCCCGTCGTTGGAACCCGAAAATGGCCAGCTACATCTACGGCAAAAAAGACAACGTTCACATTATCGACCTGCAGCAGACCTACCCGATGCTGTACACGGCTTTGAGTGCAGCCAAAGAAATTGCCGCCAACGGCGGTAAAGTTCTGTTTGTCGGCACCAAAAGACAGGCTCAGGACATCATCAGAGAAAACGCCGAAAGATGCGGACAGTATTATGTAAACTACCGTTGGCTCGGCGGCATGCTCACCAACTGGAAAACCGTTTACAAATCGATTTCCCGTCTGGTCAAACTGAACGAAATGTTCGAAAACAACGCCACCGAAGGCTACACCAAAAAAGAACTGCTCAATCTGCGCAAAGAGCAGGACAAACTGGCTAAAGAACTCAGCGGCGTTATGAACATGGGCGGTCAGCCGGACCTGTTGTTTGTCGTTGACATGCCGAAAGAAGATCTGGCGATCAAAGAAGCCAAAAAGCTCGGTATCCCGGTTATCGCAATTGCCGATACCAACGCCGACCCGACTTTGGTCGACTTCCCGGTTCCCGGCAATGACGACGCCATCCGCGCCATTCAGTTCTATTGCGAACTGGTATCTTCCGCTGTTTTGGACGGTATTCAGGCCGAAATCGCCGCTCAGGGCGTTAAGGTAGACGAAATCGTTGCCGACGCCGATGCCAAACCGGCCAAGAAAAAAGCCGCGATCAAAGAAAACAACGAAGAAGAAGCCGAGGCTCCCAAAGAAGCCAAAAAAGCTTCCGCCAAAAAAGCTAAAGCTGCCGAATAATTTGCGGCTGACAAATTAGCAACTCATCAATGGCGGTATTTTAGACCCTAAAATATCGCCATTTTAATTCAAACATCAGATTGGGGAATTAGAAAAAATGACCGAAATTACTGCCGCTATGGTAAAAGAATTGAGAGAATCCACCAGCGCCGGAATGCTTGACTGCAAAAAAGCTCTGGTCGAAGCTCAGGGCGATATGGAAAAAGCCGTTGACTGGCTGCGCAAAAAGGGCCTCGCTTCCGCGGCCAAAAAAGCAAGCCGCGTTGCCGCCGAAGGTCTGGTTGCCGTTGCCGTTGAAGGTAACAAGGGCGCCGTGGTCGAAGTCAACTCCGAAACCGACTTTGTCGCCAAAAACGAAATCTTTCAGGAATATGTTGAAGACGCCGCTTTGGTTGCCTTGATGAACAACGGCGAACTGTGCGACATGAAAAACTTCCAGTGCCCGAAAGTTCATAAGTCTTTTGAAGAACGCCTGACCGATATGATCGCCAAAATCGGTGAAAACATGAACCTGCGCCGCGCCAAAGTGGTTGAAGTCAGCGAAGGCGTGGTTGCACCCTATGTTCATAACGTTGCCCGCAACAATCTGGGCAAAATCGGCGTGCTGGTTGCTCTGGAATCGACCGCCGACAAAGCCAAACTGGCCGAACTGGGCAAACACATTGCGATGCATATTGCTGCTTCGCAGCCGCAGTTTTTGACCATTGCCGACGTTGATCCGGCTGCCGTCGAACACGAAAAGTCCATTTTCGTCGACCAGGCCAAAGCTTCGGGCAAACCGGAACACATCATTGAAAAAATGGTTGAAGGCCGCGTTAAGAAATATTACGACGAAGTCGTTTTGGAAGAACAGGCCTACATTATGGATCCGGACAAAAAGGTTAAGCAGGTTATTGCCGACGCCGCCAAAGAACTGGGCGCCGACGTCAAAATCAAAGACTTTGCCTGCTTCAAACTGGGTGAAGGCATCCAGAAAAAAGAAGAAGACTTTGCTGCCGAAGTTGCTGCTCAGTTGAACAAATAATTTTTCTTTTTATAAAAAAACCTGTTTACTTCTCAAAGTAAACAGGTTTTTTGTTTTAGCGATGAAACTTAAAAAAATCCTAATAACTTCAACAAAACCGGCCTTCTGCAAAACTGAGATTAGGGAAAAAATATCCCAAGAGAAAACACCGGTTCAACAATCTAAAAGCTCTACCACTCCCAACCAAGTGCTAATGCTCTTGCTTTGAGAGAGGTGCTTTGGGCATAGAAACGCTTTAATCGCTCACGACGAAGCTTGATCATCATTCCTCGGTTATCCTTTTTGTCTTTTTCTTTTGAATAAACAGAAAGGAGCTTGTCAATAGTTTGGACATCCATTGACGCCACAAGCTTTTTAACAATCCGGGGCTGCATTTTGGGTAGTGCTTCAGAATCCACAATTATATAACCCTTAGCCCGTATTTCTTTGGCCAGACGTGTTCTGTTATCTTCCAAAACCTTAAGAACTTTCTGCTTATCCGGACAAAGTTCTTCACAATGCGCCTGGAGTGCCTCAATTGTATTTTCCGTATCTTCTGCCAGTTGCAACAGTTCGTTCAACTTCATTGAGCTAAATTCTACGGTTACGATTTTTGCCGCTAACGTTTCGGCATTATCAATTATTTTTTGTTGTTCCATAATTAAAGAGATTTTAGTTAATAATATGAAATTGAGAAATAATATATTGACACCCATTACTATAAATTTTGTTTCTAAAAAAGTCAATAAACATCACTGAGCAAACCGCCGGTTCTCAAACGGCTACAAACCTGACGGACCGTACCCGTCAGGGTAGAAAATATCTGGCAACACCTTTCCGTCACCAAAAAACGCGGGGTTTTCTGTAAGGCAACTCATAACTGGTTCTTTTTTCGAACAAAAGCCCTTAAGACACGCCGTTAACGGCGTGTTTTTTTTGACGATCGACGAAAAAAGCGGCGGCAATGTTTCGTCACGGCAACCCGGCCGCGCCGACTTTCCCATCCTCGGCTCAGAACAGTTTCCCCGATTCCCGGGCCGCTTCCGTTTTTTTCTCTTTGTCGCGGCGCCGTTTTTCTTCGTCATCGTCACTCAGCCGGTCCGGCGCGTCTTCATGTTTCGCTTTACCGGCACAAACCTCTTTAAGCAGCTGATTTTCGCTGTTTCTTTCATCAGCGGGCAAGGCAGAAGGTTTCTCCTCTTGGCGACGCGTGACCCCACAATAGCTATCGACCAGCGTCAGCTCAATCTTTTTATTATAAAAATTAAGCAGCTTATTATAAATGTCCCAGCTAAAAGTTTGTCCGATTTCGACTTTATCAATTTTCTGCCAGCTGTAACCGGTGTGATCGGCAACCGCCTGCAATCCCAACGACTGTTTCTTGCGACAACGATGAAATTCCTGCCCCAGCTGCCGTTTGAGGATGTGTCTGATTGGCATACCCAAACTCCCAAAGTTTTGTTAAAATAAAACTCACCTTGAGGATTCAAGGTGAGGGAGTTCACAACTGACAAGTAATAAGCAGTCCGAGTTATTCGATACATCCGAAGACATACTTATATCCCCGGCTCTCTCGCAGAAGTCGTTTAATTACTTGAAGAGTTAGGATACCCTGCCGGTGACCTCTCACCGGCAACAACAGTATATAAGTCCTCAAAAACTTTTGCAAGTTTTTTGCCAAAAACGTCAAAGACAGCTCAGAAGCAGAAACAAAAAAACTCACCTTGAACAAACAAGGTGAGGGAGTTCCTAACTGTCAAGTAACCAACAGTCCGGGTTATTCGATATGCCAGAAAACACACTTACATCCCCGGCTCCCTCTTACAGGAGTCGTTTAATTACTTGAAGGGTTGTGATACCCTGCCGGTGACCTCTCACCGGCAGCAACAGTATATAAGTTCTCAAAAACTTTTGCAAGTTTTTTGCCAAAAACGTCAAAGACAACTCAAAAGCAGAAACAAAAAAACTCACCTTGAACAAACAAGATGAGAAATCATCCGACAAAAACCCCCGGAATCATAAAATTCCGGGGGTTTGTCAAACTCAGCCGCTGATAAACAGCCGTTGCGGCAAAGGTGCTCAGCAACTGCCGACACAGCGTTCCTGCATTTTGGCCCTGGCAATTTCGGCAATCGGGGCATAACGCGGATCCCGACCGGCCAGCTTGTCATAATCGTTAATCAACTCGATCAACAGTTCCAACGGAACGTCTTCGAGATAGCTCTCAACGACTTCGGGCGTCGAATCGGACACTTCCCTGAGATCAAGAACGTCATACCCGCGAAAGCGCAGTTCCTGCACCGCTTGGGTATAAGCGGCAATTATCCGCGTTTCCAGATCGCGATCTGCTTCGGGAACCGGCAACGCAACCGCCATTGACAACTGCCCTGCCCATTCGATCAGATTTTCGTCGCTTGCGGACGAAATCGTTGACGGCTGCAACTGTTGCAGCAGTTCAATCCATTGTTGTTTGGTTTTCATATTTGTACATTTAATAATTCTCGTTTACCAAGATAACAAGTCCTGCCGCAACCGGCGGCAAGACTTGTTATAAACACACTGCCGGGATATCAGTTCGGCATGTAACCGCCCATTCCCGAAAAACGGCGCACAAGTTCGTTGTTGATAAAAGACTGCATCCGGACATCTTTGTCATCGGTGCTGCCCTCCAACGCGGCGGACCATTCCAGCAGTTCCTGCATCCCCATGCTCATCAGCGCTTCAGCGACGGCTTCGGGGTTGGCATCGCGCAAATCGTCACTGTCAACGACCTGATAACCGCGTGCCGCCATTTCTTCGGTCACCGCTTCGTCAAACTCGGTGAAAATGCGGACAGTTTCCTGCTGCTGTTCGGTCAGTTTCGGCTGCTTTGAGACGACAATTCTGACAATGCGCAGCTTCAATCCCAGTTCACACAAGCTTTGATCGTCCAGTTTGGCGATATCTGTCTGAGCAAGTTCCTTCATAAACTCGTCCAGATTGATGTACATATTGACGTACTTTTCCATAACACTTAGAATTAATAATTATTGATACAAACAGTATGAAGCAGCCACCGTCAAAAAGCAAGCCCTAAATTGACAAAATATTCCGAAAATATTCAATCATTGCCGGCGGCGCGACCGCAGTACAAAAAAATCCGGCCGAATCTTCACAGATTCAACCGGAAATAAAAGACATCAAGGATCAGGCTTGTCCGCCCGTCGCCGCCCGCCGCATCAATTCGGCCTGGGCTTTTTCCTTCAGCAGGAGAAAAAGCTCGCTTTTATCCTGCCGGGTAATTTTTTCCAACGCATTGACCAGTTCCAGCAACTCTTCCATCGAATACGAATAGAGGACGTCATAGACCACCGGGGCATTGTTTTTCAGCAGATCAACCAGGGTCACCAGTCGAATGCCGCGCCGTTTCAGTTCGTTTTCCATCCGTTGCAGATAAAAACGGCAGCCGTTCAAAAACGTCAGCTCAACGCAGTCCAACTCACGGCGTGAGTAAGTTTCGCAAATCAGCTTGGTTTTGAGCATAGTCATAATCAAAGCATCATTATCAATCTTTTCCAGATCCATCCGTGTCAGCTCATTCAGAAACTCGACCGGATTAATTTTTTCGGTAACAATCATATTCTTAAAATTAATAATTAATTTAACGGTTAGGATTATACGACCGTTATAGACAAAAATCAACCTTTTTTCACAACTCAGGCCGCAAACAAGTCTTTTATTTTTTCAAAAAAGCTCTTTTCGGCCGGCTGACAGTTATCATCACCGCTGAGAGCACGAAATTCCTCCAACAGTTCTTTTTGACGCGCGTTGAGGTTAACCGGCGTTTCAACCCGGAATTCCACCCACAAGTCTCCTTTATCTATCGAACGCATCTTCGGCATGCCCTCGTTCTTGATTTTGATCCGCTGCCCGCTTTGGGTACCGGCTGCCACTTTCACTTCGATCTTATGCCCGTCAACCGCCGGAATTTCAATTGTGCCGCCCAACGCCGCACATGCCATCGATACCGGTACCTGAGCCAGCAAATCCGCCCCCTCGCGCATATACAGCTTATGCGGCTTGATACTTACAAACACATACAAGTCACCGTTGTGTCCGCCGCCGGTGCCGGGAATGCCTTCGCCGGACAAGCGAATACGTGTACCGTCGTCGATCCCGGCCGGAATTTTGATTTTGAGTTCCTTGGTATGGGGAACCGTTCCTTCGCCCCGGCATTCGGGACAAGCGTCCTTCAATTTGCGTCCGCGGCCGCCGCACTCGGGACAAACCGTTTCCATGATCATAAAGCCATGCTGACGGTGTACCCGGCCGCTGCCGTGACAGGCGGCGCACAGCGGCGGTTCTTTGCCGTCCTGAGTTCCAAAGCCGTTGCATTTGTCACAAACTTTTTCGGTCGGAAACGAAATTGTCTTTTCCAACCCGTTATAAGCGTCTTCAAGCGATATTTCCAAATCATAGCGCAGATTTTCGCCTTCTTTGCCGGCGCTGTTCCGCGCGCCGCGTCTGCCGCCGCCCATAAAATCGGAAAACACTTCGGAAAAAATGTCGCCGAAACCGCCGCCGAAATTAAAATCAAACGGGTTGGCGCCGCCGCCCTGTTCAAAAGCGGCATGACCGTAACGGTCATAGGCCGCCCGTTTTTGTTCGTCTTTCAAAACCTCGTACGCTTCGTTAATTTCCTTAAAACGGGCTTCTGCCTCCGCATTGCCCTGATTGCGGTCGGGATGGTACTTCATGGCCAGCCGCCGATACGACTTTTTAATCTCTTCGGGAGTTGCGCCTTTGGCCACTTCCAAAGTTTCATAATAGTCCTTTTTACTCATAACCGGTATGCTTTCTTGTTAAAATGATTTGTTTTCATGAGATATTTAGGGTGTTTATAGCCGAAACGCAAGCGTTTTGCAAGCCGAGATTAGCAAATTTATCAGGTTTAAAATCGGGCCGTTGCCCTTATTTTAAATTTAAACCAGCAAGGAGAAAACAATGGGCAGAAAAATTAAAATCAAAGATATGACAAATCTCACCTATCAGGACGACGACGAAAAGGATTTTCATATCAAAACCGTGGACGACGAAAACCTGATCACGCCCAATTACGGCCTCGACGATCAGGAAGAATTCATTTGTGACATGCACAATTTCGGCGACAGCGACGACTTGCCGGTCAGTGATCGCGCAATGATGAGCAGCCGCCAACGCTGCGACTACCCCTGACCGCTATCCGTCATCTTTCTTCCGATCAAAATACCGGACTCTTGTCCGGTATTTTCAGTTTGTTCCCCGACAAAAAATCCCGGTCTGTCAGCCGACGGACCGGGAAAAGGCAATATGGATGCAAAAGCACTACTCGCCGCGTCTGATTTTTTCGATCAGTTCTTTTACCGAAGGGATGCAACCGTTGCGATACAACGGATCGGTCGCAAAACGATAAACCTGATGGCCGGCAAACAGCAAATGATCTTTGACGCTGCCGCCGTGACCCACTTCGTACAGAGTTTTGTGAATACAGTAGGTACGCGGATCCGGAATACGTCCGGTTGATCCGGTCGGACTTGCCGCCGACCAGGTTGAAAACTGGCATTGCGACAAACAACCGACGCAGTTTTTGCGATCCTGCTTCATTTCTTCCCAGTCTTCGGGAGTCATAAAGACGACCGTGCCGTCCGGCGTTTCCTTAATTGCGGTCAGCCCGGCATTAATTTGGTTGTTGGCCTTGCTCATGTCGTCGGGCCGGATAAAGACGGTTTTGTGTTCGCTCATTTTCAAAGGCTGGCTGAATTCGGCATCGGCCTCGCTCTTAAAGGCAATTTCGCCGTTTTTGCGGTCCAGCAGTTTTTCGAGGAAAGTGTTTTTAATTGCCGAAGAGAAGAAACCGGTCGGGCTGAAACGCTGCAAAATAACATCGCCTTTCTTGACCTGCAGCATCACCTTTTTCCAAGCTTCGCTCACCGGACTTTCTTTGGTGATCATCGGACGGGTCCCGAACTGGAAGGCCAACGGGCCGATTTCCGGATTGTCAATATAATCTTCCCAGTCTTTCAACGACCAAATGCCGCCGGCCAAGATAATCGGCGTTGCGGTCAGACCGTATTTGTTCATCAGGCTGCGCAATTCCACAACCCGGTTATACGGTGTTTCCGGTTTTGCCGGGTCTTCGGCGTTGGACAAGCCGTTATGTCCGCCGGCCAGCCACGGATCCTCATAGACCACGCCGCCCAAAAACTCGGTAAAGTTGGCATAGGCGCGTTTCCACAAAATGTTGAACGCACGGGCCGAAGAAACAATCGGATAGTAATAAACGCCGAATTTGGAAGCCAGCGCGCCAAGATGATACGGCATCCCGGCGCCGCAGGTAACGCCGTTGATCAGGCCCTTGGCCTTTTCGAGCACGCCTTCGAGTATCCGTTGCGAATCAGCCAACTCCCACAACATATTCATATGGATGCGGCCGTTGCCGTTTGAAACCTCATGGGCAACTTCCGCCTGGGCGATTCCGCCTTTGATGGCTCTTTCGACCATTTCTTCATGGCGTTCCGGCCGCGACTTTTTAAAGAAAATCTCTGAAACGACATTGCCTTTTTCGTCATAAAAATCCGGACTGACGCCGGAGAAAGTGCCGACGCAGTTTTCATGCGCCCAGGCGCCGCTGCTGCGTCCGTCGCTGGCATTAATGCCTTTGCCGCCTTCGACCAGCGGCAGGACTTCTTTGCCGGAAATGAGAATGGGATTTAGATTTTTCAAGTTATAAACCTTTCATAGTATTTTATTTGCCCAACTTTATACCACAAAAAATTTTTATTTCATAGCAAAATTTAAGAAGCCAGCATCAATATTTCAAGGGGCAGACGATTAACCGCGATCAAAGCGACCAAAAGGCAGATAAACGCATAAACCTCCAACAACAGCGGCAGCATCTCGTAACGAAACAACGGCACCTTGGGACGCAGTTTTTGAAAAAGGCGGTGAATCGACGCCATAATCAAGGTAATGCCGATTGCCTGCACGCCGATTCCGGCGGTTTTCAGCGCCTCGGCAAACGGCGCCGCCATAAAATGAACCATCCCGAAAAACAGCAGGTAAACGACCGTCGCCGCCGCCGTTATATGGTTGGCGCGGATCACCCGCCGCCGTTCCATTATCTTTTCCTGTTCCATTTGCTCGGGCGACATCTTGTCAATCTCAAGCCCGCGTACGGTTTTAGGGGTTTGCAGCTGCTGACGCCGTTCCTGCATGTCCGACTTAAACTTCTCGTCCATCAGACACAAACCGCATCCCTTGGAAGTAAAATAGGCATGGTCGGAGTTCTTTTTGCACGGACGCAGGTTTTGCAGCAGATTGCGCAAATGCCTTTCCCATTCGGCCGCCGTGGGGCGTTTCATTCCCTTAACGAAAGCCCGGTCAAACAATTCGAGCGTGTCTTTGGCAAAATAATCGTGAATACTGTAAGGATGCGGCGCCTGATAAAGATCGGCCCACGAACCGTAAGCATAGCGATAGGCGGCAATCCGTTCCTGAATCGTCAGGTTCGGAACCCCTTGCTTGCGCGGAACACCGGAAAACGGATGAATTCCGTTGTTCAGCAATTTGAACAAAATCACCGCCAACGCAAATTTGTCCTGCTCTTCGCCCATCTGCTCGCAACTGAGCTGCATGCCCTCGGGATAAATATATTCCTCACTGACAAATTCGGCCGGATAGCGGCTTTTTTCGCCGCGAATTGAAAAACCGTCACAATCCAGAATCGCAATCAGCATGCTTTGTTTGTAAACATATACATTGGACGGTTTGAGGTCGACGATGTAATGCCCTTTCTCGTGCAAGGCCGCCACCATGGTACAAAGATTATAAGCCGCCTGAACCCGATGTTCATATTTTTCGGTCAGTTTAAGCTTGTGGCGGATTGCCTTTTGCATAAAGTGATCAAGCGATGCCGCCTGGCTCAAATCGATCAACGGCATCAGATAACCGACGCAAAAGCCGTTTTCGTCTTCCAACAACGCTTCCGGCCATGCAATCTGAACATAGCTGTTGCCGTCTTCCATCGTAAACTGTTTGCCGTCTTTCATCGCCGGCGAAAAACTGGGACGGTTGAGCAGCATTGCCTGCAGCTTTTCGCGGTTGGTGCTGCTTTTGCCGAGATTATGGAAAATTTTTGCCACCATCTGCGGATGGCCTTTTACCCGGAAGATACGGCCGGCGGCACCGCCTTTGTTGATCAACTCGCCCAGAGTGATCTGTTCCCAGGTTCGGTCGCCGTAAATGGCATTATACATCGGCGCAGTTTCTTCCATCACAGTTTGGCCCATAAGAAAGTTTTGTCGTCCGGATTAAGCTTTTGGGCGCGCATCGTGTTCAAAGTGTTGGAAAGCGCACGCACGGCTTTGGTCTTCAGCTTTTCCCCATCCAGAAAATTATTGATCGGCAGCAAAAAGTTCGGTTCGATACGGCTGAAATCAGGGGCAAACGAAAAGTTTGTCAGGCCGTCGGACATCAGCATCAGCGTATAAGCCTGTTCAAAGGTCGTAAAACGTAACGTATCTTCCCAATCGTCCATCGTGTAAAAATAGGTCTCACAAGAGAAAACCCCGTTTTCCGGCCGCGAGGCGACATAACGCGACAGGTCCGGCGCCGTAAAGGCAATCGCGGCACCGTCGCCGATATGAAAGAAAATCCCGCGGCCGCGATGACAGACCGCACCGACCACCGTCGCCGCAAAAGCCATGATTCCTTTGGGATTGTTGGCGGAATTGAGACGGTGAAACATCAGTTTGTCGCGCGCAACCGAAATGGCATTGACCACCGCGGAACGGATATCGTCAAACGGCGCATTGGCCAGCAGATCGACCAGGGTATCGCAGACGATCCTGGCGCCGATACGTCCGTAACGGGTTGAGCCGGCACCGTCCGAAACCACGGCTACAAAATTTTCACCGCGGGTCGAATAGCGGCAATAATCCTGACAGGGCTGCCCGCGGCCGCGGTGTATCGGCCCGGTAATGCAGGTTGCGCGTACTTTGATTTGCCGACGGTCAGTTTTCTTCATCCCAGTTTCCCGTATTATCAAACAAATCGCCGGCGTTGGGCGCCGCTTTCGAAATGCACGAAACGCTTCGGCTCAGCCAGAGGAAAAATTCGGTAAACTTCAAACCGGTCAGCCGTTTGGGCGTATTAAGAGAAAAGCGCGCCAGCTTCTCGAGGTTGGCTCCTTCGGTACCCACCGCATGAATAACCACTTTTTTGTTTTCCTGCGCCTGGCAGCACTTGCGGGCGGTGCTTTCCCAATCATAGTCGGTCGGTTCGCCGTCGCTGATCAGAAAAATCCACGGCCGTTTGGAAGTGATGCCGCAACTGTCATACAAACACTTTTGCTCTTCGATCTTCTGCAAGGCCAGTTCCATCGCTTTGCCGAGCGGCGTCAAACCGCCGGCAACCATTTCCGGCGCCGAAAAGTTCATAGCGTCAATCCAGTCGGCCGAGACTTCGGTTTCGTCTTTGCCGAAAGCTTTGATAATCAACAACTGAACCCGCGAACTGGCGTCAATGTCCTCTTTCAGTTCTTTTTCCAACGCTTTCAGCCCGACGTTCAATTGCTTGATCGGTTCGCCGCGCATGGAACCGGAACAATCCAGCACCAAAACGCAGGGGGTTCGTTCGTTGGCGTTGTCGGCAAATTCGACATACGGGATCATTTCATCCACAAAATTGTTTTCTGCCATCATAATCCTCCTTGTCTCTACTGCCGCGGATAAGAATGGGGATAGCCGCTGCCCTCAAGCGCTGCCGGAGCGGAGACTTTGCCGCAGCCGCTTACGGACAAAGCGACCGCCGCCAACAAGATCCAAAAAAGTACCGAGGCTTTTTTCATATTCTTTTACCTTTTGCTTGTCTATTTGATTATTATGGTTATATATTATTCCTCAACCGGAGACAAGATAAAAATATGGTCAGTAAGCAGATGAAAAAAATTTGTAGAATGGTAACGCTGGCAATGCTGTGTTTGCAAATTCCGACGGTCTGGGCAAACGAAAAAGGCGTCAACATTTATCACGTGCCCCGTCAGGCGCCGTCAAAAGTCATATACGGCGAAACCGGCAGCAAGGTCAAACTTTCTGATTTTGACGGCGATTTTGTGCTGGCCGTCTTTTGGTCAAGACATTGCACGCCCTGCCTGCGCGAAATCGAAAGCCTCAACGCTTTTGCCCGTCAAACCAAGGATGACGGCATCCGGGTTATTATGATTTCTCCCAAAAAAGAATGGCAAGGCGGATTTTCCGAACAACGGCGGCTGTTGAAAAAGTTCGGCGGCAATGACCTCGAAATGTACGTTGACGACAAAAACGACATGGCCTCGGCGTTGGGAATTTTTTCCTCGCCGGTAACCGTATTGATCAGCCGCGAAGGCAAAGAAATCGGCCGTATCCGCGGCAGCGCCGACTGGGACAGCCCCCAAGTAATCGAATATATTTATAAAATCAAGGCCGAACACGGTTAAAATTTTGTGAAAAAAGCCGGCAAACGCCGGCTTTTTTTTACGATTCAAATTGCAGCCCTAACTCTGCTCGCGCAATCCGGGAAACAGTTCTTTGCCCAACGACAAACGGCTGCGTTGAGTATCAATCGAAGTCGCCAGATTGAGCTTGCCGGTTTTGATAATCGCGCGGACCTGATCCCCTTGAGTGGTGTCGGGGTTGGCAAAAAGATAAGAAACTGTCGGCACCTTTTTGCGAATACCGTTCAAAGTCTGATGCAAAACCGCTAACATCCCGCGCGAGAACAAGTCATAGGCTAGTTCTTCCGTCATCCCCGAAGAAGAAGCATATTTAATCACCGAGTTGATGGCGTCGGTCACGTTGTTGGCGTGAATGGTCGACAAAACCAGATGCCCGGAAGTACAGGCGCGCAATACTTCGCTGGCGGTTTCGGGAGTACGAATTTCGCCTACCAAAATAAAACGCGGCTTGGAACGCAGGGCCGACTTAAGACAACCGCCCCAATTGCCGTCAATCGGCTGAGTCTGTTTGCACAAACCGAGACTGCCGTTAAGCGCATTGTAGCTGCCGTCCAGCGGCATTTCTGCCGGATCTTCGATCGTATAGGCAAAACCGCCTTCATTGATCAGGTATTCTTTCATCAGCGACGAAACCGCGGTGGTTTTTCCGGCGCCGGTCGGCCCCGACCACAAAATCAACCCGGCAGAGTTGCCCAGCTTGAGCAGATATTTGCGCAATTCGGGCGCAAAGCCGAGTGTACTGAAAGCCGGAACTTCAGGCGGCATCTTGCGGGCGCAGTATTGAATGCCGTAAATGCTGACGCTGCGTTCGACACGATACAGAATTTTATTATACAAAACCGAATAGCTCGGATTGTGGCCGTCATAACAGCTTTCCAGTTTATCATAAAAATAGTTGAAATCATCGGTCTTGATTTTCATCAGGCCGTTGGCCGTTTTGCCGTCCGGAATATAGGCAACCTTATCGGGGGTGATGTAAATATCGGAAAAGCTTATTTCATTAACTGTACTCATCAAAAGGGTCCTGTTGGTTAGTTGATTGTTTCTCCGGGATAGACGCCGAAAAAGTCTCCGCGCTGAACCCATCCTTCTGCCGAAGAGAACTTAATCAGGCAAAAATCCTTGCCCTCGGGACATTTTTCGATTTCGCCGATAACCTGATCTTCCACTTTGGCAATCACCTTGGCGTCAAGTTGGGGCTTGGCGTAAATGTTGCTGGTACCGGCGTTGGTCATCTTGATCCAGCGCTTGTTGCTCAGCATCGGTTTATAAACCCAGGTTTCCGAACCTTCCCAATCGCGGATCTGCCGCCACAGGTCAAACTCGGCAATAATTTCAACCGGCGCATTTTTTTGTTTATACACCCATTCGATCGGATAGCGCGAACCCGGACCCGAACGGGCATTAACCAACTTTGAACGCAGCGAAGCCATCCGCGGCAACGCACGCCCGGAATCGCTTTCGGCATCGCCGCCGGCCCATACCGGGGCCGCAAGCGAAAGAAACATCATAACGCCGGCTAAAAATGTTTTCATTTGCAGATCCTCATTAATCCTTTCTTATTATAATTGCGCTAATCATACTCATATAAGATGAATAAAAGGTAAAATTCAGCAAAGAGAGGATAAAAAAATGAACTTACAGGAAGTGGCTGCCCAACTGATCAAATTTCGCACCGAAACCGGCAACATGCGGGAAATTGAACGCTGCATGAACTTCATCAGACAACAGGCCGAACCCCTCGGCGCCGAGGTCGAAATATACCGCAAAGACGCCCTTGCGCCGGTCATTCTGCTTTCCAACGGCAAATACCGTGATTTTGACGTTTTGGTCGTCGGTCATATCGACGTGGTTCCCGCAGCCGATCCGATGTTCGTCCCCTACGTCAAAGAGGGCAAAATGTTCGGTCGCGGCAGTTTGGACATGAAATCGTTTGCCGCCGTCGGCTTAAATTCGCTCGAATATGTCTTAAAACAACAACTGCCGCTGAAATTCGGCGTTTTGTTGTCTTCCGACGAAGAAAAAGGCAGTTTCGGACTGGAAGCCTTTTTACAAGACAATCCCGACCTCAAGTCCAAAATCGTGTTGGACGTCGACGTTGCCGGCGATATCGGAAAAATCGTCGCCCGTTGCAAAAGTCCGGTATTCGTCAAACTGTTCTCCAAGGGCAAGGAAGCTCACGGCTCCACGCCTTGGGAAGGAATTGACGCCAACGAACAACTGATGCAGGTATGGCAAAACATCCGCACCCGTTATCCGTATTTTTGCAAAAAAATGCCCAAACCGGCCGACACTTGGATTGACACCGTTCATTTTGCAAGGATTGAAGGCGGCGCCGTCGCCAACGTTATTTCCAACCATGCCGAAGCCATGCTCGATTTCCGACTGACCGAAAAATCATCGCTGGGCGAACTGGAACAAAATCTGCAACAGGCCATGGTTGACGGTGTCAGCTACCAAATCGTATCGGCAGGACGCCCGGTGGTTATGGACGAAAACAATCCGTACATTCGCGATTATAAACAAACGGCCGAACAATACCTCGACCGCCCGCTCGAATTTGAATATATCGGCGGCGCCACCGATTCGCGGGCTTTTGCCGAACGCGGCTCCGTCGTCATCATGCATTCGGGCAGCGGTGACGGCATGCATGCCGCCGGCGAATATGCGGTATGGGAAACCGTCGAACAACTGGCAGAAATTCAGAAAAGGTTTCTGCACCGTCTTGCCGAAAAGGCCTGATTGCGGTGACAACCCGTCAGCGAAACACGACCGCCGCCGCCGTTGCACAATCCCGTCAGCCGCATTTTGCCGCCGGCGGGATTGTTTTTCAGGATTCCCGCTTTCTGAGACGCCACAAAAAAACTGGACATACACGGGAAAATATAATAATATTATGCACTGCTGTTAATAGTGTACAATAACCAAGACTTCGGATTGAAATGAGTACGATGCTAACGATGGGATTAATTGCCTGCGGCCTGCTGACGGCCGGCTGCGTATGGGTGGTTAATCTTGAAATACAGAAGTACGGTCGGGCGGCCCGCATCGGTTCGCTGTTGGGAGTAGCGGTTCAACTGGCAATGTTCGTTTATTCGATTCATTTTGTCAAAGGGGCCGATTATTCCTGGGGGCTGATTTTAATACTGGCAATCGGAATGACGATTGTCTGGTTGCTTGCCTGCGGCTTTGCCATCGGGGTTTTGATTATTTTGTCGGTCGGAACCTATTGGACCGTCACAACCTGGAAGAAAACCGACTTTCGCGAGTTCTGGGCCAACGTGAAAGCCGATTTCAAAGCCGAAATCGCCAGCCTGAAATCGTGGATAGATGATGAAGAATGATTGCTTTTGCCGGCAGAATATTTATAATCCGTCCTTAATGTCGACGTAGCTCATCAGGATAGAGCAACAGTTTCCTAAACTGTGGGTGGGAGGTTCGAGTCCTCTCGTCGACGCCACTTTCAAAAGACGCGTGCAAAACGCGTCTTTTTTCGTGACTTGTCTCGCGGTCGAACCTAAACGGTTCGTTCACGCGTACCTAAGTTTTGTCGCGGAGACGTAAAATATTTCCTTACAAAATGTTATGAAGGTTTCTTTTGCTTACAGATTTCCGGCAGCTCCCAATTATCACCGCCAAACCCACAAATATACATATTTCATACAAAACCCAAAAAACGGCCGTGACATTTCAAAATGTCATCGGTCCGTTTTTTCGTCATACGACAGGCGCCGTGAGGCGGAATTTTATTTGCGGTCGCCCATCAAACGCAACAACGCCAGAAACAGGTTGATAAAATCAAGATACAGTTCCAGCGCGCCGACCACAACCTTGCGGGTCATGGTGTCTTCATTATCGCTTGAAGCATAAATCTGACGGATTTTCTGGGTATCATAAGCGGTCAGCCCGGTAAAGACAACCACCGACACGATCGACAGCACATAATACAAAGCCGGGCTTTGCATAAAGAGGTTGACAACCGATGCAATGATAATTCCCCACAATCCCATCATCAGGAAAGAACCCATCGAGGTCAAATCGCGTTTGGTAACGGTTCCGTAAATGCTCATCGCGCCGAACATTGCCGCCGTAATCAGGAAAACCCGAACCATGCTGGCGCCGGTATAGACCAGAAAGATCGGCGCCAACGAAGCGCCCATCAAAGCCGAATACAGCCAGAAAACCCCCCGTACCTGCGCTAAAGTTCCGCGGGTCAAAACCCAGCCGAAACCGAAAATAACAATCAGCGGCGACAACAAAAACAGCCAACCCAGCACCGACATACCGCCGGTTTGCGGATCAAACATCATCGCAATCAGCGAAGTGTTGGCCACCAAGAAAGCAACCGCGGCGGTAATTGCCAACGCGCCGGCCATGTGATTGTAAACGCTGACCAGATAAGCGCGCAGACCTTCGTCAACGGCGGCTTTTTCAATACCGACATCGGTATAATTTTTTTCTAACATAAGTTTCTCCTCAAAATTAGATATGTTCACTGCCTATAATATAGTTTTTTTATTGTCGCAAATCAAGCAGATTACTCATAGGCATACAATAACCGGCTGTTAAGCTTGAGCCAGCGGCGCCCGGAATCGGCACAACAACTGAGATTCTTCACACAAGTCCAAAATGCGCGCGAGTGGTCGCGGTGTTTAAGATGCGCCACCTCATGCGCCGCCAGATAGTCGATCACCTCTGCGGGCGCCAACGCAATCCGCCAGTTATAATTGATATTGTCAAGCGTGGAGCAGCTGCCCCAGCGCGATTTGGTGTCTTTGATCGTCACCCGGTTGACCCGACAACCGATCAATGCCGCTTTCTGCCGTGACAATTCAAGCAGATAGACCTGAGCCTGCCGACGGATAAAGTCTTTTACCCGTCGCGATAAAAACGCCGCCTCGCCCGAAACTTTAAGAACACCGTCTTCAAGCACCGTACCGCTTTTCAGATCAGGACAATGACGGATCGTCGTCGGACGGCCCAGCAGGCTGATCTCTTCGCCGTCGGCAAAACGACGGCTTGCGGGAATTTCTGCCAGATGTTTTTCTATCCAGCCGCGGTTGGCTTCGACAAATTGCAATGCCCGCCGCACCGAACACAACGGCGGCAGGTTTAATACCGCCTTTTTTTCCTTTTGATCGATTCGGAGACTGAGGCGCCGGCAACGGGAAGATTGCACGACCTTAAGCGGCAGCCCGGATTTTTCTTCAATCTCAAACGTCTTTCCAGTCAACAATGTAATCTTCATAATGCTTTACTTCCGATTCGGAGATGATCAGCCGCCCGCGCACCGATTGAAAAGCGCGATGCACGCTTTCCTTGTCGCCGCTCACCAGCGGATGCCATTCCGGCAGTTCCTGTCCGTTGTCCAACAGCCAATAGGCACAGGTGCGCGGCAACCAGCGCGGTTTTTCGCGGATCGCTTTCAGATCGACGCTGCGACAGTCGGGCACTTTTTCAAAACGGTTTTCATAAATTCGGCACAGGCAGCTTTTGGTATCCAAAAAACGACAGCGCACACAGGTAAAATGAATCTTGCCCTCAATCTCCAGCTTATTGAGGCAACACTTGCCGCAACCGTCGCACAACAATTCCCATTCGGCGGCTGACATTTGTTCCAGCTTTTTCTTTTTCCAAAATTCCGGCTCTACCGTATTTTGCGCTTCCGCAACCGGATCGCGGCGGGCAATCGTGACAATATAACGTTTTTTTTCCATCGTCTATCCGATCTGTTCCGGCAGCTGGTCGTCTTCGATCGGGTCGGTAAACAGGGCATATTCGCCCTGCCAACCGAGTTTGACGGTGCCGGTAGGCCCGTGACGGTGTTTGCCGATGATCACGTCGGCACGATGACGGGTGGCTTGCATGCGCGCTTCCCATTTGTCATGTTTTTCCGGCGAATAGTTTTTGTCGGTTTCTTTCGGTTCCTCGTTTTGGATGTAATAGTTCTCGCGGTAAACAAACAACACGATATCGGCATCCTGCTCAATAGATCCGGATTCGCGCAAGTCGGACATCACCGGCCGTTTGTCGTCGCGCATTTCCACGCCGCGGTTAAGCTGGGACAATGCAATCACCGGCACGTTGAGTTCCTTGGCCATGATTTTCAGGCCGCGCGAAATTTCCGACAATTCCTGCACCCGGTTGGCTTCGCCGCGGCTGGCGTTTCCGGTAATCAACTGGATATAGTCAATCACGATCAATCCCAGGCCTTTGCTGCGTTTCAATCGCCGTGCCCGGTTGCGGATGGCGTTAATGGTCAGGCCCGGCGTATCGTCAATGTACAACGGCATTTTTTCCAACATCCGTACACAAGCGGCGATTCTCTCAAATTCGCCGTTGTCAATGTCACCGTTGCGCATCTTTTGCGACGAAATGGCCGCGGCACTGGACAACACGCGGGTTGCCAGCTGATCGGCCGACATTTCGAGAGAGAAAAAAGCAACGCCGCGCGCCTTTTCTTCCAAATTGCGTTCACGGCTCATCCAGTCGGCCACGTTATAGGCAATGTTGGTCGCCAGAGCGGTTTTTCCCATCGCCGGACGTCCGGCCAAAATGATCAGGTCCGAATTGTTCAACCCGCCGGTGCGCCGGTCAAGATTGTTCAACCCGGTCGAAATACCCGAAATTTTCCCCTCGCGCTGATAGGCTTTTTCAATCGTATTGAGCGACTGGGTCAACGCATCCGAAAACTCGACAAACCCGCGCTGGCCGTCGCCTTTGTCCGAAAGTTCGTACAAGCGTTTTTCCGCCTCTTCGATCTGTACCGAAGCCGAAGAATCGATATTTTCTTTCATGGCGTTGTTAACGATATCATAACCGGTGGCAATCAGTTCCCGACGCAAATATTGGTCATAAATGTATTGAGCATAATATTCGGGGTTGGTCAGCGGCGAAGAACTCTCCGCCAGTTTGATCAGATATTTGTATCCGCCGACTTCATTAAGGACGCCTTCCTGCTCAAAATAGTTTTTAAGCGTAATCGTATCGGCGGTATGACCGCGCGAGATCAGTTTGGAAACCACTTCAAAAATTTTGGCATTCACCGCTTCGGCAAAATGCGCCGGTTTCAAAAAGTCCGATACTTGTTCATAAGCTTTGTTGTTGGCCAGCAGCGCACCCAACAGCGCCTGTTCGGCTTCGATATTCTGCGGCAATGAATTTGCGTCGATTTTTTCCATTTGATCCGGTCTCCGTCGATTTTTTCAGTCTTTACACCGGCTTTGTTGTAGCAGGATTTAATTTAAAAACAATATTATCTTACGCTTTTCCCTTTTAGTTATGCACAGCCTGTGAATAACGGGGATAAATACAATGCGGATATGTTATGATCCGAGAAAACATTATGGATTTTACGATGCTGAATTTACTTAAGAAATATGAACCGGATTATGCGGCCGACAACTATTGCGGCCTTCAAGACGAGCCGATTCACCGTTTTTACGACAACCGGAGCGCGCTGATTTTCAGCGCACCGCATGCCACCCGAACCTTTCGCGGGCACGCCGTCAAAAAGCCCGATCTCTATACCGGCGCCCTGGCACGCACGGCAGCAATCGACAGCGGCACTTCTGCCCTGACCCGGCGCCGATTCGCCGCCGAAAAACATTCAATAACCGATTTCATCACCGCTCAGCGACTGCAAAATCACCATTTTCTGGATATTCACGGCATGAGCGGCGAACGGGTTTTTGAACTGGCGGTCGGCACCGGCATTTTGTCACCGCAGATCTATGGCCCCGTTTTAGCGCAAATTGCCGCGCTGGCCGACAAATACGAAATCAGCTGGGTCCTCAATCATCCCGACTACACCGGACGTTTCGGCCTGACCGGAGATTTGCAGCGCCTTTCGCCGCAGCCGCGGATACTACAGCTTGAATGGCGGTTGGACATGCGCGATTTTTACCGCTGTCCCGACAATGTTCTCAACCGTACCCTCCCCTTTCTTACCGATCTTGCGCTTTTCCTGATTCGCCGATCTTGACAATTGTTGCCGAAAAGACTATCTTTGTCGATACAATAAAATTATTAAACAACAATTATAAATTTTTAAACCATGAATAACTTAACAATCACCCCGAAATTCGGAGATTTTCTGCTGAAAAACGGGCAGTACGCATCTCAGAACGTTTCCGCCGATCAGGTTAAAGGCATTTATCTTACCGACGGTATTTCTCTGGTTGACTTTTCTTCCAACAAAAAGATGTATCGCAAAGCCGACAACTGGTGTCTCGAACACGGCGGTTATATTGCCTCGGCCAAAATTTTGTTTTTCATCTTTTTCAATCTCGACGAAATCAACCGCCGCCGCGGGATCATCGGTCAAAAGCCGCTGCCGCAGGATCTGCTCGCCTGGTCTACCGGACGTCTGCAAGGCTCGGGTTACACGGCTTACAATTATGCCGTTAATTTCAAGAACGCCACCATCCATACCCTGATTTCCCAGAGTATGCTGATCGATGACTGCGGCATTGCCTGCCCGGTCTGCGTCGTCGGCGGAACCGCACAGCCTTAAACACAAAAAAAGTTTTTTTGCCCCGCATGCTCTGCATCCGGGGTTTTTTTTCGATTTTTTCAGATAGATGTTGCTCTTGTCCTTTTTTTAAATTATCCTGAAAAGCAGTTAATTATTAGAGGAGTGCTTATTAATGAAAAAATTCATCTGGACGCTGATTTTCCCGGTTTTACTGGTTCCTGCAGCCAACGCCGCCGAAACGAACGCCGCCGATTTATCACCAAACGCCATTGCCGACGCCGCCGCGCAAAATCCGGATTTTGAAAAATATCTTGAAGATGCCATTCAAAATCAAATTCAATCGCTCAAATCAACGCTGCCGATGCAGGTAAATCCCGGCGTCGTATGGCAGGATATCGCTGTCAACGACGACAGCCTCAATTATATTTACCAAATCGACATTGACGAAATGCTTAACGCTCTCCCCGAAGAACTGCGCAAAGGTTTCGATCCTGCTCAGAAACAGGAGATCGTTGCCAAAATAAAAACCGAAATGTGTCCGCAAGTCAAACCGATACTGTGCGTCAGCCTCGACCTGATGAGCACGTTCTCTCCCCGGATGACCGACATCGCCGCCACATATAACGATAAAGCGGGACAGCGGTTCCTTCACTGCGGGTTCAACAAAAAAGACTGTGCCGACCTGGTTGCCAAATATAGCCAGCCGGCAAAGGCCGCGGAGTAACGTCATGAGAAACGTCATTATTCCGTTGCTGGTCTTTTTGGCGTTCATTTTACCGGCCCGGGCGGACGAAAACCGCCCCCGCCGGCTCAGCGATGATGAGATTGACAGACAACTCGGCCGGATGCAGCAAATGCTGCCGGTGCAAATTCAAAACGGCATCCGCTGGATCGATATTCGCCGCACCGGCAAAGAAATAAAATATACCTATATCGTCAACATCGATACCGCCAGCCTTGATGACGGCGAACGCACCGACATGATTGCCCGCTTGCAGGACTTTGGTTGCCGACAATTGCTGCCCGCAATGTGTCAGGGGCTGGAAGTCATGTTCGCTTCCGGACTGACGGCTTCAACGGTTTATCACGACAGTTTCGGCAACTTTCTGTTTGACTGTACGTTCACTCCGGCAATTTGTACGCCGCCGGCATCAATAATGCCATAGGTATTTTGATAAAGACTTCAATTTTACAAATAATGTGCAGTTTCCTAATTTAATAATTGCATTTTTAAAATTATAAGTGCATTTTAATTAACGAAGTTAATTTCATTTTTTTAATAAGGATATCTTCAATGGACATTGAAAAGATTAAAAATGTTTTCAACAAGTATATTGTTTCCGTTCTCAACAAAGACGGTTTCAACAAATATTTTGTTGACGTTCTCAAAAAACAATATACCGATTTCAAAGGCCGCGCCAGCCGCTCGCAATATTGGTATTACATCATGTTTTATACGCTTGTTGCCATTCCGTTGACAATTGTTGACGCCCTTTTGTTCGGTCAGCAGGTACTCAGCGGATTATTGGGTCTGGCAACCGTTGTTCCCAACCTGGCCATGACCGTTCGCCGGGTTCACGACCTCGGCAAGCCCTGGTTCTGGTTCCTGATCGCGCTCGTTCCGGTCGTCGGTCCGATCGCTCTGATCTTTTGGTTCTGCCAGCCGGGCGAAGCCAAAGCCAACCAGTGGGGAGAACCTTCGAAATAATTTGTTTCGCAAGTTAAAAAAAGCCTGTTGCAAAAACAGGCTTTTTTTATGTTCCGTCCTTTTCGCCCCACCGGGAGCGTTTTCAGTCTTTGTTTGCGGGAAGATACTCAACCCGGAATTTCAGTTCCGGAACGTCGCGTCCGTTAACCTCCAGATTATAAATTTTAAACTCGACGCCGTCGAGATTGTGGCAACTGTACGGAGACGTGAACTGCAATTTGCCGAGACGGATCGGCTGACCGTTTTCCGGACGGCTGTCCTTATCATAAGAATCGACAATCACCGCACGGGGAAGATAAGTCTGGCTTTTGCGGCTGATTTTCATTTTAACCTTGCGGATGATTCGTTCCGGATTGCGGATCTGATCCGACGCAATGAAGAAAGCCACCGTAAACTTGACATCCTTCAATACCTTTCCCTTTTCGCAGCGTGTGCCGACCGGCGCAAGGTCATCGGTAAAAATCACCAGTTCGAGCTTATTCTTCATGTTGTAAACATTGATATACATCGGGTCGGCCGTAGAAACGCTCCATGCCGGCGTCAGGCTTTCCGCAGCCAACGGATTTGCAATTTGCGCACCGGCGTTTCCCGACACAACCATTCCCAACATCACCAGACATGACCACAGACTTTTCATTTTGCGCTTTTCCTTTCTTACCGTTTATGCCACTCGGCTTTTTTTATTCGTTGACAATCGTTTTTTTAAACAACTATCACAAATTTGCTAAAGAACCAAGCGTTTTCCTGCCTGCCCGATTCTGATAACCGACACAAAGCAAAAGCCCGACTTTTAAAGTCGGGCTTTTGAGCAGATGTTCCGTCAATGACGGTTGTTCTTTGCGGGACGATCTGTTTTCTCAGACCGCTTGTCGCTATTCTCCGTTTGCCATCGCGCGCTCGGCTTCTTCTTTCACCTGAGCGGCAACCCAGTCGAAGACCGGTGCCGAAGCCTCCTCGAAACGATCAACCCTGATCCGATATGCAGGTTCCGCATAGCCGGCACCGGCAATAACGATAACCTCTTCGGTGTTCGGGCAGGTGTTGATGGCTTGTTCAAGCAGATGACAACGGCTTTTCAGCTTCTGGTCCGGATCGGCAGGATCAAACAGCACCGCGGAATCGGCGGTTGTTCCAAGGGCGATGTCGACCAGTTTGTCCAACTGCAAGCGGTCGATTTCCTCTTCGAGAAGAGACTGGGTTTTGTTGGAAACCACCACCACGTTGCAACCGCATTCCTGCAGCGTTTTCAGCAGCAGTTCGGCGTTGAGGGTGAGCGGAGGCACCGGCAGCTGACGATAGGTATCGTAGAAAATCCGGCGGCCGTACTCTGCTTTTTCTTTTCCCAGCAGAAGCGCGAGCTCGTTCCACACTTGTTCCGGAGGAAGCCCCTGCATACGCAGCGTATCCGCAAGCGTCCATTTGGCGCCCAGAAGCGGATCAACAGTTTGCCACATTTGAACATACGACGGATGTACTTTGTGTAAAGTGACATCGGAGATGAGACAATTGTCCCATCCTAAAATAAATAATTTACTCATGTCATTAAAAATTTGGTAACTCTTTTCTATTTATCATGTGTACAAAATTTTGTCAACATATCTGTCTTCGCCGACCATAATTTTCAAATCCATGACTTTTCCTTTCTATTTCATCAGACGATCAAAAATCTCTCACAGCAAAGCCGTACGCCTGATTTTTTATATCTTTTTACACTGTATTATCCTCTAATATTCGATTAGATACCCAAAAATCCGCAAAATAACCGTTGGTACAAATAAAATTGGAAACGACTTGACAACTGTAATATATATTATTATCTTTATATATAAATATTGATATATATTAAATTAATAATATATCATATATTAATCTGTTCCCACGACCGTTAGGAGAAGAAAATGGAAAAAATTAAAAATGTGAAAGAATATGTAGAGAAGCTTGATTCTGGAAAGAAGGTCAATCCGAAGGACTTGT
>OFGN01000240.1_pt1 | contig 64744 bp, 58 predicted proteins | sample 1521821 | NCBI WGS metagenome assembly OFGN01 (sample SAMEA3504094, study PRJEB24116) | mouse gut metagenome | biome: mouse gut; feature: mouse-associated habitat; material: faeces | place: Denmark | collected 2011
CTTATTCTATGTACTCTTTTTTTACATTTCTATACTCTATTTTTGCCATTTACCCACGATTTTTGAAAGGATTATTGCGTAAATTACCTAAAATCACAAATTAAAACTTTACACAAAAATAAGCACCATAAAACTTGCGTTTTATGGTGCTTGATAATATAGTTATATTTAATTTATTTTGTTTGATTTAAGAAATTTTGTGGCTCAAATTAATGTTTTATTAATTCTTCTTGCCTTTTCCTTTCTTGCTATCTTTTTTATCGAAATCATTATCTAGAGTATCCTTATTTTTACCACAGCTTTCATCATTAGCTGCTAAGTCAATTTGACTTTGCAATTTTTTAACTTTTCGCAAATCATTTTTCTTAAAAGCGTAAAACATAATTTCGTCTTGTGGAGATTCCAAAACTTCCAAATTAAGTATGTCTGTTTCCTTCATTACAAATGTCCAGTCTTTATAACCGACCTTATAGTTATTAACGATAGTTCCACGAACATTTACAACTTCATTAGTTTTAGCACTTGCATTTGATGTATTGGTAATATTATCTCCTGCTGTTTCTGTCTCACTTTTTACAGCTGAGTATTTTTCATAAGGGATTGCTTGTTGTGGCGGTGGTGACTTTTTATTTCTCTTAACAGCCATTACAACAATTAATAGCACAACTAATATCAATAAAACTGCTATAACGCCAATCAATATCCAAACATACAAAGGCAATTTTTTAAGCATTTCGCCAAAATTGTCTTGTTTATTACCGCCGTTATTGTTGCCGTCAGTAAATGGATTTTCCTTTGTAGTAAATTTATATGGAGCTGTCTCTTCTACATTTTCCCCATTATAAGATACTACAACATTACCCTTGTATTCATTTTTTATTCTTAGTATTATTTGATAATCTGTTTCATATTTAAGTGTTGCATTTCCTGCAAGCTCATCACCTAACACAACATCGCCGTTACGCTCACAAATGACATAATCAAAGTATTTTTCTATCTCTTGAGTGTAGTTTGAAATTAGTGTTGCCCTTCCATTATCTTCAGCATTCTGCCAGCCATCTACCACTAAAACCAATTTTTGAATTTCCAATGTAGTTTGACAATTTGCTTTAGTTCCGTCAAGCCAAATAACATTATCTGTTTGCCCACCATTATTGGTATTCATTCCGTTTTTAAATGAAATTTGAATTCTGTACTCATTAACACCAAAGAATAACCAGCTACCATTAACTTTATCCAACTCGTTATTATCTTTGTCAAATACTTTTATATCAAAGTAATTTGCCCAATCTTTTGGCAAGTTTGTAATGCTACTAAAATCAAAGCCATCTGCTTTAAATGTCTTTGTTTGTTTTTCAGAAGGTTTTGCAATCTTTAAGCTTTCAATCTCAAAATCAAATTCTTTTTGACCAACAATAACAAAGTCGCCTATGTCATCTTTCAAACTAACATAAATTTTATATTTACCTGCAGATTTTGGCAAAGTTGATAGTAAAACACCTGCTTGCGTTTTATATGTTAGCACCAAAGATTCAGCATTTAGACCGCCACCTTTTACATTGAAAGTTGGTGCTTGCCCGTTACCATTAAAAGTTACTTTGCTATCAACAAGAGTTACTATAACACTATTGCTTGTCGCACCTGTTTGTAATACGTCAATAGTTTCTGTAACCTCTGTACCATTTATAAATAAAGTGCTATTAGTGCTATTAAAGTCAGTATCACTACTTTTTAACTTAGCTTTTACATAATATAAATTTAATTTAGTAACATCATATTTTGCAAATATCTCATCAATAGTAGTTTCCTTTGTGCATAATTCATCTGTATAATATTTGTATTCTATACAATCAGTTAATGATTCTTCAATTTTAAGTATAGGTATAGATATAGTTATTCCGTCTCTAGTTTCTTCTTTAGAGTCCCATTCTGCAGTAATACGCTTTTTAGTTATTTTCCAATTATGTTGCAATTCCGCAATTGTGTTTATTTCAGCTATTGTCGGAATATTATAGTTGTTGTTAGAACTTGTAATTTTTACAACTTTAGCAGTATAGTTTTCATTAACATTTGTCTGAGTATTTCCGCTATATGTTATAGTTAGAAAATCAGGTAATCCAGATATAATTGTAACCGTTTGATATAGTGCGTTATACTCAAGAGAATCTGCACTCCACTTGACATTTGAAAAGTCTAAATCTGCTTTATTGACAGTAACCTTTAGCCATCTTATCGTACTTGTCTCTAAATGACTTGTGTCAGAAGTATTAGGCTCACCTTTAAACCTTGGTGCACGATTTTGCTTAACAGACTCTGTTTGGTCACTTGTCCAACCATATTTAGCTGCATCATCGTCTACCTGAGCATAAATTTTATTTGTCCATTCTTCTTTTATTTCAACTTTAATCCAATAATCACCTGCGTCTTCAAAAGCTTTTAAACTATTAGGATAAGTAACCTTTATGTATTCATTATCTTGCTCATACAAAGTTTTGTCATACCAGCTTGTGTTACTATTTTGTTTTACAATATCACTAAATGGTTGAGTTTTTCCATTGTATGTAGTTGTCAAATCCAATGGATTTTCTAATTCATTTACAAGTCCTTTTATTACTTCGCTTAAGTTAAGGTGTATTGCAGGTCTAACATAATTTTTCTCACTAACACTTGATGATGAACTTACACCATTAGATTGCAAAATAAGTGCTTGATTGTAATTAGTTCCTGAACGCAACCAAGTTGTTGAGTTTGAAGATAATTGATTTGCAGACAAATCCCATATAGAACCACTTAAATTAATAGTTCCATAATTTCCGCCCACTTCAGTTATACTTGGTATCCAAATATAGTCATTTCCCCAAGCATCATAACTTACGTTATCACCGCTTGGCGTTGGAAACATATCGCTAGGTACATATAGTGGTTGACTCTGCCAACCAGATGACAAATGATGTAGTGCATCATTTGATAAGTTGTAAAAATTAGTAGTACCAAATCTTGTCCAAGATTGAGTATGTTGATATTTTATATATTTTGGTTGAACTAAGTATTTAGTTGCAAAACTTCCGCCAACAAATTTTGCAAAACTAGAATTTGTTAAAAGATTTTCCCTTAAGCTACTTCTGCTATACGCGTCATTACCTTTTACAGCTGAGCTATTAGGATAAAAATCACTATTTACATTTGAATTATCTGCCATATATAAAGTAACAACAATATCTTCCTTTCCACTTAAAGTATTATCTGTCAAGGTTAAAGCAGAGACAATCCATTGATAACCACCAAGAGTTACCACAAGTCCGTCATTAATGTTACCTACACTTGAATTGATTGTTGATGCGGAAATTACATAAGAATCTGTTTGATTATCCTTGCTTGCCTTTATGTAATTTATTGGGTCATTGTTTGCAAACAATTTCTTTTTTAAATCAAATACAGCAAGGCTGTTAAATTTATTAGAAGCATCGTCATATAGTTCTGCACCATTTGCAACAGGTGTAGCAGCACCACTATTTGTTAATGCTAAAACTTGGTTAGGAGCAAGGAAAGTCGATGCTAGTACACAAGTAAAAAGTACAATTATTATTGAAATTATCGCTATTAAAAAATATGATTTTCTTTTATCTTTGCACATAACAATCTTCTCCTAAGTAACATAATTTTAAATGAATTAATTGTACATAGAATATATACAATCTATGTACATTTTTTATTTTGTATCAATTAAAATTTTAAAATTTTGGTATAATTTAGATAAAGAATTTACAAAATAATTAGATTAATATTGACTTTTTTATATTTTTTCTTTTATAATATAATAAGATAAGTACATAGATTGTATATATTCTATGTACTTATTTTTTAATTTAAAAGATATAAATTTTGCCCTTTAATACCGATTTTTGTGGGGGTTATTGCATTAAACCGCATTTTTTACAAATTAAAACTTTACACAAAACCAAAAACAATTTAACCATTTATTTTTTTAGTCGTATAGCAAAAATTATTTTTTACAACTTAAAATAATTAGAAAATATTAGTCTGCCTATAAAGCGATTTATTATTATTCTAATAAATTAATTTGTTATTATCTAAACCTGCACCTAAACACAAAATTGTATCAGTCACCTTTGCATTTTTAAGTAGCCATTCTTTTGCTTTTTCATAACTATCCACATACACTATTCTGTCGCTTGTTTTACTCATATTCATATATAGTCTTAATGAGTCAAAGCCATCTTCAACTTTTTCTCTTGCACTATATGTCGGCATTATTACTGTAGTCCAATCCCCTTGCAAAACTTTACAAAAATCATTAAACAATGCTTTTGTTCTTGAATATGTATGTGGTTCAAACACTACTATTAAGTCGCCGTCATCAGGTAACCCATATAACGCAGAAGATATGGCAAACTCAATCTGTTTAGGGTGATGAGCATAATCCACTATCATTTTTGCTCCACCTGTCATTATCCCCAAGCATTGAAATCTATTTTTAAGTCCCGGGAAAGTTGCAAGTCCTAATTTGATTTTATCTTTACTAATACCTACATAATCACAAACAGATATTGCCGCCAAAGCATTGTAAACATTTACTTTGTTTACAGAATACAAAGTAAAATCGTCAAATTTTTCATTGTTTTTATAAGCAGTAAAATCTATATTATTGTTGTGCATAACAATATTTTGAGCATTAAAGTCAGCATTTCCGCTACCATAGGAAATTAGTTTCGGTTTTGCATTTTGCAATTTTTCATTAGAGAGCAAATCAAATTCGTCATTATACACAACAGCTTTTGATTGTGACATAAACATAGCAAATGCAAGATAAGTATCTTTAAGTGACTTATAGCAATCTGGGTGGTCATAGTCTACATTAAGCACTACCCCAATATCAGGATTTAGCTTTAAAAAACTTTTGGAATATTCGCACGCTTCCGTTATAAAATATTCATTACCTGTGCCAAAGCCAATATCGCCGATTGAAACAAATTCCCCACCAATATGCGAAGTAAAACTCATATCTGCTACTTTGAAAATCCAAGCAATCATAGCAGTTGTAGTTGTTTTGCCGTGAGCCCCGCTTATTGCAATTATCTTTTCAAAATTTCTTGCAACCAACGCAAGATAGTCTTTTCGCTCCATACTTTTTTTTGCAGCAAGTAGCTCGGGGTGATTGCTTTTGATAGCACTGGAAAACACAACCAAATCCGCATTTCTTGCAAACTCTCTGTTTTCGCCAATAACAATATCTGCACCAGCATTTCTCAGCTTTTCAATTGTTTCGGAATTTTTACTATCAGAACCTGTACACTTAATACCTAATTTTAAAGTATAAGCACATAACTTGCTCATACTTACACCACCAACACCAACAAAATGTACCCATTTTAGGCTATAAAAAAAATTATTCATAAAATAATATATGCTAAAGATTACAAAAAATCGACAAAATTTGATTAAATTATATAAAGTTAGTGCATAATCTCGTAAATACCAAATATTTTGTCAAAAAAATATAATTTTTTTCTATAAACTATTGAAAATCGTAAAATAATAGTGTATAATGTTTGTATAGAAATGTAAAAAGGGGGTTAAGAAAATGCAAATTAGCGACATTAGAATAAGAATTGTTAAAAAAGATGGTAAATTAAAAGCGGTGGCTTCAATTATCATTGATAACGCTTTTGCGGTACACGATATTAAAATTATTGAAAACAATAATGAATATTTTGTATCAATGCCTAGTCGCAGAACTCAAGAGGGAGATTATAAGGATATAGCCCACCCAATCAACAGTGAAACTCGTAATATGTTATCCGAATTAATACTTAAAGAGTACTTAAAGAAACAGGCTGAAGACAAATAATAAAAAGCTAGGTTTTATACCTAGCTTTTTTGCTTTAAAAATGATTAAATTAATAATTTTATATCTCTACCCTATTATAAAGCAAATATTTATTAAAGCTTATGATTTAATCAATAAAAATAATAAAATTAGGATTTATCAAAAAAATCACTATTATGTTGTAAAAAACTTCTTGCAAAATGCAAGAAGTTTTTTTTAATTATTAGAATCTTTAGCATCAGCTGGAATAACTATCTCTTCACAACCATTTTTAAATGTAAATGTTGCTGTTACACCACTGCTTTCAAATTTGATTATTAGTTCGTCTTTGATTATTTTATAAGAAAAATCTTTTACATTTGTAGACTCTTTACCAACATACCAACCATCTTTTTGCTCAAAATTAGATGACTCTTTAACGCTATCCATAAATAGTTTGATTTGTGAGTCATTCATAATATAACCTATCAATAAAGTGTTCATATATTTGTTTTGACCAACTTCACCGATTACTGCATCTATTTCTTCCTTTGTAGTGGTTGAAACTCTCCATTCGCCATTTCTTAATTTGTACTCTACCAAACTATTGTTTACAAACTCAAAATAACTTGATACAACATCATTATTTTTCATTACAAAATTATTTCCGTGCATACCGATAAATGTATTTGCAGTATTATCGCCCATTGCTTGGGTATATATAATGCTATTGTTACTATTTAAATAAAAGTTATCTAAAAACTCTTGTGGTGTATTGTAAACTACTTCTTGTTGGTTATCATTTCCACCGCCATTATCTCCACCGTTTTCATCAGCATCTGGGGCACAAGCAACTAGCAAACTGCACGCTGCCAAAATTAATACCATAATTGCTACCAATAAAATTAATTTCTTTTTCATATTAATCTCCTTTTATAATTTATTCAATAGCTGTTTTAAGCAGCTAATTAATAACATATCTTACGCAAAATACATCTGTCTAATAGTCTTTTGTCAGTAAAAGTATACTTTTTCTGACAATATAAGCTTGACAAAAAATTTAAAATTTTATATAATATATTTATCAAAACATTAATTTTTATTATATTTTATAACTAATATTTATAATTATTGCAAATATAAAAACTGTCAGAAAAAGTATACTTTTTCTGACAGTTTTACTACTTTTTGTAAATTTATACACTAATCTCATTTATAAAACAAAAAAACGAACTCAAAAAAGTTCGTTTTTTATTTAAATCTTATTAAAATTTTAAAACCAATTATTTTTCAGCTTTCAATTCTTCCAAATATTCACCGATTCGCTTAATTGCTTTCTTTAATTTTTCCATACTATAAGCATAACTTATGCGGACAAAGTCATTACCATTTTCGCCAAAAGCATTGCCTGGTACAACCGCAACTTTTTTTGCAAATAGCAATCCGTTTGCAAACTCTTCGCCATTCATACCTGTGCTTGCCACACTTGGGAACACATAAAACGCACCCTTTGGTTCAAAGCACTCTAACCCCATTTTATTAAGCTCATTAACAAGATACCTACGGCGTTTATCATATTCTTCGTGCATTTCCCTAACGCTTGCAAAATCGTCTTCAAAAGCGTCATTCAAAGCCTTAAGACCTGCGTATTGACTTGCTGTAGGGGCACACATTATACCATATTGGTGTATTTTGTACATTGGCACTAAAAATTCTCTAGGACAAGCTAAATAACCCAATCTCCAACCAGTCATTGCAAACGCTTTTGAAAAACCATTTATTACAATTGTTCTCTCTCTCATATTAGCAAGAGATGCAATTGAAGTATGTACTTCGTCATAAGTAAGTTCAGAATAAATCTCGTCAGATATAACAATTATATCATTTTCTATACAAAGTTTTGCGATATCAACTAAATGCTCTTTTTCCATAATAGCACCTGTAGGGTTATTAGGATAAGGCATAATCAAAACTTTAGTTTTCTTTGTAATTTTATCTTTCAAATCTTTTGGCGTAACTTTAAAATCGTTGCTTGCAACACAATTTACAGGCACAGGTACACCGCCACAAAGTGTGACACAAGGTGCATAGGAAACATAAGAAGGGTCAGGTATCAAAACTTCGTCACCTGGGTTTAATAATGCCCTAAGTGCTAAATCTATACCTTCGCTTGCTCCCACTGTTACCAAAATTTCGTCATTTGGGTCATAGGAAAGATTGTATCTTAAATTTAAATATTTACTAATTGCTTCCCTAAGTTCGGGCATACCAGCATTTGATGTATATTGGGTATATCCCCTTTTAATGCTAGTTATTGCAGCATCTCTTACAGACCAAGGCGTAACAAAATCCGGTTCGCCTACACCTAAAGAAATAGCATCTTTCATTGTATTTGCAACATCAAAAAATTTTCTTATTCCAGAAGGTTTAATACCTTTTGCAATATCGCTTATATATTTATCGTAATTCATCGTATCATCTCTCTTTTATCACTCACACTGTCGCCAAAAGACACGCCGCTTGACTTGTACTCTTTTAAAATGAAATGTGTAGCAACACTTACCACACTGTCAATTGCAGACAATTCTTCAGACACAAACAAAGCTATATCTTTAATACTTTTGCCTTCTATAGTAAGAGCCAAATCAAAAGTACCACTCATAAGATATAGATTTTTAACCATATCGAATTTAGCTATTTCAATTGCAATAGCTTCATATCCTGACCTGCTTTGCGGATTAACTTTTACTTCAATCAACGCATCAACATAGTCATCTCCTGCTTTTTCGTTATTAATAATAGTAGTATATTTTACAATAACGCCGCTATCTTCCAATTCCGCGACTACTTTTGCAATAGTTTTTTCGTCTTGATTAATCATACTCGCAATTTGACTGCAAGTATATCTAGCATCTTCCTTTAAAAGTTCTACAACTTTTTTTGCAATTTTGTCCATAATATACTCCTTTACTATTAAAATTTTTATGCTCAGTTTGCAAAATTAAACATAGTTTTCTATTATTATTTAAAAGTATATACTATTTAAATTAATATGTCAATAAATATTTTTTAAAATTGTATAATCAATTTCATTTTGCTTATAATATATTTAGTAGCAAGAGCTACAAATCAATCTCTAGGAGGAACTTATGGCATCTAAATGTACTTGTCGTACAGGTGAAAAACCAGGTAAAGGCTGCTATTCTTGCACTAACTGTGGTACAGATATCCACCTAAATCAAAACGACAAATGCCCACCATGCCCAAAATGTACTAATACTTCTTTCACTAAAATGTAATTAGTCATTTAGAGATGGTTAATGCAAAATATTTACTATAATATTTATTTATTTTTTTGCAAGTAGCAAATCTCAATAAGCTTTATTGCAAACAGAATTTAATAATTTATTTATTAATCTAATGAAAAAATATTTTATCAAAATTCAATTTATACTAAATAATAAAAAGTAAATATTTTGTGTCAAAAAGCAGTGATTAGAAATAATCGCTGCTTTTTGTATTTTATTATATAAAATTGTAAAATTAACATTACGCCATTAAAGAATAGCCGTATTATCAAAAAATCCTAAGTCTTTCATTGCCAAAAGTGCTGCATCGGTAAATGCTCCATAAACAAACTCTACTTGTCCTGCATAACAAGATAAGAATGATGTTGATTGATAGCCGCCTACTTTTACATCAAACATCCAAAACAAAACTTCTACAGGAGTTCTTGCAGGCAAATTTAAAATTTCGTTTTCCGCAAAATATTCTTGCAACTCTTCACTTGCAGGATATTGTGGGTGACCTTTAAAATACAAATTAACAGCAATCTCGCCTATTTTGTAATTCTTGCCATCAACAGTTACACTATCCGCACCTGCTGCAATAGTATAATCTTTACCTTTAAAATGAACAATAGTATTTATAGCTGAATCAACTGTTGGAGTATAAAAAGCGATAGTGTTATCAATATACCCTTTATTTCCGTTCAAACTATTATTGCCACTGCCAAGTATTAAAACAATTTCTTTTTCCTTATTTAAAAATTTGTCATTAAAATAATTAACAGCATCTTCCAAAGTATTTAATTCGTCATTGCCAACAAGTGCATTTGCAAGTACAACTTTTTGATAATCAGCTCTTGTTTGCTCGTCCATATTATCATAAATTGCTTTAGGACTTTTATGAACAATATTCATTTCATATCTCATTGCAAGCACTGCCGCATCATTATTGCTTAAATATTCAGGGTTTTGAATCCAATATGAAACATTGCTTAGTGTTGACAAATAAAACGACATTTCCATAAACTCATTAGTCCACAAATCATAAGGCTCAAAATTTTTATTATCTCTATCAGCAATACTCTTTTGCAAATATTCATTCCACTTATTTGCGTGACCTTTGATAAGTTCAGCATTTAGTTTTTGATAGCTTGCGTAAGTGTGAGTTCCGTCAGATAATATGATAATTTGCATATCTTCAAAATTCACTCCCACAGAAACAAATATATCAAGTATAAAGCCTAAACGAATATCGTCTACATATACATTAAATTTAGCGTTTGGATTTTTATCCAAAATTTCCATTACTTTATTGCGCATAATATGTGCATCATATATACTTTCTGCATTTGTATCCGACTGAGTTTCAAAGTAATGAATAAAATCTGCAGAATGCTCTTTGCTTATAGTGTTACCTCTATAAAACCACATATAAGTATTGGGATTTTTGTTTTTATAAGCATTTAATGTTGCATACAAAGTTGGCATAGTACCTACTACCGCATAAAAATCATAAGTTTCACTTTTACCGGTGATTTTATCATACTCGCTTTTCAAATCGTTATACTTATTATCAATATCTTCTTTTTGAATTTTCAAATCTTCAAAATCTTTTTTAAGATTATTATTTGTAATTGCAAGAGAAATTAATCCGCCCAACAATCCTATTATTATGCAAATTAATACGCTTAAAGAAATAATAACAACATTTTTCTTCATTAGTATCCTCCAATATTAGTGTACATAGAATAAGCATATCTATGTGCAAAAATTTTATTAATTAAGATATTAAAGTAAAAAAATGCTATTATTAAACTATATAGTTTGTAATGAGTTTACTTAAAATTGAAAAACTCTTTGATTTTAAATGACAAATATAAAAAAAATAGTACATAGATATGCTTATTCTATGTACTATTTTTTTAAGTTAAGTTTAAGTATGACAATCAAAACACTACGATTTTCAGTCTATTTATTGTATTAAATGACATTTTTAGTAATTTTCGACTTTACACAAAACTACCACTTGATATTTGTATGTCAAGTGGTGATTTATATTGTTTTTAATCTTGTTTGCTTGGAAGACATTCGATAAGCACTGCGTTGCCTTGCACTTTAAATTTACCTTCTGCAATGTATGGTAAGAAGAAATAATCTCCTTTTTCAATCTTGCGGTTGTAATTATCGCCGATGATTTCAGCTTCACCTTCAAGACAAATATACACGCTTGGGGCAAAATCCATTACAAAACTACCGCCTTTTAGTATATGTCTGTTTTCTGCAAAACAAGTAGTATCATTGTAAGTAATAAGTTCTTCTTTTATGTAATTCTCTGTATTAATTACTACTTTAGGGGTGATTTTTGCAAGGTTTATTGCTTTTTCACCAACCAAATTGTAATCAAAACAATCCAATGCAGTTGATTTGTCAAGACCTATATATTTCTCTTCTTCACTAATTTTATAGTCGCCACACCAGTTTTCAGGTTGAATAGTAAAATCTGTTGGCTCTTGTACTTCAACAATAGTACAACCTTCACCTATAGCGTGGATTAATCCGCCCGGTATCAAATACATATCGCCTACATTAGCATCAACGCCATTTAAAATTGTACGCATTACATCGCGGTTTTCCAAACTCTCTTCTTCCAAGGCAGAAAACTTTTCTTTTCCTACATATTGGTTAAATCCAAAATATATTTTAGCGTTTGGTCTTGTTGCAATTACAAGCCAAGCTTCTGTCTTTCCGTATTCGCTATTAAAATGCTTTTTAGAAAAGTCTTTTGTTGGGTGAACTTGTACAGGAAGTCTTATTGCACTATCCAAATACTTAACTAAACAATCGTATTTTCTGTTACCTAAAAGCAACTCTTTTTCTTCTTCCAAAAAGTCGTCAAAGAAGATATCTGTGCCTTGTATTACGGAAACGCCGTCACGTGGTCCGAAATATTTTGGATTTATAGCTTTTACTTTACTTGCAATCCATTCTTCGGGAAACAAAGTATCTTCCGCTTTTTCACCACGAAGCTCTGCATATTGTAATCCGCCCAAATAAATACGGAAAACTCTGTTTAAATCAAAAAATAATGGTTCACTTGCCAATTTCTTTTTGTCCATCATATACCTCTTATATGTATTATAAATTTTAATAAAAAATTGAATTAATCAAATAATATTTTCAAATTTTACTTTTTATTGTTTAAGCTAATTTGTTTTTAAGATTTTCAATATCCGCAATTGTAGGCATTGATTCTACTGCACCTTTTTTGCCAATTACAACGCCACAACCCAAACTTGCAAAATCCATAGCGGCTTTTATTCCGTCCAAAGTCAAATTTGCATCGCCAGTGTTCATTTTGTACAAAAGGCAACCAATAAAGCAATCACCTGCACCTGTAGTATCCACTACTTTTACGTCTGCAGCTTTAGAAAAATAACTGTCCATTTTTCTGTCATAAACAATTGCACCTTCTGAACCTTTTGTTACAACCAAAAGTTTGCTGTTTTTTGTAATATCAAACAAATCTTTTACAGCTTTTAACTCGTCCTTTTCGCCTGTTAGCAACACAAGTTCTTCATCAGTTACTTTGACAATGTCTGCATAAGTCAAAAAATCTTTTATTGTACTAACGCAATTATTTATATTATCCCAAAGTCTCTCACGAACATTTACGTCAAATGAAACAATACAATTATTTGCTTTAGCAAGCTCAATTGCGCGCAAATGAGCGTATTTTGAAGGCGATTCCACAAGTCCAACTGAACAAAAGTGTAATATATCACCGCTACTTAAAATATTCTCTGGTATTTCATCTTTATTTAGCATCAAATCACAACTTTCTTTGCGATAAAAATTAAATTCTCTATCGCCATTTTCGTCGTGTGATACAAAAGCAAGTGCTGTTTGATACCTTTTGTCAATTATTGTGTAATCGGTATTAACGCCCCACTTTTGCATATTTTTTAGCAAAAATCTTGAAAATATATCTTCGCTTAACTTACCTAAATAGCAACCTACTCCGCCTAATTTTGCAATGCAAGCACAAACATTACTAGGTGCACCGCCTGCTTTTGCCGCAAAAGTAAGTTCGTCTCCTGTAGGCATAAAATCAATTAAACTTTCACCTATACAAACTACTTTATTCATATTTTTTAATCCTTAAGTTTTATATTTATACTTTAACATTTTTTGGAATTGAACTATAGTAAATCCAGTTTCCAAAATTAATTGGAATGATAAAAACTTTCCATCTAAACAAGTTATCACTAAACTTTGAGCCTTTTGGTTCAACATCGCAAACACTTGAGATTATCAAATCTTGTTTCATTTGTTTTTCAGTCATATCTTTGCAATCAATAGTTATAACTTTTTCTTCGTCAGGCAAAATATCAAAATAATTATCGCTAAACGGAGTTGTGATTGTCTTTGAATGAACTCTTACCAATCTTGCAAATTTATCAGATTTTAATATGATTGTAGCTTTGCCATTTTCCACTTCAACTTTATAAGCAATATTGGCTTTAGGCAAGTTCAAATTCTTTTCCTTATCAAATAGGAAAGTCTTGTGTGATACAACTTTGTCATCAATAACCAAATCTGCAACCAATACACTTTCCTTCAAATTAAATTTGCCTTTTAAATCTTCCATTTTTATTGTATGGATAAGACCTGAAGAATTAGAAAGCACTTTGCAAATAACCTGTTCGTCAAGCAAAATTTTACCGCTAAAATCGTATAATTTGTAATTTATTGTTCCTTCATAGGCTTTTAAAGTATCATTTACTACATACAAATCGATTTTCTTTTTACTATCTTCGATTGAAAGCATTAGCGGTGCAAAGAAATGTTTAGATGTATACTGCAATGCTTTAAAATTGCCATAATAATCTACACTTGACCAAGAGCAAACTGGCCAACAATCATTATACTGCCAGAAAAGTGAGCCATTGCATCTTCCCTTATTGCGTCTCCAATGCTCAGTTGCATCACGAATACATTCTTGCTCACAAATTTGTGATAAATAAATATAATCTTCAAACTTCAATGGCAATCTAAATCTTGATGCAATATAAAATGCCATTTTCATATTACCACTTGCACATTTTTGATGGTTTGTAAACACTTCGCTTGTAAGTGAATAATCTTCAGGCTTAGCGTAAGTTTCTATAGTTTTAATGTCAGGTAAGCTTTCAAAACCAAACTCACTACAAAATCTTGTCATTCTCTTTCTATAGTAATTCATAGGTTTCAAGCCGTGCCATACTGCCCACAAGTGAGTATCGCCGACATTGTCATTAGAAAATCCGTTATCGTGAGATACGCCAACAGGTGTACCTGCAATATAAGGAGTAACTTTGTCAAATCTGCTAACTGTCTCTGGCAAAATATCCCAGAAGAATTTTTCAGTCCAAGCGACATAGTTAGTACGCAATTTCCAAGCAATTGCCATAAGTTCGATTTCGTTATTACCGCACCACAAGCCTAAACTTGCGTGATGACGTAACCTTTGTACTTGGTACTCAACTTCTTTTAGCACATTTTCACGGAAAGTGTCAATAAAGAATGGATATGGTTGACAAGCAAATGCAAAATCTTGCCATACAATAATACCATACTCGTCGCACAAATCGTAAAAATCGTCGCTTTCGTAATATCCGCCACCCCATACTCTTATCATATTAAAATTACAATCAGCAGCAGATTTTATGTAATATTCCAATTTTTCCTTAGTAGTTCTGTTTACAAAGGAATCTGAAGGAATCCAGTTTGCACCTTTTGCAAAAATAGGTTTACCATTAAGCACAAATTGGAAGTTTTTACCAAACTTATCCACATCTTGATTAAGTTTAATAGTACGAAGTCCAATTCTTTTATTTTGCTCGTCTATAACTTTACCTTTATACAAAATTTCCACATTTACAGCATATAAAGGTTGTTTTTCAGTAGCTGAAATATCTTTTATCCACCAAAGTTCAGGGTTTTCTATATTAAAATCTACGCTACCTTTATCTACTAGCTCAAATGATTTTTCTTCCAACAACTTACCATTAGGTGCAAAAACTTTTACTTTGCAATCTAAATCTTTTTTATCAAAATTATCGGCAGAAACATTTATAGTTAGTTTAACGCTATCTTCACTATGATTTTGATTAATCAAAACATTGCTTATTTGTGCAATATTTAAGCCTTCAACATAAATATCATCACTTATACCACTTGGTGTCAAAACTGGACCCCAGTCCCAACCGAAATGGCATTGTGGTTTACGGATATGCGGTATACCATTTAATCCATTGCAGTTAGCAGGAGTAGTTTCCACTTTTTGTTTGTCAAGTACATATTTTACAGGTGAATAAAACCTAATTTTAATTTCATTTTTAGCTGTAGCATACTCTTTAATATCAAATTTGTAGCACAAATGATGGTTTTCTGCCTTACCAATTAAATTGCCATTTACAAAAATATCACAAATGGTATCAAGGCATTTGCATACCAAATTGATTTTCTCTGCTTTCAAAATATCGTCTTGCAATTCAAAAGTTTTGGTATATTCCCAATCTTTTTCGCTGACCCAATACAAATCTTTTTCATTAGTACCATAAAACGGGTCTTTTATCAAATCGTTTGCAATCAAGTCCAAATAATTACAACCGGGAACAGTTGCATTATACCACTCAGCATTTTCTACTTGTCTAAATTTCCATTCGCCATTCAAGCTAAATTTCATAAATTACACCTCATATTTTATGTTAATTATTTTATTATTTTTACGCTAATTCCTTCTATTTTTTCAATATCCGATAAAATTATTTCTCTAAGCTGTTTTTTAACTTGCTTGTACTCGGATTTTCTTATAACATTTTTATGTTGTGCCCTATCCTTTTCATTGTCGTAAAGCAAATCTTCTTTATAAATTTTGCTTTTCGCTTTTGTCAATCCAAAAGAAAACGGCTTTCTAATACTATATGTGTACTTATCAGTAATTATTGCTCTTCCAAGTTGAGATTCGCTTATTTGCATAAATATATGGTCTCTTCCGCAATCATTTTTTAGCATTTCTATCAAACTTTTACTATGATAAGTATCTGGTATTTTCGTATTTGCCAAATCAAGTATTGTTGCAGTAACATCTAATAAACTAGTCATTTTATCAAAATGTTTACCGATATATTTTTTTGTATTTTCATTTTTTTCAAGTCCACCACCAGTCATAATAAATGGAATGTGCGTACTTGCATTATGTGCAGAACGCTTATATTCCATATTTCTTGTTTTAAAATGACAGCCGTGGTCAGATGTATAAATTATTATTGTATCGTCCCATATACCTTTATCTTTTACAGTTTGCACTAAATCTGCAAAATTGCTATCCAATCTTTTGCAGCACGCAAGATAATGTGCATACTCTGCCTTATAGTCACCAGATATTCCAAGCAAATCTTCAGGATATGCCATTTCCTTAAATTGTTCGTCTTCACCTTTTACACATTGGAAAGTGCCTTTACCATTTTGGTGATGCGGCTCTAACTGCGAAATCATTAAAAAGAATGGTTTTTCACTATTGTACTCTTTCACATAATCTACTGCGAAATTATTAATACAATCGCTTCTTACTCCACTAAAATCAACCCTATTATTGTTTTTATCAAACAAATATCCGCCGTTTATATCTGAAGTAAACTCCAAACAATCGGCTGCAAGCCAATAATCATTGTAACCACCACGCAAATTTTCAGGCACAGCTTTTGTTTGCAAATCATTGTGAGATTTATTGCCTGATGTGTCCGATGCCAAATGCCATTTTCCGATATAAGAAGTGTTATATCCATTTCTATTTAAACATTTTGCAAGAGTGTTTTCGTCATCACTCTTCATTGAAATGCCGTTGATATAGCATTCATTTTCACTGGCATACAAACCAGTTTGAATACAAGCTCTTGCAGGTCCGCAAACAGGTTGCATAGTGTAGGTGTTATCAAAAAATATACTCTCGTCAAGCATACCTTCAATATTAGGGGTTACATCTTTATTAATAGTATCAAATCTCTGTTGGTCACTAAAGTACAAAATAATGTTCATAATTTTCTCCAATAATATATATTTTACTATATTTTTAAACTAAAGTCAATAGTCAATTTTTTAATATTTTTTGTACTTTCGCTTATTTTATTCCTGTTATCCATTAGCAGCTATGAAAAATCAATATTGACAAATAATTATTAAAGTGATATGCTAAAAATAATCTAAACATTGCAATACAAGGTGTATTATGAGTTTAACAAAATTATTATTCAAATTGATAGACTATTTTGGTTATATTCCGCAAAACACATATCACGACAAAAATGCTATTATGCTTGCAAAAGACATAGTATATTGCACTAAAAATACCAAGCTATGCACACTTGATATTTATTGCAACAAAGAAAAACAAAATATATGCGAGCCTATACTAATCAACTTGCACGGCGGCGGATTTGTGGCAGGCGATAAAAAATACCGCAAATCTTTTTCGGAATACTGCACTAAATTTGGGGTAAAAGTGTTAAACATTAATTATGGTTTAGCACCAAAGGACAATCTTATACAAATTTTGCAAGAAGTAATTAACATTTTTGATTGGATAAAAGAAAATAGTGAAAAATACAATTTAGACACAAATAAAATTATTTTATGTGGGGACTCGGCAGGTGCATATATTGCAACTTGCATAACCGCACTTGCAACAAATGAAAAGTTTGCAAATGCAATAAACCTTACGAAAATCGATACTAAAATTGCAGGATTGATACTTTTTAGTGGGATTTACTATCCTACTGACTCTTTATACACTATAATGCCGTTAGGTATAAATCACTCTTTGTGGGAGTATTTGTGCGGAGAGAAATTTAAAGATTGTGACACTTGTAAAAGTTATAAATATTATAACGCTTTAAATGTGGGAGAATATGTAACTGCAGACTTTCCACCAATTTTTATTTCTTACTCTAAAACTGATATTTTTTGTAAAGGCAATGGAGAAAAGTTAGTAAATAATTTAAAAGATTTAAACATTCCTTTTTTTAGCGTATACTCTATTACAAATATGCACGATTGGCAAGAAAATATGTTTACCAAATCTTCCAAAATGACATTAAAACATTTTGATAGTTTTATGAAAAATTTGCTATCTGAAAAAACAGATAGCACTTATAACTCAAGCATAACTATTAAACTTGGTAAAATAGTAAAAGAATAAATAGATAGTAATTAATATTAATAAATTTTTATAATTGATTTATAAAGACTTTTTTCTTTTCACTTAAAAAATTATTTAACAAAAAACAATAAAAGGCTACAAAAGTAGCCTTTTATTTGTTTTATATCAAATTTTAAAATATTTAATTACTTAGTTCTCTTAATAAGCTCGTCACACTCTTTAGCAAGCTCTTTTGGAAGCTTATCGCCAAACTTAGTGTAGAACTCTTTAATACCTTCAGCTTCTTTAGCCCAAGCAGCGTTGTCAACTTCAAGAATAGATTCCAAAGTAGCTTTTGAGCAATCACAACCTTCTAGGTTGATATCATCAGCATAAGGAACATAACCGATAGCAGTTTCTTTAGCGTCAACAGTACCTTCAATTCTCTTAATCATCCAGTCAAGAACACGCATATTGTCGCCGAAACCTGGCCATACGAAGTTGCCATTTTCATCTTGACGGAACCAGTTAACATTGAAGAATTTAGGTTGTTTATCGCTAGGGATTTTGCTACCCATTTCAATCCAGTGACCAAAGTAATCACCCATATGATATCCGCAGAATGGAAGCATAGCCATTGGGTCTCTTCTCAATACACCAGTAGCACCAGTAGCTGCAGCAGTTGTTTCAGAAGACATAATAGAACCAACGAATACACCGTGATTCCAATCTCTTGCTTGGTATACAAGTGGAGTAGTTTTAGCACGACGACCACCAAAGATGAAAGCACTCATTGGAACACCTGTTGTAGACTCAAACTCTGAACTGATGCAAGGACAGTTAATAGCAGGAGCAGTGAAACGGCTGTTTGGTTGAGCACCCTTAACATCAGATGTCTTACCATTCCATTCATTACCCTTCCAGTCAATAGCATTTTCAGGAGGATTCTTATCCATACCTTCCCACCAAACAGTATTGTTTTCTTTATTCAAAACAACGTTTGTGAAGATAGTGTTTTTCTTAGTAGCTTGTAAAGCGTTAGGGTTAGATTTCATAGATGTACCAGGAGCAACACCGAAGAAACCATTTTCTGGGTTGATAGCATAAAGTCTGCCATCTTTACCAGGTTTAATCCAAGCGATATCATCGCCTACGCACCAAACTTTGTAACCAGCTTTCTTATAACCTTCTGGTGGAATAAGCATTGCAAGGTTTGTTTTACCGCAAGCACTTGGGAATGCAGCACCCATATAATAAATTTTGCCATCTGGCTTTTCAATACCAAGGATAAGCATATGCTCTGCCATCCAACCTTCGTTACGACCTTGATAAGAAGCAATACGAAGAGCAAAACATTTTTTACCTAGTAGTACGTTACCGCCGTAACCACTGTTTACAGAGATAATTGTATTATCTTCTGGGAAGTGACAAATGTATCTGTCATTTTCATCTATATTGCATTTAGCGTGAGTACCACGAACGAAGTCATTGCTATCACCTAGTGCATCTAGAACATTTTGTCCAACTCTAGTCATAATCTTCATATTAAGTACAACATAGATAGAGTCAGTAATTTCAATACCGATTTTAGCAAGTGGAGAACCTACTGGACCCATTGAGAAAGGAATTACATACATTGTTCTGCCCTTGTAAGCATCTTTTAAAATGCTGTTCAATTTCTCATAAGCCTCTGTTGGGTTCCACCAGTTGTTAGTAGGACCAGCATTTACTTGCTCTTTGCTGCAAATAAAAGTTCTGCCTTCAACACGAGCAACGTCGTTTACAGCAGTACGGTGCAAATAGCAACCTGGCAATAGCTCATCGTTAAGTTTAATAAGCTCACCTGTAGCCAAAGCCTCTTCAGTTAGTTTGTTGTAAAGTTCTTCGCTTCCGTCAATCCAAACAACGTTGTCAGGATTGCAAAGCTTTTCAACTGATTCAACATACTCTAAAACTTTTTTGTTCTTAGTCATATTTATACTCCTTTTCAAAAATGTATATTATTTACATATTTTATAGCAGAAAATTCCCATTTCCCACTAGATAACATTATAACAAAATTTTTATTGCATTGCAAGAATTTTTTTAATATTTTACAAAAATTTCTATTAATTATTTTTCGTTCTGCTTATTTTTACTTATATCCATTATATATTTATAAAGATTGATAACATCTTGTGTATATTCTTCAAGATTATTAGTCTTTAAAATTTCAGTTACATTTGATAAAACTTGCTGTTCTCTGTTTTCGTCCAATACATTGATATTGTTTGCTTTTTTATATGCCCCAATATTTTTAACCAAAACTAAACGGGTTGAATATGCGGTAGCAATTACTCTATCAAGTTCATCAATAGTTTCTCTACTAGTTTCTAAATCCAACATAAATTTCACTCTCCATTATTAAATCTAAAATTGCAATCGCTGTTACACACTCTAAGCAAGGTACACATCTTGCTACAACACAAGGGTCGTGTCTACCTTTAATTGCAATTGTTGTATTTTCCATTTTCTTAAAATCTATAGTCTCTTGATTTCTTGCTATGCTTGGTGTAGGTTTAACTTTTACAGAAAACACAATCGGCATACCATTTGTGATACCGCCGTTTATACCGCCGTCGTGATTAGTTAATGTTATAACTTTATCATCTTGCACTTTAAAATTATCATTATATAATGAGCCTTTAAGTTCACTCTCTTCACCAAACTCAATACCTTTGATAGCAGGGATTCCAAAAACCGCTTTTGAGATTATATTTTCCACTCCGTCAAATATTGGTGAACCGATACCAGCTTGTATTCCCGTAACAACGCACTCAATTCTACCGCCTACACTATCTAATTTTTCTCTTGCAAGCAAAATCTCTTCACGCATTCTATTCTCTTTTGCAATTGCCTGTATTTGTTTTTCTCGCAAGTTTTCAAAAGTCGCAATGTCTAATCTATCTCCAAGTCTTTCGCCTTTTATATTTCCTATTTCATATATATTTGCACAAATTTCAATGCCCTTATTTTTCAAAATAGAAAGGCATAAACTTCCTGCCATTACCATAGGAGTTGTAAGTCTTCCCGAAAAATGTCCGCCACCTCTAATATCGTTAAAACCATTATACCTTACAAATCCCGAAAAATCTGCGTGAGAAGGTCTAGCCTTTCCGTCAAGCTCCGAGTAATCTTTGCTTTTTTGGTCTTGATTGTAAATCACCATAGCAAGTGGTGTGCCTGTAGTATGGTCATTGTATACACCGCTTAAAATTTTAACTTCGTCAGACTCACGCCTTGCAGTCATAGTTTTGTCTTTTCCGCTTGCACGCTTTTGAAGATATTGATTTATAATATCCATATCCACAAATTCACCGCTTGGAAGTCCATTTATTACTACACCAACTGCCTCTCCGTGAGACTCACCAAATATACTAATCTCCAAATTTTTACCTAATGTTGATGACATCTATCTCACCCCCTAAAGCTATATAATCTTCCCAAAAGTTAGGATAACTTTTTTTAACTACTTGAGCATTTGTGATAGTTACTTTTTCTTTAGCAAATGATGCCATAACTGCTTCCATCATTGCCATTCTGTGGTCGCCGTAGCTATCTACCAAAACGCCACCTTTTATCGCACCACCTGTTATTAACAAATCATCTTTTTCAACTTCTGATTTAATACCAAATTTGTTTAAAATCTCACAAGTAGCAGCCAATCTATCACACTCTTTTATTCTTAATCTTGCACAATTTTTAAGTGTAGATTCACCCTTTAAAGTTGCAAGTAATACGCCAAAAATCGGGGCTAAATCTGGAATATCGCTAATATCAATATCAAAAGCCAAACCTTTTTCTGCCTTTTTTACAATATCCAAAACTATTTTATCGCGTTGCATTGAATTATCTTTTTGTACTGGCAAATGCACCCCTGCAACTTCCCAAAACGCAAGATTGCTGTAATCAACTTCAGGGAATAAATTGTATTCTTTCTCATTTACTTCTTTATAGTTTACTATAAACCCGTCATCGGTTTTTACTACCTGCGAGCCAAATTCTTTTAAAGCTTGAATAGTCATATCTACATATCCGCCAGATACAAGTTCACTATTTAAATGTATAGCAATATCACTTTTAGCCACAAATGCACCTAGCATAATGCCAGTAATAAATTGTGAAGACATATCGCCGTTTATATATATATCCTTACTTGTAAACTTACCATTTATATTTAGCGGAAGTCCTGACTTTCTATCAAAAGCAACTTCACTACCCATAGCATTTATAATATCTATATACCCGCGTTCGCCTAATCTTTCGCTACCTATAAATTTAGCGTTTATACCAAGCATAGCGCAAATTGGTATAAAAAATCTAAAAGTACTACCACATTCCTTACAATCAATTGTCACATTATTTTTAATAGAAAAACCTTTGAAAATCGCTGTGTTTTTGCAAATTGTATATTCTGCTCCAATACTTTCTAAAGCTTTAAGCGTTGCCATAATATCGTCACTAAAAGTGATATTATTTACACAAGCTGTTTCTCCACAAAAAGCTGCCAATATCAATAATCTATGAAGATGTGATTTTGATACAGGTGGTATAATATTACCTTGCAATCTTTTTGGCTTAACTACTATATCAAACTTATTGTTATAAATATTTTCAGTCAGGTTAATAGGATTTCCCAATTTAACATTTTCCAATCTACAATCACCGATAGCATAAGGGCGAGCTATAGTAAGATAATCTCCGTGCCTTTTTTTATCATTTCCTGCCATCTTCCATAATTCGTCTACAGTAAGTTTATAGCTAATTAGCATATCATATTTTTTTGCAACTGCTTTTAAATTTTGCAATATTTCGTCTATTTCTTGTGTGCCTGAAAACTTTTCAGCAATGTAATATAGACCAATAAGTACTGCTTTTCCGTGTGCTAAGGTGTATTTACTATCCTTTTCTATTACGTGTCCTAAAGTATGCCCTAAATTTAAAAGTTGTCTTTTACCTTTGTCAAACACATCTCCGCTTACATACTCATCTTTTATTTTTACGCATATCTCTATTATTTTTTTAATGTTTTCATTAAACTTGCCTTTTAGCAATAACTCAAACAATCCCCTTCCTTCAAGCACTGCATATTTTGCAATTTCACCTATGCCGTCTGCAATCAAGTTTTCATTTAAAGTTTTTAAAGTGTCTGTATCACAAATTACCACTTTAGGTTGGTAGAAAGAGCCTACTTGATTTTTGCCTGCAGAAATATTGACAGCGGTTTTACCGCCTACAGACGAGTCCACCATACTAAGCAAAGTAGTAGGAATATTTACAAAATCAACACCACGCAAATAACTGCTTGCAGCATATCCTACCATATCACCGCAAACGCCACCACCAAGTGCAATAACCAAATCTGTTCTTGTAATTTGTTTTTCTGCCAAAAAATCATAAATTTTGGCAAGTTGGGTCAAGTTTTTACTACTCTCACCATTAGGGAAAGCCATTGTAAAAATTTGATTTGAATAATTTTCAAAACTTTTAACCACAATGTCCAAATATAATTTTTGCACAGCATCATCTGTTATGATAGCAATTCTATCATAACTTTTTATTTGGTTTACTATACTTCCTACCTGATTTAGCAGTCCTTCTTCAACCAAAACATTATAAGTCGGGGTTGTGTTGATTTTTATAATTTCCATAATATTATCCGTTAATTTACTTTTTTAATAAAGCGTAAAGTGCCAATTTGTAAGAATCTTCACCAAATCCTGCAATAACACCAGTGCATACAGCTGAAATAACAGAAGTATGTCTAAATTCTTCACGCTTATGAACATTACTCAAATGCACTTCTACGCAAGGTGTTTTAATACTGCTTATTGCATCTCTGATTGCAATAGAATAATGTGTATATGCACCTGCATTCAAAATAATTCCGTCATACAATCTTCCGCTATGGATAAATTCCACAATTTCGCCTTCAATATTACTTTGCACAAAATCAATGTCCGCACCCATATTTTTTGCAATCACGCTCAAGTCGCTATTAATATCGTCCAAAGTTCTGCCTCCGTAAATTTCCGGTTCACGAGTACCAAGCATATCAAGATTTACACCATTAATAACTAAAATTTTCATATTTTCTCCTTAACAAATTTAGCAATCTGTTCCGCCATTTCTTCCAAATCGTCACCATTTACTACAAAATCCGCAACTTGCTTGTAGTGAGCAATCCTATCATTATAATGGCTATTTAGTTGCAATTTTGTTTTTTGTTTTACAATAGGTCTATCCGTTTCCTTTATTCTGTCATAGCAATGCTCAAAAGGACTATCAATATATACCACAAACATATTTTTAAGTACTTCTTTATTTTTGTCTTGTATAGGAAGTCCCCCACCCAATGACAAAATTATATTATTTTCCTTTTCAAAATGTTTTATAGCAGTATATTCCAGCTCCCTAAAATATTTTTCGCCATAGCTATCAAAAATTTGTGGAATACTTTTATTTTGCGTTTGTTCTATATAGTCATCTGTGTCAAAAAATTCAAAGTTTAGTTTTTTTGCTAAAATTTTGCCTAAACTTGTTTTTCCACTCCCCATATAACCGCACAATGCAATTACCATTTTTTATCTAGCTCCTTTTTTGTAAGGGATATTATTTTGTGCAAATCGCTATCGCAAAATGTACCACCATACCAATATTCGTGTGATTTTGCAGCTTGATATACTAGCATATCCAAACCATTTTTATATTTAACCCCACAATCTTGTGCTATACTAAGCAATTTTGTAGTATAAGGATTGTAAATAGTATCGTAAACTGCCTTTGCTCCACTTACAATAGTTTTATCAATTGGCGAATTATCTATATTAGGAAACATTCCTACAGGAGTACTATTGCAAATCAAATCAAAATTCTCACAAGGTATATTTTCTATATCTACAATAGTTGCTCCTTCAAATTGCTTTTTCAAGCTTTCTATTCTATCTTTGGTTGCATTTCTGATTGCAATATACAAATTATTATTGTTATATTGCTTGGCTATCATACTACCGACTCCGCCACAACCTAAAAGCAAAACTTTTCCATCAAAGCTACTTTGTAATTCAGCTACACTTTTTCGGTATCCGTATACATCTGTGTTATAGCCATTTAGGCATTTATCCACACAATTGACAGCACCTGAAATTGCTGCACTACTATGCAAATTATTACATAAATCAATAATATCTTTTTTGTATGGTATAGTAACATTAAAGCCGTCCAACACATTATTTTTTACAAAATCACTCACATTGTCCGTCTCATAAAGTTTATATTCTGCCTTTATTCCATTTATTTCAAACAATATGTTGTGAATAAATGGGGATAAAGAATGTCCTAATTTTTTTCCTAAAAGTCCATATTTTTTCATACTTATTAAATGATATTATTAAAGCAATCACGCTTTTTATTTTTTATTTTAAATTTTTTCTAAAATGCTTACTATATCGCTAGGTTTTTCCGCAATATACTCTACACCTAAACTTTCGTGAAGAGAACGCGGTCTAAAACCCCAAGTAACTGCAATAAAGGTTAGTCCGCTGTTTTTTGCTGTCTCGTAATCTACTTCGGAATCACCAATATAAACACTTTCTTCTTTTTTTGCGCACATTAGCTCCAAAGCTTTAAAAACGCCGCTTGGGTTTGGCTTAGGTTTTACTTGTTCACTCTCGCCTATAGCAACAGGCAAAAAGCCATTAAACATATTACTCGCAAGTTCCTTTACACCCGCATCAAACTTGTTTGATACAACGCTCATTTGTATATTTTTTGACTTTAAAACTTGCATAAGTTCCAATATCCCGTTATATGGTGCGGTATTATCGTTTTTATGCTCATTATAATGTGCCATAAAACAAGTAAAGCACTTGTCAAATTCAATGTCAGTAACTCCTGCTGGCATAGCCCTTTCAATAAGCAATTTAACTCCGTTTCCAACAAAAGACAAAACTTCTTCCATACTTCTTTTTGGATAGCCGTTCATTTCAAGTGCAAAGTTCACACTATTGTACAAATCGTCAATAGTATTTAAAATAGTTCCGTCCATATCAAAAACAACATTTTTTATCATATTACTCCGCCTTTTAAGGTATACATTTCCACTTTAATTGTAATAATTATAAACCAATTTGCCGCAATTTGTCAATATTCGCGACAAATATAATTATACTTTATTTATATAACAAAGCAAAAGTTTACTTATAACAAAAAAACAGCACTAAAAAGTGCTGTTAAATTTCATATTAATTTGTACTTATTTAATAAGTTCTTTTGCCATTCTTACGCCTAAATGGAACTTTTTATTTTGAACGATTGTATTCATAATCATTTTATCAAGGTCTCTTCCGCTCAAATTAAATGTTGCCGCAAAAGAATCTTTTGAAATGTGAATATTATATTCCACAATAGTGACAATATGATTTTTATTGTCGTCATAAAATGTCATTGTATTGTACTCTTCCACATTGCCAAGACATTCAAAGAAACCTTCCCACACATTAGAGATTTGCTCACTTGTTACAATAACATCTCTACCGCCGTTATCAATAATATCACGAACAAAATTTCTTTCATTACAAAATGCGATTTTACTCAAATTTCTAATATACTCAGATGTGATTTTTGCATTTTCAATATTATATCTTTGGTGATATCCATTTAATGCCTTTACGCTACTAAGCACATAAAACATACCGTGATACAGGTCTCCGCCAAGATATTCGTCAACAGCTTGATGAACAGATTTTGTACTATAAGTGGAAAAATCACCTACGCAAGTAGCTTTTAAATAACTATTGCAAAGTTCTGTTTGTAAATCGTTTGCACTGCTATTTAAAATATTATCTGCTTTTGATATATCACTTTTCATCATATCGTCTAAGGTTACATTCATAATATCTGCAAGAGCAATCCAAACAAGTGGGCTATCTGGGAATCTATCCCCTTTTTCCCACATACTAATGCTTTTATTATTGTAATCTATAGTAAGTCCCATCTCCTTAAGCTTTTCATTAAGAATTTCAGCAAAAGCAGATTGTGTAACAGATATAGATTTTCTATAAAATTTTAGATTCTCTGCAAATTTTAACATACTTAACCTCTTTTGAATGCTATTCCATTATACATAAATATATTATCAATGTCAAGATAATTGATAAATCTTTTTCCACGACTTGTAGACAATTTTACCATAAAATTTCATTATTCTACAAAAATCGACATTATAGCATTTTTTTATAATCTTACGTTTTAATTTTGTATTCATAAAAAAACAGTAACCAACAAAAAATTAGCAAACTATTGACTAAATGAGATTCTTATTATATAATTTAATAAATATATCTATATAATAATAGGAGAAATTATGAAAAGCTATACTATAGTACTTATTGCAATTTTATTGATTGCCGTAATAGGAATTCCACTAATCATAACAGGTTGCACTAAGAGTGAATACAATATCAAAAAATATCCTTCTGTAAGAAATTTTTTTGAATATAAAATTATCAATAATTTGAGTTTAAGTGGTAAAGATGAAGCACTTCTTTATAACCAAGATAGGGGCTTTCGTGGTGAAGTGTACTACTCTCTTGGAACTACTCTTGGCTTTCCACCAGACAACGACCACTATATGGATAGGCTTAACAATCAAATAGAGCTTTATGGTGAAGACAAAGCAAACATTATGCAATGTTACATTTATCTTTTTAAATACAAAGATAAAGATTTAGACGCAGAAGCATTAGACGGCTTAAAAAATTATTTTGAATATCTAAAATCAAAAAATATTCGTATTTTATTGAGATTTGCATATGAATATATATCAAGTGAAAACAACGATGCAAAAGATAGTCAAATAATAAGACATTTAAATCAAATAGGACAATTCATAAATGAAAATGAAAAATTATTTAACGATGTAGTTTATGCTATGCAATTTGGTTTAATAGGACTATGGGGTGAAGGTCACGGTGCTCACAATCATCATAATACCAGAAAATTACTTACTAAATTATGTGAGATAGTCCCTGAAAATATTTATATTATGGTAAGAACACCTGAATTTTTATCTCAAGTACCTGAAAAATACGAACACAGATTTTCCGTTCACGATGACTTTTTGGTTGGCGTTAATCACGAATGGGGTATGATGGATTGGAATAAACCACAATATAAAGATTTGCTAAACAAAAACCAATACGCAATTGCTGATGGTGAAATGCCTTGGGGGGATTACAAAGAAAACGATATCCCTTATCATATTGACGGATTGAATTTAGTAAAACAAGTTAGAGATTACGGCTTTACTACCCTTAGTGTTACACATAATTATAAGGAAAAAGGCGGCTTGTATCATTTAGAAAAATGGAAGACAGAATATCTAACAAAAGAAATACTAGAAGAAAATAATCTACCTTACTTAGAGACAATGCTAGTTGACGGAAAAATTTCTATTTATCACTACCTTCAATATCATTTAGGATATAATATTGGCGTGAGCAATCTTTTACAATTTGATAACAAAACATCATTTATGATAAATAATTTTGGATTAGCTGCTCCATTTGAATATGAGTTACAAGTAATTGCTGACGGCGAAAAAATTGATATTGAACAACAATTGCTTACACAATTCGGACAACAAGTTATTACAATAAACAAAAAGGTATCTGAAATAAAAGTTAGATTTGTCCACAGAAGAACAGGTGCTACAATAAAACTTGCAAACGATTTGCCATATAGTAGCGACGGCTATAACACTATTTTGTAGTATAAAACTATTTACAATATTTCAAAAATAAAAGCTAATATAAAGTATTATTAATTTTTAAAATCTTTTAGTTAAATAAATAATAAAGCAAAATACCGACTGCACTCAGTCGGTATTTTATTTTAATTTGCAAACCATAAAAAAAATGTGCCAATAAAGCACATTTTTTATTTTACTTAGTGAGCAACTTCTCCATCTTCAACAATTTCTGTTTCAGCTTCTACTGTGTCAGTAGCTTCAGTTGTTGTCTCTTCAGAATTAGTTTGTTTTTCTACAGCTTTTTTGTCAGCTTTCTCTTTCTTCTTAGCGTCTTTCTTTGCTTTCTTTTCTGCAGCTTTTTCTGCTTCAACAGCATCTTCTTGAGCGTCATCTGCAGTTACAGCAGCAGGAACAACTGTTCCGTCTTGTGCAGTTTCTTGTTTTGCAGCAGCTGGTTGTGGAACGTCAGGATTTAAAACTACGCCGATAGCACCTTTATCCATTACAACAATAACTGGAGCGTCTTTTGAACCAACATTTAATTCCATAGTACCATTTTTGTCATCTAAGCTAACTATTTCGCCTACAAAACCGCCAATAGTTCTGATTTTCTTACCAACTCTAACTGATTCCATCATTTGTTGAGCTTCTTTTTTTCTCTTTCTTTGTGGAATAATAGTGAATAGCATCATAACGACAAACAAAACACCAATGATTATAATCATAGTTATTGAACCGCCATTACCTGCTTCACCTTCACATAACAAATTTAACATAATATTCTCCTTTTTTTACTTAATTAAAACTTATACAAGAAGTCGCAATTTGGCATATTAAAGTCACATTTTTAAATCGCAACTTCGTCCATTTACATTAAATTCTTTATAGTTTTATTTAATTATACTATATTTTACAAGTTTTGGCAATTATTTAATGTCAAAAATCTTGATAATTCAAAAAAACAACAATTATTCAAACTTTCGACACAAAAATAATTAGCTAAAATACTATTAATATACTTATTTAGACTTTACATTCCAATTGTAATTAGCGGTAAATTCCTTATAAAAATCCCCAAAGCGGTCATCTAAAATCGCTTGTTTCATATCCGCCATAAGTTTAATCAAAAATCTCAAATTGTGGATTGATAGCAACTCTCCGCCCAAAATTTCTCCTGCGTTAAGCAAATGTCTGATATATGCTCTGCTGAAATTCCTACAGCAGTAACAATCGCAGTCAGGGTCAACAGGTGTAAAATCATCTTTATATTTTGCATTTTTAACAGTTAGATTGCCGTGCTTTGTAAAAGCTGCACCATTTCTTGCCATTCTTGTAGGAAGCACGCAGTCAAACATATCAATACCACGCATAACACCTTCCACCAAACAATCGGGACTACCAACACCCATAAGGTATCTTGGCATATTTTCGGGATAATGTGGTTTTAGAATGTCAAGCATTTCGTACATTACTTCCTTTGGCTCTCCAACAGATAAACCACCAATGGAAAAACCACACTCGGCATAAGGCAAAATTCTCTCAATTGACTCTTCTCTTAAATCTTTATACATATTGCCTTGCACTATTGGAAACAGCAATTGGTCGTCACGCGTTTTATGTTTATAGCATCTGTCTAGCCAATTCATTGTCCTTTCCAAAGCACGCCTAGCATCGCTTTTACTTGTGCCGTCGCCTGTACATTGGTCAAATGCCATCATAATATCACTACCTAACGCTTGCTGAATATCTACTGCCTTTTCAGGTGTAAAAATATGTCTTGAGCCGTCCAAATGACTTTTAAAAGTTACGCTATCATCTGTAATTTTTCTCATATCACTCAAAGAAAATACCTGAAAGCCACCACTATCTGTCAAAATCGGCTTATTCCAATTCATAAATTTATGTAAACCGCCTGCTTTTGCAACAAGTTCGTGTCCCGGTCTCAAATACAAATGGTATGTGTTGCTAAGTATAATACTTGCTTCAATTTCATCTAATACTTTTGGGGTCAAAGACTTAACAGTTGCATTTGTACCAACAGGCATAAAGACAGGTGTTTCTACCACGCCGTGCGGAGTAGTAAGCCTACCTATTCTTGCACCCGATTGCTTGCAAACTTTTACAACTTCGTATTTAAACATTTTAACTCCTATTATTTTAAATCGCTAATTGCTAATATTTTTACCAATTAATTTTTATCATACAAACTTAAAATTTCTTAGCTAAATTATAAATGTTGCATCTCCAAAACTGAAAAATCTGTATTTTTCTTGTACTGCAACTTCATACATTTTTAAAGCATTTTCCCTGCCCATAAAAGCAGAAACCAACATAATCAAAGTTGACTCTGGAAGGTGGAAATTAGTTATTAATCCTTTTACAACTTTAAATTTATAGCCTGGATAAATAAAAATGTTTGTATCCATTTTATCCGCCCTTACACAGCCGTTAATATCTGCCAAACTTTCCACAGTTCTAACCGATGTAGTTCCAACACAAATAACTCTTCTGCCTTCTTTTACAGCACTATTAATTATATCTGCATTTTTATTATCAATCTCACAATACTCGCTGTGCATATTGTGTTTTAAAATATCTTCTTCCTTAACAGGTCTAAAAGTTCCCAAACCAACGTGTAGTAAAACTTCTGCAATCTCTACCCCTTTATTTCTTATTCTATCAAGCAGTTCTTCCGTAAAATGCAAGCCCGCTGTAGGCGCTGCACTTGAGCCTAACTCCTTGCAATAAACAGTTTGGTATCTTGATTGGTCTTGTAGTTTTTCCTTAATATAAGGCGGAAGTGGCATAGTACCTATTTCATTCAAAATATTTTCAAACACCCCTTCAAAAATAAACTCCAAAATTCTTATACCTTGGTCGCCAATCTCTTTAACGCAAGCAGATAACTTTTCATTAAAAATGATTTTTGTACCTATTTTCAATTTTTTAGCGGGTTTTGTTATACACTCGTAATGATTATAATCTATCCTTTTAAGCAACAATACTTCTATAATTTCGTCTTTATTTTCCCTATGACAAAACATTCTTGCTGGGATAACTTTAGTGCTGTTTATAACAAGCACATCGCCTTTTTCAAGATAATCAATTATTTCATAAAAATGTTTATGTTCCATTTCATTTGTCTGTCTATCATACACTAACATTCTGGAATTATCTCTTGGATATATAGGTGTTTGTGCAATAAGTTCTTCAGGCAAATCATAGTAAAAATCACTTTTATTCATCTTTATTCAATCCTTCACTTTCATATACTTTAAACAATGCTTCCTTGTCGGAATCCATAGTTTTTCCTAAATGTTCATAAGCTTTTTTCAAGCAAATTCTACCCCTTGGAGTTCTTGCCACAAATCCAATTTGCATAAGATATGGTTCAATTACATCTTCGATTGTATTTGCATCTTCATTTACAGATGCAGCAAGAGTATCCAATCCTACAGGACCGCCACCAAAAGTATCAATCATAGTGCTTAATATTTTTCTGTCGCTATAATCAAGCCCCATATCGTCAACTTCCATAAGTGTAAGTCCTTTTTTTGCAATTGACAAATCAATTTTTCCGCCATCACCCAAAACTTCCGCAAAGTCTCTTACTCTTTTCAAAAATCTGTTTGCAATACGTGGTGTCCCCCTTGAGCGTCTTGCAATTTCATAACTTGCATCGTCATCAATATTAATGTTTAGTAATTTTGACGAACGATTTATGATTTTTACTAAATCTTCAGGTGTATAAAGCTCAAGTCTCAAATTTACGCCAAATCTATCCCTTAACGGACTAGTTAGCATACCCGCTTTAGTAGTTGCGCCAATAAGTGTAAATTTAGGCAAATCTATCCTTAAACTTCTTGCAGAAGGCCCTTTACCTATAATAATGTCAAGGGCGTAATCTTCCATTGCAGGATACAAAACTTCTTCTACATTTCTGTTAAGTCTGTGAATTTCGTCAATAAACAAAATATCATTATCAGACAAATTGGTAAGTATTGCAGCCAAATCGCCTGCTTTTTCGATTGCAGGTCCTGAAGTCACACGAATTTGAGAATTCATTTCGTTTGCAATAATATGTGACAGAGTTGTTTTACCAAGTCCCGGTGGTCCGTACAAAAGCACGTGGTCAAGAGCTTCACCCCTTTTTAGAGCGGCTTTTATAAAAATCTCAAGATTGCCTTTTATTTTATCTTGACCAATATACTCGTCCATTGACTTAGGTCTAAGACAATTTTCCGCACTATCTTCTGCGTGTTTGGTACTTGTTATCAATCTGTCGTCGTCATCGTCAAAATTAAACATATACTTCCCCTTTTATTATGCCATACTACGAAGTGCCAAAGTAATAATAGCATTTGTATCTTTTGCAGTTTCGCTTGCTTTTTGTACAGCTTTAATAGCATCATTTTTGGTTATGCCAAGTGCAACAAGTGCTTCAATCGCATCATTAATTTCTTTTGAGCTGCTTATATTTATACTTGTGTTACTACCTGCAAAATCACTAGCTGTAATATCCACTTTTTCTTTAAGTTCCAAAATAATTCTTTCCGCAGTTTTTTTGCCAACACCTTTAATGCTTGATAAACTTTTAACATCATTATTTGCAACAGCAACAGCAAGTGCAGCACCTGTAATTCCAGATAAAATACCTAGTGCCATTTTAGGTCCAACACCACTAATGTCAATAAGTTTGATAAACATATTTTTTTCGCTCAAGCTTGTAAAACCATACAAAGAAAAAGCATCTTCTTTAATATGTGTATAGGTATACAGCTTAGTTTTTTCCCCTTTAGATGGCAAATCCGACAAAGTGTTTAAGGAAACATTGACATTGTAACCAATGCCATTATTATCTATAACTACTATGCCATTTGGGTCAATATAATCAATAATTCCACTAATAAATGCGTACATATTATCTCCTTTAAAAAACTCTTATTTAACTAAATTTGCAACAAATAGCACTATGCTTTTTTAATAAACAACTAAACCAAACACCAATTTTATTAAATACGGAACATATTAGCCATTTTATTTGTTTGACCGTGAGTTATAGCAACTGCCAAAGCATCTGCCGCATCATCGGGTTTTGGTACAGCTTTTAATTTAAGCATCATTTTAACCATTTGTTGTACTTGGTTTTTATCTGCCTTACCATAGCCTGTAATTGCTTGCTTGATTTGAAGTGGTGTGTACTCAAACAAACTGCCACAATATTTAGTTGCGGTCAAAAGCAAAACACCTCTTGCTTCCGCAACTGTAATTGCCGTAGTTGTATTTCTTGCAAAAAACAATTCTTCAAGTGCAATATTATCAGGCTTAAACTGCTCGATTAATTTTATAAGACTTTTTTCTATCATACAAAGTCTAGTCGGAGTATTTTCTTCCTTAGGGGTGGTTATAACGCCATAATCCACCAAAGAGTAATTACCCCTTTCAACATCAATAATCCCGTAACCCACAATAGCAATGCCGGGGTCTATACCTAAAATTCTCATACCTTTCTATTTTCAATTACAAAGCAAAATTTTAATTATTAAAACAATTTTTCTTTGCAATATTTCACTTTTAGTATTTCAAAAAAATACTGCAAGCAATGATACTTGCAGTTATTTAATTTTAAAACAAATTAAACTCTTGACATATAAGTTCCTGTTCTTGTATCAATACGAATAGTATCACCTTCGTTTACAAATAGTGGAACTTGAATAACATAACCAGTCTCAAGTGTAGCAGGCTTAGTTGCATTAGTAGCAGTGTTGCCCTTAGCACCTGGCTCACAATAAGTGATAAGCAATTCTACAAAGTTAGGTGCACTTACAGAAAATGCTTTGCCCTTATAAAACTCAATGTCAACAGTCATATTCTCTTTAATAAACTTAAGTGCATCTTCGCAACTCTCTTGGTTAAGTGCAGTTTGCTCATAAGTTTCTTGGTCCATAAAGTAATATAACTCACCATCTGTATACAAATATTCAAGAGTCTTTCTCTCAATATGTGCAAGTTCAAATTTTTCAGTAGGGTTAAAAGTCTTTTCAATAACACCACCATTTATTACGTCTCTAATTTTTGTACGAACAAATGCAGCACCTTTACCAGGTTTTACGTGTAAAAAGTCAACGATAACCATTACCTTTCCGTCCATTTCAAATGTAATTCCCTTACGAAAATCACCAGCTAAAATTGTAGCCATATTTACCTCCGATAAACTAATTATTAATAATTTCCAATTTTTTATTTGAAGTGGTCAAATTAATTGCTTTAGCACCATCAACCACAATCATATCTTCTATTCTTATACCGCAAAGACCTTCGATATATATCCCGGGTTCTATTGTAATCACCATTCCGTCTTGCAATCTATCATCTGTAGTTATTCTTGATGATAAGGTAGGATACTCGTGTATTTCAAGTCCTACTCCGTGCCCTGTAGAATGGTTAAAATAATATCCCATTTTGTGCAAATCTATATAATTTCTTGCAACTCTGTCTACTTCCCTTGGTGGTATGCCAGAACGAATACAATCAATAGCAATTTCATTTGCACCAAGCACAATGTCGTATAAATTTTCTATTTCTTCCGAACAGCTTCCAAACACAAAAGTTCTTGTCATATCCGAATGATAGCCCTTAAAAGTTGCCCCAAAATCAATTAATATAACATCGCCTACTTTTAGTTTTCTATCACTTGGTTTTGCGTGAGCAATTGCGGAATTTTCACCAAAAGCCACAATGGTATCAAAACTAGGTTTTTCACTGCCGTTAATTTTCATTAAATATTCAAGCTCGGCACAAAGCTCAAGCTCTGTCATATTTTCTTTAATAAGCGTTTTTACCTGCTCCAAAGATTTTTCGGCAATTTTTTGTGCTTTTACAATACATTCAATTTCAAATTTACTTTTAACAGCACGCATTTTAATGATATCTTGAGTTATATCAACTTTTTGAATATCGCTTAAAAGTTCGTCCACTACAAACAAGTAGTCATAATGATTTAAATCACTATCAAACCCTATTTTTGAAAGTTTGTTATCACAAATAACATTTTTAATAATCTGCTTAGCGTTAGAAGAAGAAATTTCAATAACAGTCCAATCTTTTTCCAAATCTCTTTTTGCTTCTATAGTAAATCTTCCGTCAGTAAAAAAATACTTGTTATTTTTTGTAATCAAAACAAAACAATAATCGGCAGAATACCCGCTGACATATTTAACATTATAACTATTTGAAATCAAAATTCCGTCCAAATTATTATTATCAAATATATTTGCCAAACTATCCATAAAAGCATTATAGCATATTTTTTTCCGCTTGTAAATATTTTTTTAATATTTTATTTATATAAATTTATTTTTTATAAGCCATACTATATTTCACAATCTGCTATAGAATATTAAACTACCTATTACATTTACTTTAATGGTAACATTGTAGCAGTAAGGACAATTTACGAATAATAAATTAAATTTGCAACAAAAAAACAGCTATAGTTTATAGCTGTTTTTTATTTAGTATCGATTTTTTAAGGATTTTATTGCAAAATTACTTTAATAAGCTGTTATAATAATTTTTCATATATAAGCTATCTATAGTTTGCGTTCCTGCAGACTCACAAACAATAAATGGGTGCAAATTTAAATCAAGCAATGCTTTTGCAAGTGGCTCAAATTGCGGACCATACATAGTATCTTCAAAAGTAAGATGTCTAACTTCCCCTTTTTGAGTATACTCAATTTTTGAAAAATGCACGTGCATATTATTTACTTTGTCATAACCTACACCTTCTATAAATCTATCTAGCAGACGCCTATAATCGTCATAACTTTGAAGACTACCGCAAGTCCTTGCATTCAAGTGTCCAAAGTCAATGCAAGGTAATAGCATTTTATCACGGCTTACCATTCTTATTATTTCTTCTGTATCGCCAAGTTGAGCTTGTTTCCCCATTGTTTCTACCGCCAGCATTGTATCAGATAGTCCGCTATTATATAAGTCTTCTAGCAAATTATCCAACCTTTGCATTAAAAGATTCATTGCATCTTCCCTATTTGCTTTTAATGGTGAGCCGGGGTGAAAAACACACCTTTTACCACCAAAGTTTTTTAATGCAATCAAACTATCTTTAATGTATCTGTGGTTATTTGCTGCTTTGTCATCTTCCAAAGTTGCAAGATTAATAAAATAAGGCGCGTGTACAGATATTTCTATTCCGTTTTTCTCAAATTCCGCTCCATAAATTTTAGCAGTCTCTTCACTCATACGAACGCCTCTTCCAAAAGAATACTCGTACAAATCAAGCCCTTTTGCTTTAAGCCAATTTGGCACATCTATAGTTTTAGAAAAACCTTCTTCTTCAAATAAACTGCCTGTTCCGCTAGGTCCGAACTTTATCATAATCTACTCCTATAAAGTTTTAGTTTTTATAATTCAAACAAACTTACAACTTTTAATCTTAATTTTCTAACTCGTGTTTAGATGCAAGCACTCGCTTAAAATCACTGTCTATTTGCGCCTTAAGTTCACTTGCATTATTAAATTTAGATATACCCCTATAGTACTCAAAAAATTCAATTTTAATTTCTTTTCCGTACAAATCGCCTTCAAAATCAATTACAAAACTCTCTAAGTTAAAATTGTAATCGTCAAAAGTTGGGTGTGCACCTACATTGGTTAATCCTAAATAAACTTTGTTATCTATTGTTATGTGTGTTTTGTAAACACCTGCTTTAACTTCTATTTTATCTTGCGGATAAGCGACATTAGCTGTAGGATATCCTACCACATTACCACCGACATTACGTCCTTTTTCCACCCTTCCAATCATAAAATACGGATAAGGTAGTAATTGGTTTACTTGTTCGATTTTACCTTGTTTAAGTAATTCCCTTATATCTCTTGTTGCAATTTTGCAATTTTGGACGCAAAGCAAATCCACCACTTCTACTTGAATTCCTTTGCTAATAAAATATTCTTTTACTTCGCTAGCTTTGCACATTGCATTTACACCACAAGTGTAATCTGTGCCAAAAACTACTTTTTTGATATTAAAATTAGCTGTTAATCCGTCCAAAAATTCAAGACCATTAAGACGCATAAATTTGCTGTCAAAATAACTGCTTATTACCAGTTTAATACCGATTTTTTGAAGGATTTGTACTCTTTCATCAAAGGTATAACATTGTTTTGACATACCAGAAATTTTGCTTTGCGGGTTGTTTGCAAAAGTAAAAACTGCAGGTATAAACTCGCTTAGCACGCATTTATCTAAAAGGTACTTATGCCCATTATGCACACTATCAAAAAAGCCAAGTGCCAAACAAATAGGTTTATCACATTTTCCTTTGTAATCAACTAGTTCCATAACCTAACTTTAACCTCTAAATTATCTTTTCCGTCCGCACAAATTCCAAAAATCTGTCCGTCCATCCGTACAATATAGTCTTTATCCAAATTTCTTTTTGATATTTTAACGCCATTTAACAATTTACTTTTTTCTGTCCCATCAATATCTATTTTAGGCATATCAATAAATAAATCTTCAATATTGGTAATACATTTTTTGGTGTTTTGCAAAATTTCGTCAATAGTATACGCGTTTTCAATCATAAAGCTTTTGTTTTGTAGCCTAATTATACTTGACATATAAGCAAGGCTACCTACACTTTCCGATAAATCTCTGCACAAACTTCTAATATATGTACCACCCGAACAATGTATATCCAAACTTAAAATTTTATCATCTACCGACAAATTGCTTATGTTATAAATTGTAACTTTTCTAGGTTTTATTTCAATTTCTTTGCTGGCTCTTATAGCATCACAAGCACGCACACCATTTACACTTATACGGGAGTATTTTGGGGGTAATTGCATTATCTCGCCCAAAAACATACCGATTTTTGACTGGATTTCGTCAAAAGTAGGGATTTTATCACACTCACCTATAACGCTTCCGTAAGAGTCCAAAGTATCTGTAGTTTTGCCAAAACAAAATGTTGCTCTGTAAATTTTATCCATATTTACAAAGTAGTCAAACAGCTTGGTTGCACTACCAAAACAAACAGGCAACACACCGCTACCTGCAGGGTCTAAAGTGCCTAAATGTCCTACTTTTATCTTTTTATTACCTGTATACTCTCTTAAAATATGTCTCAGCTTAACCACAACATCAGACGATGTCCAACCTGTTGGTTTAAGCACATTGATTACTCCTAACATATCTCGTCCCGTACAGCTTTTAATAGTTTGTCAATTACATCTTCATAAAAGCCGCTAATTCTAAGTCCTGCAGCATTTTTATGTCCGCCACCACCAAAAACAAGTGCAATTTTACTACTATCCACATCTTCGCCTGTTCGTATGCTGACTTTAAAGCTTTTATCCGCAACTTCGCTTACAGCTACGGCGACCTTTACACCTATTACATTTATGATATTGTTTATAATTCCTTCTGTACTACTTGAGTCTGTGCCTGTCGCATCAAAATCACTTTGTCTAAAAGTAATTATACCGATAGTATTATTATCATAAAATTTAGCTTTTTCAAGCACTCTTGATTTAAGCTTGTAAATATTCATACCAATCTTTTTCAAAAAATGCTCGCTTATTGCATAAGCTTTTATATCGTAACGCAAAAGTATGCTTGCTGCAATCATTGTTTCAGATGTAACACTTGAAAAGCTAAAGCCCCCACTATCGGTAACCAAACCACTATACAATAATTCTGCTATATCTTTATTAAGCAAATTCATTTGGTCAAGCAAAAAAGTCACAATTTGTGCGGTTGCAGCGGCTTTAATATCTAGCAAATTGACATCACCATATTTTCTGTTTGTTTTGTGATGGTCAATAACCATTTTACATCTGCCCTTTCTAAATTCACTTATGCTTTGTCCCATTCTTTCCATATCCGCACAATCAACTGCAATAGACAAATCATATTTATTTAATTTGTCAATATTATACTTGTCCTTATCCGCAAAAATGCTTATTTTGCCATTTATCGGGTCATCGCAAAAAATGTATGGTTTTTTGCCATACATTTCAAGTGCTTTATAAATCGCAAGAGATGAGCCGACAGTATCACCATCGGGATTAATGTGAGAAATAATAGCAATAGTATTTGCTTTTTTTATCTCTTTGATAATATTTTGATAATCCATATACACCTCTGCTGAAATTTTATTAAATTAAACAAATCATTATTAATAACCAAATTATTAGCATATTGAATTGTTAAAATACAAATTTTAAAGACTGCTTGCAAAAACTATTAATTTTCGTTATTAATATCGTTTAAAATTTGACTTATTTTTATACCATAACTAATGCTATCGTCTAGATAAAATCTAAATTCAGGCAAACTTCTCAAAATAATGCGTTTTTTCAAAAGTTTCTTTATATAACCTTCTCCATTTTGGATAGCATCGACAACTTGTTTTTCTTCGCCGTTTGCACCAAGCACGCTCAAGTAAACTTTGCAAACGGATAAATCGCTGTCAGTATCAACTTTAACTATGCTGACTAAGCCTTTGATTCGTGGGTCTGACAACTCTTCACTAATGATTGGAGCTAATTGTTTTTTAATTTCTGCATTTATTCGCTCTATTCTGTTGCTCATCTTTCTTCCTCTTTCAAAATAAACGCTTCGATAATATCGCCAATCTTAATGTCATTAAAGCCTGCAAGACCAATACCGCACTCATAACCGCTAGCAACTTCTTTAGCTTCGTCTTTGTTACGTTTCATAGAAGAAATGCTACCTTCGTAAATAACCACATTGTCACGGATTAATCTGAATTTTGCATTTCTCAAAATCTTACCATCAGTTACATAGCAACCTGCAATTGTACCGACTTTTGTAATATTGAATGTTTCACGAACTTCTGCGTGTCCAAGTTCTTCTTCACGATAAATTGGGTCAAGCATACCTTTAAGTGCCTTTTGAATATCGTCAATTGCATCGTAAATAACACGATAAATTTTGATATCTACGCCGTTTTTCTCTGCAAGTGCTCTTGCTTTTGGCTCTGGTCTTACATTAAAACCAACGATTACTGCATTACCAGTATCTGCAAGCATAACATCTGACTCATTGATTGCACCTACACCTGCGTGGATAATTGTAAGAACTACATTATCGTCCGCAACGCTTTCGCCAAGCTTGATAAACTCTTGTTTAACTGCTTCAACTGAACCTTGAACATCACCCTTGATAATAACACCAAGTGACTTTCTCTCTCCACTGCTAACACCTTTAAACATATCGTCCAAGCTACGAGCTTTGCTCTTGCTTTGCATTTCTTCTCTTTCTTTATTATATCTTTCTTGTGCAACCTTTTTAGCAAGCTTATCATCTTTAACGGAAATCAATTGGTCACCTGCATTAGGAACATCGGATAATCCGTGGATAGAAACCGCAATACTAGGTCCAGCTGACTTAATTTGTTTGCCGTTGTTGTCAATAAGTGCACGCACTTTACCTACAACAGTACCAGCAACGATATTATCGCCAACTTTTAAAGTACCTTGTTTAATCAAGCAAGTTGCAACTGGTCCTACACCTTTGTCAAGTCTTGCTTCAATAATTGTACCATTTGCAGGGCAATCTTTAACTGCTGTCAATTCCTTATACTCTGCAAGCAACAAAATACCTTCAAGCAAATCGTCAACACCCATACCTGTTTTTGCACTTACAGGGTAAACCATTGTAGTACCACCCCAAGCTTCTGGAACTAAATCGTATCTTCCCATTTCTTCCATAACTTTATCAGGGTTAGCTTGAGTTTTATCCATTTTATTGATAGCAATCATTATTTCTACACCTGCTTCTTTAGCGTGAGAAATTGCTTCAATAGTTTGTGGCATAATTCCGTCATCAGCAGCTACAACGATAATAGCAATATCTGTTACCATTGCACCTCTTTTTCTCATAGAAGTGAATGCTTCGTGTCCTGGAGTATCAAGGAAAGTAATAGGCTCGCCATTAAGTTCGATAGTATACGCACCGATATGCTGAGTAATACCACCTGCTTCGCCACTTGCAACCTTTGATTTACGGATATAGTCAAGCAATGAAGTTTTGCCGTGGTCAACGTGTCCCATAATTGTAACAACTGGTGGGCGTTTAACATACTCGCCTTCAACTTGATGCTCAAGTACAGATTGATTCAAAATATCTTCTGCTGTCTCTTGTGGCTTATATTCCAATGTAATGCCGTAATCCATAGCAACAAGCTCTGCAGTATCAAAATCTATACTGCCATTAACATTACACATTTGTCCAAGTAAAAACAACTTTTTAACGATTTCAGCACCAGTAACACCAATTTTTTCAGACAAAGTTTTGATTGGAATAATTTGTGTTTCAACAATAGCGTGTTCGATTTTAACAGTGTTTGGAGTAAAATCACTTGCCTTTTTAGCTTTCTTTTGCTTGTGAACTCTTACAACGCCGTCCTCATCGTAACCATCATAACCTTCAACAGCATAACCTTTTTTAATCAAAGTACGCTTGTTAAGTTGTTTTTTATTATCGTCTTTATCAAAAGTCTTCTTTTTCTTTTGAGTATTTTCCTTAATAGGAGTTGCAATTGGCGGCTCGAATTTTGCAAAATTATCTCTCTTACCATCTTTGTTAAATGGTTTGCCACCCTTGTCATCTCTATTAAAAGGTTTATTTTTGTTATCTTTATTAAAGTTAGGTTTGCCGTCTCTATTAAACTCACGATTACCGCCCTTATTATCTCTGTTGTTCGGTCTATCGTTTTGTCTGTTATTTCTGTTACCTTGTCTATTATCTTCTCTAGGAACAAAAACATTTTTCTTTGGTTGTTCTTGTTGTTTAGGCACAGTAACCACTTCTTCTACCGGTGCTTTCACATCAGCAGGAGTTTCAATTTTTTCTTCGGCGATAACAGTAGCTTTTTCTTCCTGAACCACAACAGGTTCTTCTGTTACGGCTACTTTTGGAATAACAGGCTCTACAATCTCTGTCTGAATAATATCCGGAGTCGCTGGGATATCCTTTTCCTTAATTTCTGTCTTTTTAGTTTGCATTCTGTTTTCAATAGAACGCATTAAATTTTTTAATTCTCTTATATCTTTTTGCAAAGCAACAATAGTATTGTCCTTTAATACAGGCATACCATTTACTTTACCAATTACTTCTTTAATATCACTCACTTTGCACCTCCACACATTCCATTATTGCACTTCCCAAAGAACTATCTTCTATTGCAACAGCCTTAACATTTGACCTTTTGGTAAGCTCACTCAAACTAAAATTTACAAGCACGCATTTAATATTATTATTTGCGCAAAAATCACTTAGTTTCTTTCGTGAATTTTCAGCTAAACTTTCGTCGTATAATACAATATATATTTTGTGTCTGCAAGTTTTTATTCCTTCAACACCAAAAGTCGCTTTTCGCATTTTTATAGCAAAACCTATATAAGACTTAATTTTTGTAGTATTTATCATATTCTCCTTGAATTTTTTCGTACACTTCTTGCGGAATATTCTCTTTAAAAGCTCTGTTTAAAGCTTTTGTTTTAACCATTTTTTCAAAACACTCAGGATTTTTGCAGATATAAGCACCCCTACCATTGGCTTTAAGTGTTGTATCAAGCAAATATTCGCCTTCCTTTGTTTTGATTATTCTTATCAAATCACGTTTATCCACCATATTATGGCAGACAATACACATACGCATAGGAATTTTTTTTACCACTGCTTACTCCTCTGCACTTTGGATTAATCCGTCTTCTACTGCTTGAGAATATGATTTAACATCTATCTTCCAACCTGTAAGTTTTGCAGCAAGTCTAACATTTTGACCGCCTTTACCGATTGCAAGTGACAATTTATCGTCAGGAACAATAACTCTTGCAGTTTTATCTTCTTCTTGAGTAATGCTAATTACTTGAGCAGGACTTAAAGCTCTTGCAATATACTCCAAAGGATTTTCGCTCCAACGAATAATGTCAACTTTCTCACCTGAAAGTTCACGAACAACTTCGTTGATTCTCACGCCTTTTTGACCAATGCAACCACCAACAGCATCAATGTTAGGATTTTCGCTGTGTACAGCCATTTTTGTACGATTACCTGCATCTCTAACAATACCTTTAATAATAATGTCGCCACTCTTAATTTCTGGAGCTTCCATCTCAAACAATCTTTTAACAAGACCAGCAACTGACCTTGAAACGATAACTTGTGGGCCTCTTGTATTAGTTCTTGTATTTTTAACATAAACTTTTAGCATTTGACCTGGCAAATATTTTTCGTTTGCAACTTTATCCACACCTGACATAATTGCAGTCATTTGTGTGCTTAAAATTTCAAGATAAACAATATCACCATCAATTTTAATAACTTGTGCATTTGCAATTTCGCCTTCTCTGTCAGACATTTCAGACATAACACGCTCTTTACGAGCATCGTTTAATCTTTGCATAACAACTTGTTTTGCAGTTTGGATAGCAATTCTTGAAAGTTCCTTTGGTGTAACGTCTTCAAGTACCCAATCACCTAGTTTGTAAGACTTTTTAATTTCTTTTGCGTCGCTAAGCAAAATTTCCTTATCTTGGTCTGTAACTTCTTCCACAACAGTTTTATATGCAAAAACTTTTATTTCACATCTGTTTTCGTTAAGTTTAACAGTGATAGGTCTTGCTTCACCTGTTTCTCTTTTAAATGCAGAAACCAAGCCTGCTTCCAAAGCTTCAATAAAAGTACTCTTTTCAATTCTCTTATCCTTTTCCAACTCGTCCAATGCTGCAAAAAAATCTTTATTAATCATTTTTTATCTCTCCTCCACAAATTATCAATAATTTCATCTAAGGTTTATTGTTTATTATTTTTTAATTTTTCAAATTTTATATTTTAAATTTCAATTGAATAACTTTAAATAGATTTCAAGTCATTTTTATATCAAAACTTAATTTCAGGTTTAATAGTTGCAATATTTTTTAATGCAATTTCAATGTCTTTGCCATTATACTCTACGGTGATTATTCCCTTTTCCAAATCATATCCCCGCAAAATTGCCACAAATTTTTTCAAATCTTGCACTTTTTCAAAAAGAGAAACATTTACTTCAGTATCCATATTCTTTCTGTAATCACGCTCTGTCTTTAAAGGTCTATCAATGCCAGGTGATGAAACATTTAAAATATACTTTTCGCCATTTGTTGGGTCTATTTCGTCAAGTATAGGGTCAATAGTCCTATGCACAAGTTCGCAGCCATTTAAATCAACGCCGTCTTCTTTATCAATATAAATTGTTAGATTCATATCACCCATATATTTTTTATAAGTAATTTCCACAATTTCATATCCCAAATTTTCTACTGGCTCAGTGATATGTTTTTCAACAATATCAATAACTTTTGACATAATTCCTCCGTAAACATTAAGGAGTGGTTCAACCACTCCTTAGATGCTAAATCTATTACAATAGTAGTATAACACATCAAACTAAAAATAGCAACTATTTTTTTACATTTTCTAATATATATTATAAAAAAATTGTATTTATATATAATAGCTAAATTTTTAGTTTTCTTTTTTAGCTTTATCCCTGCAGTATTTTTTAATACACCACAAAGCAAGTTTTATAAAAATTATTTATTAAACTTACCTATTTTAACAAGTTCAATAAACAACTTTGCTGTTGCCAAACAATCGTTAACAGCTCTGTGAGCACCTTCTAAACTAATACCGAAATAGTCGCACAATGTCTCCAACTTGTAATTTTTGCAAACTACACTTTTGTGTGCTATCTCCAATGTATCCATTGTCCTATTTGTAAAAATATATCCGTTTAGCTTAGCATATTTATCCACAAATTTTTTATAAAATTGTGCATTATGTGCCACAAGCACGCAGTTTTCACTAAATTTGTAAAAATCTGCTATAACATCTGACATATCAGGAGCATCTTTTACATCTTTATCTGTTATTGAAGTAATCTCGGTAATCCTTGCAGGAATTGGAATATGTGGATTTACAAAAGTAGAAAATGTTTCACTTATAACGCCATCCACAATTTTAACCGCACCTAACTCTATAACTTCGTCGCTGACATCAAGACCTGTTGTTTCAAAATCAAATACGACAAAAGATTTACCCAAAAGATAATCAGGTATAACCTTGCTTTCGTTTGTTGCAAACAAATCGTCTTGAATGTAATCGATATAACGCTCTGGTTTTACGGCAACATATTTAAGTGGTACACTTTTTAAGTCTTCTTTTAATATGATAGAAGATTTATCAATTTTACATTTACTAATATCTTTGCAAAGCAAAACGCTATCGTGCAAAAAAGTATCCAAATCTTTTCTTCCTTGCACAATAATTTCATCCCCTATTTCAATTTTGTCATAGTCGCCTTCGCCTTTACATTTAGCAAATGCTTTACAAATCAAATTTCCTGTGCCATCATTAATTTTAAATACATAATAAGAATTACCTGTCTTTTTGCTTTCATTCCTTTTAAACTCAATTACTTCACCGGCATACACAGCTGTTTCTTCCACTTCTTTACCATCCACAATGTATCTTGCTCTTGCAGTAATTTCCTTACCAACAACTTTTTCGTGATTTTCCGTCCTTATCCTACGGCTAATTATAGTAATTGAATCTTCAGTTGCCAAGTCGGCATCTAAATCTAAATCTTTTTTGCTATCGTTTATCTCAAGTCTTAATTCATTGCACATTTTATGTGACATATAATTTGTCATACTGCCAATTAAATCCATAGACTTAAAATAATCGTAAAACATAGATTTCATATTTATTTTAACAAAAGCAACTCCGTTTACGATAGCAACTTCTATTTCACTTGTTTCTATCATAACGGTTGGGTGTTTTTCTTTAAAATAATTCATTACATATCTTTTAACAATATCGTCATTTATAAAAGATTTTGAATATGTAATTTCCACTTGCATTGAAGGCGGAATTAAGCTTATAACCGCATCTTCAATCACCTTTTTATCTTCGTCAGTGTAGCTATCCAAAATATCATAAGGCACCAAAAAATTAACTATAACCTTTGGCGGTTTTTTTTGAATATTCACGCTGCTTACTCGCAAGTAATTAAATCTTTCATTTGTCAATTTATTAAATTCGTCTAAAAATTCCACTGTATACCTCTTTTTTATCTAATTTAATTTTAGTACCGATTTTTGATAGTTTATATACACTTAAAGCTTATCTATAAACGCCAAAATCTCTTTAATCAAATCTTCGTTATTTACTGTTTTTACAACTTGTCCTTTTACAAAAATTGCGGATTTGTCTTTGCCGCCTGCAACACCAAAATCACATCTTTGAGCTTCACCAGGTCCATTTACAACACAACCCATAACAGCAATTTTTGCAGATTTTTTTATATCTTGTGTTGCGTCCACAACCATTCTTGCAAGCCCTGCAACATCAATATTAGTTCTTGCACAAGTTGGACAACTAATAACCTCTACATAAGGCGCCCCTAAATTAAGGCTATTTAATATTTCTTTAGCAACTAAAACTTCTTTATAAGGCTCGTCAGATAAGCTTACTCTTATTGTATCGCCTATTCCATCAAGCAATAAACTGCCAATACCTATCGCCGATTTAATAACACCTTTTTCATAAATTCCCGCTTCGGTCACACCTATATGAAGCGGATAATCACAAGTCTTTTTAAGTAATCTGTACGCTTCCACACAAGTTTTAACATCACTTGATTTTACGGAAATTATTGTGTTGTAAAAGTTGAATTTTTCAAGTAATGCGATATGCCCTAAAGCACTTTTGCACATAGCTTCACTTAAAGGCAAATTGCTATACTGCTTTTCAAGTGAACCACCATTAACGCCTATACGGATTGGAATTTGTCTTTCATTAAGATAATCAGCAACATATTTTACTTTGCTCTCATCGCCAATATTACCTGGGTTGATACGAATTTTGCTTGCACCACTATCACAAGCCGCTATCGCAAGTTTATAGTCAAAATGAATATCCGCAACAACGGGAATATGCACTCCCTTTATAATTTCTTTAAGACAAATACTGCTTTCCTTATCAGGCACAGATAATCTTACAATATCACAACCATATTTTTCTAGCTCTAATATTTGTTTTATACTGCCTTCTATATCTGTTGTTTTTGTATTGCACATTGACTGAATCGCTATTTTTTCGCCGTCGCCAATAACAACATTTCCAATTTTAACCTTCATATATCACCCTATTTTTTCAATTGATACACTATTTCTTATCTTTCATATTCAATCATCATACTATATCTGTTATTTACTTTATCCTGCCACAAAATGCACAATATCAAGCACAATTGCAAGAAGGAAAAGACAAATCAAGCCTACAGTGTGGATTATATTTTCAACTTTTCTGTTAATAGGCTTACCGCGTACCCACTCAATTAGCGTAAATAACACGTGTGAGCCATCAAGTGCAGGTATAGGTAGCAAATTCATTATTGCAATGTTAGCAGACAAAGCACATACTGCAAACAATACTCCACGGAAACCGATTTGTGATACCATAGCTATTTGCTGTATTGCCGTTACCGTTCCGCCCAAAGCTTCACCTACCCCTAACACGCCTGTAATTACGCTGCCCAAAGCGGTAAATATAGTTCCAAAAAGCTTAAATATAAATACAAATGACCGACCAAGCGACGTAACAAAACCAAATTTATAGCTTACATACTCTCCGATAGTTATTCCTATGCCTTTGATTCTCTCCCCACCATTTTCGCCATTCATATTCAGATATTCACTTCGACGAGCGATAATATCCATTTCTTCCCCTTGACGCACTATCGTCAATTTAATATTATCGTCATATTTGTTAATTTTATTAATTAAATCATTAGGTACAGATGTAGAATATAAACTTTTACCATCAACTGCGATAATTATATCGCCTACCATTAAATTTTGTTCTATCGCAACATCTTCAAATTGATAAACAGCTGTAACTTTAGGCATCATTTCGCCATAAGACATAAAGAATATAGTACACAAAATTACCGCAGATATTAAGTTAAATCCTGCCCCTGCAATAAACACTAAAATCCTTTTCCAAGGCTTGTGATAATTAAAATCGTCAGCTTTTGGTGGCTCATTTGACACTTCATTTTCGCCGTGAAAAGCACAATATCCGCCTAATGGCAAACATCTTAGCGAAAATAATATCCCAGATTTTTTGTTGTTATATTTTACAATAGCAGGACCAAAGCCAACAGCAAATTCATCTATCTTAAAGCCTAGCAATTTGCCGACAATAAAATGTCCGAACTCGTGTACCACAATCATAAACATCAGGCACAAAAGGGCTATAAGAACATATCCTATCCATTTCATTACTTCACCAAAAGTAACTGCCGCTAAAATTACCCCCATAACTCTCCTATCATTATCAGTTCAATTAAAATTAAATAATCCAAATCAGTTTATCACAATCTCATAATTAAATTTATGCTTAATTAAATTATTTTATCAAATCCATCGCAATTATTCTTGCCATATTATCTATCTCGAATACACCATCCAAAGTAACTGGCTTTTGAGTTTCGCACTTATTAATCGCTTTTTCGATAATATCAGGTATATCATAAAAACCAATCTTATCGTTCAAAAAAGCTTGAACAGCAATTTCATTTGCCCCATTCATTATTGTAGGATAATAACCGCCTTTTTTTGCACATTCCATTGCAATACCAAGACAAGGGAAAGTATTTAAATCAGGTTTTTCAAAAGTCAACTTCGCTACTTCTGCCAAATCCAATTCAGGCAATTTAGTATCGATTTTTGAAGGATATGTCAATGCAAGCTGTATTGGAAGTCGCATATCTGGATAAGATAATTCCGCTATAACACTGTTATCATTATATGTAACCAAACTATGAATAATGCTTTGTTTATGAATAACTACACTTATTTTTTCGGCAGAAATATTAAACAAATGCTTTGCTTCTATAATCTCTAGCCCCTTATTCATTAAAGTTGCACTATCGATTGTAACTTTTGCCCCCATATTCCAAGTTGGGTGTTTTAGTGCATCTTTAGCTTTAACATTTTCAAGTTGCTTTTTACTTTTTCCACGGAATGCACCACCACTAGCAGTTAATATCAAACCTTTTATATCTTTAGCCTTTCCGTAATTGCTTGACTGCCAAATCGCACTATGTTCGGAATCAACGGGATAAATATTTATCCCCTTTTCTTTTGCTAATTTTATTACAATTTCGCCGCCCGCAACCAAAGTTTCCTTATTTGCAAGTGCAATGTCTTTTCCACTATTAATTGCTGCAATTGTAGGCAAAAGTCCGCTTATACCCACCATAGCAGTAACAACTATTTGACCTTTGTTTATACTTGCAAGACTCTCGCTTGACTCAAGCATAACCGCACCGCATAACTCACATTTTAATCTTGAGTCTTTGTCATTTACAAAAACATATTCAGGTTTAAACTCCGCTATTTGCCTGTTAAAAAGCTCTATATTTGAATTACAGGACATTCCGACAACAGTAAACAAATTTGGATAATTTCTTACAATATCCAAAGTTTGTCTGCCTATTGAACCTGTTGAACCTAAAATGATTATTTCCTTCATATTTTTCTACACCTTATGCTACAAATTTCCAAAATCAGCTTAAAACTTTACCTAAAAATCAAAATAGTAACGATTTTTGAATGGTTTTAAAAAGTTATACCACCATTAATTGCTCTTTCAATTATCTCAAAAACGATATACATAACAGGAATTACTGCCAAAAAACTATCAATTCTATCCATAACACCGCCGTGTCCAGGGAATAAATTGCCATAGTCTTTTATACCTATTTTTCTTTTAATTATGCTTGCTGCCAAATCGCCTAATTCCGCAATAACACTGCAAATAGCACCTAGTGGCAACAATATAGCAAGATTTAGCGGAATGTTATTTGCAAATATGCTATTCATTTTATCTGGCATATAGCTAAACACATTAAACTGACAGAATAGCAGATAAACAATTACCATACCAATAATACCGCCTATCACACCGCCAACTGCACCACTTATAGTTTTCTTAGGGCTTATTTTAGGGCAAAGTTTAGGTCCTTTGCAAGTAACTCCTACAAAGTACGCCATAGTATCTGTCATAACAACAACCGCAAATGTCGCAAATATACTAAGCAGCCCCATATCACTATGGTTCATAATAACCATAATACTCATAATAATTATTGGATAAACAATGTTTAAAATAGTAGCTCCAACATCTGCAACTGTATATTTATCGTGTTTAAGTGTCAATATAATAAGGCTTGTTATTGTACAAATAGCTATTGTCGCAACCAATCCTAACTCTTTAAAAAAGAATGTCAACGGATAAACAATAATCATACATAGCACGATAGGCAAAAGCATAGGTTGCAATTTAAACTCCTTTACCTTAGCTTCGCCATTTGTTATATCGATAACTGCTCTGTTTACCGATTTCTTTTTTAAGCTTTTATACATTTCATATCCACCAACAATAGCAAATGCCATTATTAGCAAATCTGTAATAATAAGCGAATACATTCTAAGCCAGAATACGCAAGATAATATAACCGTAAGCATAATCACAGCCGTAATAATTCTTTTTAGCATATTATATCCTCCCAAATCTTCTGTCTCTTTTATTATATTCTACAATTATATCATCAATTATTTTTTCGTCAAAATCTGGCCATAAAGTATCAACAAACATTAACTCAGCATAAGATAGTTGCCAAAGCATAAAGTTTGACAATCTGACTTCTCCGCTTGAGCGTACCATTAAATCAGGGTCAGGTATTTCGTTTGTGTACAAATTATCGGAAATATTCTCTTTTGTTATCTCAAGTCCTTTATCCACTAATTTTTTAACAGCGTAAACAATTTCGTCCCTACCGCCATAATTAATACCTAAGTTTACTATCATACCGCTATTGCCTTCGCAAAGTTTCATATTCTCTTCAAGTGCTTCTCTAACACTTTGTGGCAATGCGGATAAATCGCCCATACATTTTATTATAAAATTTCTTTTTGCATACTTTGGAATTTCACTTTTTGCAAACTTTTCAAGCATACCAAATAAAGTATCTATTTCTTCTTGTGGGCGTGACCAATTTTCCGTACTGAAAGCATAAAAAGATACAACTTGTACGCCTTTTTTATGACAAGCTTCCACAACCCTACGCATACTTGTAACACCTTCGCGATGCCCTACACTTCTAGGTAAATGTTTTTTGTTTGCCCACCTGCCATTGCCATCCATTATAAAAGCAATGTGTTTTGGAATTTTCATTTCTTCCATAATACTCCTAACAAATAAATCGCCATTTAAAAATATTATAATTCTTTTGTTATATTATAATAAAAACTTTGTCCCTTTTTTAGTTCAATCATACATTGTTTTTTATTATACCAAAATTTTCATTATCATTTAATTATACTACTTTTTCAAAAAATAATCAAGGGGTTAATGGTACAAACTATTGCAATAAAATTTCAAATATAAATATATATATCAAAAAATAAACTTTTACGGCAAAAAACACAATATAATTTAATTATTTACTATTTAAAACTAAAGGATAAAACAAAAAAGTGGCAAACTGCCACTTTTTCAATTAAATATTCATTAAAAATTTTGCTGTAATTAAAGTTACAATGTTTTCATCAACATCTACTCTGACAACAAGTTTAGTATCAAAGTTATGCTTATCGTCACCTGTATTTTCAATTTCGCGAACTATAAAGCCCATATTCTCTAAAGTCGATTTTGCGACATCAAACGTTAAACCAATAAAATCACGAGAATTAAACACTCATAACCTCTTTTTCTTTGTCGCTTGTGCATTTATCAACAACTGCAATTTGCTCTGCAAGTTTTTTATCAACATCTTTTTCATAAATAGCACAATCGTCTTCTGAAATAGCTGAATCTTTTTTCATTTTTTTCAAAGAATCGTTAATATCACGTCTTGCATTTCTTAAAACGACTTTACAATTTTCACTTGTAGACTTGATTTGTTTAACCAAATCGCGACGTCTTTCTTCTGTAAGTTCAGGGAAAATCAAACGAATAACCTTACCATCGCTATTAGGTGTAATACCTATATTAGCTGCAATAATAGCTTTTTCAATTGCCTTAACACAGCTTGCGTCCCAAGGTGAAATAACCAAAAGTCTTGCTTCAGGTATGCTGATATTTGCCATTTGATTAATAGGAGTTTCTGTTCCATAATAATCTGCAGTAATTTTATCCAATATATGAGCATTTGCTCTGCCAGCTTTCATTTGAGAATACTCATTTTTCAAATTGCTGACACATTTATCCATTTTTGTTTCAAACTCATCAAAAAGTTCTAATATTTCCATACTTTCGTAAGCCATAATTTCACCTCATAATTATTTTATTAATAACATTTTCATTATACAATAATTCTCTGTTAAAATCAAGAGTTATTTGTTAAAACTCAAATTTACACTAAAGAATTCAATTTTTTTATAAAAAACAACAAAAAATATTGAAATTATTGAATAATTGTACCTATTTTTTCGCCATTTACAGCTTTAACAATACTATCTTCTTCAGATAAAGCAAAAGCGATAACAGGAATTTTGTTTTCCATACACAAACTGATTGCAGTAGTATCCATTGCATTCAAACCTTTTTTGATAACATCGATATAAGCGATTTCGTCAAATTTCTTAGCTTCTGGGTTCTTCTTAGGGTCTGAATCATAAATTCCGTCTACATTTTTAGCAAGAAGCAATGCTTCCGCACCAATTTCAGCCGCTCTTAAAGCAGCACCTGTATCTGTACTGAAATAAGGATTACCTGTACCACAAGCAAAAATAACTACTCTACCTTTTTCTAAGTGTCTCATTGCCTTACGCAAAATATATGGTTCAGCTACTCTTGTAATAGTAAGTGCAGTTTGAACTCTACAAGCAACTCCGTGTTTTTCTAAAGCATCTTGCATTGCAAGTGAGTTAATAACAGTTGCAAGCATACCCATATGGTCAGCTGTTGTTCTATCCATATTTGAGCCTTGTCTACCACGCCAGAAGTTGCCACCACCAATAATAATACCAACTTCAACACCTTCACTTGCTACTTTTTTGATTTGTTTAACTACATAATCAATAACTGACTCGTCCAAACCAAAGCCCTTTTCTCCTGCAAGAGCTTCACCACTTAACTTAATAATTACTCTTTTATATTTTGCCATTGTTCTCTCCTTAATTACAACATTTATATTATTCCAAATATTATACAATTTAAATTAAAAATTCATATACCTTAAAAAAAGGGAACAGAAAAAGTGTTCCCTTAATTAAGTTGTTTTAAAAATTATTTCTTTTGAGCATCGATTTGAGCTTGAACTTCACTAGCTAAATCTTCGTTCTTCTTTTCTAAGCCTTCGCCCATTTCATAACGAACAAATGCTGAAATGCTGCCGTCCAAAATGTTTTTAACAGCTTTGTCACCATCTTTAACGAATGGTTGCTCTAGCAAGCATACATCTTTGTAATACTTGTTAATTCTACCAATTACCATTTTGTCAACGATAGCTTCAGGTTTACCTTCATTTAATGCTTGAGCACGCAAAATTTCTTTTTCTTTTTCCAAAGCAGCTGTAGGAACATCTTCTTTAGCAAGATATAGTGGGTTTGCAGCAGCAATTTGAAGTGCAACATCGTGAGCAATTTCAGCTGAACAGCTACCTTCAAGCATAACACCGATTTTACCACCCATATGGATATAGCTTGTTACATTACCATTAAATTTAGCAAATCTTCTGATATTGATTTTTTCACCAATTTTAGCAATTGCTTCGTGTACTAAATCAATAATAGTTTGAGCGTTGTTTAAATCATCAATATTTTCAACATTGTTATCAATAATATAGTTAGCAACAGTGTCTGCAAGTTCTTTAAATTGGTCGCCGCGAGCAACAAAGTCAGATTCGCAGTTTACTTCAACTAAAACACCGCTATTGCCTTTAGTCATTGCATAAACAATACCTTGAGATGCAATTTTATCAGCTCTTTTGCTTGCAGTAGCCATTCCTTTTTCACGAAGAAGTTCAATAGCTTTATCCATATCGCCATTTGCATCAGTCAAAGCTTTTTTGCAATCCATCATACCTACGCCAGTTTTAGCTCTTAAAGCCATAACATCTTTATTAGTAAACATAAAAACTCTTCCTCCTAAAATTACTCTTGTACTGGAGCAGCAACTTCTGCAGCTTCCATAGCTTTAGCTTCTGCTTCTTTTGCAGCAGCCTCTGCAGCAGCTTCAGCAGCCTCAGCATCGTATGCAATACCTTCTCTTGCTTCGATAACTGCATTTGCGATAACGCTTGCAATTAGTTTAATAGCACGAATAGCATCATCGTTACCAGGGATAACATAATCCACTAAATCTGGGTCACAGTTAGTATCAACCAAGCCTACTACTGGGATACCTAATCTCTTAGCTTCTTTAACAGCGATTTCTTCTTTCTTCAAGTCTACAACAAACATAGCACCTGGAAGATTCTTCATCTCTCTAATACCACCCAAGTTAGCTTCTAATTTTTCTCTTTCATCTTTTAGACCTGCAACTTCTTTCTTTGGCAATAAATCAAACTCACCTGTTACTTCCATTTGGTCAATTTTCTTAAGTCTGTCAATTCTTGTTTTGATAGTCTTAAAGTTTGTCAAAGTACCGCCAAGCCATCTGTTATTCATATAGTACATACCGCATCTTTCAGCTTCTTCACGAACTGCGTCTTGAGCTTGTTTTTTAGTACCAACGAACAAAATGTCCTTACCACTTTTAGCAACATCTCTTACAAAAGCATAAGCTTCTTCAATCAAACCAACACTGATTTGTAAGTCAATGATATGAATATCATTTCTTGCTGCGTAAATGTACTTACCCATTTTAGGGTTCCATCTTTTTGTTTGGTGTCCGAAATGTACACCTGCCTCCAATAGGCTTTTCATAGTTACAACTGCCATTTTTTAATCCTCCTGTTTATCTTCCTTATGTATCCTAAACCACTCAAACCGCATAACGGCACAGTGAGTAATTTCAACATAAGTGTATTTTGGCTATAGCAATTATAACATATAGCAAATAATATAGCAAATGTTTTTATATAATTTATATAAATTATTATTTTTTATGATATTTTTATATTGCTGGCTCAATTTATCACCTGTTCCAGCCAAAAAATTACTAATATACAAAAAAAGTACCATTTAAATAAATCTCTATTTTTTAAATTTTAACTTTACTAAATCCAGTATGCAAACTGGATAAAAACTATTGATAAAACCATTAAAAACTAACTATTTACACAAAATAATACCGATTTTTGAAAGTTTTATTAAAAATGCGAAATTCATATACTGTTAAATATTTTATTTCATTTTATTCCCCTATTGGACTTATTTATAAATTTAACAATTTTTATATTAACACAAACTTCTACAAATTATAATTATATAAATTTAATTGCTTTACTTAAATATTGAACAAAATTAAAATATCAACGCCAAACAAAAATATGTTTTGAATAGACAAACTTTATTTTTATGTTAATCATAAATGCTTGCAAATAAAAAAATACACCTATCAAAAATTTTTGATAGGTGTATAAAGTATAACTATTAATTAATAAATTAAGTCAAGTAAACCGACATCTCCTGCAGCACGCTTATAAACTATATTTACAAGTTCGTTTGTCTCGTTAATAAACACATAGAATGAATGGTCCAAAAGTTCCATTTCTGCAATAGCATCTTTAACAGACATTTTTCTAACCTCAGTTTCCTTAACTCTTGCAACAGCAAGCTCACGTACTGGCTCTTCGTCTTGATATAATGCTTCCATATCAAAAGCACTTTCTTTAACTTTTTTACCTAATTTAGTTCTGTATTTTCTAACTTGCCTTTCTAGCTTTGGCAAGATTATATCAATATTATCATACATATTGTCAGATACAACTTCTGCTCTCATAATTTTACCGCCACCGAAGTTTATGGTAATTTCCATTGCATCTTTATCTTGATTTATTTCACGAAGAATAACTTTTGCTTTTGCATCGTCTTCAAAATATCTTGAAAATTTATCAAGCTTTTTTTCAATAATTTCTTTTAGTTTTTCGCCTAGTTTGTAGTTTTTTGCAATAATTTCAATACGCATATTTATTGCCCCCTTAATAAGTTATTATATTGATAAAAATATTATTTTTTATCATTTATATTGTACCATATTTTTATTAAAAATACTATACACTTTAACTAAATTTTACATTGAAAATCGCTATTATATTTTAATTCACAAAAATGTTACTTTTCTCTAAATATCTTATTGCAACTAAAAAAAATGAAAACAAAAAAGAAGTGCGAACACTTCTTTTTTTGAATTATTTCATAACCATTTTTAATATTGACTAACAGACAATATAAGTTTTATTTTACTCTTTTTCAAAAATCAATTTATCGTCTTTGAAATCAATTTTTACACTATCGCCGATTGCAATATTTCCACGCAAAATCTCGTCTGACAATTTGTCTTCTATTAATTTTTGAACACTTCTTCTTAATGGTCTTGCACCATATTCACTATTAAAGCCTTGCTCTGTAATATAATTTTTAGCACTATCGCTAACATTGATATTAATATTTTGTTCTTTAAGTCTTTTTGCCAAATTGTTAACCATTATATCACAAATACTCAAAATATTATCCTTAGATAGTTTGTGGAAGATAATAACATCGTCAATACGATTTATAAATTCAGGCTTCATAGTTTGTCTTAACGCTTCAAGTTGCCTATCACGCATTGCGTCATACTCGTCTTCACTGATTTTATCTGAACTTCCGCCAAAACCTAATGTTGACATTTTACCGATTTCACTCGCACCTATATTGCTTGTCATTATGATTATAGTGTTTTTGAAAGATATAGTTCTTCCGTGAGAGTCTGTCAATCTGCCGTCGTCCATAATCTGCAACAAAATATTAAATACATCTGGGTGAGCTTTTTCTATCTCGTCAAATAATATTACTGAATATGGTTTTCTTCTTACCTTCTCTGTAAGTTGTCCGCCTTCTTCAAAACCTACATATCCCGGTGCTGAACCTATTAACTTAGACACATTGATTTTATCCATATATTCGCTCATATCAAGCCTAATCATTAAGTTTTCGTCACCAAACATAGCTTCCGCCAATGCTTTGCAAAGCTCAGTTTTACCAACACCTGTAGGTCCAAGGAAAATAAACGAACCAATTGGCCTGTTAGGGTCTTTCAAGCCTGCTCTAGCACGCCTTACAGCCTTACTAATACTAGTAACAGCTTCTTCTTGACCGATTACACGCTTTTTCAAGATTTCTTCAAGATTAATAAGTCTTTCAGCTTCGCTTTTTTTCATTTTTACAACAGGAATACCTGTCCAAGAACTTACAATTTGAGCAATTTCTTCTTCACCAATAGAAAGTTCTTCATTACCTGAAGTTTCTGCCCAAGCTGCTTTTTTACTCTCATATTCTTTTGTTAGTGCTTCAATTTTTTCCTTAAATTCGAATGCCTTTAGATATTGTTCTTGTTTAGACGCATCTTCTTTATTTTGTCTCAATTTTACAAGTTCGTCTTCAATTTCCTTAATGTCTTTTGGCATTAATTGACTATGTGTTCTCTTTCTACTTGCTGCTTCGTCAATAAGGTCAATTGCTTTATCAGGCAAAAATCTATCGCTAATATATCTGTCTGAAAGCACTGCCGCAGCTTCTATTGCATCGTCTTTTATTTGCACTTTGTGATGTGCTTCGTATTTATCACGCAATCCTTTTAAAATGCTAATTGCATCTTCAACAGAAGGCGGATTTACAATAATAGGCTGAAATCTTCGCTCCAAAGCTGGGTCTTTTTCTATATATTTTCTGTACTCGTCAATAGTAGTCGCACCAATAGTTTGAAGTTCGCCCCTTGCAAGCATTGGTTTTAAAATATTGCCTGCATCAACTGCTCCTTCCGCACCGCCTGCACCAACCATTGTATGAATCTCGTCGATAAACAAAATGATATTTCCCGATTTTTTGATTGTATCGATTGCATTTTTCATTTTCTCTTCAAAGTCACCACGATACTTTGTACCTGCAAGTAAACTTGAAATATCTAGGCTAAATATCCTTTTACCTTTTAACATTTCAGGACATTCGCCATTTACGATAGCAAGTGCCAAGCCTTCTACAATAGCAGATTTACCAACGCCAGCTTCACCAATCAATACAGGGTTATTTTTGGTACGTCTTGACAAAATTTGAATTACTCTGTCAATTTCTTCGTGTCTACCAATAACAGGGTCAAGTTTGCCTTGCTCTGCCTTAGCCGTCAAATCAATACCCAATTTTTCAAGCCCGTTTATACTATATTCTTCATTACTGCTATTCGAATAATTTTCATTTTGATTATTAACTTCGGTATTAAATCCTGCAGCATTTCTGACCGCTAAGTTCAATGCAGGAACATCTACACCAAGATGTGCCAAACTTTTATAAGCATAAGATGAAAAATCATACAGCATTACTGCCAAAATATGCTCTGGCGTAACATAGTTTAGCCCAAGTCCGGTTGCAAGATTTAAACTATTGTTCAAAACATTTTTAGTACGCGGTGTAAGTACAGTTGTTAGCTTTTGATTTGATAAAGTTATTATTTTAGGAATATCGCTTTTATTAACTCCAAAATTATTCAAAATAGCTTGAACATTTGTTCCGTCAACAAAAATCATTGCACAAAGCAAATGCTCTGTTCCTACCAAACCGCCACTTGAAGCACCAAAGTCCATAGCTTGTGAAATTATTTGATTACTTTCCGCATTAAATTTATCCATATTTATCACCTCTCTTGAATTTTACTTCTGACTAACTCTGCCCTTAAAGCATCACGCTTTTCCGCAGGCATTTTTCCGCCACCATAGTGACACATACTTGCAGGTCCGCAAAGCTCTGTCAGATGATTTAGCATTGGCATACTTAAGTCAAGAATTTTTAAAGCAGTACCAAGCTTAACATTTGCAATATGCTCAATAAACTCTTCTGAACTGATTTTTCTTGCATAAAGCAAAATACCTAATGACCTAGAGACAGAATCTTCCATTGCAAGCTTATTTGCTGCATAAATTTTATCTCTTGCTTTTTGCTCACTCTCACAAATTTTCATAACGGCATTTGCCACATTTTTTAGCAAATCTAATTCGCTTACACCAATTGTAATTTGATTGCTAATTTGGTATAAATACCCTGTTGCATTACTGCCTTCGCCATACACGCCCCTAACAGTTAATCCCATTTGTTGCACAAAATTGATTATGTTTGCAAGTTCCCGCGTTTTTGTAAGTGCAGGTAAAAATAACATTACGCTTGCTCTCATACCTGTACCCAGATTTGTTGGACAGGCAGTCAAATATCCTAACTTTTCGTCAAATGCTATTTGTGCCATTTCACTAAGTTTATCATCAAAAGCGTTGATATATTTATAGCACTCTTCCAAATTAAAGCCGTGCATCAAGCATTGTGCCCTTATGTGGTCTTCTTCGTTTATCATTATACTAATGCCGTTATCTTTACCAATACAAACTGCACCATTTTCGGTATTGCTCGCCAAATTAGGGCTTATTATATGTTGCTCTTGCATAGCTATTCTGTCAATATCACTTATCTCATTCATTTTGTAAAGATGATATTTAAACAAGCTATCGCAAACAGATTTAACAATATTTATCACTTTTTCACTGCTTTTAGGACTGCCTTTTAGCATTGAAGGAAATGGGATATCTTTTATATTTCTTGCAAGTCTCACTCTTGTTGAAACAATAATACTATCGTAATTCACCATATCACTTACTCTCCTTATTTAACGCTGCTATTTGCTTTGATATTCTGTCTGCATCTAAATATCTTTCTTCTTTAACTGCAACTTGCAATTCCGCCTTCAACCTATCCAGTTGCGACATACCGCTTGCACCTTCTACATTTGTATTTGTTGCAACCTTTTCCTTGCCGCTATAATTTTTAGGCGATTTACCTTTATGTGCAAGATATCCCCTTGAATTTACATAGTTTTCTACAATATCGCTAAAAACTTTGTAACATTCGCTACAACCAAACTTGCCACCATTTAAAATATCTCTTTCAGTCATTCCGCAGCTGCAAACACGCATTTTACGCTTTTGAGCTATGCTAGTGCCATTATTTCCAAAGGAATTAAACATAGCAGACATTAAGCTTTCAAACGGGTGTCCGTTTTCTAACAATGCAAAACATTCATCACAGAAATAAGATACTTTGGTTACTCCATTAATAGTTTCCTTTTTACATACGGTTGCGGGTTTTCCGCAAACACAGCAATAATAATTTCCACTCATATTTAACTCCTTTTTGATAAATTCAAAATAATTTCTTTAAGCATTTGTGCTCTAAGTCTTGTAGTAATGTTTACAGGACTTGCAAGCGATTTATCCGACATTGCAACTTTAAGAAGTTCTTCTTCTCGGCTTTCAATTATTCCGTCACTAACCAATCTTTGCAGTATGTGCAATAATTTGTTATACTCAAGCACTCCTTCTTTATTTAAATAATCATATATGCTTTTTAAAACATTTTCCTTGTCTTCGGTTATTCTTATCAAATTTATACAACCGCCACCGCCACGCTTTGACTCAATAATAAACCCCTTTTCAGGCGTAAAACGGGTGGACAGCACATAATTTATTTGACTTGGTGCACAACTGAAAAATGTTGCCAAATCATTACGTGATAGTTGCAACAAATCGTCATCTGCAAGTGCCGACAAAATAAATTCTTCAATAATATCACTGATTGTCGCCATTTTTCTCTCCTTTTGTAATAATTTATACAAACTAAAAAATCAAAATTTTATTTAAAACAATGCTTTATATATTTAATTTTTATATTTTTATTGTTATAGCATTGATTAATCAAATTAAAATCTGACTTTCTTTGACCTTTGACTTTATTATATCACAATTTTAGCATTTGTCAAGCAGTTTTCGCAAAATTTTTCAAAAAATTAGCAATCTAGGGGTTAGAGTGCTAATTATCTACAACTATTATACCACTTACCTTTATAAAAATATACCTACGCTTTAATAATTTTAAATCACATATAAAAAAAACAATGACTTAGAACAAGTAAAAGTCATTGTTTATATTATTATAAATATTTATCAATAGATGCTTTATTACATATTATATTGTTTACTATTTCGCTATCAATTGTTGTTAAATATCCTTTGTTATCTATTAGGCAAGCTAGTTTTACTGCCAAACTTAAATTGTCAAACATTACTTTATTATTTGCTAGTTCTCTTAAATAGCTTATATCCGTTGCACTCAGTCTGCCGTCGCCATTACTATCCCCTAAAACTGACAAATAAAATTCTTCAATTTTTACCCCGCTATCTGTATAGGTTTCTACTCTCCAACCACTTCCGACTGGCAGCTCAAATCTTTTATCGTAATAAGCTGAGTCTATTCCTTCAACATTTCCGCCTCTATCGTAAATCAATTTGCCATTACTATTATATAGTTTAATATTATCTCTTTCAAAACCTATGTTGCTTATGAATGTATTTACAGAAGTATTATACAAAATATGTCCGATAATAACTTTGTCATTTTGGTTTTTCATAATATCAAAATCGTTTTTGCCGTGTTTAATATCATTTGCTTTGTAACTCTTTCTTAAATCATTTTCAAGGTATACAAAATCATATACAGCGGTGCTTAAAGTTTTTTCAAATGTAACTTCGGCGTTATTTATTGCAGCTACTTTATCACCTTGGTTACTAAAGAAGTGTTTATATGGTAAATCATTATTGTTGTCACCATATCCGTTTGTAAATGTACCTTCATAATCATCTGCCAATTTAATACCTATTTTTGATAAACTACTCAAATGAGATATATTTAATTTTTGTCCTTTATCCAGTCTAACATCAGATGGTTCCCCGTGTGCTAAATTATCGTAAATTTGTACATTTTCTCCAAAAATAGTCTTTGTATTTTCATCTACCATTAATCCGCCGCCTTTAACGTGAAGTCCGTCATTTATAACTGACTTTATTTCATTTCTCGCAATAGTAACATTCTTCCAAGTGCCTTCATTTCCCCCCTCAAGATAAACGCCACCACCCAATATTACATTGTTAGTAGAATTTATATAAGTATTATCAGTGATTTCCACACCATCCATATCTAATTTACTATTACACAATAAAACTCCACCCGTAAAGTTTCCGCTTAAGCCCAAGGTATAGTTGTTAGTCATTTTAGTATTTGTAACCACTACTTCAGAAGTATAATCCCAAACCAATAATGCAGAAGAGTTTGCGAGAGAACAATTATATGTTAATTCGGCATTATTAATACTTCCTTTACCATAACGTGCATAAGTTACTCCGCTACCGCAAGTTCCGTAATTATGAGAAATTATTCCTTTTGTTATATTAATATAGCTATGTATAATCCTATCGGCCTCGTTTTCTATAGTATTGTCATATTCACCTATACAATAAATTCCACCAGCCCATTCTTCAACTGAATCATTTTTTACAACATAACCACCATTCATATTAAATGTGCCTTTGTTTACAGCTACGCCAGCACCACGCTCACGATTAGTTTTGTTATTAAAAATAATACCGTCATTCATATTGACAGTGCTTTTTAAGCAATAAATACCTGCACCACCCATTGTAGTGCTATTTATATTTTTAAAATAATTATCACAAATCATTCCGCCATTAAAATTTAAAACTGCACCTTCGGCAACATAAATTCCACCACCATTATCTCCTAAATTTGAACCTGCACCTATTTTCCCTATTGCTAAATTTTGAAAATTAGCAATTAATACATCACGATTTTCTTTGCAAGCATCATAAATTTTTTTGATTGCTTCACTATTATAAGAGCTATCATTAATTGTTAAAGTACCTGCAACATCTATTACATTGCCACCTGGCATTATTGTTTGTTGGCTAAGTTGCCTAAATATATTCTTTCCATTTAAGTTGATAGTAATATCCGCACCACTTGGCACAGAAATTGCACCTTTGTCAGAAAATCCAACACCTGTACCAAAAGCTGTAGTTTTATCTTCATTTATTGTAGCTAACCAATTTGATACAAGCTTTACTTTAACATTAGCTTTAGTAGTTAAGGATTTTTCAATTGCACTTTTCCAAGTTGTAGCTATTTGAGAACAATTACCACTAAGTTCAAAATCATAAACGATATCGTCATCGTTATTATCTACTATCTCGTCTCCACTTAACGAAATGCTATCATTATTGGTTGACATAACATTTGTGGTAAAAACACACCCTAAAGCTAACAAAAAAGATACGAAAATAGCAAAAAATATTATTCCCGCACGCTTTATACATTTTGCCATAATAAAACCTCCATTTTTATAGTACATAGAATAAGTATATCTATGTACTTTTTTGGCAGTTTTTTTGCTTTAAATATATATTTTTTGTTAAATTTAGCTAAACATATTACAAAGTCTTGAGCGTAGCCTTGACAAA
>OFGN01000243.1_pt1 | contig 64368 bp, 54 predicted proteins | sample 1521821 | NCBI WGS metagenome assembly OFGN01 (sample SAMEA3504094, study PRJEB24116) | mouse gut metagenome | biome: mouse gut; feature: mouse-associated habitat; material: faeces | place: Denmark | collected 2011
GAGCCGCACAACAAGACGCCGCGGCTGTTGCTATGGCGTATAGAACAGTGGATTAAGGATGAACAATGGTCACCGGCGCAAATTGCCGGCACTCTGGCCAAGGAAGGGATACGCATCTCTAAACAGACTATCTACAATCACATACATGCTGACAAAAGCGGCGAGCTGCTTGCCAATACCAGACACAAAGGGAAGTATAACAAAAAGTCGAAAAAAGAGCGCAAACCGACCAAGGCCACTAATATCCCGAACCGCACCAGTATCCATGACAGGCCCAAAGAAGCCGACGGCTCCCGCTTCGGCGACTGGGAGATGGATCTCATTATCGGCAAGGACGGCTACGGAGCCATTTTAGTTCTCGCTGAAAGGAATACCTCATACTGCATCATCGAAAAGCTGCCTCATGGGAAGAACGCAAAAGAGATAGCCAAAGCCGTAATCAGGCTGCTGTATGCCTATCGGCTTACAGGCGTATTGACCATCACAACTGACAATGGAGGCGAGTTCGCAGCACATCAGGAGATAACCCAAGGGCTCAAAGGCGTTGTCGTGTATTTTGCCGATTCATATTGCTCATGGCAGAAGGGTCTGGTGGAATACACAAACAAACTCATTCGGCAGTATATCCCAAAAGGTACTGACTTCGACAATGTTACGCCACAATTCGTCAGGAAAGTACAGACCAAATTAAATAGACGACCACGGGAGAAACTAAATTTCTCAACCCCGACTGTCGAATTTTTCAAACATTTTCGCTAATATTGCACTTGCCCTTGGACTCTACAGTTCGTCCGTTGAATAGTCCCACGAAGCGATATTATTGCTAAAATTTCTTTAATAGTTGGTCATTTTGATTTTAATCTGTATATTTGCTTCATTATTAAAGCATACTATACTGACTAATCCAATTTAACCATAAATATGAAATTCAAATCCATCATTATGCTTTCGGCCGCCGGTACAGTGATACTGACCGGTTGCTCCAAGAAACTCAATCAGTTCAGTGCAGATTATTTCGATGTGAACCCCGACCCGCTTGAAGTGGTCGGCCAGCGTGTTCCCGCAACTGTCACAGGCCATATCCCCGCAAAATTCTTTGTGAAGAATGCCGAAGTGACCGTCACCCCCTACCTCACTTTCGACGGGCAGGAAGTGGCTTCGCAGTCATATCGCTTCCAGGGCGAGAAGGTGCGCGGCAACAATCCCGTCATCTCTTTCGAGCAGGGCGGCACAGTCACCATCCCCGTAGTGTTCGACTATCAGCCCGACATGAACAAGAGCGAGCTTGAGCTTGCATTCAATGTCACCCAGGGCAACAAGCAATATGTACTCCCCCGCGTCAAAGTGGCCAAAGGCCTCGTAGCCACCGCGGCTCTCGCAGACGCGTCGACCGTCAGCGCAGCCATCGCTCCCGATGCCTTCCAGCGTATCATCAACGAGAAATACGCCGCCGACATCCGCTTCCTCATTAACCAGTCAAATCTGCGCCAGAGCGAACTGTCGTCCGACGCTGTCAAGAACCTCAACCAGGAGATTGTCAACGCCAACGCTGCCCCCGACCGTCAGATCGAGGAAATCAACATCTCGTCGTACGCTTCGCCCGAAGGCGCGCTCGACCTCAACACCCGTCTTGCCGAAGGCCGCGAGAAAGCCACTACCGAATATCTCCGCAAACAGCTCTCCAAGGACAATATCACCGACTTCGGCGAACTCACCGCGCAGTTCACCGCCGAGGACTGGGAAGGCTTCCAGCAGCTCGTAGCAGCTTCCGACATAGCCGACAAGGAGCTCATCCTCAACGTGCTCTCGCGCTTCAAGGACCCCGAGGAACGCGAGCAGCAGATACGCAACCTCTCGTCGATTTTCGACCAGCTCGCCGACCAGATTCTCCCGCAGCTGCGTAAATCGCGCATCACCGCGTCAATCAACATCATCGGCAAGAGCGACGAAGAGATACAGCAGATCTACAAATCCAATCCCAAATCACTCACCGTCGACGAACTCCTCTATGCCGCCACTCTCACCGACAAGCCCGCAGAGCAGCTCGACATCTACAACACCACAGCGTCAATCTATCCCAACGATTACCGCGCATTCAACGACCTCGGCGTAGTGCAGTACGCTACCGGCGACTTTGACGCCGCAAAAGCCAACTTCGCAGCCGCATCGCGTCTCAACCCCTCGGCAGCAGAGCCTCAGATGAACCTCGGCCTCGTAGCCCTTCTCAAGAAAGATTACCGTCAGGCCAACCAGAAGCTCGGCAATGCCGCAGGTCTCGATGAAGTCGGCGGAGCGCTCGGCACATACTACATCATGACAGGCGACAACGCCGCTGCCGTCAAGGCTTTCGGCAACACCAAGTCAAACAATGCCGCCCTCGCCCAGATTCTCACCAAGGACTACAGCAAGGCCAAATCCACACTCGCCGGCATCACGAATCCCGACGCCACAACCTACTATCTGCTCGCCATACTCGGTGCACGCACCAACAACGACCAGATGATAAGCTCAAATCTCCGTCAGGCCGCCAAGCTCGACAAAAACATGATCAAGCGCGCCAAGAACGACCTCGAGTTCGCCAACTTCAACCTCAACTCGATTTTCTGATTTTCATTTGTCGATACGACAGGATATCACTCCACTACACCATGGCACGCTATTATTTCATCAACAGTCAAGGCACACAGATAGGACCCATGGAGCGCGACGACATGCTGCGCTTCGGCATCACACGCGACACCCTTGTGTGGCGTGAAGGCGCTCCGGCGTGGATTTCCGCCGGACAGGAGCCCGACCTCGCATCATACTTCGCTTCCGTGCCCCCGGCGCCGCCAATTCCGCCCGTACCACCCACTCCGCCGGTCCCTCCCGTGCCGCCGACCGTTCCGGCGTCCACGGCTTCGGCATCGGTGTCAGCCGGGCAAGTGGCCGCCGATGCCCCCATGGCCTATATCGATTTTGAGTATCCAGGCTATTGGGCGGCTGTCGACTGGACAATGAAACTGTTTGTCAACAATCAGCTTGTCGAGCAATTTATGTTCAAAGACCCCGCGAAGTTCACCATACCCGTGGCTCCCGGTAAAATCAATCTGCGCGCAAAGCTCTCGTTCCGCTCCGATAGGATGACGCTCAATGTCGAGCCGGGAAAGCGCTATCAGGTATTCCTTACCTATAACCGCTTCTGGGGAAGCATATCCCTGCATCAGCGCAAACTTTAACAATATTACCCCGATATTGCACCGACCATGGCACGCTATTATTTCATCAACAGCCAAGGCACACAGATAGGGCCCGTGGAGCGCGACGACATGTTGCGTTTCGGCATCACACGTGACACCCTCGTATGGCGTGAAGGCGCTCCGGCGTGGATTTCCGCCGGACAGGAGCCCGACCTCGCGTCATACTTCGCCACAATGCCACCGCCGCCACCTAAAGCGCCCGCCGCTCCGGCGGCAACAGCTTGGCAGGCCGCAAGGCCCGCTGCATATTCCGCTCCGGCTCCGGCTACTGTGAACCGTCCGTTTTCGGAGAAACCGCCAAGCTATATGTGGCTTGCCATCTGCACCACGCTGCTTTGCTTCCTTCCGCTGGGCATCGTATCGATAGTCTACGCGTCAAAGGTCGACGGCAACTGGGCTGCGGGCGATTACGACGCGGCATTTGTCAATTCCCGTAACGCCAAAAACTGGGGTGTAGCATCAGCGAGCGTTGCGTTGTTTGTCTTTTTGATATTGTTGATAGTCGCAGTATGCTCATGACGGTTATGAGGCAGTTGCCGTTCCGTAAGTCCATACTATGTGTTGCAGCCACGCTACTTGTCGTGGCTGCAATCATATTGTATTCCCGTTTCGACCCCGCCCTGACGGCATGGATGCCGGGCTGTCCGCTGAAAGCCGTCACCGGACTTGACTGCCCCGCCTGCGGGCTACAGCGTGCGCTGCATGCGATGCTCCACGGCGATTTTGCCCGGGCGTGGAGCTTTAATCCTTTCCTGTTTGCCGGGTTAACATACCTGCTTATGTCGCTTTGGGGCAATTGCTCCTTTTTGCCCGGCAGCGGCGGAGTATGCAGGGCAGTCCACAGCCCGATTATGGCCTATGGGTATATAGCATTGTTTTTTATCTGGTGGATAATACGCAATCTGTGAGACAGTGGCATAATAGGGAAATCAGCTATGGCGTGGGAACTTCGATTATGCGCACACGGTTTATGTTGCATAACATAAAAAAATAGTTAAGTTTTTGGTTATCCGCAATAAAATAGTTACTTTTGCAGTCGCGGGAATGCCGACCTGTCGCATTGTCAATGCATGAAAAATGACAACTTACAACAATAGCTTCAGACATGGCGGTTGACCTCCGCCGGCGACAGTCCGGACGGCGCTCCCCGTTCCTTGACCCGCGGTTCCGGCATCGGTTTCGGTATATGCGGTACGGAATTAAGAGACATACAAATTTCAAACAATAGATTCCAAATTATGAGCAAAGAAAAGAAATTCTTGACTTGCGACGGTAATCAGGCTGCAGCGCATATCTCGTATATGTTCAGCGAAGTGGCCGCTATCTATCCCATCACCCCGTCTTCAACAATGGCTGAATACGTGGACGAATGGGCTGCTGCCGGTCGCAAGAATATCTTTGGTGAGACTGTACTCGTACAGGAAATGCAGTCGGAAGGAGGCGCGGCCGGCGCAGTGCACGGTTCCCTTCAGGCCGGTGCGTTGACCACAACCTATACCGCATCACAGGGCTTGCTCCTGATGATTCCCAACATGTATAAAATCGCAGGCGAGCAGCTCCCGTGCGTGTTCCACGTATCGGCACGTACTCTCGCCTCTCATGCCCTTTCAATATTCGGCGACCATCAGGACGTCATGTCAGTGCGTCAGACAGGTTTCGCCATGCTCGCCGAAGGCTCCGTACAGGAGGTTATGGATCTGGCCGGTGTGGCACATCTCGCCACAATCAAGAGCCGTATACCCTTCGTCAACTTCTTCGACGGCTTCCGTACCTCTCACGAAATACAGAAAATCGAGGTTATGGAGCAGGAAGACCTCGAGCCGCTGCTCGACCGCGAGGCTCTCGCCGATTTCCGCAAACGTGCCATGAACCCCGATGCTCCCGTAGCACGCGGTATGGCCGAAAACGGCGACGTCTTCTTCCAGCACCGTGAGGCAAGCAACAAGCAGTATGATGCAGTCCCCGAAATCGTCGAGGATTACATGAATAAGATTTCGGCAATCTGCGGACGCAAGTACGGCCTCTTCAACTACTACGGCGCACCCGACGCCGACCGCGTCATCATAGCCATGGGCTCTGTGACCCAGGCCGCTCAGGAAGCTATCGACTACATGATGGCCAACGGCGAAAAAGTAGGTCTCGTTTCCGTGCACCTCTACCGCCCCTTCTCGGCAAAGCACTTCCTTGCCGCAGTTCCCGCATCGGCAAAACGCATCGCTGTGCTCGACCGCACGAAAGAGCCGGGCGCTAACGGCGAGCCCCTTTACCTCGATGTCAAGGAATGCTTCTACGGACAGGCCGACGCTCCCCTTGTCGTAGGCGGACGCTACGGTCTCGCTTCAAAGGACACTACACCCGCGATGGTTATCTCGGTTTATGAGAACCTCGCACTCCCCACTCCCAAGGACCACTTCACAATCGGCATCGTCGACGACGTGACCTTCACATCGCTTCCCCAGGTCGAGGAAATGGCATTGGGCGGAAAGAGCACTTACGAAGCCAAATTCTACGGCCTCGGTGCCGACGGTACTGTGGGCGCCAACAAAAACTCCGTTAAAATCATCGGTGAGAACACCAACAAATACTGCCAGGCATACTTCGCATACGACTCGAAGAAATCAGGCGGCTTCACCTGCTCTCACCTCCGTTTCGGTGACGACCCCATCCGTTCCACCTACCTTGTCAACACCCCCAACTTCGTGGCATGCCACGTTCAGGCCTACCTTCACATGTACGATGTGACCCGCGGTCTGCGCGACAACGGCACATTCCTTCTCAACACCATCTGGGAAGGCGACGAACTTGCAAAGAACCTCCCCGACAAGGTTAAGAAATACTTAGCTGACCACAATATCTCGGTATACTATATCAACGCCACGAAAATCGCACAGGAAATCGGTCTCGGCAACCGTACCAACACCATTCTCCAGAGCGCATTCTTCCGCATCACCGAGGTTATTCCCGTCGACCTCGCCATCGAGCAGATGAAGAAATTCATCGTTAAGTCATACGGCAAGAAAGGTCAGGATGTCGTCGACAAGAACTACGCCGCAGTTGACCGCGGTGGCGAATACAAACAGCTTGCCGTTGACCCCGCATGGGCCAACCTCGCAGTTGAAGCCGCCGCTCCCAACGATGACCCCGAATTCATCAACAACGTGGTGCGTCCCATCAACGCCCAGGACGGTGACCTCCTCAAGGTCAGCGCCTTTGTAGGTATCGAGGACGGCACATGGCAGCAGGGTACCGCCGCCTACGAAAAACGCGGTGTTGCCGCTTTCGTGCCCGAATGGAACGCCGAAAACTGTATACAGTGCAACAAGTGCGCATACGTTTGTCCTCACGCCGCAATCCGTCCCTTCGTGCTCGACGAGGCTGAGTTCAACGCATCACCCGTCAAGGCAGCTCTTCCCGCTATCGGAAAGACTTTCACCGGCATGAAATTCGTTCAGGCCGTCGACGTGCTCGACTGTCTCGGTTGCGGCAACTGCGTCGATGTATGTCCCGGCAAGAAGGGCGTGAAGGCTCTCGAAATGAAGCCCCTCGAAACACAGCTCGGCATGCAGCCCGAATGGGACTACTGCACCGGACACGTTGCCTCAAAGCAGCATCTCGTTGACGTAAAGGCAAATGTCAAGAACAGCCAGTTCGCTACCCCGCTCTTCGAATTCTCCGGCGCATGCTCAGGTTGCGGCGAGACTCCCTACGTCAAACTCATCTCGCAGCTCTACGGCGACCACGAAATGGTGGCCAACGCTACCGGTTGCTCGTCGATCTATTCAGGCTCAGTGCCCTCGACTCCCTATACCACCAATCAGAAAGGCCACGGTCCCGCATGGGCAAACTCGCTCTTCGAGGACTTCGCCGAATTCGGCCTCGGTATGTCGATTGCCAACGAAAAGATGGTAGAACGTCTCGAAGGCTACATGAAGGCAGCCGTTGAATGCAGCAAATGCTCCGACGAAATCAAGGCTCTCGCCGGCAAGTGGCTTGAAAACCGCAACGACGCAGCCGCAACCCGCGAGGTTGCCGACGCTATCGTGCCCCTCTGCGAGGCTTGCGCATGCGACATCTGCAACAACATCGTAGCTCTCAAGGGCTACATCGCAAAACGCTCGCAGTGGATTATCGCCGGCGACGGTGCGGCCTACGATATAGGTTTCGGCGGTCTCGACCACGTACTCGCTTCAGGCAAGAACGTCAACGTGCTCGTGCTCGACACCGAGGTTTACTCCAACACCGGCGGACAGTCGTCAAAGGCTACCCCGCTCGGCGCAATCGCCAAATTTGCCGCTTCAGGCAAGCGTATCCGCAAGAAAGACCTCGGTCTGATTGCAACTACCTACGGCTACGTTTACGCCGCACAGGTAGCCATGGGCGCCGACAACGCACAGACCCTCAAGGCTATCCGCGAGGCTGAGGCTTACGACGGTCCCTCCATCATCATCGCCTACTCTCCCTGTATCAACCACGGTCTCCGCGCAGGCATGGGCCACTCGCAGCAGGAAGAGGCAAAAGCTGTAGAATGCGGCTACTGGCACCTGTGGCGCTACAATCCCGCTCTCGAAGCTGAAGGTCAGAATCCCTTCTCGCTCGACTCGAAAGAACCGCAGTGGGACAAGTTCGAGGACTTCCTCAAGGGTGAGGTACGCTATGCTTCTGTAATCAAGCAGTATCCCGCCGAGGCAGCCGAACTCTTCGCAGCAGCCAAAGCCAACGCACGCTGGCGCTACAACAACTACCGCCGTCTCGCCCAGCAGCAGTGGGGCGTAGATCCCGAAGTTGCAGCCGTCGAGAAATCCAACGAGCAGTAATCCCCTACACAGATATTATCACACACAAAATATAATATCAATACAACCGAAAGAGGTGCGACCGCAAAATCGCACCTCTTTCTATTTTCCGTCAAATCCAACATCAGGCCTATTGGGCCTATTGGGCATATTGAGCCTATTGGGCCTATTGGGCTTAGCCGCCCCTACCCCCACCTACCAAAAAGGGGCACCGTATGGCGCCCCTCAAAGAGTATAAAAGTTGCTTTTACAGTCTTGCCTTGATAGTCTCGGTCTCTTTCTCATATCCGGGCTTCTCAAGCAGCGCGAACATATTGCGCTTGTAAGCCTCGACACCGGGCTGGTTGAACGGATTGACATCGAGTATGTAGCCGCTGATACCGCAGGCCTTCTCGAAGAAATAAATCAACTGGCCGAGGTAACGCTCCTTGAGCGCGGGAATTGTGACAATCATGTTGGGAACACCGCCGTCAACGTGGGCGATACGGGTACCCAGCTCAGCCATCTTGTTGACCTGGTCCACACGCTTGCCGGCGATATAGTTCAGGCCGTCGAGGTTGGCGTCGTCAGCGGGGATGGTAAGAGTATGCTTCTGTTCCTCAACCGAAATTACTGTCTCGAAGATGATACGCTCGCCCTCCTGTATCCACTGACCCATCGAGTGAAGGTCGGTAGAGTTGTCGACAGCTGCGGGGAATATACCCTTGTTGTCCTTGCCTTCGCTCTCGCCGTAAAGCTGTTTCCACCATTCTCCGAAATAGTGGAGTTTGGGATTGTAATTGACAAGGATTTCGATTTTCTTGCCGGCTTTGTAAAGCGCGTTGCGGGTGATGGCATAGAGGAACGAGGGGTTGCTCTCGTTGGCGGCCACGGTTGCCTTCTCCATTTCGATTGCACCTTCCATCAGCGCCTTGATGTCGAATCCGGCGACTGCGATGGGAAGCAGACCCACGGGGGTAAGCACTGAGAAACGTCCGCCTACATTGTCCTCGATGACGAATGTCTTGTAGCCTTCCTCGGTGGCAAGCTGGCGGAGAGCGCCGCGCTTGGCATCGGTGATGGCGATGATGCGCTTCGATGCTTCTGCTTTGCCGAGTTCTGCCTCAAGCTGCTCTTTGAGCATACGGAAAGCGATGGCCGGTTCGGTAGTGGTACCCGATTTGGATATTACGATGATACCGAATTTCTTTCCTTTGAGGAAATCCTTGAGTTCATAGAGATAATCCTCACCGATGTTCTGTCCGGCAAACAGCACCTTGGGTGCGTCGCCCTGACGGTAAGCGGCAAATGAGTCGGAAAGAGCCTCGATAACGGCTTTTGCACCGAGATACGAACCGCCGATACCGATAGCCACGACTACCTCGCAGCTCTCGCGGAGCGATTTTGCCACATTTTCGATATCCTCAATCAGTGATGCGGGTGTCGACGACGGGAGGTTGACCCAACCTAAGAAATCGTTACCTGCACCGGTACCGTTCTGTACTTTCTCAAGTGCTGCAGCACCTGCCTTGTCGTATGACTTGATTGTCGCCTCGCTCACTGTAGCGAGCACATCCTTTACATTTACTTTAATCATAATTCTATAATCTTAATTTTTAATCTCCTATACGTAATAGCTGTAGCAGCGGTGGTTTTCAACCGACGGAGTCTGTCAGTAGCCGCGGTTTCTAACCGCTGACCCGCAACCGACACATTCCTGCCTACAAACGTTCTGCCGCCCTGTAGGTACGCGATTCATCGCGTCTGCGCCAAACTGTCTTTAATGATAACACCACTGCCGCCGCAATGGCTTATACATGCAACCTTATTTAATAAATATTGCAGCTATTTCACCATCAGTTTGGCAAGATATTTCCCTATGATGTCAAACTCGATGTTGACCTTGCTACCCGGTTTGATGTCACAGAAATTGGTATGCTCGAACGTATAAGGTATGATGGCCACTTTGAACGAATTGCGTTCCGACTCGCACACCGTCAGCGACACGCCGTTGACCGTCACCGAGCCTTTTTCCACCGTAGTGTAACCCTTTGCGGTCATCTCCGGAGCCACGTCATACTCAAACTTGAAGTATGTGCTGCCGTCGAGTTCCTTGACCTCGGTACACACTGCCGTGCAGTCCACATGACCCTGTACGATATGTCCGTCAAGCCGTCCGTTCATCAGCATCGAGCGCTCCAGGTTCACCTTCATGCCGGGCTTCAGCTCGCCGAGATTGCTCCTGTCGAGCGTCTCCTGTATGGCGGTCACCACATAGCTCCCATTGTCGCTGATCGACACCACGGTAAGGCATACGCCGTTGTGGGAGACCGACTGGTCTATCTTGAGCTCGTCGGTGAAGCTGCATTCAATCTCCAGATTGATATTGCTTCCCCGGCATTCCACGCCTTTCACTGTGGCGGCCTCTTCTACTATTCCTGAAAACATCCTGTATCCGTATCTGATTATTTACAGAAGAGAGGAAAGAGGGGTTTATTCCTCGTCCTCCTCCTTCATGTTGTGGAACACATTCTGCACATCCTCGTCCTCCTCGAGTTTCTCGAGAAGTTTGTCGAGAGTGGCACGCTGCTCTGCGGTGACCTCCTTGAGTTCGTGGGGTATGCGCTCGAACTCGGCGCTTACAATCTCGAATCCGTTGCCCTCGAGGTACTTCTGTATGTTGGCAAATTCCTCAAACTCGCCGTAGAGCACGATTTCATCCTCGTCGGCCTCGATTTCGTCGACGCCGTAGTCGATAAGCTCCAGCTCGAGGTCTTCGAGCGATACGCCGTCCTTAGGCTTGATTTTGAATACGCTCTTATGGTCGAAAAGGAATGTCAGCGAGCCCTGGGTGCCGAGCGAGCCGCCGTGCTTCGTGAAATACGAACGCACATTGGCCACCGTACGCGTATTGTTGTCCGTGGCTGCCTCTACGAAGATTGCGATACCGAAAGGCCCGTATCCCTCGTAGGTGATTTCCTTGTAGTCGCCGGCATCCTTGTCGGTAGCCTTCTTGATGGCGCGTTCAACGGTGTCCTTGGGCATGTTGGCCGCCTTGGCGTTCTGCATCAGCACACGCAGACGCGGGTTGGTCGACGGGTCGGGTCCTCCGGCTTTGGCCGCGATTGTGATTTCCTTTCCTATACGGGTAAATGTACGCGACATGTTACCCCAACGTTTCAACTTTCTCGCTTTACGGTATTCAAAAGCTCTTCCCATATTGGTTTACTTATTTTATTATTTTGTTTCTGTTGCTCTGGTTTTTATATTGCTTATCGCAGTTCGGCGCCGAGTTTCTTCTGAAGGTTGGTGGTCACCTTGTTCATCACAGCCTCTATCTGCTTGTCCTGAAGGGTCTTTTCATCATCCTGGAGGGTGATGGCGATGGCGTATGACTTCTTTCCTTCGGGCAGGTTCTTTCCTTCGTACACGTCGAAGAGCGTGATGTCGCGCAGCAGTTTGCGCTCGCTTTCGCGCACGGTCTTTTCAACCTCTTCCATCGTCACGTTCTTGTCTATGAGCAATGCGAGGTCGCGGCGCACCGGCAGTGTCTTGGGCAGCGGAGTGTAATTCACCGTATGCTTGAGCGACAGTTTCACTACCGCCATCCAGTCAAGTTCGGCGTAGAACACTTCCTGTCTGATGTCAAATTTCTTAAGCACTTTCTTCGACACGATGCCCATGCGTCCGAGTTCCTTGCCCGAACGTGTCGATATTGCTATCGAAGCGGCATACAGGTCGTCGCCCGGCATCACCGTCATCGACAGCTGCTTGCCCCCGATGCCGGCGCGCTGCAGCACCATCTCGACGTATGCGCGCAGGTCGTATACGCTTGATTGCTCGGCCGTTTTGTTCCAGTTGCCCGCACGGGTCGCACCGGTAAGCCATAAAGCCAGACGCTGTCCCTCGCTGTATGGGGCGAGAGGCGCTTCGGCGGTCGATTCAGCTTCGGGATTGAAGAAATACACGTTGCCGAATTCATACATCTTAAGGTCGGCGGCCTTGCGGTTGATATTGTGAGCCAGCGACTCCAGTCCGCCGAACATCAGCGTCTGCCTCATCACCGACAGGTCGTTGCTCAGGGGGTTGAGCAGACGCACGCATTTGCCGAGCGGATATGTCTCAAGGTCGGCGTAATAGCTCTCGGCGGTCAGCGAGTTGTTGAGTATCTCGTTGAAACCCTGTCCGGTAAGCTGATCGGCAATCCGGTGGCGCAGATCCTCGGCCGAGTCGGTCAGCGTCTTGAACGACAGCGACGAATGGAGCGTATCGGTCAGCTCTACATTGTTATATCCATATATTCTGAGTATGTCCTCGATTACATCGCACTCGCGGGTCACGTCCACACGATAGGTGGGCACCTTAAGTGTCAGCGTGTTCCCCTCGCGGGCGGTAATTTCTATTTCGAGCGACTTCAGTATCGAGTCGATTGTTTCGTGAGGTATCTCCTTGCCTACAAGCGCGTTGCAGCGGTCATAGCTGAATTCGACCGTGGCAGGCTCTACGGGGTTGGGATAAATGTCGACTACATCGCCGGTTATCTCCCCGCCGGCAAGCTCCTTTATCATCAGGGCCGCTAACTTAAGCATGTATATGTTGCAGTTGGGGTCGCAGCCGCGTTCGTAGCGGAACGACGAGTCGGTCTGCAGCCCGTGGCGGCGCGCTGTCTTCCTCACGCTCGTCGGGTTGAAATACGCGCTCTCGATAAATACCGACGTTGTCGACTCGGTCACGCCCGAATCAAGACCGCCGAACACGCCGGCGATGCACATCGGCTCATCGGCGTTGCATATCATCAGGTCTTTGTCCGACAGTTTGCGCTCCACGCCGTCGAGTGTAGTGAACGGCGTGCCCTCGGCACAGTTTTTCACTACGATTTCTCCGCCGGCTATCTTGTCACAGTCGAAGCAGTGCAGTGGCTGTCCGAGGCCGAGAAGTATGTAATTGGTTACGTCCACGATATTGTTGATGGGACGCATGCCGATGGCAAGCAGACGCTCTTTGAGCCATTCGGGGCTCTCCTTGACAGTGACATCCTTGATGGTGACACCGGTATAACGCGGGCACGCCTCTGTATTCTCAACGCGCACCTTGATTCCGCCTTCAGCCACATCAGTCTTGAAAGCATCGACACTCGGACGATGCGGAGCCGAAGCCTTGGCATGGCAGCCGAGCCATGCCGACAGGTCGCGGGCCACGCCGTAATGCGACGCGGCGTCCACACGGTTAGGAGTCAGATCCACCTCAAGCACATAGTCGCTCTCCACGTGGTAATATTCCGCAGCAGGAGTGCCGGGAGCCACCTCCTCTTCGATCACGATGATACCGTCATGGCTCGTTCCGACGCCAATCTCATCCTCGGCACAGATCATGCCGAACGACTCCACACCGCGTATTTTTGATTTCTTAATCTGGAATTCCTTATCGCCGTCATAGAGCTTCGTGCCGACAGTAGCGACAACCACGGTCTGACCCGCGGCCACATTGGGAGCGCCGCACACAATCTGCGTAGCCTGCCCGTCGCCAAGATCGACAGTCGTCACATGCAGATGGTCACTGTCAGGGTGAGCCTCACACGTGAGCACCTTGCCGATGACAAGACCGCGAAGTCCCCCCTTTATCGTTTCTACCTCCTCGACACCGCCGGTCTCCAGACCTACGGACGTCAGCACCGACGACAGCTCCTCGGCGTCAAGCTCAAAATCTATATAATCCTTAAGCCACTTGTAAGAAATATTCATAACAGAAAAAGATATACCGGGATAAATCACCTGAAACCGGACTGACAGCCCGAAATCGGCAAAACCTCATGCAGTCTGCCTCATTATTTCCCGATTGGATTATCCCGCAATTTTTAATTATCTCGCAAATTTACTCATTATTTTAAAATTTTTGCGCTAAAAACATACAAAATCTCACCGCATTAAAAAAAATATCAAAGAAAACTCAAAAAAATCTTGCAAGACTGAAAAATTATCCCTACTTTTGCACCGTCTTAGCAAACCGACCGCTTCGGCAACCCTACCAACACGCCGAAAACGACAAACAACGGTCACCCTGCCAAAGACGCCCAACCCAAAAAAATGACTCCGTAGCTCAGTTGGTAGAGCAATTGACTCTTAATCAATGGGTCGAGGGTTCGAGCCCCTCCGGGGTCACCAAATGGTCTGTCAGACCGATGAAAACCTCTGAAAACAAACAATTTTCAGAGGTTTTTCTTTTTGCCCATACCCCCAGCCGGTGCAAAATATTGGGTCAGCTGCAAAACCCGGTTGAAATGTTAAAAAGCCATACGAATAAAAATCATCACCCGAAATGCCCAACCTCCCAAATCATTTTCTGGAGCATAATCGGAGGGCCGGAGGCTCGTGGATTGTTATTAACCCCGGCTCGGAGAACGCGGAGCGGGCGCAGACCGGGGCACAATGCAATACAAACAGAGTATAAGCCCGGGACGGGCGGTTTGTGGTTCAATCGGTGCTTATACCACAGTTCGCCCGTCCCGGGCTTGTCTATATGATACAGTTGCGGCCGGGGTCTGCGTACCGTCCCGGTACTCCGAACCCCGGTTAAGCACACCCTCGAGCCTCCGGCTCTCCGGTGTCGGAATTTTAACAACCGTTTTTTCACATTGACTCTTAAATAACCGGAAACAAAATCTTTTTTCAATTGTTATACTTGCAACAATGTAATTTTTATATTACATTTGTCGCATGAAATACAGAGAAGTCATAACTTATAAATCTTATTTCGAGGATTTCTTCAGCAAACAATCCAGAAAAGTACAGGATAAAATCATCAAGATTCTTGATCTCCTTGAACAAGTCGAACGGGTACCTATAACTTATCTAAAATATATAGAAGGTACAAATGGATTATTTGAAATACGTGTACAACTCGCATCTGATATTTTCAGGATTTTCTGCTGCTTTGACGGCAATAATCTTGTCGTCCTCTTCAGCGGATTTCAAAAAAAGACACAGAAAACGCCCCATAACGAGATTGAACGAGCTTTAAAGATAATGAATGAATATTATAACGACAAAAATAGTGACAAATGAAAAATATACATACACTCGATGAAATCAAGACCAAATACTATGGCGAAATTGGCTCACGCGAACGCGACCGACTCGAAAATGAGCTCACGGCGCTGCGTATTGGCTATAAAATAAAAAGTCTGCGTGAGCAATTGAATATGACTCAGGAACAACTTGCTGAACGCGTAGACAAAAAAAGAACATACATATCCAAAATCGAAAACGATGGTGAAAATATTACACTGCGCACCCTTTTTGACATAGCAGAACGTGGCTTTGGAGGAAAGCTCCGCATCAGTTTTGAGCTATAGGCTTAATAAATAGGAATTTCTGAATATATCCGAAAAATATTTTTCAAAAAATTCGGCGAAAATTTTGGTAATTCAAAAAAAGTGCTTACCTTTGCATCGTTCAACCGACAAGGGGCGCTTAGCTCAGCTGGTTCAGAGCATCTGCCTTACAAGCAGAGGGTCGGGGGTTCGAATCCCTCAGCGCCCACTTCCCTTTCACCATGCCATCAGCTTTGTAGCCGATGGCATTTTTTATTTCTCTCCCCGCGGTCACGCCGACACCGAGGCACAGGCCGCCGACACCCCTCCTCTACGGCGGGATAGTTTTTTTTAACAATTACTGAATTAATTCTGTCGACAACATAACCAGTCACATCGTAATGGAAAGAAAAGTAAGAGTACGTTTTGCTCCGTCACCCACCGGTCCGCTCCACATCGGAGGCGTCCGCACCGCCCTCTACAACTACCTTTTCGCGCGCCGTCACGGCGGCGACATGATACTCCGTATCGAGGATACCGACTCACAGCGCTTCGTTCCCGGAGCCGAGGATTATATCAACGAGGCTCTCGCATGGCTCGGCATCGGCATTGACGAAGGCGTACGCGAAGGTGGCAACTACGGCCCATACAAGCAGAGCGAACGCCGCGACATATACCGCGAGCACGTCAAAATGCTCCTCGACAACGGCAAGGCATACATCGCGTTCGACACCCCCGAAGAACTCGAGGCCGCACGCGCCGCTACGCCCAACTTCCAGTACGATGCGTCGACACGCGCATCGATGCGCAACTCGCTCTCGCTCGGCAAAGAGGAAACACAGCGTCTTATCGATGCCGGCGAGAAATATGTGGTGCGCTTCAAAATCGAACCGGGACGCGACGTCGAGGTCAACGACCTCATCCGCGGAAAGGTCACCATCAACTCATCGGTGCTTGACGACAAGGTATTGTATAAAAGCGCCGACGACCTGCCCACCTACCACCTCGCCAACATTGTCGACGACCACCTGATGGAGGTGAGCCACGTGATCCGCGGCGAGGAATGGCTCCCCTCGGCTCCTCTCCACGTGCTTCTCTACGAAGCGTTCGGCTGGGCCGACACGATGCCGCAGTTCGTCCACCTGCCCCTGCTGCTCAAACCCGACGGCAAAGGCAAACTGTCGAAACGCGACGGCGACCGTCTCGGCTTCCCCGTGTTCCCCCTCGAATGGCACGACCCCAAGAGCGGCGACATCTCCTCAGGCTACCGCGAGAAAGGCTATCTGCCGCAGGCCGTAGTCAACTTCCTTGCCCTGCTCGGATGGAACCCCGGCGACGACACCGAAATCATGTCGATGGACGAGCTTATCAACCGATTCTCGTTTGACCACTGCTCACGCTCGGGCGCAAAATTCGACTTCGAGAAGGGAAAATGGTTCAACCACAAATACCTCCAGGAACTGCCCGACAACCAGCTCCTCGCCATGTTCAAACCGGTCATGGAAGCCAACGGCGTAAACCCCGCCGATTTCTCCGACGACTACATCACCCGCGCTATCGCGATGGTGAAAAACCGCGCCAACTTCGTCAAAGACCTTTGGGAACAGGCCCGCTTCTTCTTCGTCGACCCGACCGAATACGATGCAAAATCTGTTAAGAAACGCTGGACACCCGAAACTCCCGCCATACTTCGCGCCATGGTTGACCGCATGGCATCGCTCCCCTCGCTCGAAAGTAAGGCCACTGAGGAAAACATCCTCGCATGGATCAACGATAACGGCTATCATCTCGGCAACGTGATGAACGCCCTGCGTCTGGCCGTAGTGGGCGAATGCAAAGGTCCCCACATGTTCGACATCACCGAACTGATGGGCATCGACGCCACACGCCGCCGCGTGGAAAATGCCTGCGCCAACATCAAGCTACAGTAACCCAACCGGCTGCGTCGTGAACTTCCTCTACAACTTAGGCATACATCTCTACAAGTCGGCGGTCAGGATAGCATCCCTGTCCAATCCTAAGGCTAAAAAGATGGTCGAGGGCCACAAGGAGACTTTCGGCCGATTGCAGGCCGCCCTTCCCGCCGAAGGTGGCGCGATATGGATACACGCTTCGTCGCTCGGCGAATTCGAGCAGGGACGCCCCCTCATCGAGCGTCTGCGGCGCGAGCATCCCGACCGGAAGATACTGCTCACGTTCTTCTCCCCCTCGGGCTACGAAGTGCGCAAGAACTACCCGCTTGTCGACACGGTGACCTACCTGCCGTTTGACACGCCGCGCAACGCCCGTCGCTTCATCGAGACCGTACGCCCCTCGGTGGCAATCTTCATAAAATATGAATTCTGGGGCAACTACCTCCAACAGCTCGCCAAAGCGGGGGTACCCGTTTATATCATATCGGCCATATTCCGGCCCGGGCAGATATTCTTCCGCCCCTACGGAGGCATGTTCCGCAAAATGCTGCGCCGTTTCGACCGCATATATCTCCAGGACGAAAATTCGCGTCAGCTCCTCGCCGGGATATGCATCGACAACACTGTCGTGGCCGGCGACACACGCTTCGACCGCGTCACCGACGTCATGGCAGGCACATGCGAGATAGCCGGAGGCGACGCTCTCCGCTCCTTCATCATATTCGGCAGCAGCTGGGAAGCCGACGAGGCCAACTACCTGCCCTGGCTCAACGCCAATCCCGAAGTAAAATTCATCATCGCCCCCCACGAATTTGACGCAGTCCGCGTCAGCGCGCTGTGCGATGCCGCCAGCGGCAACGTAATTCCCCTGTCGCAATGGGAAAAACATATCGCCGACAACGGCACCCCTCCCGCCGGCGTGCGCGGCATAGTGGTCGACTGTTTCGGCAAACTCGCGTCGCTCTACCGCTACGCATCCGTGGCCTACATCGGAGGCGGACACGGTGCCGGTATCCACAACATCAACGAAGCCGCCGTCTACGGCATTCCCGTCGTATTCGGCCCCAACTACCACAAATTCAAGGAAGCGCGCGACCTCATAGCCCTCGGCGGAGCATTCTGCGTCACCGACGCCGCCACCACTTCCTCCACCCTCGACCGCCTGCTCTCCGACACATCCCTCCGCACCTCCGCAGGCAAAACCGCCGGCCAATACATTGCCGACAACATAGGCGCCACCGACCGCATCTTCGCCGACCTCTTCCCGGAAAAATAATCCCGCATTAACTGTCGTTATTGATTTTTTGGCAAATTTTTCGTAACTTTGCTACAAATGCCGAATTACAATGAGCGACCTGACAATTCCACCTACCGACCATGAAGATGAGGATGTAATGCCTCAGCCCGACTCACAGAAACCCTACGAGGAAGCAGCAGCCGATGTCGTCAAGCATCAGTTGCGCGGCATGTACCGCAGCTGGTTTCTCGACTACGCGTCCTACGTGATACTCGAGCGCGCCGTCCCCCACATCGAGGATGGTCTCAAACCCGTGCAACGGCGCATACTCCACTCGATGAAAACCCTCGACGACGGCCGTTTCAACAAAGTGGCCAACATCGTGGGCAACACGATGCAGTACCACCCACACGGCGACGCATCAATCAACGACGCACTCGTGCAGCTCGGGCAGAAAGACCTCCTGGTGGAAACGCAGGGTAACTGGGGAAACATCCTGACAGGCGCATCGGCAGCCGCCGGCCGTTACATCGAGGCACGACTCTCCCCCTTCGCCCTCGAGACGCTCTTCAACCCCAAAATCACCGAATGGACGCTCTCCTACGATGGCCGCAAGAAGGAGCCCGTCGTGCTCCCCTCCAAATTCCCCCTCCTCTTGTTTCAGGGAGTGGAAGGCATCGCGGTAGGTCTCTCCTCCAAGATACTGCCCCACAACTTCAATGAAATCATCGACGCCGCCATAGCCCACCTCAAGGGCGAGGAGTTCACGCTCTATCCCGACTTCGTCACCGGCGGATTCATCGACGTCAGCCGATACAACGACGGCGAACGCGGCGGCGTGGTCAAAGTACGCGCCAAAATCGAGAAAATCGACAACAAGACGCTCGCCATCACCGAGATACCCTACGGCAAGACCACCGGCGCGCTCATCGACTCCATACTCAAGGCATTTGAAAAAGGCAAAATCAAGATACGCAAGGTCGACGACAACACCGCCGAGCACGCCCTTATCCTCGTGCACCTGCTCCCCGGCACATCGTCCGACCGTACCATCGACGCCCTCTACGCGTTCACCGACTGCGAGCTCTCCATATCGCCCAACTGCTGCGTAATCGCCGACCGCAAGCCCCACTTCCTCGGGGTCAGCGACGTGCTCCGCCACAATGTCGACACCGCGCGCGAACTTCTGCGCAAAGAGCTTGAAATATCACTCTCCGAGGTCAAGGAGCTGCTTCACTTCGCCTCGCTCGAACGCATCTTCATCGAGCAGCGTATCTACAAGGACAGCCGCTTCGAAGAGGGTGAGACCATCGAGGATGTAATAGCCCACGTCCACTCGCGCCTGTTGCCGTTCGTCAAGGACCTCGTGCGCGACATCACCGACGACGACATACTCCGCCTGCTCGAAATCAAGATGAAGCGCATCACCAAATTCGACTCCCACAAGGCCGACGAACTCATAGCCTCCTACCTCGACCGCATAGCCGAAATCGAAGGCAACCTCAGCCATCTGACCGAATATGCCATCGCATGGTTCGAAGGGCTTAAGGCAAAATACGGCGACGCCTTCCCGCGCCGCACCGTCATCCGCGGCTTCGACAACATCGAGGCCACGCAGGTGGCCGAAGCCAACGAGAAGCTCTACATCAACCGCGAGGAGGGATTCATCGGCACATCGCTCAAGAAGGACGAATTCGTGTGCAACTGCTCCTCTATCGACGATATCATCATATTCTACCGCGACGGCCGCTACAAGGTGGTCAAGGTGGCCGAAAAACTGTTCGTCGACAAAAACGTGCTCTACATCAACGTGTTCAAGCGCGGCGACGAACGCACCATCTACAACGCCATCTATCAAGACGGCAAAGGTGGCACATTCTACATGAAGCGTTTCTCGGTCACCGGTGTCACCCGCGACAAGGAGTACAATCTGACGATGGGCACTCCCGGCTCGCGCGTGTCATGGTTCAGCGCCAACCCCAACGGCGAGGCCGAGATTGTCAAAGTGACCCTCAAACCGAAAGCACGACTCAAGACGCTCCAGTTTGACGTCGACTTCAGCGAGCTTGCCATCAAGGGAAAGCAATCGCGCGGCAACATCGTCACCCGCAACGAAGTGCACCGCTTCTCGCTCAAGGAACGCGGAGCATCCACCCTCGGCGGACGCAAGGTATGGTTCGACCCCGACGTGCTGCGCCTCAACTATGACGGCCGCGGCGACTACCTCGGCGAATTCGCGGGCAACGATACCATACTCGTCATCCTTAAATCGGGCGAATACTACATGTCGTCGTTCGATGCCGGCAACCACTATCCCGAAAATATACTCCGCATCGAGAAATATCGTCCCGGCATAGTCTGGACCGCCATCCTCAACGATGCCGACCAAGGCTACCCCTATCTCAAACGCTTCACCTTCGAGCCCTCCGCCAAGCTGCAGCGCTACCTTGGAGAGAATGCCAAATCATCGCTCATACTCCTCACCGACGAACCGGGCGCACGCTTTGAAGTGAAATTCGGAGGCGCCGACGAGTTCCGCGAACCGCTCATAATCGACGCTATCGACTTCATAGCCGTCAAATCGTTCAAGGCCAAGGGCAAACGCGTCACGACCTACACCATCGATTCCGTCACCGAAATCGAACCCCGCGAAACAGGCCTCGACGACGAGGAAGAAGAAACAACATCTTCCTCTCAGTCAGACTCGTCCGACATGTCCGACCCGTCTGACCCGTCTGACCCCTCCGACGACACCTACACCGAGCGCTCCGACGACGAAGTGCGCGACGAAATCAACGGACAAGAACGTCTATTCTGACAATGAAACGCCTGCTTTTCCTCCCTGTCGCAATCCTGATTGCCGTATGCTGCCGGGCACAGTCCGCCCCCGCAGGCGGCGACTCCATACCCCCGCTCCGGCCCGTCACATCGGCCTACATGCTCGAAATCGGAAGCTCATCCGTAGCCGACAGCTATCTGTCGCCAATCACCTACCGCGGCTGGAGCGCCGCATTCGCCTACGAACGCATGCAGGCCATGAAATTCGACCCCGACAACTGGGTCATGCAGCTCAAAGCCCGCATTGAGCTCGACCGCGGACGCAACCATGCCGACAATGCCACCACATGGCGTATCGACGGCACATTCTCATGGGGAATGCTCCGCCGATGGCACCCGCTCCCGTCGCTCACCATAGCCGCCGGAGGCTCTACCGGCATCGATGCCGGCTGCATCTACAATCCGCGCAACTCCAACAATCCGGCGTCGGCCAAACTCGCCTGGACGGTCAACGCCACCGCCTACGCCGCATATAATCTCCGCGTAGGCCGTCTGCCCGTCACGTTGCGCTACCAGCCCGTGCTACCCCTTGCAGGCATTTTCTTTGCCCCCGAATACGACGAACTTTACTACGAGATATATCTCGGCAACCACGACGGCCTCGTGCACTTCGCATGGCCCGGCAACCGTTTCGCCATGACCAACCTCCTCACCGCCGACCTACATTTCGGCGCCACGTCGCTGCGCCTCGGCTACCGCGGCTACTCATTCTCAAGCAAAGCCAACGACCTCATCACCAATATCCACACCCACGCGTTCGTCATCGGTCTCTCCGGCGAATGGCTCTCACTGTCACGACGCCGGTCGCTGAGCCGCGACGCCCGAATCATATCCGCCCTTTACTAATGAAACAGCTCCGCCTCATCATCATATCACTGGCCGCGCTGCTGCTTGCCGCCTCGTGCCACGAGATACCGCAGTACGCCGACAATCCGCGCGGCAACTTCGACGCTCTTTGGCGCACGCTCGACGAACACTACTGCTTCTTCCGCGAGAAAGGAGTCGACTGGGACGAAGTCTACTCCCGCTACTCCCCGAAAATCAGCGACCGCATGACATCGGAAGAACTCTTCATCGTCTGCGCGCAGATGCTCGACGAACTCCGCGACGGCCACACCAACCTCTCCTCGTCGTTCAACACCTCCTACTACCGCCGCTGGTGGAGCGACTACCCGCAGAATTTCGACGACCGTCTCATCAAGGAGCACTACTTCAACTTCAACTACCGACAGACAGGATCCATAATCTACGGCATCCTGCACGAAAACATCGGCTACATGCGCATACCCTCGCTATCCTACGGCATTGGCGAAGGCAACCTCGATAACATACTCTACTACCTGCGCACCTGCGACGGCCTCGTCATTGACATCCGCGACAATGGCGGAGGCTCCATGACCACCGTCGAGACCATCGTGGCGCGCTTCATCACGCAGCGCACCCTCGCCGGCTATATAAGCCATAAGAACGGCCCCGGTCACGACGACTTCTCCGAGCCTTACGCATATTACTATGAGCCTGCCGAACAGGGACGCGTAATGTGGGGCAAACCGGTAGCCGTGCTCACCAACCGCTCCACATTCTCGGCCGCCAACAATCTCGTATCAATCATGCGCACGCTCCCTGCCGTCAAAATCGTAGGCGCCACCACGGGCGGAGGTTCCGGCATGCCGTTCTCCTCCGAGCTTCCCAACGGCTGGGGCATACGCTTCTCATCCGCGCCGGTCCTCGACCCTCTCGGCCGGACAACAGAATTCGGCATCGAGCCCTCCGAAGGCTGCGCCGTCGACCTCGACCCGCAGGCCGCCCTCCAGGGTCACGACACCATCCTCGACTTCGCCATCGACCTGCTCAATTCATAATTCATAATGCATAATTCATAATTTGCGCGGTATGGTCTAAGCAATTATGAATTATGCATTATGAATTATGAATTGTGAATTGCCTCACTCTGCGCCGACTATTTTTACCAGTTCGTCGGGAGCGTTGATTATATGGTCGGCGTAGGCCTCGGTAAGTTCGGCCACGCTACGGAATCCCCAGCTTACGCCCGTCGACTCTACGCACGCCCGCCGTGCCGTCTCCATGTCCACACCCGAGTCACCCACCATCATGACATCATGCTTAGCCGTAGGATACTCACCGAGTATACGGAACACAACCGACGGATCCGGTTTCACCGGCACGCCCTCGGTCTGCCCGGCTATGGCCACCCACGAAATGTAAGGGAAGAAATGAAGTATCAGCCTCGTAGCCGCCTCCTGATACTTGTTGGTGGCGACAGCCATCTTCACACCAGCTGCCTGCAGGTCGCGCAGCATATCCTCAATGCCGGGATATGGCGTCGTAGTGTCAGTAAGATGTTCATTGTAATACTCCATGAAATCCTCGCGGAGCTTCTCCACCGTAGCCTCATCGCGATCCTCCGCCGGCAGCACCCGTTCGATAAGTTTCCGTATGCCGTTGCCCACGAAATGCGGATACGACGACAGATGATGCGTGGCATAACCGTTTTCCTCAAGCGCATAATTCGCAGCCTGCCCTAAATCGGTAATAGTATTAAGCAACGTACCGTCCAGGTCAAATATAACCAATTTCTTCTTCTCGTTATTCATAACTGACTCCTCAAATAAAAAAATTTTCTCCCGCCCAAGCCACTACGATAGCTAAATAGCTATTATAGCTACTTAGCTACAACAGCTATAATACCCACCCTATCAAAAAACACCCGCCCCATTACTAATTACTCATTACTAATTACTAATTTCTCAAAACGGGTATCCGATCGAGAAATGTATCGTCTTGTCCCGCCCCCACCGCGGATGCAGCAACGGCCATTTCTCCTGCCCGTAAGCCGGATTATGCGCCTTCATACCCAAATCGAGACGCAGCAGGAAATACGTGAAATCAAATCGTATACCGGCTCCGTAGGCCGCCGCAATCTGCTTGTAGAACGTATTGAACCGGAACATACCACCCGGTTGATTCTCATAATTGTGTATCGTCCAGATATTTCCCGCATCGATAAACAGAGCTCCCTCTATCACCCAGAACAGCTTGGCGCGGTACTCTACGTTAAGGTCGAGACGTATGTCGCCGCACTGGTTGATAAAGTCAATCACCGAATTGCGCGCGTCGTAGGCACCCGGGCCCAGCGTCCTTACGCCCCAGCCTCTCACCGAATTGGCACCTCCGGCATAGAAACGCTTCTCAAACGGTATCATCTCCGAGTTGCCGTAAGGCACACCCACACCGAAGCCGCCATGAAGCGCTATCGAATTGCGCGAATTGAAATTGTACACCCACGAATAGTCGAAATCGAATTTGGCATACTGCGCATACTGCGTGTTGAACACCTTGTAGGCTCCGCCGTGACGGTTCTGCCCCGTCACCGACGACAACGCATACAGCAGGTTGCCCGCCGTCTCGACCGACGCCCTCAGCGTCCATATCTTCTGCTGGAACGGATTGCCGAACATACGCGAGCCCGGAGTGATAGGCCGGCGGTTCGTCCGGTAAATCGAATACCCCATGCGCATGATCAGGTGGTCCTCATACGAATACCTCAGCAGCGGGTTCTGCGGCGCCACGGTATTTATGAAGTCGATGGTCGATTTCGGCAGATACACGTAATTGAGGTCGATAAGGTCAAACGTGTTGCGGTGCATGTTCGCGCGGTCGTTCCAGCGGTATTTCCACGCCGCGCCCGAGATGACACGCGTATATTCGGGGCGCTCCTGATAATTGAACGACACCGCGAACTCGGTCTGCGCCTTCGACCGCTGCTTGAAACTTTTCGATAAGAACGGCGCCTCGAATTTTGGGAACGTTATCCCCACCTCCGCGGCCACCTCCGTATAGCGGTCGTTGATGATGCCCGTCGGTTTGCCCGAAAGGCTCTCGTACGACGTCCTCACCTTTGCCGTAAGCACCTCGGCGCCGCGTGCGAGGTCGCGGTGCTGGTATGTCACCCCTACGCCGAATCTGAGGTCACCCTCCGAGTTCGTGCCCTCGACCTCAAATGTCACCCCCTGCTTCTTGGTGCGCGACAGCGTTATCACGGCCTCCAATGCCGGCTCCCCGTCGACAGTATCGGGCACCATCGCTATGTTGACATACTTCACGATGGCAAGCTGCGTCAGCGCCTCGTATGTGCGGTTCACGTCGGTTGCGCTGTACGGCTCGCCCGGACGTATGAAACATTTCTCTTCGAGCAGCGGCAGCTTCAGGTACCTGTCGTCATCATATATGACAGTGAATTTCCCCGCGCTCACCGTGTCGGCCGGCATGCCCGGCTTATGGTCGGGCGACTCCACGCGATACACCACGCGGCTCACGTTAAGCGGCCTTTCCCGATACGTCGAGTCAGCCTTCTGCGGCAGCAGCACCCTCATCGTCAGGTCCACATCCTTCGACGTGGCCGTAGTGTCGGCGATAAATGTTATCTGCTCCTTTGCGAAATTATAGTATCCCTTGTCGCGCAGCCGTGAAGTGATGCTGACGCGCTCGTTTTCGAGCAGGTCACGGTTGAGAGGCGTTCCCTCGGCTATCGTGAACTCCTCCTTGTCAGCCATGATTACCTCCCCGATTCCGGGGTCGTCGAATTCGTATGCTATATTTCTGATTATGTGAGGCTCTCCCGAGTTGATATGATATATCAACTCTACTTTGCGGTCCTTGCGGTTGAACACCGAGTCGACCGTCACGTGCGTGTTGGTGTATCCTTTGTTGACAAGAGCTAATTCGAGCTGACGCCGCGACTGCTCCGTCAGGTCATGGTCAAATATCACCGGAGCCTGACCGAGGCTGCGCGCCCAGCGGTTGTACCACCGCGTCGTATCGCGCCCCGACATATTGTATATCCCTAACTGCAGCTTGGCGAAACCGAGCACCACATGGTTCGGCTGCTGCCGCAGGTAATTTATCAGTGTCACCTCGTCCGTCCCGGTCGAAGGGTCCACATCTATCTTTACCTTATCGAGCAGATATTCACCTTCCGGCACATGCCTCGACGTGCTGCACCCAGCCGGCGCCAATAGCGCCACCGCCGCAGCCGCCGCTGTCAATATGCCTGATACCTTTCTCTTCATCGTTCCTCCTGTCGCTATTGTTTATGAGGGCGTCCCCTTTCCGTCACATCGGACGGTATATCAGCGTGTTCGCCCGTTCGGGGCGGAATATGTCGCGGGCGCATTCACGCAGGTCGGCACCCGTAAGCTCCCTGTAGCGGGCTATCGTGCCGTTGATCTCCTCATTGTGGTATTCGCACATCGCGAGCGCCTGTGCCTTGGCGAGATAACTTACGTTGTTGAATGTCATCGCCGACTCCATCCTGTTGATGGCGCGTGTCAGCTGACCGGCGCTGAAGTCGCGGCACGCTATCTCCTCCATTTTGGCGTTGACGGTCTCTATGGCACGCCGCTCGTTGTCGGCACCGTTCTCGCGCAGACGCATGTTGAGCATCAGCATTCCCGGCTCCTCGCTGCCCAGTATGGAGGCGTCGACCGAGGTGAAGAGGTCGCTCTCCATAAGCAGCTCGCGGTAGAATATCGACGACTCGCCGTTGGCCATAAGGTCGGTAAGCAGGTCGGCGCAGTAATACTGCTTCGTGCCGTAGCCCTCCATCGGATAGGCTATCGTTATGTCGGTCGACGGCACATGTCCCGACACCTCGGCATGCCGTGCCGACGTCTGCTCCGGCTCGTGGCCGTAACCGCGGGGAGCAATCTCGCGCCGCGGTATGTCGCCGAACCATTTCTCGGCCAGACGCCGGGTCTCTTCGGCCGTTATATTGCCCGATACAGCCACTACGGCGTTGTTGGGCGCGTAGTGCGAGAAAAAGAACTCCCGCGTGTCCTGCGGCGTCACCCTGGCGATATGCTCCGGCGTCTTGCCTATCACCGGCCAGCTGTAGGGATGGGCGGTGTAGACAAGTTTGCGCAGATGGTGGCTCAGGTCGCCGTAAGGACGGTTGAGACACTGCTGCTTGAACTCCTCCGTGACCACCGAACGCTGCACCTCGAGCGTACGGTCGGCGAACGACGGACTAAGCATCCTGTCGCTCTCCAGCCAGAATGCGGTCTCGGCATTCTGGGCAGGAAGTATGTCGTAAAAATTGGTAAAGTCATTTGAGGTCCACGCGTTGTTTTTTCCTCCCGCACGCTCTATCGCGCCGTCGAAATCGGGTATGTTGACCGAACCGCCGAACATCAGATGCTCGAACAGATGGGCAAGCCCGGTGAGGTCGCCGCGTTCGTCGCGGGCGCCGACATTGTACAGCACGTTGACGGCCACCATTGCCGTGTTGCCGTCGTAATTGTGCACAAACCTCAGCCCGTTGCCGAGTTCAAACCGCGTAGTCTCTATCATGGCTCCCTCTCCGCGTTATTCCACTTCGACCGATATGATTTTGACATCCTCGGTCGGACGGTCGTTGCGGTCGGTGGCTACTTTCTGTATCGCGTCGACCACGTCCATGCCCGAGATTACCTCGCCGAATACGGTGTACTGGCCGTCGAGATGCGGAGTGCCCCCCTCGGTGCTGTAGGCCTTGCGCTGTTCTTCGGTGAGTTTTGCGGGATTTTTGGCTGCTTCGGCCTCGGTGATGGCTATCAGCTCGTCCTGGAGCTTCATGAGCCCGTCGCGGTCGCCCTTGCGCTGCATCTCCTCTATCTTCGCACGGTTCTTACCAACAAGACTCTGGAATATGCCCTGCTGCTGAGCCATCTGCAGCTGCGCCTCCATCTGCTCCATCTCGGCGGCGCTGTACGCCTTGCCGGTGACGATATAGAACTGCGAGCCCGACGAACGGCGCTCGGGGTTCACCTGATCACCCTGGCGTGCCGCCGCGAGGGCACCGCGTTTGTGGAAATGCTTCGGATATACGAACTCAGCCTCGAGGGTGTATCCGGGGTCGCCCGAACCGAGCATCTTCCCCTTCGGCGCGTTCTTCGAGTCGGGGTCACCGGTCTGCACCATGAATTCATTGATGACGCGGTGGAAAAGCACGCCGTTGTAGAATCCCTCCTTCGCTAATTTCACGAAATTGTCGCGGTGGCGCGGAGTGTCGCCGTACAGACGCACCTTGATGTCGCCCATCGTCGTGCTGATTTTCACTATTACGTCCTCTTTGCTGACGGCAGTCGTATCGGCTGCCGCATTATCTTTCTTCACTTCCATTATTTCGGTATTTTGGGTTTTGTTGTCTTTTTGTGCAGTTGCTGCTCCGGCGGCATCCGATTGCTTGCAGCTCATCGTGATGGCCATGAGTGCCGCCATAGCTGCCGTTACCATTATCTTTCTCATATTCCTTTGGGATAAAGGCGCTTGTAGATACGCCTGAAGTTATTGTCACTCAGTCTCAGCTCCTCGGCGCGCTCAAGATAGTCGTCGCCGTAAAGGCTCTGCAGCAGGTGTCCGATGTAGGCTCTCTCACGGTCGCGGTCGATAGCCGCGCTCACCATTTTGTCGATGGCGCCGGCAAAATGCTCCTTGTCGACAGCATTCAGATAGCGAGCCGCGCTCACTAAGAACTGCCCGTTGCCGTCCACTCTGATAAGATTGTCGGTCAGCCAGTCAAGATCTCCGTCTATAGCCCAGATATTGTTGGCGATATACTCGTATGTCATCAGGCCGTCCGTATCCTTTTCAAGTTCTTTTATTGTCTTTGTATCCATTGCTGTTTGTTTTAATGCAAAATTACATTCTTTTACGGTGTGCTGATGCGTCAAAATCATACACTCGGTGTAATTTCTTTCGCAAAAATACACTAAAATACTTGCTCGGCAAAATTTATCGTTCGCGCCCGCCCCATTTTTTCTTAAAAATTCCGTAAATTTGCAAATCATTTCAGGCTGCATGATTTATCACGTGCATGACGCAGCCTTTCCAATAGGTTTGTTTTATGAAAAAATTTACTAAGATTGTAGCGACAGTTTCCGACAAGCGGTGTGATGTCGATTTCATTCGCGACCTCTTCGACAACGGCATGAACGTAGTCCGCATGAACTCAGCCCACCTCTCGCTCGACGGTTTTACCAAAATCGTCAACAACGTCAGGCAGGTATCCGAGCGCATCGGCATACTCATCGACACCAAAGGTCCCGAAATCCGTACCACCAACAACGATTTCCCCGACCGCGACACCCCCATAACCATCTCCGCGGGCGACAGGATACGTTTCGTCGGCAATCCCGACGCCCTTTCGTCGCACGACTGCATCGCGCTCTCATATACCGGCATCGCCGACGACGTCCGTCCCGGCGACCACCTCCTCATCGACGACGGCGAACTCGACTTCGTCATCGACTCCATCGATGAGCGCACCATTTTCGCCACAGCCCTCAACGGCGGCTCGCTCGGCGCACGCAAGAGCGTCAACATACCCGGCGTATCGATCAAGCTACCCTCCCTCACCCCCCGCGACATCACCAACATCGGCTACGCCATCGACCTCGGCATCGACTTCATAGCCCACTCGTTCGTACGCTCTGCCGACGACGTCCGCGCCATACAGTCTATCCTCGACGAGCGCGGCTCATCGATAAAAATCATCTCCAAGATTGAAAATCAGGAAGGTATCGACAACTTCGACGAAATACTCGAAGCCTCCTACGGTATAATGATAGCCCGCGGCGACCTCGGCATCGAAATCCCCGCCGAACGCATTCCCGGCATACAGAAAAGCCTGATTGACAAATGCATCCGCGCCCACAAACCGGTGATTGTCGCCACCCAGATGCTCCATTCGATGATATCCAACCCGCGCCCCACGCGCGCCGAAGTATCCGACATAGCCAACGCCGTCTACCAGCACACCGACGCCCTGATGCTATCGGGCGAGACCGCCTACGGCAGCTACCCCGTCGAAGCCGTTGCCACCATGACCCGCGTAGCCCTTGAGGCCGAGCGCTCCATGGCCGGTGCCGGCACCACTCCCGTCATCGAACCCGACACGACCTCATTCCTCGCGCGGCAGGCCGTCAAATCCAACTGCATGCTCGGCACCCGCGCCATCATCACCGACAGCTACACAGGCCGCACCGCACGCTACATAGCCTCCTACCGCGGCATGTTCCCCACCCTCGCGCTATGCTACCGCGAGAACGTGGTGCGCCTCCTCTCCCTCTCCTACGGCGTATGGGCTATCCACCAGCCCCCCACATCATCATCGCGCCAGTATCTCCGCGACGGTCTGCGCCATCTTCTTGAAAGCAAACGCCTCACCCTCGACGACTCCATAGCCTACCTCGGAGGCGGATTCGGCGAAGGACGCGGCACCACCTTCCTCGAAATCAACAAAGTGAGCGAAGTAATGGAAAACTACTGCACCTACTCCCTCCCCAACCTCGAGGACGTAGCCCAGACCACCCGATAAAAAATAATCCCCATCGGCCCCATTTGGCCTATTGGCCCTATTAGGCCTACTCCCTCCCGCTAAATCCCGTTAAATTCCGATTAATCCCGATTAATCCAAAAAAATCCAACATTCAAAATTCAAAATTATCATGATTACTCAAGAACAATTAAAAGAGACTTTTGAACGCAAGCTCGCGTTGAGGAGGTATCTTTGACATCGACAGCAAGAAAATAGAACTCGAAGAAGAAGAACTCCGCACCCACGTCCCCGACTTCTGGGAGCACCCCAAGGAAGCTCAGGCTCAGATGAAAAAAATCAAGGACATCAAAGCCTGGATTGACGGCTACCACGAGATAGAAAACCTCGTCGACGAACTTCAGCTCTCATTTGATTTCTACAAAGAGGAACTCGTCACCGAAGAGGAAGTCGACCGTCAGTACACCGCCACAATCGAAGCCATCGAGGCACTCGAGCTTCGCAACATGCTCCGCCGCGAGGAAGACAAACTCGGCGTCGTGCTCAAAATCAACTCCGGAGCCGGAGGCACCGAAAGCCAGGACTGGGCACAGATGCTCATGCGCATGTACCTGCGCTACTGCGAACGCCACGGCTACAAGACCTCGATTGCCAACCTCCTCGAAGGCGACGAAGCCGGCATCAAATCATGCACCATCAACGTCGAGGGCGATTTCGCCTACGGTTACCTCAAGAGCGAGAACGGCGTGCACCGCCTCGTGCGCGTGTCACCCTACAACGCCCAGGGCAAACGAATGACATCATTTGCCTCCGTATTCGTCACCCCCCTCGTCGACGATACCATCGAGGTCAAAGTCGAACCCGCCCTCATGTCATGGGACACATTCCGTTCAGGTGGCGCCGGCGGACAGAACGTCAACAAAGTCGAATCCGGCGTACGCCTCCGCTACCAGTTCACCGACCCCTACACCGGCGAGAAAGAAGAAATCCTCATCGAGAATACCGAGACCCGCGACCAGCCCAAGAACAAGGAAAACGCCCTGCGTCACCTCCGCTCCATCCTCTACGAGAAAGAGATGCAGCACCGTCTTGAAGAGCAGGCCAAAGTCGAGGCCGGCAAGATGAAAATCGAATGGGGCTCGCAGATACGCTCCTACGTGTTCGACGACCGTCGCGTCAAAGACCACCGCACCGGCTTCCAGACCTCCGACGTCAACGCCGTAATGGACGGCGACCTCGACGGCTTCATCAAAGCCTACCTCATGGAATTTGCCGCCGACGAAGCAAAATAACCCCGTGTAGTAGACGCGGTTTCCAACCGCGTGCCTCCTCGCATCCGCCTGTAGGGGACGTGATTCATCGCGTCCGCGCCCTGAAAGCCCCCGAGTTCTCGCGAAGCTATCCGTTTAATCCGGATTAATCTCGTTTAATCCCGTTTAATCCGGATTAATCATTCAAAATCCCCCATTCGAAATTCAAAATTCCCATGCAGCAACTCACCATCATAAAAGTAGGCGGAAAAATCGTCGAAGAACCCGACACCCTCGCCGCCCTCATCGCCGACTTCGCGCGCATCCCCGGCCTCAAGCTCCTCGTCCACGGAGGAGGCCGCTCCGCCACACGCCTCGCCACCCAGCTCGGCATCGAACAGAAAATGGTCGACGGGCGCCGCATCACCGACGCCGACACCCTCCGCATCGTCACGATGGTCTACGGAGGTCTCGTCAACAAAAACATCGTCACCTCACTGCAGGCCGAAGGCATCAACGCCATCGGGCTCACCGGTGCCGACATGGACATAATCCGCTCACACCGCCGCCCCGCAGGCGAAATCGACTACGGATTCGTGGGCGACGTCGACCGCGTCGACGCCCAAGCCATCGCACGCCTCCTCGACGCCGGACTCGTACCCGTCATCGCCCCCCTCTCCCACGACGGCCACGGCTCCATGCTCAACACCAACGCCGACACCATCGCATCCGAAGTAGCCCGCGCACTCGCCCCCCTCTTCGACACCACCCTCACATTCTGCTTCGAAAAACCCGGAGTACTTGCCGACGAAAACGATGACACATCGGTCATAAAAAAAATCGATCGCGCAACTTATCAACAGCTGCGCGACCGTAGTATTATTGCCGGCGGTATGATACCGAAGCTCGACAATGCGTTTAAAGCACTGAATTCGGGTGTCAAAGAAGTCATTATCACTAAGGCCGACGCTATCGCCGTTCCCGGCAGCGGCACGGTCATCTGCGGCTGACCTCCCTGTGGCCCACCATCTTATCGCAAGAAAAAGCCACCCCGTATATCGTATTATTATTTATTCTTCATCTGTTAGACTTTTTTAATACCCAAAAGTTTAATCGCCTCGCAAATTTTCAGCATTTTTTCGTAAATTTGCATGCGTTCTTTAATCAATCACCAATATATTTTCAGGCTATGAACAAAATTGACCGCCTTCTCGCTGAAAAACTGCTCAAAATCAGTGCAATCAAACTTCAACCCGAAAACCCCTTCACCTGGGCCTCGGGATGGAACTCTCCCATATATACCGACAACCGCAAGACTCTCTCATATCCCGAAATACGCACCTTCATCAAGGTTGAGCTCTCACGCCTCATCATGGAGAACTTCCCCGAGGCCGAAGCCATAGCCGGAGTCGCAACAGGTGCCATCGCACAGGGTGCCCTCGTAGCCGACGAGCTCATGCTCCCCTACGTCTACGTCCGCTCCACGCCCAAGGACCACGGCCTTGAAAACCTCATCGAAGGCTCGCTCCGTCCCGGTCAGAAAGTCGTCGTTATCGAAGACCTCGTCTCTACCGGCAGCAGCTCCCTCAAGGCTGTCAACGCCATCCGCGCCGCACGCAGCGAAGTCATCGGCATGGTAGCCATCTTCTCCTACGAATTCCCCGTAGCCGTAGAGCACTTCAAGCAGGAGAAAGTAAAGCTCTTCACCCTCAGCAACTATTCCGCAATGCTCGAAGCTGCCGTCAAGACCAACTATATCCGCGAGTCCGACGTCAAGACCCTCGAGCTATGGCGCGAAGACCCCGCCAACTGGGTTCCCGCCAACTCAGCCGACAACTAATCTCACTCCCCCGTCACATAACTTATGTCACGTTACGAAAGCAAGACCGTCACGGTTCAGAAACCCATAGGCGAGATGTTCAGCCGTTTTTCCGACCTCTCATTCTTCGAGAAACAGCTTGAACAGCTCCCCGAAGAACAACGCGCCAAGCTCGGCGAAGTGCACTTCGCGCCCGACTCGATATCCATCGTCACACCTCAGGTTGGCGAACTCAAATTCCAGGTCATCGAGCGCCACGAGCCCGACAAAATCGTATTCGGCAGCCCGTCGTCACCGATTCCGCTGACCATGTCGGTCAACTTCGCCGAAGTCTCGCCCGAAGCCACCGACGTAACCACCGTAATCGACGTCGAAATCCCCGCGATGCTACGTCCCTTCGTAGGACCCAAGCTCCAGCAGGCAGCCGACAAATTCGGTGAAATGATATCCAACCTCAGCCGCTCATAAGGCTGAGGTTTTTCTTACTAAAATAGCTAAAAGCTACAATAGCTACGATAGCTACAATAGCTACAATAGCTACAATGCTATATCAGCTAAAAAATTACTAATTCCTAATTACTAATTCCTAATTGAATAGAGAGATGGCAACTAAACTCTGGGAGAAATCCACCTCAGTCGATACAGGCGTCGAAGCCTACACCGTAGGCCGCGACCGCGAAATGGACCTCTACCTCGCCCCCTACGACGTGCTCGGCTCAATGGCCCACATCCGCATGCTACGGTCCATCAACCTCCTCACCGCCGACGAACTCGAGGCACTCACCGCCGCCCTCCGCGACATCTTCAACGACATCACCGATGGCAAATTCGTCATCGAGGAAGGAGTCGAAGACGTCCACTCGCAGGTCGAACTCCTCCTCACACGCCGTCTCGGCAACATCGGCAAGAAAATCCACTCCGGACGCTCGCGCAACGACCAGGTGCTTGTCGACCTCAAACTCTTCATCCGCTCCCGCATCGAGGACCTCGTCAACGCCGTGTCGCGCCTCTTCGACATACTCCTCCGCCAGAGCGACCGCTACAAAGACGTCATAATCCCCGGCTACACGCATCTCCAGGTCGCCATGCCGTCATCGATGGGACTATGGTTCGGAGCCTACGCCGAAAGCCTCGTCGACGACCTCGCCGTGCTCCGCGCAGCCTACGAAGTCACCAACCGCAACCCCCTCGGTTCAGCCGCAGGCTACGGTTCCTCATTCCCCCTCGACCGCACAATGACCACCGACCTCCTCGGCTTCGAATCGATGGCCTACAACGTCGTATACGCCCAGATGGGACGCGGAAAGACCGAACGCATCGTAGCCAACGCAATAGCCTCCATAGCCGCCACCGTAGGCAAACTCGCATTCGACGCCTGCATGTTCAACTCGCAGAACTTCGGCTTCATCAAACTCCCCGACGAATTCACCACCGGCTCATCCATAATGCCGCACAAGAAAAACCCCGACGTATTCGAGCTCACACGCGCCAAATGCAACAAGCTCCAGGCACTCCCCGTCGAGATTACACTCATCACCAACAACCTCCCCTCCGGCTACTTCCGCGACCTCCAGCTCGTCAAAGAATCATTCCTCCCCGCATTCGACACCATCATATCCATCCTCGACATGACAGGCCGCATGCTCGCCGACATAAAGGTCAACCCCGACGTAGCCCGCGACCCCCGCTACAAATTCATGTACTCCGTCGAAGAAGTCAACCGCCTCGCAGCCGCAGGCACCCCCTTCCGCGACGCCTACCGTCAGGTAGGACTCGCCATAGAGCACGGCGACTTCACCCCCGACTACAATATCCACCACACCCACGAAGGCTCCATAGGCAACCTTTGCAACGACCGCATCCGCGCCCGTTTCGACAACATAGCCTCCCAATTCGACTTCACCACCTACCACAAAGCCTTCAACACCCTCCTCACCCAGAAATAACCCGCTAACTCCCCCAAAAAAATCGGGCTAAACCCCGCTTGATTAATCTCGATTTATCCCGATTAATCCTGATTAATCAGGCCCAACCGGGATTAATCAAGATAAATCGGGATAATCATGATTAATCTCGATTATCCCGTTAAATCCCGATTAACCCTGTTAAATCCCCCTAAACTCTCCCCCAAAATGCCAAAATTCAAAATTCCCCATTCAAAATTAGCGATAGCGCTCGCGCTATCGCTATGCGTTGCTTGCGACAAAGTCGACGACGACCGCATCCCCCCTTACCCCGTCTACGTCCAGTTCCAGACCCAGGCCGACTGGAACGTCTACGGCGTATCCGGCGCATGCGGCTATAAATACTTCATCAAAGCCGACCGCACCCCTGCCAACTACCCCTGGACAGCACTGACCGAAACAGGCTTCGGAGGCATCCTCCTCGTAAGCGATATCCACGGCGACCCGCAGGCCTACGACCTTGCCTGTCCCGTTGAAGCGCAGCGCACAGTCCGCGTCGTCGTCGACACCGACCTCCAGAAAGCTCGCTGCCCCCGCTGCCGCTCCGTCTACGACATCTTCACCAACTACGGCCTCCCCGTAGAAGGAGAAGCCGCCGCAAAAGGCTACGCCCTCCGCCACTACCACACCGGCACCGGCTACCAAGGCCAATACCTCATAATCACCAACTGACCCCGTCACCCGGCACCGTCAACCGACCCGTCACCAACCGACATCACCCACCGGCTCCCCTCTCCCCCCACGATAAGTCAGACCGGTCCGACATGTCTGACTCGTCCGACCGGTCTGACCCGACAGCATAAAAAAAAGCGCGGCTATGCCGCGCTTTTTTTTATGCTGTGAACTATCTCTTACTTCACGCCGAGCTGGGTCTTTACCAACGGAGTGATGTCTACTACTTCAGCCGATACGTAGGCTGGCATTTCCGAGGGGAATACCATTGTAAGGTTCTGGGCTGCGCCTACGGTCTTGATTGCGTTGAGAAGCTTCTCCTGCACGGGCTGCATAAGCTGCTGCTGCTGACGCTGGAGGTCCTGCTGTGCGGTCTGAAGGAACTGCTGGGTTTTCTTGTCCATATCCTGGATTTCCTGCATGCGGCGCTCCTTGATTGACTGGGGAGTCGAAGCGTCCTGCTCGAGCTGCTGGTACTCGGCGAATTTCTTTTGCATCTCCTCGTTGAGTTTTGCATACTCATCCTCATACTGTTTTGAAGCCTCGCCGAGCTTGGTCTGAATCTCAGCTACTTCAGGCATAGCCGCGAAGATTTCCTCGGCCGATACCACTCCGAATTTCTGAGCCGCTACGCTCATAGGCAGTGCCACGAGCACTGCAAGAAGAATTTTCTTAATCATTGCTTTTTCTATGTTTAAATATTAATTTCTATGTTTTACTTGCCGTAGCCGAGTTTGTTGAGCACCTCGTTGCTGACATCGATACGCGGCGAGGCGAAGATAATGTCTGACGACGTCGCACGGTCGAGTATCATCTGATAACCGCGCTCCTCGGCCACCTTCTTGGTTGCGTTGTACACATCGTCCTGTATCGGCTTCATCAGCGTCTGGCGCTTCTGGTAAAGCTCACCTTCCGGTCCGAAATATTTAGCCTTGAGTTCGGTAGCTTCCTTCTCCTTTGCCACGATTTCCTCCTCGCGCTTCTTTATCTGCTCGTCGGTCAGAAACACCTTTTCCGACAGATAGTTCTTGTACATCGCGTCAGCTTCCTGATAGAGGGCGTCAAGTTCCTTCTGCCAGCGCAGCGACAGCTGGTTGAGCTGCTCGTTGGCCATCTCGTAGGCCGGTACATTCTTCAGGATATATTCCATATCCACCAACGCGAACTTCTGCGCATGTGATGCCAGAGCTACCCCTACCATCATAAGGAGAGAAATAAAAATCTTTTTCATATTGGTATCTTCTTTAATATCGTTATGGTTAAGACTTGCTTTTTCACTTACATATATGACACAAATATACGCATAAAGTTTTGAAAAGCATTTAATAAATTATGTTAACGCCGGCGCCGGCATTCCTAATTACTAATTACTAATTCCTAATTACTAATTACTAAAACTCTTGTCCGAGGATGAAGTGGAAGTGGCTGCCACCCTTGACGCCGCGCACCTTGTCGAAACCGTATGCCCAGTCGATACCCATCATGCCCACCATAGGCAGATAGATACGCACACCAACACCGGCCGATCGCTTAAGGTCGAAGGGCGAGAAATTCTTCACCGAAGTCCATGCGTTACCACCCTCCACGAATCCCAGACCGTAGATGGTGGTCGTAGGCTGGAGCATGAACGGGAAGTGCAGCTCAACGCCCATACGGGTGTAAGCGTAACCCTCCTGGCCCCATGGGGTGAGGTCGCCGTTCTCGTAGCCGCGGAGGCCGATAGTCTCCGTAGCGTAGGTATAGCCGCCCGACATACCGTCGCCACCCACGTAGAATGTCTCGAACGGCGATTTCAGCCACTTGTTGTAGCTGCCCAGAAGACCGAAGTCGGCACGGGTCATAAGCACGAGAGTATATTGCTCGGCATCGTTAAGCGGAGTGTATGTGCGCGATTTGAAGCGGAGCTTCCAGTACTCGATCCAGCGGTACATCTCCTTCTTCGACTCGGTGGTATTGGCCTTGGAGAGCGCCTCCCAGTCCTTGTTTCCGCTGAAGAGCGACGCAGGCGGAGTGAGCTGCAGGTTGATTGAGAATGTCGAACCGCGGCGTGTGTAGAGCGGGTTGTCGATAGAGTTGCGTGCCAGGGTAAGTCCGAGCACGAGTGCGTTCGACGTACCGTTGTTCATATAGTACAGGTAGTCCCAGTTTTTGAGGTAATACCAGTTGTACGACAGCTCGGTAGTGAACGTGAAGTAGTCGTCGGGCCAACTCAGTCGCTTACCGAAACCTACCGTGATGCCTGCCATCTGCAACAGTTTGTTAGGGTCGTAGGCATTCTGTATCGAGTTCTGATAGTAGTCGTTGTAGTTGTAGTTCGAGCCGAAACCGTAGCCGTAGCCATATCCGTAGGGATTTTGCCAGTTGCTGTTGTAGTAGTTGGAGTTCACACCGGTCTGGCGGCTGTAGTAGGCCGACACGGAGAGCGAGTTGGGGCGCTTGCCGCCGAACCACGGGTCGAGGAACGACAGCGAGTATGCCTGATAGTAACGGGCATTGGTCTGCGCGCTGATGGTGAAGGTCTGTCCCTCGCCCTGCGGTATGAGTCCCTTGTACGAATCGGGCTGGAAGAGGTTTTTGATGGAGAAGTTGGTGAACTTCAGCGCTAATTTGCCTATGATACCGGTCTGACCCCAGCCGAGCGAGAACTCTATCTGGTCGTTGGCCTTCGACTCCAGGTTGAAAAGAATATCGACAGTACCGTCATCCTCGTTCGGCTCGGGACGTATGTCCATTGCCTCAGGGTTGAAGTGGCCTGTCTGCGCTATTTCACGCGCCGAACGCATAAGGTCGTTCTTGCTGAACAGCTGGCCCGGACGCACACGCAGCTCGCGGCGTATAACCTTCTCGTACAGTCGGTCGTTACCGTTGATGATTACCTTGTTGATACGTGCCTGCGGGCCCTCGAACATGCGCAGCTCCAGGTCAATGGAGTCGCCGTGCACATTCTTCTCGACCGGCACGAGCTGATAGAACAGGTATCCGTTGTCCATATAGTAGTTGGCCACAGCGTCGTCATCATCCTTCATGCGTTTGTTGAGCAGCTTCTGGTTGTAGACCGACCCCGGCTCTATGCCGAGTATGCCGTTAAGCCAGTCGGTGGGATACACCGTGTTGCCCACCCACTTTATATCGCTGATATAATATTTCTTACCCTCCTCGAGCGAGATATACACATCCACACTCTTGTCGTCATAGGGCACGACCGAGTCAGCCAGAATCTTTGCGTCGCGGTAACCTTTCTCGTTATATTTCTCGATGATGCGGTTCAGGTCGTCCTCATAGTCCTGCTCCACAAATTTCTTCTGGCGGAAAAGGTTGATGAGCTTGCCCTTCTCGTTGGTTTTCTTCATGACGCGCTGCAACTGATTGTCGGTCAGCACCTCGTTGCCGTCGATGTAGATTTTGTGCACCTTCACCTTGTCGCGCTTGTCGGCTATGATGTCGACTATCACATGGTTCTCCTCCGACAGGTCGGGACGCTGCGATATTGTCACCTTGGCGTTGCCGAAACCCTTCTCGGCGAAATATTTATTGACGATGTCGGTGGCGCGGTTCACGATATTGGGCGTGATGGGATTGCCTTTGACGAGCTGCAGACGCTCCTGCAGGTCCTCGCGCTCACCCTTTTTCATTCCTATGTAATTGACCTGCGATATGCGGGGCTGCGTGCGTATCGCAATCTCAAGCCACACCTTGTCGCCGGCTATCTTGTCGACCTTGAGCTGGGCCTGGGCAAACAGCTGCTGGCGCATCAGGCGCTTCACGGCCGCGGTGGCGTCATTGCCCGGTAACTCGATTTTCTGCCCAACGCGCAGCCCGGTATAGCCTATGATGTTGTTGGGGTCGTAGTTGTCGGCTCCCGTCACCTCTATTCCTGCGATTTCGTATGTGCGGGGCACACCCGAATAGCTTATCTGGGGCTGGTATACGGTGTCGGCCGGCGCCTGCGCCATGAGGCTTCCCGCTACTGAGAACGCCGCTACTAATATGAGTAATATCTTATATCTCATAATGTGATGTGGATAATTCTTTATGATGCTTGTCGGTTTTGATTTTATGATTGCCGGTTCTAAAGCTGTTCGGCCGTAAGCCCGAAGCGCCGCTGACGTCCCTGATAGCTCACTATGCAGTCTACGAAATCCTGCTTCGTGAAGTCGGGCCAGTAGTGGTCGGTGATTATGATTTCGGCATACGACAGCTGCCACAGCATGAAGTTACTGATGCGGAAATCTCCGCCCGTGCGTATCAGCAGGTCGGGATCGGGTATGCCGGCGGTCGACAGGTGTGTCGACACCGTCTCGTCGGTGATATCCTCGGCAAGGAGTTCACCCTCTTTCACCTCGCGCACTATTTCCTTTACGGCACGCGTGATTTCCCAGCGGGCCGAATAGCTCAGTGCGAGTATCAGGTTTAGTCCGGTACAGTGTGCCGTGTCGGCGAAACAGCGCTGCAGACGCTCGGCGGCGAAGTCGGGCAGGCGCTCCATGTCGCCAATCATTGTCAGACGCACGTTGTTGCGTATCAGGTCGGGGGTCTCACGCTCGATAGCGGTCACGATGAGATGCATGAGCAGGTTGACCTCTTCGGCCGGACGATTCCAGTTTTCTGTCGAGAAAGTATAGAGCGTCAGGTATTTCACCCCGGTCTCCGAGGCGATTTCCGTGATACGGCGCACTGTATTGACGCCCTCCACATGTCCTGCTGAACGCTCCATGCCGCGGGCCTGTGCCCAGCGTCCGTTGCCGTCCATGATGATGGCCACATGCTCCGGCACGCGTTCCTTGTCGATATGTGATGTATCAGCTTGTTGCATCAGTTCAGATAGAGCTTTTCAAATAGAGCTTTGTTCATTTTTGCAGGCGCCCGATGAGCGGACTGCGGTTATATCGGGTTGCGGCGTCAGTCGACATAGTGGCATGTCACGCACCGTTTCCCGAACTCGTAGGTGATTGATACCGACAGGTTGGAATACCAGTCGGTGTTTTTCAGAAACGAGCTTTTTATCTGGTAGAGGTCGCTGAGCTCGCCGTCGACTTTGTCGCCGAACACTTTCGTCATCGAAAACTCGATGCCCAGGTTCCATCTCTCTTTCAGTTTGTATTTCACGCCGAACGCCATCGGTATGTTGGGTGCGAAAGCGTTCTGTCCGTCGCACGTCGAATAGGTCATCCCTATGCCGACCGCCAGATACGGGCTCCAGCGGCGCAGTCTCTTGTATGTCTCCCCCATGCCGTAGGCGAAGAAGTTGAATTCGATACGTGCCCCCAGATCGTAGGCCGTCGACTTGAAGCTGTAGTTCTCGCCGCCGGGAAACACGTTGTCAAACTTCGACGAGTCGCCGCTCAGGCTGTAGGAGTTGAACACTCCGCGTATGGCCCAGCGCGCGTCGGCGAGATAGCGGAACGATACGCCGGCCGCAAATCCCGGCTTGGCGAATATGTTCCCCTCGTTGACATCGCCTAAGTAGCCGTCCATACCGAGCTGCACGCCAAGGTCAAACTTGTACGTCTCCTCCTGCGCCGACATCCTCGGGGACATCGTCACACAGGCTATGAGCAATAATATTACTGCGGTCAGCTTTTTCATCGGTTGTCTGTACGGTTACTGTTTTACGATTCGTGAACCATTTTGTTGCAGCGCGTTATTGCAGCGGCTTGAACGAAAGCCTGTTAATCACCCCGCGCCATACGCTGTTGTAGAGGTATCCCTCGCTGTCATATCCGCCGAACAGATAGATGTAGGGCACTTCCCACTGCGTGATAGGAGCCGTGGCGCGCGACGCCGGCACGGCGCACTCGGCGGGCACCCACCACCGCGGCAGCGGCTTGGGCTGATATTCCTTCCATTCGCGCGACGACGAGCGGGCCGCTGTGACCGTCTTGTCAACCACGATAGCCTGCGCCATGGTGCGCGGCAGTATGTACGACGGCAACTGCACCAGTTCATCACCCTCCTTCCAGTCAAGGCCGGAGTTGCGCGACACATATACTTTTTCGTTCAGTCCCCCGGCATTCTCGCCGCACATCGCTATCAGCACCGACATTTCGGTCGACACCCACGACAGCGTATCGGTCTTGGCCATGCGGTAGTCAAACATTGCCGCATTGGCTATCTGTTTGGGGAATTTATCCGAGATTTTAGCCCACTGCTTTCCGTCGTAGCCCCACACGGCATTGGTGAGTTCGCCCGAAGCCGTACGGCCGCCGAGCATAACTACCTGCGGCTGCGTAGTCCATTTCGAGGTAAGTTCGCAAAGCTGTCCCGTGGCCTCCACAGGGAAACCGGCGGGAGCGGCACTCTCGGCGCCGGCAGGATAGGTCACGCGCACATAGCCCGCATCCGAAGCCTTGACTCCGAGCAGCGTATTGCCGTATGCGCCGTATATATGATGCCATTTCTCGGCGGTAGCGCTCCAGCTGAAGCCGTCGGCCGATGTGTAAAGCGTTCCGTCAGCACCAAGTATATAAAGGGCGTCGGCAGTAGCCGAAAGCGACGCTACATCAGGTTTGAAACCGAAATCCACGGCTGCCATATCCCAGTCATCGTCAAATGGATTTGCAGTCATTGCAACGGCATAGCGGGCGCCGTCGCCTGTCAGGCACACGGTCCTGCCGCCGTATTTCACCGATTTCTGCATCTTGGGAGCGGCGATATTGGTAGGCAGCTTGCGCATAGCCGTCTCGTCCCAGTAAAGCGAGTCGGGCACCATCTTGTGCACATTGACATTGATGGTATAGTCGCGCTCCGACTTGCCGTCAAACGACACCAGATGCAGGCGCACAGGCCCGTTGGTGAAATCGATTGAATCGGTCGAGTTGGTGAGGTAGTTGATTACGGTGTCGGCAGCATTCTTACGCGGCACGTTAAGCTCCACCTTCGAGCATGCGTCAGTAGTAATCTGGAGCACGAGTTTGTCGGTCTTTGTACCGTACGGCAGTGAATCAGCATTGAATATCCGGGCATTCACCAGGTCGATTGAGAAAAACACCGAGTCGAGACCCGACAGCACATTAGTATTGGCCTTGAGTTTGAAGCTCTTCACCTGTGTGCTTCCGTATATCACTTCCGACTCTCCGTCGTTGCTGTCTTCATTGCATGAGGTGAACATTGCCGTAGAGGCAAGAAATCCTGCTGCAAGTATTGATAATAGTTTCGATTTCATTTTCAATTGACACTCTTAACTTCAATATCCGGTAAAATCTCTACTGCCGTATGGCGCAATAGGTTATGCGCCGCACGCCGCATGGCAGTGGCAATCCGTCACCGGATATTGCGCCGACTGCGGGCCGGACATGATATTTCAACATGCAAAGTTAACGTATTTTTCCATATTTCTGCAGTACGTTTATTGAAAAATTGTCGTAATTCTTTAATTGTCGTTAATTTAAACATCCCGACCGGCTATCTGACTATATAGCTATTATAGCTAAATTAGCTATTTTAACTATCGCCGGCCGACTTAAGCCCGCTCGCTTCAAAAACATTGCGGGGAGCGGCTGATGCCGCTCCCCGCAATACGGTCGTATCTTACGCCGCTACATTACAGCGGGGTTGAAGTCATTGTGAGTATAGAGTTGTAGACCACGCTGACAATACCGAGCAGTATGATACCGCCGACCGTGATTACGAGAGCCACACGCTCCGAGCATGCGCTCCTGAAGTTGGCAATCTCGCACTCCTCGGGAGATATGTACATGGCCTTCACCACAAGCAGATAGTAGTAGAGCGACACAATCGTGTTGATCAACGCGATGAGCACCAGCACATACATTGCCACGCTGCCCTGATTGAGGGCGCCGGTGAAGATGAAGAATTTGCTGAAGAAACCTGCGAACGGCGGGATACCTGCGAGCGAGAACATCGCGAGCATCATGGCGAATGCCAGACGCGGGTTGGTCTTGTGCAGACCGCGGTAAGAATCCATGCCTACAAGGCCGGTCTTGTTCTCGATAGCCTGGATTACACCGAAGGCGGCGAGGTTGGAGAAGATGTATACGAGAATATAGAACATCATTGCTGCGAGCGACATCTCGTTGGCGCCGATGACACCGAGCATGATATAGCCGGCCTGCGACACTGACGAAAACGCCAGGAAGCGCTTCATGTTGCGCTGACGGATAGCGAAAAGGTTGCCCACGGTGATTGTGGCGATGATGAGCGCGTAGAGCATCCATTCCCATGCGTCGGAATAGAACTGGCCGAATACCTGTACCATCACTACCATGAAGGCGAACGCTGTCGCACCCTTCGAGATGACCGACAGATAGGAGGTCACCGAAGTCGGGGCACCCTGATATACGTCGGCGGTCCAGAGGTGGAACGGCACAAGCGACAGCTTGAAGCCGATACCTGCCATCACAAACGCCATGGCCACGATGAGCAGACCCGAGTCATGGAGCGCTGCGGCCGCGATTTCATCGAAGTAGAGCGAACCGGCAAGACCGTAGACAAACGACAGGCCTAACATGAAGATTGCCGACGAGAACACTGCGGTGAGTATATATTTCACGGCAGCCTCGTGGCTCTCGTACTTGTTCTTGTCGAACGCCACCATCGCTGCCAGCGGGAGCGATGCCGACTCAAGTCCGATGATGAAGAGAAGGAAGTGACGTGCCGAAATCATCAGGTACATGCCGAAGAGCGTGATGAGCAGCAGTTCGTAGAACTCGGCGCGGCGCATTGTCTGCGGCTCGCTCTCGTTCCATTTCATCGACTGGATGAGCACTATCAGCACGCCGATGTTGAGTATGTTCTTGATTGTAGCCACAACCGGAGTGGTAGAGTACATGCCGCCGAACACGCTCTGCACGTTGCCCGTCACCGAGCAGCAGAATCCGTAGGCGGTGAATATCGCGAACAGCACTACGGCCACTGTCGAGATGCCCCTGACGGCTTTCTTGTCCGTCCCGGCCACCGCGTGGCGCGGTGCGAATAAATCATAAAGGAAGACCAATAGAAATACGATTAACAATCCTATTTCTTGCTTCATTGCCAAAAATTGAGAATAATCCATTTCTTATTAATCTTTTTAGAATATGTTCATCATGTTCAGCTTCACGGCCTCGAAAATCTCGCCGTTGAATGTGTCGCGTATAAGCCCTGCGAAGAAGTTGGGGAAGCAGCCGATGGCGGCGACGCTGACAATCAGTGTCACTGTCGACACACGTTCCCACCATGTTCCGTCGGTGAGCTGCAGGTGATGCTTGTCCTGCACCGGGCCAAGCAGCAGCTTGCCGACCACGCGGAGGATATAGACCGCGGTTATCACAATCGAGCAGCATGCCACGATTGTGAATACCAGGCGGAGCGAACCGGCTCCGGCGAGATACTCGCTCATACCCTGCTGGAACGAACCTACGAAGATGGTCATCTCGGCCACGAAGCCCGACAGACCCGGCAGACCCAGTGAGGCGAAACCGGCTATCACGTAGCATACCGCGAGGTAAGGCATGATTTTCATAAGGCCGCCCATCTGGCGTATGTCACGCGTGTGGGTACGTCCGTATATCATACCGATGAGGGCGAAGAAGAGGGCTGTCATCAGACCGTGCGAGAGCATCTGCATCACAGCTCCGGTCATAGCTGTCTGGTTGATCATCAGTATCGCGAAGAGCACAAGGCCGCAGTGCGAAACCGAAGAGTAGGCGTTGATGTATTTGAGGTCGGTCTGTACGCAGGCCGAGAAAGCTCCGTAGACAACCGAAACACCGGTCAGGATGAGGAATATCCAGGCGAGGTCGTTGGCAGCTTCGGGCATCAGGTACATTGCCACGCGGAAGCAGCCGTAGCCTCCGAGCTTCATGAGCACGCCGGCGTGGAGCATCGACACTGCGGTCGGCGCACATGCGTGACCGTCGGGACTCCATGTGTGGAAGGGGAACATCGCGCCGAGCACACCGAATCCGACAAACGTCATCGGGAACAGGAAGTACTGCCAGCCCTTCTCAACACCGCCGTTTCCGACGATTTCAAGGATATTCCATGTATGGTGTCCGTCGACCATCGGCCCGTTGTAATAGATACCGATCAGGCCGAGCATCAGGAAGGCCGAGCCGCCCATGAGCATGAGGGTCAGCTTCATTGCCGAGTATTCCTTGCGGCCTGTGCCCCATACGCCGATGAGAAGGTACATCGGAATGAGAGCCACCTCGTAGAACATGAACATGGTGAACAGGTCGACCGAGATGAAGAAGCCGTAGACACCCGTGGAGAGAAGTATCAGCCAAAGGAAGAAGGCTTTGGGATTGTCAATTTTCCATGAAGCGAACGAACCGGCAAAGATAATAATCGATGTCAGTATGAGCATAGCTATCGACACACCGTCTACGCCCACTGCAAGATGTATGTGCAGGGACTCAAACCAGGTCCACGACCCGCAGAAGAGCATAGGAACATCGGGATTGATAGCCCGTTGTGCCAGATATTCCACCAAAAGGTACACGCTCAGACCTATCAGCACGAGCGAACCCGCCACTGCTACCGCACGTATCTGCTTGATATTGCGGCACAGTGCCAATCCCCCCAGCATAAGTATGGGGATGATTACGAAATATATCAGTATATTGGAAAACATGATTTACTATATTTGAAACTGTTAGCGCTCTGTGTCGGTTAGAAGAATAAGAAGATTACTGCCACTGTTCCTCCGCCGAGCACCAAAGCTCCGATGAGGTATACCCATACATAACTCTGTACGTTGCCCGACTGCAGGCCGCGTATGGCGTAGGAAGCCTTGTTGGTGATGGTGGCGAAAGCGTCCATCGTGCCGTCGATGATATGACGGTCAAACCACGCTATAGGCTTGCAGACACGGCTGAAGATTATGTTGTGGGTGATGAACATGTAGAGCTCGTCCCAGTAGAAGCGGTGGCGTGCCCATGTCCACAGACGGGGGAAGAGCAGGCGCATGCGCTCGGGTAGCGGATTTTCCTTGCGGTACATGATTGTGGCGAAGCCGATTGCGAGCAGTGCCACGCAAAGACTTATCGAGGCAATCATCCAGTTGATGCCGCCGTGGTGGGGATGTCCGTTCCAGGTGACAAGGTCGCCGAAAGGAACGAATCCCGCAAATGTAGCGATTACGGCGAGGATGACAAGCGGAAGGGTCATTGTCCAGGGCTGGTCCTTGGGAGCGTGGTGTCCTTCGGGCACTTTGTGTTCCTTCCACCAGAAGATGAGGTAGTAGAGGCGGAACATATAGAACGCTGTCAGTCCGGCTACCATCGACATCCATACATATCCGAATATCGTGTTGCCGAAGCAGGCGGTGAGGATTTCATCTTTCGAGAAGAAGCCCGAGAACGGTATGATACCGGCGATGGCGAGACAGCCCACAAGGAATGTGATGTGGGTGATGGGCATGCGTTTGCGCAGGCCGTGCATCGCGGTGTAGTCGTTCGAGCCTACGGCGTGGATGAGAGCACCGGCGCCGAGGAAAAGGAGGGCTTTGAACATCGCGTGGGTGAACAGGTGGAACATCGACGCCATGTAGCCGAGATTCTCATGTCCAATCTCTCCGGGACGCGATACGCCGAGCGACACCATCATGAACGCTATCTGCGAGATGGTCGAGAACGCGAGCACGCGTTTGATGTCGAGCTGCGTGCAGGCCACGACTGCGGCATAGAACGCCGTGATTGCGCCTACCCATGTCACGATGTCGAGCGCGGCGCCTCCCATTGCTTCATTCATCATGAAGAGCGGGAACAGACGTGCCACGAGGTATACACCGGCCACGACCATTGTTGCGGCGTGGATGAGGGCCGACACGGGGGTCGGGCCTTCCATAGCGTCGGGGAGCCAGATATGGAGCGGCATCATGGCCGACTTACCCATACCGCCCATGAAGATGAGCACGAGCGCCCAGGTCATGAGCGAACCGCCGAGGAACATCTGTCCGGCGCCTGTCTCGAGAGCGGTCGTTGCTGTCGCTGCGTCTACCACGTAAGTGTTTTCAACACCGGCGATAGGAGTCGAGGTGAGCGACATGAAGTCAAACGTCTCGGTAGTGAACGACAGGATGAGGATACCGATAAGGAATCCGAGGTCGGCGAAACGGGTTACGATAAACGCCTTCTTCGAAGCCGATACGGCCGAAGGCTTGGTGTAGTAGAATCCGATAAGGAGGTATGATGATGCACCCACAAGCTCCCAGAAGATGTACATCTGGAAAATGTTGGTGGCGACAACGAGACCGAGCATCGAGAAGCTGAAGAGCGACAGGAATGCGTAAAAACGCTGGAAACCTGTCTCCCACACGCCGTGATGGTCGCGCATGTAGCCGTTGCTGTAGAGATGCACCATAAACGAGATAGTGGTGATGACCACAAGCATCAGCGCCGAAATCGGGTCTAACAAAAATCCTAACTTGATGACGAGATTGCCCCACAGCGCCAGCCAGTCCTGGTTGAACACTATGTACTGCAGACGCGTACCGTCAGCTCCGACAAAATCGCCTGAGAAGAAATAAAGATAAGCTGTGTAGTAGGCCATGAGCATGGTGACGCCCATTCCGGCGGTACCGATGATGCCTGCCCACTTATGGCTCATAAACTTGCCGAAAAGCCCCAGGAAGAGGAACATCAGCAGTGGCAGAACCAGAATCAAGAGCGGTAATGTTGCTTCCATGAGTCTTTAAAATTTCATTTTGGTTAAATCTTTAACATCGATATCCTTTGCGATGCGGTAGGCATTGATGATGATGGCTATCGCTACCGCAGTCTCGGCGGCGGCTATCGCGATGGCGAAAAGGGTGAAGAACATACCGTCCATCTGCCCGGGGCAAAGGAAACGGTTGAACACCACGAAATTCATGTCGACCGCGTTGAGCATGAGCTCGAGGGATATCAGCATCGCAATCATGTTGCGGCGGGTCAGAAACCCGTAAACACCACAGCAAAACATAAACAGGCTGGGTATCAGGAACATCAGTGAGTTCAGCTGAAAATTATTCAAGAATTCCATATCCGTATTTATTTTTTACGTGCCACAACTATGCCACCGATTATACATGCAAGCAATAACACACTTATAGCCTCGAAGGGAAGCAGATAGCCGTGGTCGCCCGAACTCATCAGGTCGTGGCCGATCTGTTTCATCGTAGGCAACTGGGTCTCACCGAGATCGGGGAGGTTCTTGATGACCGAGCAACGGCTGATGAGCGACCAAGCGCACACCACAAACATCGCGACGGCTCCGATAAGCCCCACCGTCTTTTTCTTTGACTCCAGCTTGCTGCTGTTGTCGCCCGGATGGCTTGTCAGCAAAATCGAGAACACGAACAACACCACTATACCCCCGGCATAGACTGCGATCTGCACACCGCCTAAGAACTGGTAGCCGAGCATGAAATAGACGGCCGCGGTGGCAAAGAGGGCAAACAGCAGAAATGTCGCCGAGCGCAAAATCTTGCGTGTCGTCACAGCCAGTACCGAGAATACCATAATCGACAGCGCGATTACGATATATGCAATGATACTTCCTACTGATTCCATATTTTAGTTTTGTTTTTTATTTTCATTGTTTGCTTTCGGAGTGCTCGGAGCTTTCGGAGTACTCTGAGAACTCGGAGTACTCTGAGTGCTCGGAGCGCTTTGAGCTGCGGCCTTTTCGGCTTTGAGGCGGGCGGCCTTCTCGAGAGCCTCGCGCACCCTGGCCTCCTTCTCGGGGTCGCCGGCGCACTTGGCGAGAGCGGCCTTAACCTTGGGGTCGTTCTCGTCGATGAGCGATGCCGGAGCGGCGGCCGCAGCCTTTTCGGCTTTCAGACGGGCGGCTTTCTCAAGAGCTTCGCGCACCTTGGCCTCCTTATCGGGGTCGCCGGCACACTTGGCGAGAGCGGCTTTAACCTTGGGGTCGTTCTCATCGATGAGCGATGCCGGAGCGGCTGCCGCACCGGCGGCCTTCTTGGCTGCTGCGGCTGCTTTGGCCGCCTCTATCTTGGCCTGCTTCTCGGCAAGGAGCTTGGCTTTCTCCTCGGGAGTGGGTTCAGGTTCCGGTTTCTCGGGCAGATAATTGAGTTGCTTGACGAGCTTGCTGCGGGTGAACACTGCCTGCTCGAAATCATTGGAAAACTCCAGTGCGTTGGTCGGACATGTCACCACGCAAAGCTGACAGAACGTACAGCTGCCCAAGTCATAGATATATTTGTCAAGTTTCTTTTTCTTGGTGCCGTCCCATTTGTCGACCATTTTGGTAAGGACGTTGATGGTACCGTTGGGGCAGTTGCGCTCGCAAGTGCCGCAGGCGATACATTTGTGGTTGCCTTCATCGTCATACTTCAGCTCCAGACACGCTCTGAAACGCTGGGGTATGTGATGAGTCTCTCGATTCTCGGGATATTTTTCCGTAATCTTAGGCGTGACGAATTCCTTTCCGGTCACCTGCATACCTTTGAGGAGACTCAAGAATCCGGAGCCTAAGCCTGAAAAATAATCTTTTACGCTACCCATAAGTTTCTATCTTACGTTTTGATATGTTGTTTATATTATTTTCTCATTCCGTTGCATGCGCCGTTACCTTACCTGGCCGCCGACGATGTCGAGCAGCTCGGTGGTGATGCTTTGCTGGCGCAGTTTGTTATACTCGAGGCGCAACTGGTCAAGCAGCTTCTTGGCGTTGTCGTTGGCGCTCTGCATGGCCATGACGCGGGCCGCCTGCTCCGAAGCACGGTTTTCGCAGAATACCTCCTGCATCACCGAGAGGATGAACAGCGGCAACACCTTGTTGAATATTGTGTTGGCGTCAGGCTCGAATATGTAGGGGCGCGACGATTTTGCATCCTCCTCGGCCGCTCCCAATGCCGCAGTAGTGACCGGCAGGAGGGTATCGACGCGGGGACTCTGACGCGACACGCTCTTGAAATTCATGTAAAGCAGCTCCACGCGGTCGGTATGTCCGGCAAGGAAGCTGTCGACGAGGCTGCGGGTGAATGTCTTGACCAGGGTGTCGTCGCTCTTGGCGCAGACGCCCTCGGCCGGCTCGACCGTGACGTTTGACAGCGTCAGTTTGCGTGCGGCCTTGGCAATCTTCGCCCCGACCGGCACCACGCGTATCACCGCACTGTCGCCCAGTTCGGCACGCATCTTGCCGAGCAATGCCGCTAACTGCTTGTAGATGTTGACATTGTAGGCACCGCAAAGGCCGTCGTCCGAACCCCACACCACAACAGTGGCGTTGCGCACCTCGCGTTCCTCGAGCAACGGCGACGAAAACGCCGCATCAGCCGACAGCAGGTTGCCGATGATTGTTTCAACCTGACTGCGGAACGGCACAAGCTGCCGGAGCATCTGCTCGGCCTTGTGCATCTTGGCCGACGACGTCATGCGCATCACTCCGGTGATTTTCTCGGAAGATGCCACAGAGCCTATTCGTCCTTTTAATTCTCTTAAAGTTGCCATTGTCGGATATCGCGATGATTGGATTTTTTAATGTTTAAGTTGTCCGGCAGCGGACATAATCCCTGCCGGACAGCGTTTTATCAATTGTAGCGGGCGGCCACTTCGGCTGCCACAGCCTTGAGTTTGTCGGAAACCTCGTCGGTGAGCTTGCCCTGTGCTATCGGCACTATGATTTCCTCCTTGTATTTGGCGTGGAGGAGCTGCAGAAGAGCATTCTCAAACTCGTCCACTTTCTCGATGGGCACATTGCCGAGCAGACCGTTCACACCGCAGAATATCACTGCCACCTGGTCCTCTACGGCCCAGGGCTGATACTGCGGCTGGATGAGCAGACGCTCGTTCTTGCGTCCGCGGTCGATGACACGTGCGGTCACGGGGTCGATGTCGCCGCCGAACTTGGTGAATGCCTCGAGCTCGCGGAACTGGGCCTGGTCGATTTTCAGCGTACCGGCCACTTTCTTCATCGACTTGATCTGTGCGTTACCGCCGACACGCGACACGGAGATACCCACGTTGATGGCGGGACGGATACCGCGGTTGAACAGTGCGGTCTCCAGATATATCTGTCCGTCGGTGATGGAGATAACGTTGGTGGGGATATATGCCGACACGTCGCCGGCCTGAGTCTCAATGATTGGGAGTGCAGTGAGCGAGCCGCCGCCTTTGACGAGGGGCTTGAGCACTGCGGGGAGGTCGTTCATCATCGATGCGACCTTCTGGTTGTCGATAATCTTTGCCGCACGCTCCAGCAGACGCGAGTGCAGGTAGAAGATATCGCCCGGATATGCCTCACGACCCGAAGGACGCTTGAGGATAAGCGAAATCTCGCGGTATGCGACAGCCTGCTTCGACAGGTCGTCGTAGACGATGAGCGCGTCGCGGCCCGTGTCGCGGATATACTCGCCGATAGCCACGCCGGCGAAAGGCGAATAATAGCGCATGGCTGCCGAGTCGGAAGCCGATGCCGATACGACTACGGTGTAGTCGAGAGCGCCGTGCTGGCGGAGTGTCTCGACGGTAGCGGCAATTGACGACGCTTTCTGGCCGATAGCCACGTAGATACAGTAGACGGGCTTGCCGGCTTCGTAATTGTAGCGCTGGTTGATGATTGTGTCGATTGCGATTGCGGTCTTGCCTATCTGACGGTCGCCGATGATAAGCTCGCGCTGTCCGCGGCCGATGGGCACCATGGCGTCGACGGCCTTGATACCTGTCTGCAACGGCTGATTAACGGGCTGACGGAAGATAACGCCCGGAGCCTTGCGCTCCAGAGGCATCAGCAACCGCTCTCCCTCGATGGGACCGCGGCCGTCGACAGGCTCGCCCAATACATTGATTACGCGGCCGAATACACCTTCGCCCACAGGTATGGAGGCGATTTCTCCGGTGCGGCGCACGGTCATGTTTTCGGTAACTTTGTTGACATCGTTGAGCAGGATGACGCCGACGTTGCTCTCCTCAAGGTTGAGGGCCACGCCCTTGACGCCATTTTCAAACTCAACGAGCTCGTTGGCGCACACATTGTCAAGACCATATACGTGTGCCACGCCGTCGCCTACTTCAAGCACCGTGCCTACCTCTTCAAACGCTACCTTGGAGTTAACGCTTTCGAGCTGTTGTTTTAATACTTCCGATATCTCGCTGGGGTTAATCATTACTTTTTACTTGCTTAAAAGTTTCAAACGCAATTGTTTCAATTCATTTTTGATTGAAGCGTCAAGACGCTCAGAATCAATCTTTACCACGAAGCCGCCGATAAGGTCGGGGTCGACTGAGGTTTCATACTCCACGGTGGCATTGCCCACATGGCTGCCTATCAAGGCTTTAAGACGTGCCATCTCCTTGTCGCCCAACGGCGCTGCCGATGTGATTTCGACAAGATAGATGTTGTTGGCCTTGCGGTACATCTCGAGATAAGCCAGTGCCACGGGCCGCATCATGTCAATGCGGTTGTTGGCAATCAGCAACTTGATGAAGTCGGCAAAGACCGAATCTTTGTCGGTTGCTCCCGACGCCGTCATCAGCAGTTTCGTCTTGTCGGCGGCGGAGACAAACGGGTTGGTCACCGCCTTGCCGAGGGCGGGCTGGGCGGCAAAGCTGTCGCCGAGAGTCTGCATCAGGGCATAGACACGCTTGTCCTGCCCCTTCTCATGGGCGAACTTAAGCAGTGCCTTGGCATATCGTCGTGGTATAAGACCGTCGTTCATATCGCTTTATCAGTTTTTCTTCTCTATTTCGTCGAGCAAACTGTCGACAAGCTGTGTCTGCGCCTTGGAGTCGCTCATCTGATTGCGCACCACTTTCTGTGCGATGTTTAGTGCAAATGCGCTCACCTCGTCGCGAATATTCTGCTCAGCCTCCTTGCGGGCCTGCTCGATCTGGAGCTTGGCCTGGTCGAGTTCCTTGGCTGCGGCCTGACGTGCCTCGCCGCGTGCTTCCTCTATTATCTGAGTCTTGACGCGGTCGGCTTCGCGGAGTATGTCGGCCTGCTGGCGGCGTGCCTCCTGCATCACCTCTTCGGCTTTAGCCTGTGCATGGTCAAGGTCCTGTTTGGCCTGCTGAGCATATTCCACACCCTTGTCGATTAACTCGGCTCGCTGGTCAATCATTTTGGTGATAGCAGGCCACGCAAATTTCCACAGGATGAAAAAGAGCACGGCGAAGCTGAGAAACATCCAAAATATCAGACCGAAGTCAGGGGTGAATAGTTCCATTGTTGAAAAGACAGGTTAGTTAAGTTGTTTTGACGTAGATTGAAACTACAGCCTGCTGTTATTAAAGGAACAACGCGAGGATACAAACAATCACGGCGAAAAGTGCCACACCTTCCACGAGGGCGGCGATCACGATCATATTGCTTCGGATGTCACCGGCAGCTTCAGGCTGGCGTGCGATTGCTTCCATTGCTGAAGAACCGATTTTACCGATACCGATACCAGCTGCGATAGCTGCTACACCTGCGCCGAGAGCTGCGCCTAATCCCTGAAGGGCATCTACTAATGAAATCATTGAGAACATAGTGTTTTTTATTTTAAATGGTTATTTTTTTTAGTTTCAGTTGTCAATTTTTCGGAGTTCTCTGAGTTCTCTGAGTACTCTGAGTACTCTGAGGGCTCTGAGGGCTCTTGTGGTCAGAAGCTCTTGTGCCGTCAATGCGCTGCCTCGGCACCGGCATGCTCCTTGTGCGGGTTTTCCTGCGCGAGGGAGATGAAGATGGTCGAGAGCATCGTGAACACGTAAGCCTGGATGAAGCTGACGAGCACGTCGATCAGCAACATGAAGATGGAGAAGAGAGTGGATACGACTGCCGTGCCGCCTGCCACCGCCATACCCATCTCGGCAAAGATGAAGATGAGCAGTGTGAGCACGAGCACTATCATGTGGCCGCCCATCATGTTGGCGAACAGACGCACTGTCAGCGCGGCCGGTTTGGTGAACATACCGAATATCTCGATAATCGGCATGATGGGAAGCGGGAATTTGAGCCACAGGGGCACATCGGGCCAGAAGATTTCCTTCCAGTAGTGCTTCGTGCCGAAGATGTTGGTCACCAGGAAGGTGAGTATCGCGAGCACGAGCGTAACGGCGATGTTGCCTGTAAGGTTGGCGCCGCCGGGGAACACTACCATAAGCCCCATGAGGTTCATCACGAAGATGAAATAGAATGCGGTGAGAAGATAGGGGGCGAACTTGGCCGCCTTGTCCTTGAGCGTCGACTTGATGACACCGTCGTAGATGAAAGCGGTCAGCGCCTCGATGGCTCCGAGCCATCCGCGCGGTGCCTTGTAGCCTTTGCGCTTGTAGTAGCGCTTGAGCGGAAGCAGCAACAGACACACCACTATGACGGTCAGTATCAGCGCGGCGACGTTCTTCGTAATAGAGATGTCGAACGGACGCACCTCCTTGCCGTCGACGATTTCGACGACTTTGCCCTTGAAGTCACCTTTGTCGGCCAGACGGAACGTCTTGTCGCCGTCCACATAGTCCTGTCCGTGCGATATGCGCTCCGACGAGAATATGTGCAGGCCGTCGCTGCCGAACACTATGATGGGCAGCGGTATCGACTTGTGGTGGCAGAAAGGCACTTCCCAGCCGTAGCGGTCGCCAAGGTGCTCGAAAATTATCTCTTTCGGGTCGATTTTGCTCTCCCCCTCCGTGCCTTCGTCATGCTTCGACGAAGCCGCAGCGGGAAAGCTCACCGACACCAGGGTCGAGATAAGCAGTAATGCTATGAGGGTGAGTCGTTTCATCACAGTTAATATACGCAGACCGACACCAGATTGTTATCCACATCAGCAATGCCCCCGTCGATATGTGTGGTCGACGTGACGGAGTCGTGACGGTAGGCGATGTCGCCGGCCACGAGGGTCGATATAAGCGACGCATGGTTGTTGAGCACCGTGAAGCGTCCCTTTTCGCCCGGCAATGTCACCATGTCAACGTCTCCTTCGAAGAGCACTTCGGTGGCTGAGATGATTTTCAGTGTCATATCGCTGTTATTGGTATTCGTTTATTGATAATGTTAACGTAACTCCCGGGCGGCTTATTGTACTTCGGCGAGGAGCTTCTTGCCCTTGGCGATGGCGTCGTCGATTGTTCCGACATTGAGGAACGCCTGCTCGGGATACTGGTCCATTTCGCCTGAAAGTATCATCTTGAAGCCGCGGATTGTCTCGCTCAGGGGCACAAGCACGCCGGGGAGACCGGTGAACTGCTCGGCCACGTGGAACGGCTGCGAGAGGAAACGCTGCGCGCGGCGGGCACGAGCCACGACGAGTTTGTCTTCGTCGGAAAGCTCGTCGACACCGAGGATGGCGATGATGTCCTGAAGCTCGTTATACTTCTGGAGCAGCTGCTTGACAGCCTGCGCGGTATTATAGTGGTCCTCGCCGATGATGTTGGGGTCGAGGATACGTGAAGTCGATTCGAGGGGGTCGACGGCCGGGTAGATACCGAGCTCGGCAATCTTACGCGAAAGCACGGTCGTGGCGTCGAGGAACGAGAAGGTTGTGGCCGGTGCCGGGTCGGTCAAGTCGTCGGCAGGCACGTAGATGGCCTGTACGGAGGTGATTGAACCGTTCTTGGTCGAGGTGATACGCTCCTGCAGGGCACCCATCTCCGAGGCAAGCGTAGGCTGGTAGCCCACGGCCGAGGGCATACGGCCCAGAAGCGCCGATACCTCCGAACCCGCCTGGGTGAAACGGAATATGTTGTCGATGAAGAGGAGGATTTCCTTGCCACCGCCGTCCTGGTCGCGGAACTGCTCGGCCACGGTCAGACCCGAAAGCGCCACACGCAGACGTGCGCCCGGCGGCTCGTTCATCTGGCCGAACACCAGCGTAGCCTGTGAGTTGGCCACCTCTTTCATGTCGACATCCTCGAGGTTCCACTCGCCGCGTTCCATTCCTTCTTTGAATTTCTCTCCGTATTTCATTACGCCGCTCTCGATCATCTCGCGGAGAAGGTCGTTACCCTCGCGGGTACGCTCACCTACGCCGGTGAACACCGAGAAACCGTTGTGACCCTTGGCGATATTGTTGATAAGCTCCATGATAAGCACGGTCTTGCCTACGCCGGCACCGCCGAACAATCCGATTTTACCGCCCTTGCTGTAAGGCTCGAGAAGGTCAATCACCTTGATACCGGTGTAAAGTATTTCGGTACCGATGGTGAGGTCCTCGAATTTGGGCGCGGGCTGGTGGATGGGACGGAGCTTGTCGCGGTCGAGCTCGGGAAGGTGGTCGATAGCCTCGCCGATGACGTTGAGCAGACGGCCTTTGACCTGTCCGCCTGTAGGTACGGCGATGGGTCGTTCGAGGTTCTCGACACGCATGCCGCGCTGCAGTCCGTCGGTACTCTCCATTGCCACGCATCTCACGGTGTCTTCACCGATATGCTGCTCTACCTCGAGTATAAGCATTGAGCCGTCGGGACGGTCGATTTTCAATGCAGTGTAAATCGGGGGAAGTACGTTCTGCTCACCTTCGAAGATGACATCGACTACCGGGCCGATTACTTGGGCTATTTTTCCGTATGTTTCGCTCATAACCGCTGATTATTTTGCTGTTTTTTCTGTATTTTTTGAGGGTTAGGGTTTTAATTCACCATCGCTGTGGTAACAGACTGTGGCCGATTACTGCACGGGGACAACCGGACCGTGGAGACCGTAGACAATCACCAGCACCATCAGCACGAGGTTGAAAAGGTTGATGGGGAGGAGATATTTCCATTCGAGAGCAAGAAGCTGGTCGATACGGAGACGGGGGAATGTCCATTTGAACCAGATGATGACGAACGAGAGAGCCACGGCCTTGCCGATAAACCAGATGGGACCGGGGATATAGTTCATCACATCGTTGAAGCCTTCCCAGCCGGGGATATGCAGAGGCATCCAGCCGCCGAAGAAGAGCAGCGAAGCCACGCCGGCAACGATGAAGAGGTTGAGGTATTCGGCAAGGTAGAAGAATCCGAAGTGAATGCCGGAATACTCGGTATGGTAACCTGCGGTAAGCTCAGACTCGGCCTCGGGAAGGTCGAACGGGCCGCGGTTAGTTTCAGCCGTACCTGCTATCATATAGATGATGAAGGCGATGATGGCGGGGATGTGGCCCGAGAAGATGAACCAGCAGTCGCCCTGCGCCTCGACGATACCGGTCACCGACATCGTGCCTGCGAATGCCACCATTGTGATGACCGACAGGCCGATAGAGAGCTCGTAGCTGACCATCTGGGCGCCCGAACGCAACGCACCGATAAGGGTGAACTTATTGTTTGACGACCATCCGGCGAGAAGTATGCCGAGCACGCCGATTGACGACACGGCTATCAGGAAGAAGATACCGATATTGAAGTCGATAACCTGAAGCCCCCTGCCCCACGGAAGCACCGCAAAGGCGAGCATCGAGGCTGCTATCACGAGATAGGGAGCCAGGGCAAAGAGGAATTTATCGGTATGCTTGAGGCAGATAAGCTCTTTGATAAGGATTTTGAACATATCGGCGAAACTTTGCAGCACGCCGAAAGGACCTACGCGGTTCGGGCCGAGACGGCACTGGAACGCCGCACACACCTTGCGCTCGAAATAGATGTAGAATAGAGCGAGCAGAGAATATGCCAGCAGCAGGCCGACACCTATGAGGACGCACTCGGTCAGCACCACCAGCCAGTTTGCCATGAATGAAGCCAGCAGGTCGTGAATCCATCCTGTTATGTTAGAAAAGTCAAACATGAAGATTTTATCTTTATTTGATAATTACTATATTTCCGTTTTATAATACTGTGACCCGGCCGGAATTATCTGTCCATATCGGGCACGATGTAGTCGAGCGAGCCGCCGATAGTGATAAGGTCGGCGATTTTGTTGCCTGAGGTGATATGGTCGACCACGGCCGCAAGAGGCAGACACGGGGGCGCAATCTTCAGGCGGTAAGGCTTGGTGGAGCCGTCGCTCTCGATATATACTGCAAAGACGCCGCGGCAGCCTTCGACCATCTGGAACCACTGTCCCACAGGAAGTTTAAGCACTTTGGGCACCTTGGCGCAGTAGTCGCCGTCGGGTATATTGTCGATGAGCTGCTCGATGATGTGGGCCGACTGCTCGATTTCTTTCATGCGGCATTTGAAACGCGCCATCGAGTCGCCCTCCTCCATGACCACCTGCTCGAAGTCGAGTTCGGGGTAGATGCTGTAAGGATGGGTCTTGCGCACGTCGCACGCCCAGCCCGAAGCGCGGCCTGAAGGACCGGTGACGCTGTAGTCGATGGCATCCTTGCGCGAAAGCACGCCCACGCCCTCCATACGGTTCTTGGTGATGACGTTGCCGGTGAATATCTTGTTGTATTCCTTGATGTTTTTGGGAAGAACGGCAAGGAGAGCCTTGACGTCGCTGACGAAGTCAGGGTCGAGGTCGGCCATCACACCGCCTATCACATCATAGTTGAATGTCATGCGGGCGCCGCATGTCTTGTCCATGATGTCGAGTATCTGCTCGCGCACGCGCAGGGCGTAGAAGAGCATCGTGGTGGCGCCGAGGTCCATACAGAACGTACCGATAAACAGGCAGTGCGACGCGATACGCGAAAGCTCGTCCATGATGACGCGGATGACCTGCGCGCGGCGGGGCACTTCGATGCCGGCTGCCTTCTCGATGCAAAGGCAGAGGCCGTGGTGGTAGTTGTGGGCCGAGAAATAGTCGAGACGGTCCATGAAATGGAGGGTCTGCGGATACATCAGGTCCTCGCAAAGTTTTTCGACACCGCGGTGGATATAACCCATGTAGACGTCGATTTTCTTGATTGTCTCGCCGTCGACAGCGGTGCGGAAGCGCAACACGCCGTGGGTGGCGGGGTGCTGCGGGCCTATGTTGACTACAAAGTCATCTTTCTGGAAAATAAGGCGGTGTTTCTTCTCGACTTTACCCTCGGCATTCTCGACATACATGTCGGTGCCGTCGCTCTGGCGCTCATTCTCAATCGATACGGGATTGAGCTCGGGCGAAGCGTCGTAGTCCTTGCGGAGCGGATAGCCCACCCAGTCGATGCTGAGGAAAAGGCGGCGCATATCCTTGTTGCCGATGAACACGATACCGAAGAAGTCGTAGACCTCACGCTCGAAAATCTCGGCGATAGTCCATATTTCGGAAACGGAGTGGAGCATCGGGTTGACGCGGTCGGCGGTCGATACCTTGACGGCTACGGTGTGTGAGTGGGCTGACGATGCGAGATAGTAAATGCATCCCATCGAGTCCTTCCAGTCCATACCGACGATTGTCACGAGGAAGTCGAAAGCCAGGTCAGGGTCGTCGCGCAGGGTGCGTGCGAGACTCTGGAGCCGGGCGTCGGGAATAGTAATCTGAAGCGTGTCGGCCTGCTCGAAAACGGCATCGGGAAACAGCTTTGAGATTTTATCCTGTATAGTGGCCATATTGTTGATTGTTTCTTTTACAATAATGATGGTTTATGAATCGGAGCACCGTTGCCTCAATCAGTCGAGGGGATGGTCTTCAAAAAATTTCTGCTGACGCTCCTGGCGGTTGACTCCTCCGAAGAATTTCTCAACCTTGATTTTGCGTGACAGCTGCATGATGCCGTAAATCATTGCTTCGGGACGCGGGGGACAGCCGGGCACGAACACGTCGACCGGAATGATGTCCTCGATGCCGCGGGCCACATGGTACGACTTGCGGAACGGGCCGCCCGAGATAGCGCAGCCGCCGCATGCAATCACGTATTTAGGCTCGGCGAGCTGATCGTAGAGACGGCGGAGCACCGGGGCCATGCGGTTGACAATCGTACCGGCCACCATGATGAAGTCGGCCTGACGGGGCGAGGCTCGCGCTACTTCCCAGCCGAAACGCGCCATATCGAAACGCGCCGCTCCGAGCGACACAAATTCGATACCGCAGCAACTGGTGGCGAAAGTAAGTGGCCAGATAGAGTTAGACCGCCCCCAGTTGATAAGTTTGTCGAGGGTACCGACGAGCACGTTGGCACCGCTCTCCTGAAGCTCCCTGACGAGCTTCTCGATATATTCGTTGTCTTTCCACGCCTCGTAGGGCATGCTCTTGGTGGTGACTTCCTTTACTTCCATGACAAAGCTCCTTTCCGCCAAGCGTATGCCAGGCCCAGTATGAGAAAACCTAAGAAGACGGCGATGCTGATAAGGCCTGCCGAACCGAGGTCGCGCACACGCACTGCCCACGGGAACAGGAAGATAGCTTCGACGTCAAACATCAAAAACAGAATAGCATAGAGGTAGTAGCCCACGGAGAAACGGGTCATCGAGTTGCCTCGCGTGGGGATACCGCACTCGTAAGCCTCTCCCTTCTGCGGGTTGAAGGAGCGCGGGCCAATCAGCTTGGCAATCAACATTGCAAGCGCTACCAATGCGATACCGGTCAGCAATGCCGTAAGGGCAAGAATGCTGTTGTTTTCAATTCCGAATATTGCTAATGATACCATATATAAAGATTGATTATTTTATGCTATTTCAGAACAAAGGGCCGACCCCGGCTGAAAAATTGTTATCCCAAAACAGAAAAATTCACCTTCCATGGACTGCAAGGCGTAAAAATCCTTAAAAAAGACAACATTTCAGAGCACTTCGCAGATAGGCTGTAACCATCGCGCTATGCAACATAAATACAGTGTATTCAGGCAGTTAGCGTCAGAATTAAGGCTAAATACGGGTGTTTGCCTCTTTTTTCGTATGCAAAGTTAAAAATTTTTTACGTAAAACAAAGTAATTTGCCCCTCCTAATTATCTTTATTTTTGGAATTATTTGCGCTCCTGAATGGAAAACACTCCACTGCGGGAGATACGCAGCTTCGCCTCTATGCTGTTTACTTAAGAGCGTAAATATCGGCGGGTATCCGACAGGATACCGATTTAGCAGTAACCGGGCACACCTTCGCTATGCTTCGGTGTGCCCGGTAGGCCGATACACCGTGATGGCGTCCGGAGGCCGCCATTATGCTTACATTAATCTTCGCATATCTACAGATTTCAGCATTAACATTTATTAACAGAATAAAAGTAACAACGTATACGGATTTAATATATCTTTGTGATGCATTCAATGCCGAAACGATTGATATTTCATCGGAAATATCCAATGCCCATTCGTTTTCGATATACGTAATTCTACGTGCCCGGGTACTGCCACGATTTTTAAATCATACACAGGTATGACAGGCAGTATCCACATACATATTTTCCCGACTTTCTTTTTAAACCGTACGGCCACCGACAGAACTTTTTCTGCCGGCGGTTATTGTTGTGTCCTGCCGCAACCTCTACTTTACCATGACCCTTTTAACTTTATTTATTAACCATTTAAATCACAAATCATTATGGCAATTGTAGCTATTCTTCTGATGTGCCTCGGTTTTCTGGGGTGTTTCGTCAACAAAATTCCGGGCCCGCTGTTGGCCTTCATCGGTCTGTTGCTCGCAAAATTCGCAGCCGACCTGCCTATTTCGTGGGGTATCATTGCATTGTGCGCTGTCCTTGTAGTCGCCAGCATGGTAGTCAACGCCAAATATGTGCCTCAACTGGCAGCCAAGCTCTACCCCTACGGCAAAGGTGGCAAATGGGGCACATTCATCGGTTCACTTATCGGTCTGATTATCGCGCTGAAAGCCAGCGCTGTCGTAGGCATCATCTTCATGCTCGCCCTTCCCTACGGCTTTGCATGGCTGTTCGAGTATATGACCGACAAAGACAGCAAGGAGGCCGGCAAACGCGCCGCTTCGGCATTTACCGTCTATCTGGCATCGACAGTAATCAAACTCGTCGTAGTCTACCTGTGCTTCAATTTCACCATCAACAACATGTCCGACAACATCTTAGGATAATACCCGCAAACCTTACAAACCGTTTTAACAATACAAACTATTTGTTTTTCAAACCAATAACCTATTTGTAATGAAAAAGATTTTTTATTCAATGACAGCAGCCGCACTGCTTTTAAGCTTCACCTCTTGCGGCGGCAGCAAAAGTGGCAACAATGAATCCGAAGCATCCGAGCAATCGGAAGATGCCGCAATCTCCCGGACGGCCACAGTAAAGATTACCGACAACATGTTCGCTGACGGCGACATGAAGTGGGATATATTACTTGTACCGGGTGACTATACATTCAATTACGCCGACGGAGCTGCTGTAGTAGAAATAAAGGCAAAGGCCAACGGTATTGTTGACAAGGAGCTATCCTCTGATACGAAATTCGGTGTCTACGATGAAAACGGCAATGAACTCGGCACCATGCTGACCTTCAGCGGCTCTGGCAATCTGTCGAAAGCCCTGCAGAACGGCGACAATGCCACCGAGTGTGTGCTCACTCTCAAATATTACGGCTTTGATACGCCGTTCCCCGAATTTATGGCAAAGGCTAAAGAGATAAAAGGTCTTGAGGCCATGGAATATCAGAAATCATCGAGCGACTCATCGACCGGCAGCAGCAGTGTGACTTCAGGCGACCTGTCGACATTCATCTCCAACGGTAAATCGGGAGACATCGACAAGATGCTCGACGCCCTGGAGTGGGAAAACAGCGTGGAGGCAGCACTCAAGCCTCAGGTACGTGCTCTCGATGAAGAAGCCATCAAGACAGCTATCGAAATCGACAAGGCAAGCGAAGAGATAGGCGAGAAATATGACCGTCACAATCTCAACGGAGCACTCGGCACCATGGAAGACAAGATGACCGACAGCCAGCGCAGCCGTTATAGATCCGCTATCGCAAACATGGTATTCTACTACAACGCAAGCGAAGACGGGACAGAGTTCAACAATCTCTACCGTAAACTCCGCTACGGCATCTAAGCATCAACCTCTTTTCGTTTAAAACATTATCAATCAACTATCCGACACACATAATTCAAGCACTGCGGGTGTTGCAAGACTACTGAATTTCAGCAGTTTTACGACACCCGCACTATTTTGTTCACCTGACAGCGCCGGAAAGGAGGAAAGTGTAGCAAAACTATGATTAGCGGTCAGACATCACCGCAAATTGTAGGGACGCGATTCATCGCGTCCCAATGCTGTTTACTTAGCATCTAAGCGTCCGGAGGACGCTGATTATTCGTAACCCCGTATGCCGGAGTGAAACGGAGGCATGCGGG